>Ga0268265_10000103_pt1 | contig 106177 bp, 110 predicted proteins | sample KBSSwiS52_FD_190355 | JGI IMG/M metagenome (GOLD analysis project Ga0268265, IMG submission 190355) | Switchgrass rhizosphere microbial communities from Kellogg Biological Station, Michigan, USA - KBS Switchgrass S5-2 (SPAdes) (version 2) | ecosystem: Host-associated > Plants > Roots >... | reverse complement strand
CGCCCTCGCCGGAACGTACAGCCTGGCGGCGTACGCGGCGGCGGCGCTGGCGATAGGCCTCATCGTGATCTGCTTCGCGGAAGTCAGCAGCCGCTTTGGCGCGACCGGCGGACCCTATCTGTACACCCGCGTCGCATTCGGACCGCTCATCGGATTTCAAGTCGGCTGGCTGATGTGGATCGCACGGGTCACCGGGTTCGCGTCGCTGATCAACCTTTTCGTGACGTACCTGGCATTGTTCGTTCCAGGAACGGGCACGGGCGCCCCGCGGACGCTGATCATCGCGTTCATCGTCGCCATTCTGTCGAGCATCAACATCGTCGGAGTTCGGGCGAGCGCGGCGGTGACCAATGTGCTGACGGCGGGAAAACTGATTCCACTGTTTCTGCTCGCGGGGGTTGGACTGTTCTTCGTGGATCCACAGCGATACTCACTCGCCGTCGCGCCGGCGTACGAATCGTTCTCGAAGGCGACGCTGCTTCTCGTCTTCGCCTACATGGGTTTCGAAGGTGCTGTGATTCCATCCGGTGAAATGCGTGATCCGCAGCGGCACCTGCCGTTTTCACTCATCGCCGGGATGGCGGTTGTTGCCGTGCTCTACATGGGCGTGCAGGCGGTGTGCATCGGGACGGTTCCTGAACTCGCGCGCAGCGAACGGCCGCTGTCGGATGCGGCATTGCAGATCGTCGGTCCCGCAGGAGCTGTACTGATGTCGGCAGCCGCCCTTGTATCGATCGGCGGCATTCTGAACGCGATTCTCTTCGCGACGTCGCGCCTGCTGTTCGCGATGGCAGACAACGGAGAGCTCCCTCGCCTGATCTCGCAGACGCACCGACGGTATCGAACACCGACCGCCGCTATCATCGTGACCGCTGCCGTCGCCGCGGTCGTGGCGGCATTCAGCACGTTCATCTCGGCTCTGACGATCAGCACGATCGTGAGGCTGGTCGCCTACATTGCGACGTGTGTGGCGCTTCCGGCGCTCCGACGCAGGAACGACGTGCCGGCCCCGGCGTTCCGGACGCCCGCCGGATGGCTGGTCTCGACGGGCGCTGTCGCACTCGGTGTGTGGCTGCTGTCCAACACCGCGTGGGCCGAACTGCGCCTCGGCGCGATCGCGGTGATGCTCGGAATGGCCATCTATCTTGCGTGCACTCGACGGACGCGCCCCGCCCCACCGCCGGTGCTATCATCGCGCCCCTCGTGATTCAGATCGGAGATTCAGCGATGACACGAATGCTTCCGTTCGCAGCCGCGATCGTGATCTTCGGCGCCGCCCTGTCGTCGGCGCAGGTGCAGCCGCCGCCGGCGCCCTGGCGTGGGGCGGGGCCTGCGCCATGCGTCGGATCCGATGGCGGCGTGTACAAGTGCGCTCCACCTGCCCGCACGATCGCGATTCGTGCCGGACGCCTGTTCGACAGTACGACCGGTCAGATGCTGACGCGGCGCGTCGTCGTCATCACCGGGGATCGCATTACCGAGGTCGGCGCCGAAGGGACGGTGAAGATTCCCGCCGGTGCGCAGGTGATCGATCTCAGTCAGGCCACCGTGCTGCCGGGTCTGATCGACGCGCACACCCACATGTTCAACACGCGGGGCCCGAAGGGCACGGCCGAGGCCTCGATGCTCATCGCGGTTCAGAACGCGCAGGCGGATCTCCGCGCCGGCTTCACGTCCGCACGCGACATGAGCTCGCACGGCAACGGCTACGCCGATGTCCAGATCCGGGATGCGATCAACGAAGGTCGCTTCGAGGGCCCGCGGTATCAGGTGTCCACGCTCGGCATCGTCTGGGGGGCGACGCCGCCGGATCCGAAGAAGCCCGACAATCCGCTCGCCAGCACCGTCGTACGGTCGGTTGAAGAAGCGCGTGCGGCGGTGCGCGAACAGATCGCGCACGGCGCCGACTGGATCAAGTTATTTCCAACGGGCGCGTATTCGTTCGATGCCGCGGGCAAGGCGCACTATGTGTTGATGTATCCGATGCCGGTCCTGCAGGCGCTCATCGACGAGACGCACCGGCTTGGGAAAAAGGCGGCGTGCCATGTGCTCGGCGGCGAAGGACAGCGCAATTCCATCATCGCGGGCTGCGACACGATCGAGCACGCCTTCGACCTCGATCAGGAGCAGGCCAACATGATGGTGGCCAAGGGCCTCTACTACGATCCGACGCTGCAGCGGTACATCGAACCGTACATGGATGACGTCGACGCGAAGAACACGGCCGGCAAGTACCGGATGATCCCGATCTTCGAAAAAGCCGTGTCGATGGCGGCCGCGACCAAAGGTTTGAAGATCATGATGGGCAGCGGCGCTGATGGGTCGACGTATCCGCACGGGTCGCAGGCGCTCGACTTCGAGATGCTTGTACGTCACGGCGGGCTGACGCCAGTGCGCGCGATCCAGAGTGGGACCATCGTCAATGCCGAAGTGCTGGGATGGAAGAACCAGATCGGGTCAATCGAGAAGGGGAAATACGCGGATCTGATTGCGGTATCCGGCGACCCGCTGGCCGATATCACCGAACTGCAGCGCGTCCGGTTCGTGATGAAGGGCGGCAGGGTTATCCGCAACGAGCTCGACGCTCGCTGAAGGCGCTCGACGCTGCGGCACAGGATCTGCGGTACGATCCGGCAGTGACGGCAGGAGTACCTATGATTCAGGATCCCAGAGCCTCCGTCGGCGATCCCCTTTCAGAACTCGAGCGGGCCTTCATGGCTGAGTTCCTTCAGGACCGCGGCCATACGCTCGATACGGTCCGCATGTTGCCACCAGCCGAAGCGCACGCGCTGCTCCAGCAGGCCTCGGTCTACGCATCGTGCCGGTTGACCGAGGTCGAGTCGCGGGCGCATTTCGTCGAAGACATGCATCGGCGACCTCGTGACTCGTGATCGGCGATCGTGAGTGCGACGATCACACGTCAGAAATCGCCAATATTTCCCACCCGACGCGGGAGCCCATATACCTGACGGCCCCGCCTTGCTTATGATCTGCACTCGCGAAACAGGAGGCGTCCGATGAAGCTCGCAGCAATCGTCGTCATCGCTATTGCCACGATGGTGGTCACCCTTGCCGCTGCCAAAGGCGTTCCGAGCATGGTTACCTACATTCCGCACGACAAGGTGAACACGACGATGGCCAAAGGCGGCCAGATCATTGGGGAGAACGGATTGATCGTGCTCGCGCAGCGCCGTGGGGCCGGCGAAGTCGAGGTCCACGAGAACACGAATCATGTGTTCATCATCGTCGAGGGCGAAGCCACATTCGTCACCGGCGGGACGATGGTTGAGCCGAAGAACACGGCGCCGGGTCAGACGCGCGCGAAGAGCGTCAACGGCGGACAGACGTATCACCTCACCAAAGGCGACGTCATCACCGTTCCGGCGAAGACGCCGCACTGGTTCAAGGACGTGCCGACACAGACGATCGCGTACTACGCCGTCAATCTCGAACCGTAGAGCGAAGGTCGACGTGAGACGAACCGACGGAGGCTGGACACGCCGGCGGCTGATCGGCAGCGGCGCCGGTGTGCTGGCCGCGGCAGCGGTACCGCTCGGCGCGCAATCTACGCCCGCGTCACGCGAGCAGGCCGCGCCGGCGGCGGACCTCACGGGCCGCGTCGCCCGGTATATGGCGGCGGCGCGTCAGCAGGCGCTGCCGCCCGACGTGGTCCGCGAGGCGAAGCATCGCATCCTCGACACCATTGCGGCGATGATTTCCGGCGCGCGTTTGAAGCCGGGGGAGATGGCCATTCGTTTCGCCCGCACGCAGGGCGGCACGCCCGACGCGTCGATTCTCACCACGAACATCCGCACGTCAGCGATCAACGCGGCGCTCGTCAATGCGATGTTCGCGCACGCGGACGAGACCGACGACTTCGAACCCGTGACGAAGGCGCATCCCGGCTGTTCAGCCGTGCCCGCTGCGCTCGCGGTCGGCGAGCAGGAAAACGCGTCGGGCCAGGAATTGATTCGCGCCGTGGTGCTCGGCTACGACCTCGGCTGCCGTTGGCTGCAGGCGCTCGGTCCCAATCACGTCCGGGCGACACACCGCAGCGCCGAAGGCGTCAGTGCCACGATTTGCGCCGCAGCGGCGGCCGCCTCGATGGCGCAGTTGGACGAGAAAGGCATGCGCTACGCGTTCTCGTACGCGGTGCAGCAGGTGTCCGGCGTCTGGAGCTGGGAGCGCGATCTGGAGCACGTCGAAAAGGCATTCGACTTTGCGGGCATGGGGGCACGTAACGGCGTGACGGCCGCCTTGATGGCGCAGGCCGGTTTCAGTGGAGTGCCCGATGTGCTCGAAGGGGAGCACAATGGCCTCGAGGCCCACTCAACGCAGCCGCGCCCCGAGGAGATGGCCGCGGGCCTTGGACGGCGGTTTTACATCACCGAGACCGCAATCAAGACGTTCTCCGTCGGCTATCCGATCCAGTCGGCGCTCGACGCGCTGCTGACGCTGCGCCGCGAGCACAATCTGACGCCCGCGACCGTCGATCGGGTGGTCGTTCGACTGCCGGAGGATGGAGCGGGCATCGTCAACGACAGCGCGATGCCTGATGTCAACCTTCAGTACCTCATCGCCGTCGCCCTGATCGACGGAACGGTGTCGTTCGACGCCAGCCATTCCTTCGATCGCATGAAGGAGCAGCAGGTACTTGCGGTGAAGCAGCGCGTCCAGCTCGTCGGCGATCGGGCATTGATGGATCCAGCTGCGCCGCGCAGCGCCAACGTGGACGTCCACCTGCGGGACGGCCGTATGCTGACCCATTTCACGCGGTTCGCGCCTGGCACCAAGGAGAATCCGCTCGACACGGCCGGAGTCGCGGCTAAGGCGAGCAGCCTGATCGCGCCGGTGCTCGGCGCGCAACGCAGCCAGCAGATCATCGAGGAGGTCAACGGCCTCGACGAGCTCGCCAGCGTTCGCTTACTCGTTCGCCTCCTCGTCGCGTAGCGGTTCCTCTGTTACCATCCGCGCCATGAGCGCCATCAATCCCAAACTCGTCACCACTGCCTTTGAACTGCCAGGGTGCCGCATCGTCCGCAATGTCGGTCTGGTCCGCGGCATCGTCGTCCGCTCCCGCAGCATCGTCGGGACGATCGGTGCGTCGCTGCAGACGCTGGTCGGCGGCAACATCACGCTCTACACCCAGCTGTGTGAGAGGGCGCGGGAGGACGCGTACCGGCTGATGCTCGAGCACGCCGCCGAGCACGGTGCCAATGCGCTCATCGGCGTCCGCTACGACGCCAACGAAGTGGCCCAGGGTGTCACGGAAGTGCTCGCGTACGGCACGGCAGTGGTCGTCGAAGCGACGTCATGAATCCGCGGGTCACCGAATTCCGCCGGCTGCACGAAGCCGGTTGCTTCGTCTTGCCCAACCCATGGGACATCGGCAGTGCCCGTCTCCTCGTCGGTCTCGGGTTCAAGGCAGTCGCGACCACCAGCGCCGGACTCGCGTGGTCGCTCGGTCGTCGCGACAACGAGATATCCGTCGAGTTGTCGCTGTCGCACCTCCGAGCGATCGCTGCGGCCGTGGAGGTGCCGGTGAATGCCGACTTCGAGGACGGCTTCGCGAGGGATCCACTCGGTGTCGCCGCCAACGTGTGGGCAGCGGTGGAAACCGGCATCGCGGGCGTCTCGATCGAGGACTCGACCGGCGATGGGGCGACCCCATTGTACGATTTCACGCTCGCCGTCGAACGTATCAAAGCGGCTCGCAAAGCGATTGACGACAGCGGAACCGGCGTGCTGCTCACAGGACGTTCTGAAGGCTTCATTTCCGGACGCCCTGACCTCGCCGAGACTCTCAAGCGCCTGCTGGCCTACGCCGAAGCGGGCGCCGACTGCTTGTACGCACCGGGGGTCCGCGCGATGAGTGATATCTCCGCGATCGTCAGCGCCGTCGCGCCAAAGCCGGTCAACGTGCTGGTCAGCACCGATTTCACCACCGTGGCGGAGCTTGCGGAGGCCGGCGTGCGCCGAATCAGTGTCGGCGGCGCGCTCGCACGTGCCGCCTGGACCGGTTTCCTGAGCGCCGCGAGGGAGATCGCAACCGTCGGCACATTCACGACGTTCGCGCGCAACATCCCCGTGCCCGAGATGAACAAGTTGTTTGGCGCCGCGCGCCGCCACGACCAGTCTTGATTTGGGAAGCACGCAACACTAGTATCCCGGCGCGGCTACGTGCGTTCTGCATCCGGAGGAGGCCAGATGTCCTGTCGGTTCGCCATTCCGATGATCGTCTTGATGGCCGCGATGTCGACCAACGCACCCGCCTTCGCGCGTGCGCGCTTGGGCGAGGCCGGGCAGGGGGTTGTGATGCAACGCAATCTCTCGCTCGGTCTTGCGAAGACGATTGCGGAAGCCGCCCAGGCGGAATGCCAGGCCAAGGGGTTCCACACGTCGGTTGCCGTTGTCGATCGCGCTGCTCAGGTGCTCGTCCTTCTCCGGGACGAACAGGCGACGGCTCAGACCGCGGAAATGGCGCGCCGGAAGGCCTACACCGCACGCATGTTCCGCATTCCGACCATGGAGTTTCAGAAGCGGACGGCGGAGAATCCGGGTTCCGCGGCGCAGCGCGATCTCGCGGATATCCTCGCGCTGAGCGGCGGCGTCCCGATCCAGATTGGCAATGACACCATCGGCGCGGTCGGCAGCGCCGGGTCGAACCTGGAAATGGATGACGCTTGTGCCCGGGCGGGCATTGCGAAAGTGAAGGATCTTCTCAAGTAGGGGACGCATGCGAATGAAAACCCACACCTTTGTGGCGGTGACGCTCCTCGCGGTTGCCGCGATCACGGTCGTGCTCGCCGGCCAGACGGCGAAACCGACGCAGGCGCCGGCCGGAAACGGCACGCTGCTCGATGATCTCGTTGTCGCGAACCGTATCCTGGCGAACGAGAACATTCTCGATGGCCTCGGCCACGTCAGCGTGCGCAGCCTGCAGCGTCCGGATCACTTTTTCCTGTCGCGCGACCTCGCGCCGGGGCTCGTGACAGCCGCCGATCTCGTCGAGTACGACCTCGATGGCAATCCCGTCAATCCGAAAGCGCCGCAGGGGTACCGCGAGCGCTTCCTGCACGGCGCCATTTTCAAGGCGAGACCCGACGTGAACGCGATCGTGCACTCACATATGCCGTCGGTGCTGCCGTTCACGGACGTGACTACACCACTGCGGCCGATGTATCACATGGCGTCGTTCCTCCTCGACGGGGCGCCGGTATTCGAGGTCAGGAGCGTGCAGGGTCAGATCGGCATGTTGATCGACAACAACAAGGTCGGCACGGCGCTGGCACAGACGCTTGGTAAGCGGACCATCGCGCTGATTCGGGGCCACGGTGCGGCGATCGTCGGCACGACAATTCCTGACGCGGTCCAGAACGCCATCTTTCTCGACGTCAACGCGCGCGTGCAGAGTCAAGCGGTCGCGCTCGGCGGCAACATTGCGTACTTGACGCCCGCCGACGTCGCGGGCGGCAATCCGAATCCGCAGCCGCCAGCGCCTCCAGGGTCACCTGGGTACTACACTCGGAGTTGGTTGATTTGGAAAGCGAAGGCAATGGGAGAGAAGCGATGAAATACATGATGACGTTGCTCGCGCTTGTCGTCGCCGCCGCGACCGTGTCGGGTCAATCGGCCGCAACAAACCCGCTCATCGGCGCATGGAAGGTTGACAGCGCACAGCCGGGCCTGTACGTGTTCACGAAGCAGCACTACAGCTTCTCGCGCGTGCAGGGGGAGCCCCTTCCGGAATATCCGTCGAACGACAAGGCGACCGACGCGCAGAAGGTGGCGGTCTTCAATACGCTCTATCTGAACTCCGGCACATACACCGTGACGGGTAACATGCTCGCGACCAGGGCGATGATGGCCAAGAGCAAGTTCGCGATCGGCGGCGCGGGGAACCAATACGAATTCGCCATCAGCGGCAATTCGCTGACGCTGACGCAGAAACCATCGGGGGCCGTCCTCAAGCTGACACGGCTGGAATAGAAACGGAGGCCTTATGGGCCTGGATCGGTCGTCGTTGCTGTCGAGACGCGAGATGCTGGTGACACCCGTCGCAATGATGATCGCCGCCGAGGTGTCGGCCGCAGGAAAAATGTCGCTCGCCATCCACCAGAACACCTCCGCGGCAGCGGGGTACCGGGCATCGCTCGAGGGATGGGCGCGGGCCGGCATCAAGAACGTCGAGATTACGGCGGCACTGCTCGATGGTTTTCTCAAGACCGAAACGCTCGCGTCGGCCAAACGCGTGCTGACCGACAACGGCCTCACGCCGGTGTCCGGCGCGTGCGGCGTTGGCGGCCTATGGGAGCCGAACAGCAATCACGCGGCGTCGCTCGAGAACCTCAAGCGGCGCTGCGGGCAGTTCACCGAGCTCGGCCTGACCCATATCTATGCGCCCGTCGGCGGCATGCCCGCGCAGAAATTCGTCGAAGACGACTACATGACCGGCGTCGATCAGATGCGCAAGGTCGGCGACGTCGCGAAGCAGTTCAACCTCAGGATGACCGCCGAATTCACCCGCGGATCGTCGTTCATCTCAACGCTCACGACGATGCTGCGCGTGACCCGTGCGGCGGCGCATCCGAACGTGAAACCGCTGGTCGACTGCTATCACTTCTGGTCCGGGAACAACAAGCTCGAGGATCTCGACTTGCTCAAGCCGGGCGACGTGGGCCACGTCCATTTCCAGGACGTCCCTGACGTTCCGCGCGAGCTGCTGGACAACACCACTCGCCTGATTCCCGGCGAGGGGGTGAGCCCGCTCACCACCATTCTCAAGAAGCTTTCCGACAAGGGCGGCTATAACGGGCCGCTGTCGGTCGAATTGTTTCTTCCCAAATATCAGCAGGGAGATCCGTACGAGGTCGCACGCGACATCCGGCAGAAAGCGGAAGGCGTCATGCGGCGGGCCGGCGTTCTCTGAACTCGCGGCCCTCGCGGTCATCCTTCTCGCGTTCGCGTGTTCGTCCGGCGGATCGGCGACCGCACCAACGCCGATCCCGCAGCCGACCGGACCGGCCGGCGGCGCTGCGCGCGTGCTGATGCTGACCGCGACGGCCGCCTTCAGGCACGATTCGATTCCTGTCGCCCGTCAGGTCATGTCGAGCCTTGCGGCCGCGAGCGCGTTCTCGGTCAACGCCACCGAAGATCTCTCGCTCGTCAACGCAGACACGCTTCGTAATTACGATGTCGTCATGTTCGCGTTGACGAGCGGCGAGCTCCTGTTCTCGGCCGCGCAGAAGGCGGCGCTCGTCGATTTCGTCTCCGGCGGGCACGGATTCATCGGTGTGCACAGTGCGACGGACACGTTGTACGAGTGGCCCGATTACGGCCGCCTGGTGGGTGCCTATTTCAAGGAGCATCCCTGGACGCAGCAGGGCAGCGTGGTGGTCGAGAATCCGGCGCATCCGGCCAACGGCGGCGTCGCTGATCGTCTGTCGATCACCGAGGAGTTTTATACGTTTCAGGAAAACCCGCGGAGCCGCGTCGACGTACTGCTGCACCTCGATCCCGCGTCAGTCGGTGCCGCAGGAGACTACCCGCTGGCGTGGGCGCACTCGTTTGGCGCGGGCCGCGCGTACTACAACGCGCTCGGACATTTTCCCGAGACATGGCGGGAACTCCGTTTCCAGCGGATGCTTGTCGCCGCGATCGCCTGGACGTCTGGACGATGAACGTCGAGTACATCTGCACGGCCTGTGGACTGCAGTTCCCGGCCTCCGACGAGCCGCCCGACAGATGTCCGATCTGCAGCGATTACCGGCAGTTCGTACCCCGCGCTGGCCAGCAATGGACGACGCTCGGCAAGCTGCGCCGCAATCATCGGAACGCGTTTCAGCAGCTCGAGCCGGGATTGATCGGCATCTCGACGACACCGGAATTCGCCATCGGGCAGCGCGCGCTCCTGGTTCGGACGGCGGCAGGCAACGTGCTGTGGGACTGCATCAGTCTCGTCGACGACGCGACGGTCGAGATCATCAGCGCGCTCGGCGGTGTTCGCGCCATCGCGATCTCACATCCGCACTACTACACGACGCTAGTGGAGTGGAGCCGTGCCTTCGGCGCCCCCGTGTTCATTCATGAAGGTGATCGCCGATGGGTGGCACGGCGCGAGGATGCCGTCACGTTCTGGAATGGCGAGACGCGTGATCTCCTTCCCGGTGTCCGGCTCGTTCACTGCGGCGGTCACTTCGACGGCAGCGCGATCCTGCATTGGGAAGCGGGTGCCGAGGGTCGGGGCGTGCTGCTGACCGGCGACACGATTCAGGTCGTCCCCGACAACCGCTGTGTCACCTTCATGCGCAGCTACCCGAACATGATTCCGCTGCCGCCGGCTGAGGTCACGCGAATCGCCCGGATAGTTGCGCCGCTGCAATTCGATCGCATCTACGGTGCGTTCTGGGATCGCGATGTCACCGCAGACGCGCATCGTCGAGTCCAAGAATCAGCCGACCGTTATGTTGCCTGGGTGAACGGGAAAGGCGGCGACGAGCCGGTGTCGTCAGGGTCTTGACGAACCACGGAGACACGGAGGTCACTTCTCCGTGGTTCGTTGGAAAGCGTTTAGTTCGCGAGCGGATTCGGACGGAACTGAATGTGGTTCACGTATCCGAGCTTCGTCTCGCTGAACTTCGGCAGGTATGAGTTGAAGCTCGTCCAGATTCCCCGCCCCTTCCAGCCTGCACCAGGGTTGTCGATGCGGCCATCGAGGCCGCGCGTGTAGAACGGCAGCGGATAGGGCAGCCGGAACACCGTCCACGTTTCTGTCTTGGGATCGAAAATCAGCATGGAATCCGACGTCGTCCCCGTGACGATGATGGTGTCTTTGCCCATGCCGAGCGTGTCGAACTGATCGACCCACATGAAGTACGGGTACTCCGTGCTGCCGGTTTCTTTCCCCGTGCCGGCGAACTTCGCGCCAGGCAATTCCCAGTACGTGAACTTTCCGGTCTTGCGATCAATCCGCCCGAGGTGACCGCTGCCAGCTGAGAACCAGACGTTGCCGTCGGTGGTGAAGTCGATGCCGTGCGAGAGTCGTCCGGGAAGCGGCAGCGGGTAGTCCGTGTATTTCTGGGTCTTCGGATCGAGCATGAAGATCTTGTTCTGCGGACCGTCAACGGTCGGCACCGGCACCCAGATCGTGCCGTCCACCGGATTCACGCCGGTCGCGTAGCCGCTCGTGGGAACGACCCTGCCCGCTTTTGTGTCGACTCGCATCCACGCTTTCTGCGCGGCCGCTTCGGTTCCCTCGACGTTGTTCCGATCGATCTTCGTCGTATCGAGCATGCCGAGCACGTCGCCGTCGCTCCAGATGCGCCCCTGCCAGTCGAACTGAAGATGATGAGTGTTGTAGGACGTGTCTACGCCGACGAACTTGTGCGTCTTCGTATCGAAGTATCCGAGCTGCATGCCGTGACTGCGTGACGCGAGGGCCTTGGCGGCGATGTCTTTCGCCGCGGGATCGTTGATGTCGAGCGCCACTGTGTTTGCCGCCCACTTCGGATTGTTCTCCGCACCCGGCGGGCGGACGGGCTGTGTCATCCAGAGCTCACCGCGCTCGTTCAGCATCGGATTGTGGGGACTCGGCATCCAGGTGCCAGGCTGGCGTACGCCTGCGCGGCCGCCTTCCTCCGCGGTGTCGGTGCTGTGGTAGTAGTCGATTTTCCGGTCGAGCCCCTGGGTCGTCCGGCCCTCCACCGGGAACATCTCCACCGTGTTCTTCACCGGATCGAGCGCCCAGAGCCTGCCACCGCCCGCGCGATCCGCACCGTAGACGATTCCGTTCGCGTAGAGCGTCGGATTGCGCTTGTCGGTTGAAATATTGTCGTGGATGAACGAGTCTGCCGCGGCCCAGTCCCACTGCGTCACGACGAAGTTGCGCTCGAGGCCCGTCGGCCGCGGTGGCGCCGGCGGCACCTCGCCAGCTTTGATACGCGTGGCCCAGTCAGCAAGCGCCTTCTCCAGCAGTCCTCGACCAAGACGATCGGCGGCTGCGTTCATCCCGCTGTTCTTTTTGAGGAAAAAATCCCACAGCTCCGGCGTGGTGAAACCGCGCATCGCGGTCATCCCGAGTTGATGGCACTGATTGCAGCCCCCGCGCAGCGCGGCGAGCCAGTGCTCCTGGCTCTGATAGCCCTGTGGCAGTTCGTCCTTTGAAGGCGGACGAATCAGGGATGTCCAGTAGGCGGCCGGGTAAATCTTCGCCGCTTCCTGCGGTGACGCGGCGTTGCTCACCTGCAGCTTCACCTGTGATCCGCGCTCCGCCTTTGTCTTCCCTGAATCCTTGAGACCGTAGCCACGCACCCAGACGTCGTACGAGGCTGCAGGAAGATCCGGTACGAGGAAACGTCCCTGATCGTCGGTGACCACGATCTTTCGATAAGGAATGGCAAGCTTCGTTTCCGCGATGACCCATGCGCCCGCTTCGGGCTTGTTCGTGGCGGCGTTGACGACGGTTCCGCCGATGCTGGATTTGTCACCCTGCGACTGCGCGAGGGGATACACGACCGATGCAACAAAGATGAGACCAATGACAGCCGAAAGCAGCCAGGGAGTGCTGCGTGAGACGATGCGCATCTCCATCCTCCGAGTTCGCGCGATTCTACGGCAATCGTGTTACGGTTGACCACCTCCATCCGGATGACGAACCACACGGAGACACGGACTCCGTGCCTCCGTGGCTCGTTGCTGCGACAAGAACGATGGACATACTCACGCTCCTCAAGTATCTGGGCGCCATCGTCGGCTTCGGTTCGATTGCGTTCGACCTGGCGAGCAAGTGGAAGGTTGCGTCGAATGGGGTTTGAGGAGGGTGTATGACATCCCGAGCGATCGTCTCGTATGCTGCGGCAGCCATTGTTGCCGGATTGATCGTGAGCGTGTCTGCGCAGACTGGCGGACGCAGGGACTTCGACGCTGAGTACCGCACCGCGGTACAGGCGGCAAAGGATGCCGCCGCGTTCGAGTGGCTCGGGACGCTGGTGCGCACGTGCCTGCTGCCGCAGAGCGGTGGTGAGAACACGAACGACAACGTTCCAGAGTTTGTCACCGATCCCGCGAAGGCGCCGCCACGCGATTCCTGGTATGCGGAACCAGCGAAGGTGTTTGACGATGTGTACTTCGTGGGTGGGAAGATTCACTCGTCGTGGGCCTTGACGACCCGAGAGGGGATCATCCTGATCGACACGCTGTTTCCGTACAACTCGGAACAGTTGATTGTCGGCGGGATGCAGAAGCTCGGCCTCGATCCGAAGCAGATCAAGTACCTGATCATCTCCCACGCGCATACCGACCACATCGGCGGCGCCGAAATCATTCAGAAGAAATACGGCGCGCGCGTCGTCATGGGCGCACCGGATTGGGACACCGTCGAGAAGTATCCGAACCGCTATAAGACGATGGCCCCAAAGCGTGACATCGTGGCGACCGACGGGATGAAGATCACGCTTGGCGGACGGACCGTGACGATCTGGACGACGCCTGGCCACACGCCGGGAACGCTGTCGTATACGTTCACGGCGCTCGACCGTGGTCGCATGGTGAACATCGCGTATTCCGGGGGCACGGCGTTCAACTTCGTCAACAACACGCCGAACCCCGGCATCAAGAACTTTCAGATCTATATCGACTCACAGAAGAAGATGGCGCAGAAGGCGGCGGCGGTTCGCGCGACGGTGCTGTTGTCGAACCACTCCGAATTTGATGACGCCTATAACAAGAACCGGATGCTTGCAGGTAGAGGCGCCGGACCGCACCCGTACGAAGTGGGCGAGGAGTGGGTGCAGCGCTACTTCACGGTGATGCAGAACTGCGCGCGCGCCGCGCAGATTCGTCTGGAGCAGCGCGAGGCCACGGCGACGAATTGATCAGGGAATCGGCATGAGCCGCTTCAGCTCTTCCAGCCAGTTCGACCGAGATGTTGACGACTGCGGGCGAGCCGACCGGAGCGGGTTGGGAATCAGGACCGTCGCCATCATTCCCCCTCGGAGATCGGCATAAAACAACTCGCCACTGCCCGGTCCCCATGCGGGATAGCGCCCGCCTTCGACGGAGACCTTCTCCCGCCGCTCACTCACGTTGGGAAACGGGCGTACGAAAATCTCGCTGCGGCCACAGAGGAGCAATAGTGCAAAGGTGCGCGCGACGCACACAGATCAGGCTCGAGCAGAGACAGGCATCCTCGTAAACGCATATCGCGTCGGTCACGATCCGCCGAAACAGATTCAACCCGCAAAATTCGGAGAGAGGCAGGACTGTGCAATGAGACGCTTTGTGTTCGTCGTTGCCGTCACGGCGGCGTGGATGCTTGTTCCGGTCGCGGCCAGCGCACAGAACCCGGCGCGGCCCAACACGACTGCCGAAGAATTCGAAGCCAAACTCGGATATCAGTCAGGTGATGTCGCCTTGCAGAACGGGATGGCGACGATTCACGTTCCTCGCTCCTTCCGTTTCCTCGGGCCGGAAGGGAGTGGGCGGCTGCTCGTTGAAGCTTGGGGCAACCCTCCTGATTCGGCCGACGACGTGCTCGGCATGCTCGTGCCCGCGGCGGTCAGCCCGCTCAGCGATGAAGGCTGGGGCATCGTGATTACGTACAACGAGGACGGCTACGTGAATGACAGTGATGCCGGCAAAATCAATTACGCGAACCTGCTCAAAGAGATGCAGGAAGACGCCGCTGCAGCGAACGAAGAACGCAAGAAACAAGGATTCGAGACCGTGACGCTGGTCGGCTGGGCGGAGCCACCGCATTACGACGCGGCGGCGCACAAGTTGTACTGGGCGAAGGATCTGATGTTTGGCTCCGAGGCGGAGCATACGCTCAACTACAACATCCGTATCCTCGGCCGTCGCGGCGTGCTGGTGCTCAATGCGGTTTCCGGCATGAAGCAGCTCGATGCGATTCGTGCGCAGACCGGCACCATCCTGCCGGCCGTTGAATTCAACGAAGGCCACCGCTACAGCGACTATCTGCCAGGCACGGACAAGGCTGCCGCGTACGGCATTGGCGGATTGATTCTCGGCGGCGTGGCGGCGAAAGCGGGCTTCTTCAAATTGCTGTGGGTCGGTCTTCTCGCTGCGAAGAAATTCGTGTTCGCGGGAATCGTGGCAATCGTCGCGTTTCTCAAGCGTTTCTTCCGCAAGGCGTCTGACGCAGCGGAAGCGGGCGCGTCGTCCTAAGGCGCAGCTGTCATCGTAGGGCCGACCTTAAGGTCGGTCCCGGCATCCGCGGCCCCTACATCGTCAACAACGCGGCCATCAGCTCGATGCCGTCCCAGAGATTCTGGATGCGCAGGTTTTCGTTGTACGTGTGCTGATTGTCGTCGTGATTGGCAATCGGCACGATGATCGTCGTCGTCCCCAGCGGCCGCTCGAATGCCTCAAGCGGCACGGTCGCTCCCATCGTCGGAAGTTTTACCACCGGACCACGTGCGCTTTCGACCGTTCGGATGACCTCCTGGGCGATCGGCAGTGCCATTGATGTGCGGCGTGCCACCGTGCCGCCGCGCTCGGCAAAGACAACTTTCGCGACCTTCGGGTGCATGCGACGTTCATCAGCGGTCGGTTCTCGATCGACGACGTGGAATCCCTGGTGACTGATGTAATCGCGGACAACCTGCTGCGTCCGCGCGATGTCCATTCCTTTGACGAGACGTATGTCGAGCGTCGCGAACGCCGTCGATGGAATCACGTTGCTCGCCTGCGCGCCGATGCGGCTGCTCGCCATGCCGCGGATGTTCAGCGAAGGCTGTGTCAGCAGTTCGTACAGCCCTTTCGGTGACTCGTCCGTCGAGCCGAGCCAGAAGTCGCGCATCAACTGCGGGTCGATCCGCGGCGCATCGGCGATTGCCTTCCGCTCGGGTGGCCCGAGTGGCTCAACCTGGTCGTAGAAGCCAGGTATGACGACGCGGCCGTTGCGATCCTTCATCGACGCAAGCAAGCGCGCAAGCTCCAGCGCCGGATTCGGTGCCCAGTTTCCGTAGTGACCACTGTGCAGCTCTGTACGCGCGCCATAGGTCGTGATTTCGAACGTCATTGACCCGCGGGCGCCGAAGATGAGCGATTGCTGCCGGTTCTGATACACCGGGCCGTCGCAAATGAGCCAGACATCCGCCGCGAACAACATCCTGTTCGCAGCGATCGTGTTTTCGAGGTTCGCTGAACCGGCCTCCTCTTCGCCCTCGAACGCCAGCCTGATGTTCGACCTGGTTTGCAGTCCGGCCGCGCGGATGGCATCAAGCGCGGTGAGCATTGCGACAATGGGCGCCTTGTCGTCGCCGGCGCCCCGCGCATAGATCCGCCACTCGGGATTGAACGGTGTTCCTGCCGCCGGCAGAGGGATCGTCGTGCCGCCGTCTTCCAATGGCCGATTGCGCAGCGTCGGTTCGAACGGCGGCGATGCCCACTCCTTCGGATCGAGTGGCTGGCCGTCGTAGTGGGCATAGAGACCGATCGTCCGTGCCGCGCCCGGCGCCTGAATCTCCGCCACGACTACGGGGTTGCCGCCGCCGGTGGAAACGAGTGTCGGCGTGAGCCCACGCGCCCGCAACATCTTTGCGATCAGCTCGGCGTTGCGTTGGATGTTCGGCTTGTCGCTGGAGACGTTCGGGATCGCGAGCAGCGTCCTCAGTTCGTTGACGATGGCGTGCTCGTGCTGTTGTCTCCATTGCTTCGCGGCGTGTGCGGCCGGGTTGGTCTGCGCTGCGGCAAGCGCCGGCAACAGGAGGACCGCGATTGACGTTCGAAGCATCGCAATAGTGTAGGATGCGCTCGGTGTTCCGTCGATTCGATGTTCTCCACGAGGGTGAGCCGCTCAATCCCGATCGCGACCACCGCGGACGTAGAGGCACTATGAATAAGAATAGGTATTCAGTGCGTTTTGGCGCGCTGCTGGCGGCGGCGCTTCTTCTCGCGGTCTCCGCGTCGGCTCAGGAAGTCCGCGTCGTGACTTCCGGCGGCTTCACTGAAGCGTACAAACAGCTTGCACCGCGGTTCGAGCGCGAAACGAAGATCCACGTGATCAGCGGTTTCGGCGCGTCGCTCGGCGCGACGCCGGATGCAATCCCGAACCGGCTGAAACGCGGTGAGCCGATCGACGTGATCATCCTTGCGGGGCCAGGGCTGGACGCTCTGATCAAAGAGGGAATGGTGGATCCGGGCACACGCGTGCCTCTCGTGCGTTCGCTGATCGCGATGGCCGTCCGCAACGGGGCTCCGAAGCCAGACATCAGCACCGTCGAGGCGTTGAAGCGCACGCTGTTGCAAGCCAAGTCGATCGGATCATCCGACAGCGCCAGCGGCGTCTACCTTCGCACCGTTCTCTTTCCACGTCTCGGAATTGCGGATCAGATCAAGGCGAAGAGCAAAGTCATCGAAGCGTACGAGCGGGTCGGCGACGCGCTCGCGCGCGGCGATATCGAAATCGGCTTCCAGCAGGTCAGCGAGCTCAAGCCCGTCCCCGGCATCACCATCGTCGCTCCGCTCCCCGAAGGCGCGCAGGAAGTGACGATCTTCGCGGCTGCAATACCAAAGGCCGCCAAGAATCCCGAGGCTGCAAAACGGCTGATCCGATTCCTCTCATCGCCCGCAGTCGCGCCGGTCGTTCGCGAGACTGGTCTCGAGCCTATAAGCCGGTGATGAGTGATTTGTGATCCGGGATCCGGAATCACAAGTCGACAAATCACGAATCGCAGGCGAAGGAGTCACCATGCGCACGTCCGCGTTTCTCGCCACGTTCCTGATCGCCGCGCTGACGGTCGTCACCGCGCGGCAGGCCGCACAATCGGTGCGCCCTGCCGGCAACGCGGTGCTTCGCGGCGCGATCGACATCCACGTGCACACGGAGCCCGACAGTCGCCCGCGATCGGTGGACGCGATCGAAGCCGTGCAGCAGGCGAAAGCCAACGGCATGCGCGCCGTCGTGCTGAAGAACCACTACGAATACACCTCTGGCCTCGCCTACATCGCCGGGAAGCAGGTGCCTGGCGTCGAGGTGTTTGGTGGCGTCGATTTGAACTTGACCGTCGGCGGGATGAACCCGGCAGCGGTCGAATACATGGCCGCGACGACCGGCGCGCGCGGCAAGCTCGTGTGGATGGCCACCTTCGACGCGGAGAATCAGGTGCGCTTCTCGAAGGAGAACCGCCCCTTTGTCAGCGTTTCCAAGAACGGGGAATTGTTGCCGCCGGCCAAAGCGGTCATCGCTGCCATCGCCAAACACGGCCTGGTGCTCGCGACGGGGCACAACTCCCCTGAAGAAGGCTTGATGCTCATCCGCGAAGCAAAGCGCCAGGGCGTCCAGCGTATCGTCGTCACCCACGCCATGAACGATCCGATTCGCATGAGCGTCGCCCAGATGCAGGAGGCCGCGAAGCTTGGCGCCCTGATCGAGTTCGTCGGCGGCAACATCGGCGACGCGGACGGCAAGGCGCGCATGGATCGCTTCGCGGATGCAATCAAGAAGATCGGTCCTGAGTTCTGCATCCTGTCGTCCGACCTTGGCCAGAAAGGCAATCCGCTGCCGACCGACGGCTTTGCGGCCTTCCTCGGTGCCATGAAAGCCCGCGGCCTCGCGGATCAGGACATCGACCGGATGGCGCGGCGCAATCCTGCTCAGCTCCTCGGCCTAGCGATTCAGTAATGCCCCAGCTGACGGAGTGGGAGAGCTTTTACGTCATCGTTGGATCCTCGGCGGCTGCCCTGACGGGTCTCATGTTCGTCGTCATCACGCTCATTGCGGACCTCGAGGCTCAGCGATCCGGCGGAGCGTTGGCTGCGTTCGGTACGCCGACCGTCGTCCATTTCTGCGCGGCGCTCATCGTGTCGGCGACGTTGAGCGCGCCGTGGCACTCACTTACGAGATTGGCAGTGGCGCTCGGCATGTGCGGTGTTTGGGGCGTGGCATATGGGCTAATCGTTGTCCGCCGAGCGCGACGCCAGGACACCTATAAGCCGGTTTTCGAAGATTGGTTGTGGCACACGGCGCTCCCGCTTGCCGCGTATACGGCCCTTCTCCTTGCCGCCATGGTCCTCCCTCGCGATCCCGAACCGTCCCTGTTCGTCGTCGCCGGTGCCGTCCTGTCGCTGGTCTTGATCGGCATCCATAACTCCTGGGATACCGTGACCTACCTCGCCCTGAGCCAGCGGGAGGGGCAGGACAAGGCGAAAAGTTAGAGGGTGTATACTGCCCGCCAATTTCTGCCGTACGCCCAGTTTCGGTCTTTTTTCGGCGGGTTCGTGACCCTTCGTTCGAGGAGGATGAATGATTCGCATTTCGGGAGCCCTGGTCGGCACGGTCCTTCTCCTGGCGGCCACCAATGCGTGGGCCCAGGCTACGGCACAAATCAACGGCACCGTCTCGGATTCGAGTGGAGCGGTTTTGCCGGGCGTTACCGTTGTGGCCATCCAGACCGACACAGGTTTCCGCCGCGAGACCGTCACGGATCAAGAAGGCGCCTACGCGCTGCTCAACCTACCGATCGGGCCGTACCGGCTCGAGGCGTCGCTGCAGGGTTTCCGCAGCTACATCCAAACCGGGATCGTGCTGCAGGTCGCCAGCAACCCTGTGATCAGGGTTACGCTGGAGCTCGGTCAGCTCTCAGAAACGCTGACGGTTGAAGGTCAGGCGCCGCTCGTCGAGACGCGGAATCCGGCCGTCGGAAACGTCATGACGAACGCGCAGGTGGAAGCGCTGCCGATGGAGGGGCGGAACGTGGCGTCTCTCGTCGTCACCGTGGGTGCGACGGTTGATACGGGCAATCCATCGAGCCGCAGCCTGACACAAAGCCGCGGCATCGCGATCGCGGGCGGCCAGCAGTTCGGCGTTGCCTACGTGCTCGACGGTGCGCTGCACAACAACGTGTACGACGGTGACAACCTGCCGATGCCGTTCCCCGATGCCGTGCAGGAATTCAAGATCGAAACGAGCTCGCAGCAGGCACAGAACGGGTACAAGGCCGGCGGCACGGCCTCCTTCGCCACCAAGGCGGGGACCAACCAGTTCCACGGGGATGCATTCGAATTTGCCCGGCATCACCGGTTCAATGCGACGAGCCCGTTTGCATCGGTCAATCGACGGACCGGCAAGCGATTTGACGATGGCCTGGTGCGCAATCAGTTCGGCGGCGTGCTCGGCGGACCGATTGTGCGGGATCGCATCTTCTTCTTCGGTGCATACCAGGGCACGAGAACGTCACAGACGCCGGCCGACATCATCACGTTCATTCCGACGGCGCAGATGCTCGCGGGCGATTTCTCGAGTGTCGCGTCGGCGCAGTGCCGCGCCCAGGGCAACCTGACGCTGCCGGCGGCGCTCGGCTTCGTCAACAACCAGATCAATCCGGCGCTCTTCAGCCCCGCGGCGGTCAAGATCGCGAAGATGCTGCCGCCGACGACCGATCCTTGCGGCCAGATCGCCTACTCGCAGACGACCAAGCCGCGCGAATCGCAGCCGATCGGGCGCGTCGACTGGCAGGTGAGCCCGAGCCACCAGGTGTTCGCGCGCTACCAGTTGTCGACGACGTTCTGGGATCCGGCGTACTTGAACTCTGACGGCAATTTGCTCTCGGCGACGCTCGGCGGACGCGACAACGCCCAGCATTCGCTCGCCGTCGGCGAGACGTGGGTCATCAACAACACGATGATCAACAACGTTCGTGTTTCGGTGGACCGCACGCGGGTGCTTCGCACCCACGCGGATCTGTTCGGCCCCGAGGATGTCGGCATCAAGATGTACAGCCACGTCCCGCACTACATGAACATCACGACCACGGGCGCGTTCTCGGTCAATACCGGCACGGAGACGTTCTCGTTCTACAAGCCGAACACGTATGCGCTCTCGGACGACTTCACGATGGTGCGCGGCAACCATCAGTACGGCATCGGCGGTGCGATGTCGCTGTCGGACTGGAAGACCGAGTCGAACGTCCGCTCCATGGGACCGATCTCGTTCAATGGCGCGGTGACGGGATTGCCGCTTGGCGATTTCCTGCTTGGCCGCATCTTCGAGTTCCGTGAAGCGACACCGTTCCGGCAGGACATCACCCAGCCGTACGTCGCGCTCTATGCCCAGGACACGTGGCGCGCCTCGTCACAGATCACCATCAATTACGGCGCGCGGTGGGAACCGTGGTTCCCGCAAAACAGCAAGGACCAGGCGTTCTACAGCTTCGATATGGCGCGGGTCCGCTCCAACACGCGCAGCACCGTATACCCGCAAGCGCCTCTCGGGCTTTTCTATCCGGGCGATCCCGGATTCCCGGGCAAGACCGGCATGAAGACGGTATGGGAAAACATCGCCCCGCGCGTCGGTCTCGCATGGGACCCGAAGGGTGACGGACGTACGTCGGTTCGCGTGGGTTACGGGATGACGGGTGACTTCGTCACGGGCCAGTTCTTCTTCGACTCCCGCTCGGCGCCGCCGTTCGGCCTCGAGGCGCGTCTGACCGGCGCGCTACTCGACGACCCGTGGGGATCGGTCGGGAGAATCAACCCGTACCCATTGACACCCGGCAACTACCCCTGGAACCTGGCGTTGTACCCGCTCTACATCACGGTGCCCTACGACATCAAAACCACACGCAACCACAGTTGGAACGTCGCGTTCCAGCGCCAGTTCGGAGACAACACTGCCTTTTCCGCGACCTATATCGGCAACCACATGTACAACGTGTGGGGCGTGGTTGATGGCAACCCCGGCGTCGTGACAACGCCAGGGGCCACGGCGGCTGCTCCCTGCACTGCGGGCGGCCAGACGTTCGCCAACTGCACGGCCTCGCTCGATCAACGTCGCGAGCTCAGTCTCGTGAACCCGGCCCTCGGCCAGTACTACGGGTACCTCGACTTTGTTACCGACAAGGGGTGGCAGGACTACCAGGGCCTGTTGCTCTCAGTGACACGGCGGCTGTCCGGCGGGTTCACCACCAGCGGTAACTACACCGTTTCGCGCTGCGAGGGACTGATCAACCAGGGGCAGTCACCGCTCAATGTGGCGACCGGTTACCAGATTCCGGTTTCGTTGATCAATCCGCCCTCGGAGGCCGAGGCGCAGAAGGCGTACGACGCCGACAAGGGGCGATGCGATGCGTGGCGGAAGCATATTTTCAACATCACCGCCAGCATCGAGTCTCCGCAATTGAGCAATACCACCGCACGCATGATCATGTCTGGCTGGCGGCTCTCGGGTATCTTCCGCGGCTCCTCTGGGCAGCCGCTGACGATCCAGGCCGGCGCGGATCGCGCGCTGAACGGCATGCAGGCGACCAACCAGCGCGCCAATCAGGTTTCCGACAACGTGTATGGCGACGGATCCCTCAACAACTGGTTCAACGGGACGGCCTTCGCGTTGCCGGCACTCGGCACCTACGGCACTTCGCCGCGCAACGGGTACGACGGACCTGGGTTCAGGACCGTCGATCTCTCGCTCGTGCGGCAGTTCTCGCTGTCGGGCGCGAACAAGGTCGAAGCGCGCGTCGAGGCGTTCAACGCGTTCAACTGGCTCATTCCCGGTAACCCTGGCATCAACCTGAGCTCGGCAACGACGTTCGGACGGATCACGTCGTTTTCGACGGCGGCGAGCCCGCGCATCATGCAGTTCGCGTTGAGGTATCTCTTCTAGCGCGGAGGACGTCCGATGCGAGTGTCAACTCGCGTCCTTCTGCTGCTGGCGGGGATCGCCTCCGCCAGCAGCATTTCGATCGCGGCCCTGAATGCGCAGGGAGACGCGGCGCCCGTTCGGCCTTCGAGCGTTGGGGCGCAAGCGCCTCCTGTTATTACCGCTGCGCGCGAGCAGCAGCTCTTCCAGCAGTTCTGCTACGGCTGCCACAACGAGCGCGTGAAAGCCATCGGGCTGGACTCCGCGCAGAAGCTCACCCTCGATACCCTCGATACCGCGAACGTTCGTCGCGACGCCAAGACGTGGGAGCTGGTCGCGCGCAAGCTGCGCGCGGGCATGATGCCGCCGGTCGACATGCGCCGGCCTGATCACGCGACCCTCGAGGCGATGAGCGCGTGGCTGGAGAGCGAACTCGATCGCGACGCCGCGCCGTATACGCCGTCGCCCGGCCTGCATCGGCTCAATCGGACCGAGTACGCGAATTCAATCCGCGATCTGCTGGACCTGCCGATCGATCCGGCGAAGTACCTGCCGTCGGACGACTCGACCTCCGGGTTCGACAACATCGCCGGCGCACTCGGTATTTCCTCGACGCTCGTCGAGGCGTATGTGACCGCCGCGCAGAAGGTCAGCAGGCTCGCCGTTGGCGAGGCGGAGGATCCGACGCTCGTCGTCTACCGCACTCGCGAGGACACGTCGCAGGACTATCACGTCGAAGGGCTGCCGTTCGGCACGCGCGGCGGCCTGCTTGTCGAGCACCTGTTTCCCTCCGACGGCGAGTACACAATCACGGCGACGCCGATTTTCGGCGACAACATGACTCCGATCGGGTTCGGCTCAGTCCCGTGCGAGCAGCTCGAGTTCCTGCTCGACTCCGAGCGGCTGGCGCTGGTCGATTGGAACGGCGGCGGACGGGCGCCCGCCACCGAATGCCGCGGCCGTGTGCAAGCCGCCGTGCGGACGGGGCAGGACGGGCCGGAAGCGTTCTTCGGCAAGGGCGCGCCGATGCGCGTGCGCACGCGCGTCACCGCCGGCCGCCACATGGTCGGCGTCACCTTCCTCGCGACGCAATACGCGCCGTTGCTCGATCTCGACAAGCACTTCCGCCGGTCGACGATTCAGACCGGCCCGACCCCTGGTTACACCTTCTTTCCACACGTCGGCACCGTTCGCATCGAAGGCCCCTTCGGCGCGACGCACGCGACGAACTCACCGAGCCGGCGCAAGCTGTTCATCTGCACGCCGGCCAAGGCGGGCGACGAAGAGACGTGCGCGCGCCGTATCGTCCGGAACGTCGCGACCGGCGCGTTCCGGCGGCCGGCCACCGCGGCGGATGTCGATTCGCTGATGGAGTTCTACCGGCAGGGACGACACGAGAAGGATTTCGAGCTGGGCGTCGAAACAGCACTCGCCCGCGTGCTGGCGTCGCCGCAATTCATCTATCGAATCGAGCAGCAGCCGGCCAACGTTGCGGCAGGGCAGACCTATCGCGTCAGCGATTTCGATCTTGCGTCGCGCCTCTCGTTCTTTCTGTGGAGCAGCCCGCCGGACGACGCGCTCGTGAAGGTGGCGGAACAGGGGCGTCTCAGGGAGCCTGCCATCCTCGAGCAGCAGGTTCGCCGGATGCTCGCGCATCCGAAGGCCAACGCGCTGGCGGTCAATTTCGCCGGGCAGTGGCTGAACCTGCGCGGCCTCGACAGTCTGGCGCCAGTCCCCGCGCTCTATCCAGACTTCGACGACCCGTTGCGCGAGGCCATGCGCACGGAAGTCGAGATGCTGTTCGACTCGATTGTCCGGAACGACCGACCAATCACGGAACTGCTGACGGCCGACTATACCTTCGTCAACGAACGCCTCGCGGCGCACTACGGAATCCCCAATATCTACGGCAGCCAGTTCCGCCGCATCACGCTTGGGCCAGAGCTGGACATCCGTCGCGGACTGCTGGGGAAGGGCGCGATCCTGACGACCACGTCCAAGCCGGATCGCACTTCGCCCGTCACGCGCGGCAAGTGGATCATGACCAACATCTTTGGCATGAGCCCGCCCGACCCGCCGCCGAACGTACCGCCGCTGCCTGCCCGCGCCACCGACGCACGCGGCAACGCCCACGAGCCGACGATGCGCGAGAAGATGCTGGAGCACCGGGTGCGCGCCGATTGCGTGCAGTGCCATCGGATGATGGACCCGATCGGTTTCGCGCTCGAGAACTTCGACGCCATCGGGTTGTGGCGGAGCCACGATGAGGGTTCGCCGGTTGATGCGGCGGCTCAAGTGTTCGACAACACGATGGTGGACGGCCCGGTCGCGCTGGGGCAGTGGATCACGGGGTATTCGGGCCAGTTCGTGCGGGTCAGCATCGAGAAGCTGCTGACCTATGCGCTCGGGCGCGGGCTCGAACACCAGGACATGCCGCTCGTCCGTAGCATTGCGCGCGACGTGGCGCAGCAGGACAATCGGTTTTCGGCGCTCGTTCTCGCGGTGGTTCGCAGCGCCCCGTTTCAGACGAACACGAAGACGGAGTAGTCGTCATGTCATTCGTGATGAAAACGCAGATCCCGCGGCGGCTGTTCCTGCGCGGTGCCGGCGTCACGCTCGCGCTGCCGTTGCTCGACGCGATGACGCCCGCGATGGCGCAGAGTCCTGTCGCGCCGAAGCCTCGTTTTGTCGGCATCTTCTTCCCGCACGGCATGGCGCCGGGCTTGTGGGAGCCGGCGGCCGACGGTGCACTGCCCGACAAACTCCCGTTCATCCTCGAATCACTCGAGGCGGTGAAGAACCAGACGACGGTGATTACCGGGCTCTGGTCGAAGTCAGCCGAGCCGCCCGAGGGAACGACCGGATCTGATCACTGGGTGGCGGCGGCATATCTCACCGGCATCAAGCCGCGCAAGACGGCTGCGGCGGATGCGACCGTGGGCAGTCCGACCATCGATCAGCAGATCGCGCAGAAGATCGGCGTCGACACGCTGCTGCCGTCGCTGCAGCTCGCGGTCGAAGATCCGAACTCCAGCTCGAGCAACTGCGGTGAGGGGTACAGCTGCTCCTACACGAACTCGATCTCATGGATCGGGCTGCCGACGCCTTCCACCGAGCCGCTGATGCGGACGGCCCCCCTGCCGATGGAGCTCAATCCGCAGGTGGTGTTCGAGCGGCTGTTCGGCAGCGGTGGCACACCGGAGCTGCGCGCCGCGCGCCTCGTGCAGCGGCGCAGCATCCTCGATGCGCTCGTCGGCGAGCTGACGCGGCTGCGGAAGGATCTCGGGCCCGCCGATCGGTTGGTGGTGAATCAGTACGTCGACGAGATTCGCGAGATCGAAAGGCGCCTCGAGCTGGCCGCGAAGGCGTCGAGCGCGGTTCCGAACTTCGATCTACCGCCGGGCGTACCGGAGCAGTTCGACGATCACATCAAGCTCCATTACGACCTGCTGGCGCTTGCCTTCAAGGCCGACATCACGCGGGTCGCGACGCTGCTGGGCGCGCGTGATCTGACCAACCGCGTCTACACGTTCCCGAAGGGAGCGCTGTTCCCCGAAGGCGGGCGGAGCGCCAGTTTCCACGGAGCCTCACATCATCAGGACGATGCGACGCAGATCCGGCGATACGCGCTCATCAACCGCTATCACGTGTCGACGCTGGCCTACTTCGCGGAGAAGCTGCGCTCGATTCCTGATGGCGACGGGACGTTGCTGGATCACTCGACGATTCTGTACGGCACCAACATGGGCAACTCAAACCAGCATCAGCACTACGACGTGCCGCACATTCTGGTCGGCGGCGCCGGCGGGAAGCTCAAAGGCAACCGTCACCTTCACTACGACCGGAAGTCGGTGACCACGGGCAATCTGTTGCTCAGTCTGCTTGATCTCTACGGCATCGAGAAGGATGTGCAGGGCGACAGCACCGGACGGCTCAAGGGCGTGTAGGGCCTGAGCCGGCCCATGAGGCTAATGAACGTTCGCTTCTTCACACTTGCAATAGCGATTTGCTGCGGCGTGACGTTCGCGGCCCAGACCGATAGCGTGACGCCGCTGCTCACGGCCATCTATCGCGGCGACCTGCAGGCGGTCGATCGGCTCATCGCCGGAGGAGCGAACGTACGGGCCGCCAATCGCGAGGGTGTGACGCCGCTGGCGATGGCGTGCCTCGATGGAGATCTGCCGATCATCGATCGGTTGCTCAAGGCTGGCGCCGATCCGAAGCAGCGCGGACCGAACGGCGAGACGCTGCTCATGTTCGCCGCTCGAAACGGGCGGGTCGATGTCATCACGCGACTGCATGCCGCGGGTGCGGACGTCAACGCTCGCGAGGGGCTTCGAGGCACCACTGCGCTCATGTGGGCCGCGGAGCAGCGTCACCCCGGCGCCGTGAAGGCGCTGCTTGCCGCCGGCGCGGATCCCGCCATCGCCTCAGGTCCGGCAGGCCTGCCGCAGAACTACATGGCGCCGCGAGTGAACGTCAGCGCCGTGCAGGACGCGCGGCTGCGGCGAGCACGGGCCGCAGCGGCCGGACGTACCTACGACGAACAGGTGGCGTTCGAACGACAGAATCCCGTCGGCAGGGCGGGCGGACCGCCGGCGGACGCGTCAGCCGACGACGACACGGTCGTACAGGCGGGATTGGTGGGCAACGGCGGCGGCGGGCTCACGGCCCTGATCTTTGCCGCACGTGAAGGCGACGTCGACTCGGCGAAGGCGCTCATCGACGGCGGCGCCCGGATCGATCAGGCCACTGAGTACGGATGGACACCGCTGCTGACCGCAGTCAACAATCGTAATTACGCGCTCGCGAAGATGCTGATCGATCGCGGGGCGAACGTAAACATTGCGAACAAGGGTGGCTGGACGCCGCTCTATCTCGCCACCGACAACCGCAACATCGAAGGCGGTGACTATCCGGTTCCGAAACCCGATCTCGATCACCTCGAGGTCATCAAGGCGCTGCTCGAGCACGGCGCGAATCCGAACGCGCGGATCCGCGACAACACGCTGACGCGCACGATCTTCACGATGCAGTGGTTCTTCGAGGATGGTGCGACGGCCTTCGTGCGCGCGGCACAGTCGAGCGATACCGAGCTGATGAAGCTGCTCCTTCAGTACCGTGCGGATCCATTCCTCGCGACTGGCAACGGAGATACCGCGCTCACAGCGGCCGGTGGCATTGGATGGGTGGAAGGGGTCACCTACGAGCGTTCGCCGCAGGAGAATGTCGAGGCGTTACGGATGCTGCTCGATCTCGGCCTCGACCCGAATGGCGCGAACCGCGAAGGGCGCACCGCGTTGATGGGCGCCGCGCTCAAGGGACGTAACGCCGCCGTGCAGCTGCTCGTCGACCGTGGCGCGAAGCTCGAGATTGAGGACCGTGGCAGCCGCGATACCGACAAGCTCGGCTCGGCCGCGGCGGGGCATAGATGGCAGGCGCTCGACTATGCCGAAGGGCTCGTGCGCGTCGGCGTGCAGTCGGCCACCGCGTACCCCGAGACCGCCGCGCTCATTCGCACGCTCATGCGCCAGCGCGGTCTTCCCGTTCCACCGGAGAACCGCAACATCCTGTCGATTTGTGTCGTCTCGTTATGTCAATGACGATTGGAGAGCGTATGACCAGACGTCTGCTTACTGGACTTGGGCTCGTGGCCGCGTTTCTTCTGGGATGGAGTGTCCGTGGCGATCGTGACATTGCCTCCGCGCAGGCAGCGCGCAAGCCGATCATGATGACGCGCATCTACACCGGAACCGATGGTCTGAGCCATTCCGAGCGGGTCGAAATGAAGCTGACGCCCAATGGCACGTCCACCATGAAAGCCACCGGCGTTGAATTCAGCAGCCGGCCGGCGGCGCCGGCCGGCGACTGGCATACCGGTCCACGACGCCAGTTCGTCATCACGTTGAGCGGCCGCGCCGAGCTCGAGGTCGCCAACGGTCAGAAGGTGCCGATTGAACCCGGCAACATCAATCTGATCGAGGACACGACCGGCAAAGGACACATCACGCACAACATCGCCGATCGCATCGTTGTCACGATTCCGTTGGCCGACGAGCGGGCTGCCGGAAATTGACTGTGACAAAGTCGTACGCGTGGCGCGTGACGTCGGTACTGGCATGCGGTGTGTGCGTGGCGGTGTTGACCAGCGCGCCGATTCCGGCCCAACGGGGAGAGGAGGTCGGACGCGCCCTCTCCGGCGATCGTCTGGCGCGGATTGGCCAGATGATCGACCGGCGGATCGCCGCCGGCGACGTTCCGGGGGCGGTGACGCTCGTCGCGCAAGACGGCCGCATCGTTCACTTCGAGACACGCGGTGTCATCGACGTCGATTCGAAGAAGCCGCTGCCGAAGGACGCGATTTTTCCGCTGGCATCCCTGACAAAACCAGTCACGGCCGTCGCCATCCTCATGCTCATCGAGGAAGGAAAGGTTCGTCTCGCCGACCCGGTCTCGAGGTTCATTCCCGCGTTCGCCGACGCGACCGTGGCGGTGACGCCGGCACGGACCGTTGCCGCCAGCCGCGCCGTCACGATTCGCGATCTATTGACACACACATCCGGCATCGTTTCGCCTGCGAGAATTCCTACCGAGAGCGGCGCGACGCTCGCCGACTACATTCCGCGGTTCGCCAAGGAACCGCTCGAGTTCCAGCCTGGCTCACACTGGACCTATAGCAATACCGTCGCCTTCGACATGCTGGCGCGCGTCGTCGAAGTGGCGTCGGGCCAGACCTACGATCGCTTTCTGCGCGATCGAATCTTCCAGCCGCTCGGCATGAACGACACCGCGCATGCGTTGACCGATGCGCAGAAACAGCGGCTCGCCACCCGCTATGACGTGGCTCCGGATGGCCTGCGCAAGAACGTAAGGGCCACCGACACCCCGATGTACTTCGGCGGCGGGTGGGGATTGAACAGCACCGCGCTCGATTACTACCGATTTGCCCAGATGCTGTTGAACAAGGGCGAGCTCGACGGAAAACGGCTGCTCAGTCGCCGCGCAGTGGAGTTGATGGAGTCGGCTCACATTCCCGACACGCTTCCCGGCCGAACGCCTGGAACGGCGTGGGGCCTCGGCGTCCGCGTGATTACCGACGCAGGACGCGCAGGGGTCTGGCTGTCGAACGGCAGTTTCGGATGGACCGGTGCGTCGGGAACGCACTTCTGGATCGATCCGACCGAGAACCTCGTTGCGGTGCTGATGGCCGCCGCTCCGGCGCCAAATCTCAAACCGGACTTCGAGACTGCGGTCATGCAGTCGCTTCGTCATTGAACGGAATGAACGATCGCCATGCCACCGGCATGGCGGCTCTCGAAACGCTTGGCGGCCCTGACGCGGCGGCGCCGATTCTCGCCGCCGCCGATGTCGCTCCCGATCTCGTCAGGTTTGCGATTGACTTCGCGTTCGGCGAGGTCCTGTCACGCCCCGGTCTCGACCTGCGGACGCGTGAGCTGTGTACGGTTGCCGCGTTGAGTGGACTCGGGCACGCGGAGCCGCAGCTGAAATGGCACATCGACGCGGCGCTTCACGTCGGCGCGACCACGGGCGAGGTCGATCAGCTGACGCGAATCGCTCGCGGCTACGTCCGGCCGTCGAGTGGCGGCACAGACGGGCTGGGGCCGCTCGATGTGGTGACGCGCGAGCTGGCGACGATTGCGCTGCTCACCGCGATCGGCACCCAGCGGGCGGCGCTGAAAAACCATCTGCGGGCGGCGCGCGCGGCAGGCGCTACGCGCGAGCAGATCGTCCAGGTCCTCGAGCAGATGGCGATCTATGCCGGTTTTCCGGCGGCGCTCAACGGCGTGTCCGCCGCGCGCGAGGTGTTCGCGGAATCGCCGTAAGATGACCGGATGGGAACTTACGAAGGCAAAGTGCTCGTCCGGCGTTTCATCGATGAAATCTTCGTCAAAGGAAACGCCGACGCCGTAGAGAAGCTCGTGACGAGCGACTTCACCCCCCACAGCTGGGGCAAGATGCCGTCCGGCGTCGAGCCGCTGAAAGACGCGATCAAGCGCGTGCACGCGGGCCTCTCGGACGTCAGCATGAAGATTGAGGACGTCATCGCGGAGGAAGACAAAGTCGCGGTTCGTCTGACCGCCCGCGGCAGGCACACCGGCGAGTTCATGGGGCTGCCGCCATCAGGCAGGGACTACACGATTTCAGAGACACACATTTTCCACCTGCGCGATGGAAAGATTTCGGAGCACTGGCGCGACGCTGACATGCTCGGACTGATGCGTCAGCTGGGCACGTCATGATTCTGTTCGCCGCCGTATTGGTGGTCGCGTCGCTGATGGCGCCTGTCGCGGCGATCGCGCAGGAGCGTTTCGATGCTGGGGCGCATGTCGCGGTCGCGCGCTCGAACGAATTCGACGCAACCGACACAGGCGTCGGCGGATGGTTTTCCTGGCATCCAACCGGGCTGATCGGAGCGGACGCGGAAATGACGGTCTACCCCTCATCGTTTCCCAACGAGAACGGGTTCAGCCGCAGCCGCATTGAAGGGCTGTTCGGTGCGACCATCGGGCCGCGATTGGCGGGCGTCCGTCCCTTCGCGCGACTTCGGCCGGGTTTCCTGACCTTCCGCGGCCAGCCCGTCGTCTGCATTCTGATTTTTCCGCCGCCGCTGTCGTGCGAGCTCGCGGGCGGCCGCACGCTGTTCGCCCTGGATCTCGGCGGCGGCATCGAGCTGTTCCCGGCAAGTCGCGCGGTCGTACGAGTTGACGTGGGCGATCGCATCCTCAAATATCCCGGCCCGTCGTTTCGCAACGGTCGCGCGACGCAGGACTCGTTTTACAGTCACGATTTCCGCGTGTCGGTGGGCGCGGGCGTGAGGTTCTAGAAGCGTGTCACGCGACGTTGATCTCTACGACACGCATTACTCCCATCTGGCGGCGATCGCCCAAACCGAGGTGCGTCGGGAAACCTATGACGAGGATCTCGGGCAGTCGAGCTGGATCACACTGGCGGAGGCGCGCGAGTGGTTTGGGCTGCTGCGTCTCGATGCGGGCAGCCGTGTCCTCGAAGTCGGGTGCGGATCGGGCGGCATCACACGACGTCTGGCGATGGAGACGGGCGCGTCGGCCGTCGGCGTGGATATCAACCCACATGGCATTGAGGCCGCCTCCGCCGCCGCGGTGCGCGAGGGCGTCGCTTCCCGTGTTTCATTTCAAGTGGTCGATGCGGCAGCGCGGTTGCCGTTTGCTGACGCCTCGTTCGATGCGATCTTCTGCAACGATGCGATTAATCACCTGCCCCACCGCGCGGAGCTGTTTGTCGACTGGCACCGCGTCCTGAAGCCGGGCGGACGGCTCCTCTTCACTGATCCCATCGTCGTTACCGGACCGGTGACGAGCGAAGAGATTCGGGTGCGGAGCTCGATTGGCTTTTATCTCTTCCTTCCCGCGGGGGGCAATGAGCGTCTGCTCGAGCGGGCGGGCTTGGTCGTCGACCAAGTGCGCGACGTGACGGACGCGGAGGCGACAGTGTCCGCGCGATGGAGGGACGCGCGGGCACGGCGGCGCGAGGCGCTGGCAGCCATCGAGGGACAGGAAGCCTTCGATGGGCTCCAGCGGTTTCTCGATGCCGTATGTACCCTTTCGAGCGAGAGGCGGTTATCGCGGTTTGCGTATCTTGCGCGCAAACGTGCGTGACGGGAAGGTCCGGAGCGATGACACGTCGCGTGCCCACAACGATTCTGATCGGCGCGATCGCGGTGCTCGTCGTGACCGTAACCTCGGCTGTCATCGCGTGGCGCGCATCGAGCGCAACGATCGTGGCAGGCTTCTGGTGGGCAGACACACCCTTCCTCCTCTCGGCCGATGACGCGGCCAAAGTCGGCGGGGCGCTGACAGCCGACGAACTCAAAACGATCGAAGCGATATCACGCGACGAGGTGCGGCGCGCCTACGCGGACCTCAGAATCGACATTGCGGATCGGCGTCGCGCGTTCTGGCGCGTGGCCGTCGTCGGCGCGCCGTTGACGACGACACGCAATCGGACGACGTATCCGTTTTCGTTCGCCGGTGAATCGCGCGTGTTCGGTCCGCTGGGCGGCTCCGGTTCGGTGGCGTTCGCGATCCTCGCGCACAACGCGATCGAGTATGCGCCTGCAGGTGCCTCGCGGCAGCAGATCGTGGATGGAATAGGAAAGGGCATCGGGCGGGCCGCAGTTCACGAATTCGCACATCAGGCGCTCGGTCTCGACAACCTCTCGTCGCTCGACAACCGTACCGACCCTGACAGTTACGAATTCGGAAACGCCGATCGTCCCTCGCAGTACTACGGCGAGCTTCGATGGACGACCGCGTGGCCGGTGCTTCTCCAGAAGTTCGGTCGATGAAGCGTTGAACCACGTTTACCGACGCACCGTTCGGGTGGCTGTGACCGCAATGAGCTAGAATCGGCTCACCTTTCGCGACAGGAGACGTCATGCGTTACATCAGCTTTGGGCTCATCGTCGCACTTATCGCGCTGCCATCGACCGCGGATGCGCGCGTCAAGAAGATCGTGGTCGAGAAGAAGGTGTCGCCGGCGTTCGAAAGCGCGACCTTCGGCCCCTCCGGGCAATACGAAACGCTTGCCGGCCGCGCGTACGGAGAGCTCGACCCGAACGATCCGCGTAACGCGGTCATCACTGACATCAAGCTCGCGCCGAAAAACGCCGCGGGCAAGGTCGAGTACGTGGTCAGCTTCTACCTCGTGAAGCCGATCGACATGTCGAAGGCCAGCCATCTGATGTGGCAGGACGTGCCGAACCGCGGCGGCCGCGTCACGATCAATCCGATCGAACGCGGATTCGGCGACATCGGGTTGAGCAGCGGCTGGCAGGGCGACAACTCGGGACGTACGGTACCGGGACCCGATAACGACTGGGTGATCGTTCCGATCGCCAAGAACGCTGACGGCACGCCTGTGAGCGGCCTTGTCATTGGCCGTATCGTCAACGCGAACGGCGTGAACTCGCAGGCAATGCTCGTCAACGCGAACCCGGTTCCGTACAAGCCCGCCACGCTCGACACGAGCAAAGCGACCTTGACGACGCACGCCGGGGAGACGACGGACGGCAAGATCGTCGGCGAGAAGAAAGTGGCGGCGAGCGATTGGGCGTGGGCGAAATGCGATGCGCAGCATCCGTTCCCAGGAACGCCCGACCCGACGCAGATCTGCGTCAAGGGCGGCTTCGATCCGAAGCTGCTCTACCAGGTGGTCTTCACCTCAAACGATGCCTATGTGCTCGGCATTGGCTTCGCGGCATTCAGCGATGTCGCATCGTTCTTCAAGTACGAAGCGAAAGACGCGGAAGGCACGCCGAATCCGGTTGCGGGTCAGGTGCAGTGGGTGATCAGCCGTGGCTCGTCGCAGTCGGGCAACATGCTGCGCCAGCTGATCGCGCTCGGCTTTACGCAGGACGACTCGAAGCGGAAAGTGTACGACGGTGCGTGGCCGATCATCGCCGGCAAGCGGATCTCGCTGAACGTCCGTTTTGCGCTGCCCGACGGCGCGCAGAAGCTGTATGAGTCCGGCGGCGAGGGTGCGCAGTGGTGGGAGGACTATCCGGACACCGTGCGCGGACTGCCGGCGAAAGGCATGCTCGATCGCTGCCGCGCGAGCAACACGTGCCCGAAGATCATGGAGCACTACGGCTCGGCGGAAGCGTGGGCGCTCAACCTGAGTTCGGCGCTCGTCGGCACCAGCGCAGACAAAGACATTCCGGTGCCGGCAAACGTTCGTCGGTACTACATCCCGAGCACCGCGCATGGCGGCGGCCGCGGCGGCTTCAGCGTTGTCCCCGAAGCGCCCCCGATGTGCCCGGGACCGAACTTCGGCGTCGGCATTCTCGCTGCCGATCCCGTTCCGCACACCGAGACGGTGAACGCGCTGCGCGTCCACTTCCGCAACTGGGTCATGAAGGACGTCGCCCCGCCTGCGAGCAAGTACCCGACGCTTGCCGGCGGAAACCTTGTGGATCCGATGAAAGCGGCCATGAGTTTCCCGACGATTCCGGGTCTTCCCGCCGATGCGCCGAACGGATTGATTAACGCCGGCCTCGATTACGACTGGGGGCCGGAATTCAATTACGTCGACGGTTCAGGAATCCGAACGAGGATCCCGCCGACGATCAAGCGGGTAATCAAGGCCAAGGTGCCGCGCGTCGATGCCGATGGCAACGAGCTTGGCGGCGTGCCCGTCGTGCTGCGTGATGCGCCGCTCGGCACCTATCTCGGGTGGAACATCGTCGCCGACGGCTTCCACAAGGGGAAGATCTGCAACTACGCGGCGGGCATGGTGCCGTTCGCGCGGACGAGAGCCGAGCGGATGGCGAACAACGATCCGCGACCATCGCTGGAGGAGCGGTATCGCGATCACGCCGGTTACGTGGAAGCCGTCAAGACGGCGGCCGCCAAGGCAGTCGCCGAAGGCTTCCTGCTGCAGGCCGACGCCGAGCGGCTGATCAAGCAGGCGTCCGACAGCAACGTTCTGTCCCCTCAGAACACGGCCAGTATTCGGTAGTGTAGGGGCGGACCTAAAGGTCCGCCCATCTGGCGCAGTAAATCCACTGGTAGGGCGGGTCCTTTCGGACCCGCCCATCTGGCACGTAAGCCCCGATTTATGCGAGACTTCCGCACGCTGGGCAGGTAGGCCTGAGCCCACCTCGACAGGCGTTGGCGTCCGTCCGATCGGCCGCCTGGGAGTCTCCACATGAGTGTTTTCACCCTGAAAGTGAACGGGCAGTCCCACACCGTGGACGTCGACCCGACAACCCCGCTGCTCTACGTCCTGAGCGACGATCTCGCATTGAAGGGGCCGAAGTTCGGCTGCGGCCTCGGGCAGTGCGGTTCCTGCACCGCGATTGTGAACGGCCGCGCCGTGCGCAGCTGCCGCACGCCGGTCAGCACCGTGAACGGCGCCGAGATCACCACGCTCGAAGGACTCGGCAGCCCCGAGAAACCACATCCCATTCAGAAAGCGTTCGTCGACGAGCAGGCCGCGCAGTGCGGCTACTGTCTGAACGGCGTGATTCTGACGGCCAAGGCCTTCCTCGATCAGAACCCGAAGGCCACTGACGATCAGATCCATCAGGCCATGTCGACCGTGCTTTGCCGGTGTTTCACCACCACCCGCATGATGCGCGCGATCAAGAAATACGCAACGGAGCGTGCGTGATGACTATGAAGGCTCACGGCTCAGGGCTCAAGGCCCAAGACGACTTGCAGCTGACCGACGCCGCGTATGCCGCGTTGCGTGAGCATGGTTTCTCCCGGCGTCAGTTCCTGAAAGGATCCGGCGCGCTCGTGGTCGCGTTCAGCATCGCGGAGTTCGCGGACAGGCTCGGGATCGCGCCTGACAAGATGCTGGCGCAGGGCGGCAACACGCCGCAGGCGCTCGATTCGTGGGTGGCGATCGGCGCTGATGGCAACGTCACCGTCTACACCGGCCGCGCCGACATGGGCCAGGGGATGTACACGGTCCAATATCAGCTGGCGGCCGAAGAACTGTCGGTTCCCATGAGCCGCATCCGTCTCGTTGAGTGCGACACGGCGATGACGCCGGACCAGGGGACGTCGTCGGGGAGCCAGGCGCATCCGGTGAACTTCAATCACGAGAACCTGGCGCAGGCGTGCGCGACGGCGCGCGAAGCTCTCGTGGCGATGGCGGCTACGAAGCTGGGCGTCTCGGCCAGCGAGCTGAATGTCGTCGATGGCGTCGTCACCCACAGGTCCGACGCGTCGAAGAAGGTCAGCTACGGCGACCTGATCGGCGGCAAACGCTTCGACGTGGCGATCAAGAAGGACGCGAAGCGGAAACCTCCGCAGAGCTGGACGGTGATGGGCCGCTCGGTGCCCCGTGTCGACATGCCGGCGCTGGCGACGGGGCGTTTCGAGCACGTCCAGAACGTGCGCGTCCCCGGCATGCTGCACGGCCGCATGGTGCGTCCGCCGTCGATCGGCGCGACGGTCGCCAACGTCGATGAGAGCTCGGTGAACGGCATGCCGGGCAACGTTCGCGTTGTCGTCAAGAAGAACCTCGTCGGTGTCGTGGCGGACAAGCCCTGGCAGGCGATACAAGCCGCGGAGAAGTTGAAGGTGACGTGGACGCCTGGTCCGCCGCTGCCGAAGCAGAGCGACCTGTACAACTACCTGCGGAACCATCCCGGTCGCCGCGACGCGTTCTCCGTCAACTCGAAAGACGTGGACGCGAAGCTGCAGGGCGCAACGACCCGTGTCAAGGCGACCTACCTGCATCCGTATCAGATGCACGGATCGCTCGGAAGCTCCTGCGCGGTTGCCGATGTGAACGGCACCAACGCGACGATCTGGTCCTCGACACAGGCGGTCTACCCGCTGCGCAGCACGAGCGCGATGGTGCTCGGTCTGCAGCCACAGAACGTGCGCGTGATCTACGTGCGCGGCTCCGGCTGCTACGGCCTGAACGGCGCCGACGCGTCCGCCTACGACGCGGCCATCCTGTCGCAGGCCGTCGGCAAACCCGTTCGCGTGCAGCTGACGCGCAAGGACGAAATGGTGTGGGGCGAAAACTACGGCCTGCCATTCGTCGTGGATCAGCAGGCCGGCGTTGATGCCAACGGCAACATCGTCGCCTGGGACTACGAGACGTGGTCCGCGACGCTCGGCAATCGTCCGGGCAACAACGCGCCGGGCAACGTCGCATCAGGGTTGCTACTTGGCTTCCCGCCGCAGGCGGTGCAGCCTCGCGCCCAGGCGCCCGACCCGCAGAACTTCGACAACGGCAACAACGCGGTTCCCGGATATGTCGCCGGCCGCGTTGGCGGCAAGAACAACGGGACGGGCATCATCGCGAGCGAGCGCGTGCTGACGCACACGGTGCCGTCGCCTTTCCTCACCGGGCCGCTTCGTTCTCCCGCGCGCCTGCAGAACGCCTTCGCGCAGGAATGCTTCATGGACGAAGTCGCCGCCCAGGTGAAGACGGATCCGGTGCAGTACCGGTTGCGCCACTTGAGCGACTCGCGTCTGAAGGACGTCATCACCGCGGCGGCGAAGCAGGCCGCGTGGGACACGCGCCCCTCGCCGAAGCCGGGTACGCCACGCAGCGGGATCGCCAGCGGTCGTGGGGTGGCCTGCGTCCTCTACGAAGGGGACAACGGCTATGTCGCGCTCGTCGCTGAAGTCGACGTGAACCAGGACACCGGCGTCGTGCGCACCAAGCGAATCGTGGTTGCGCAGGACACCGGTCCGATCTCGAGTCCTGACGGATTGCGCAATCAGCTCGAGGGTGGCGCGTTGCAGGGGCTCAGTCGCGCGCTTGGCGAAGAGGTCACGTGGGACGACCAGAAGATCACCTCGATCGACTGGGCCACCTACAAGACCCTGTATGTCGGATCGAACACGCCCGTGATCGAAAGCGTGCTGATCGATCGTCCCGACTCGGAGGCGATGGGGGCGGGCGAAACGGCGATCACGATCGTCGCGGCGGCCGTCGGCAACGCGATCTACGACGCGACGGGCGTCCGCATACGTCAGGTTCCCTTCACGCCTGAGCGCGTGAAGGCGGCGCTTGCACAACGCGCGGGCAATCAGACGGCGCAGGTTTAACCGTTCGGGTCGTTTCGAACGTTTCGAACGATTTGGAGGCTTCGATGCGTAAGTTCGCGTTCGTTGGGGTGTTGCTGTTGGCATCCGCCGGTGTGTACTCGGCGCAGCAGGCCGTCAGTCCGGAGCAGCTGAAAACGCCTCCGCCGAAGGAACCTGCGTGGGCGTTCCCGGTGCAGCAGGGATCGCTGGCGCCCGACCCAGGCCCGAAGAAGCTCGCCGGGAGCGACAAGACCTACACGCCTGAAGAGATCGACAACCTGATGGCGCCGCCCGACTGGTTGCCGAACGACCATCCGCCCGCTCCGTCGATCGTGACCAAAGGACATGGCGGGGCGCTCGCGTGCGGATCGTGCCACCTCATGTCCGGCATCGGTCATCCGGAGTCTGCCGACGTCGCCGGCATGCCCGAGTCGTACGTGAAGCAGCAGATGATGGACTTCAAGACCGGCGCGCGTGTTGACATTGCCCGGATGAACGGCATTGCGAAGGAAATGTCGGACCAGGAGATCGCAGAGGTGTCAGCCTGGTTTGCGGCGCAGAAACCGCGCAAGAACAACCGTGTGGTCGAAGCCGAGATGGTGCCGAAGACGATCGTCGCTCAGGGACGGATGCGTTTCGTCGACCCGGCCGGTGGCATGGAGCCGATCGGCAATCGCATCATCACCGTGCCGGAGGATGTCCAGGCCGCGCGGTTGCGCGATCCCAACACGAAGTTCGTCTCCTACGTTCCACCGGGTACGCTCGCGCGCGGCAAGCTGCTCGTCGAGACGGGTGACAACAAGAAGACCGTCGCGTGCGGCACCTGTCACGGGCCGGGGCTTGTCGGTTTGAACGAAATCGGAAAGACGGGCATCGCGTCGCCACGAATCGCAGGCGTGCACCCCATTTATCTGGCCCGGCAGCTCTATCTGTTCAAGGACGGCAGCCGCAAGGGCATGACGTCGAAGCTGATGACGCCGGCCGTCGCGAATCTCACTGACGCGGACATCCTCGCCATCTCGGCGTATCTCGCGTCAATGGACCCGACCAGTAAGTAGATAGTGGAGGCCGGGTCCTTTGGGACCCGGCAAATCGCCGTCGGGTCCTCTCGGACCCGCCAGATCCGGAGATACACGTGAAGACATCGTTAGCCGGAGTTTTCGCCATCGCACTGGCGATGGCCGCATGGCACTCAACATTGGCAGCACAGGAGCAGCCACAGGGACGCGGCGGACGTGCCGGCGGCGCGCCCGCGGAGGACAACTTCCCGACGGCCGAGCAGTTTGCGAACTCGAAAGAGGCGCAGACGCATGTCGCGGCCGCGACGAAGATCGGCGGCTCCGACATGGCGGACACTGCGAAGTGGTTCTGCACGAACACCGGCCCGCAGCGCGTCGCGCTGGCGCGTCAGGCGCAGGGACTCCCGCGACTCCCGACGGTCCAGGAAGGCCCGATCAAGCTGTTCGACAACCTGACTTACATCGGCTTCAACGACGTGGGGGCGTGGGTCGTGCCGACGAGCGCCGGCATCATCCTGTTCGACACGCTGAACAGCACCGACGATGCGATGAAGGTCATCGAGCCGGAGATGCAGAAGGCCGGCTTCGATCCCGCGCAGATTAAATACATCCTGATCGGTCACGGTCACGCCGATCACTTCGGTGGTGCGTCGTATCTGCAGATGAAGTACCACGCCAAGGTGCTGGCCGCGATGCCGGACTGGGCAGCGATTCAACGCGGCGGACGTGGTGGCGCTGCGCCTGGCCTGATGCCCGACATGGACGTGACGGACGGGCAGAAGTTGACGCTCGGCGACACGACGATCACGCTCATTCGTCTGCCTGGTCACACGCCGGGAACGATCGGAATGGTGGTGCCGGCGAAGTTCGGCGGACGCGCGCACAACGTCGCGATCATGAGCGGCACGCAGATGCCGACGCAGGACTCATTCGATGCCTTCAAGCACGTCTTCAACGACGAGTTGAAGAAGCTGAACGTCGAGACGTTCTTTGGCAGCCATCCCGACATCCTGATGAACAGCCTGCTGCTGATGCAGTCGATTCGCGACAAGTACCCGACTGGTAGCCACCCGCTGCTGCTCGCAAAGAACAAGGCGGATCGCTACATGGACATCGTGCTCGAATGCGCGCGCGCGCGGCTCGCGGCGCAGGGTCGGTTGACGGCTACGAATTAGGCGGGAAGGGCAGGGACAACATGAGAGTGCTTCACCTGATTCCAGCAGCGCTGTTGCTGCTCACCTCGGCGCCGGTGTTTGCGCAGGAGCCGTTCGACTACGTGAGCAAGCAGGATTACTTCAGCATCAATATGCCGAAGGAGCCGAAGGTCGAGCAGACAACCTATCCCGACGAGTACCGGCTCCAGCCACTGCCCGCGCGTGTCTACACGGCAGACCAGGGCCGCAACCGTTACAAGGTGACGGTCGTCGATTATCGGGACGTTCCGAAGATGCATGCGGCACGAAACGCGCAGTGCATCAAAGAGGCCGGCGCCGACAAGCCGGGGCTGACGCCGCAGCAGCGGCGCGATCTCATTGGCGACGCATGCCAGGACGAAACCGTGAAGGATGTCCGCGGCGCCATGATGTGGGCGACCTGGAACATCATCGAGCGCGCCACGAAAGTGACGCATCTGGCGCACTACAACGTCGACGTCATCGAGGGACATGAGGTTCACGTCATCAATCCTGACGAGTCGCGCACCTACGCCGCCGTTCATATGTACGAGAACCGCCTGTACATCGTGGAGGGGACGGTGCCGAAGAACGCCCCTGCGGCCAACTGGTTCCAGATCTCGCTGCGGATGCTCGATGAGAACTACAAGCCGGTCCGCTATCAGTATTCCGGCTTGATGATGTATTCGAACGGCTATCCCAAACCGCCGCTCGCGAACCAGGGCGGACAGAATCAGGGCGCGCAGGGTCAGGCTGCGCAAGGACGGTAGATATGAAGAAGCTGCTCGGTCTTTCAGCTATCGGCCTGCTGGCCGTGGCTCTGCCTGCGTGGGCGCACCACTCGCACAATGCCTACGAAGTGACGAAGTGGACGGAGATGGAAGGAACCGTCACCGAGATCCACTATTTGCTTCCTCACTCCTGGGTCTACATCGAGGTCAAGGATGCAAAAGGCGCCGAGCCGGCGATCTGGGCGCTCGAGGCGACCGGCCCGCAGGGGATCTTCCGCAACGGCGTCGGCAAGGACGACGTGAAGGTTGGCGACAAGATCAAGGCGCGGTGCCATCTGCTGCGCGATGGCTCACCCGGGTGCCTGCTCGGTTTCGTGACGCCGATGCACGGCGATAAAGCGCGAGGTGATGGCGTCGAGCATCAGTGGGATTGAGGGCTTCGCTTGTCAGGTATCAGGTAAAGACTTCTTTCGGCAACCACGAGGGCACATGATGGTTCGAGTCGTTCGGGGTCTCTGTACGTTTGCGTCGATCCTTCTACTCGCGGCGATGCCCTTGCGGGCGCAGTTGGCCACCGCGGAACTCAATGGCCGCGTGACAGACGACAGTGGTGCCGTTCTGCCAGGTGCGACGGTCACTGTGACCCAGACGGCCACCGGTCTCGTCCGGACGGCCGTGACAGATGGCAACGGAGCGTACCTCCTGTCCAATCTGCCGACCGGACCCTATCGGCTCGAGGTATCACTTCAGGGGTTCCGCACCTACGTGCAGACCGGCATCGTCCTGCAGGTCGGAGCGACGCCGACCATCAACGCGGCGCTCGCGCTTGGCGCCGTTGAAGAATCGGTTACGGTCGAAGCCGCGGCGCCGCTCGTCGATGTGCGCAGCGCCGGCATCAGCAATGTCGTCGAGAACGAACGGATCGTCGAGCTGCCGCTGCAGGGACGCCAGGTCACCGACCTGCTCGTGATCTCGGGCGCGGCAGTGCAGCAGGCCGCCGTCAGCAGCCGTGGCTTCCCGGGTGGCGTCAACATCTCCGTGGCTGGCGGCCTGCCAACGGGTGTCGGCTACACACTCGACGGCGCCACGCACAACAACCCGCAGCAGAACGCGAACCTGCCGCTGCCGTTCCCGGACGCCCTGCAGGAGTTCCGCGTCGCGACGAGCGGTCTGTCCGCGCAGAACGGTGTGCACTCCGGCGCGGCGGTCAACGCGATCACGAAGTCCGGCACGAACCGTTTCTCTGGCGGTGTCTTCGAGTTCCTGCGCCATCATCGCTTCAACGCCATCAGTACATTCGCCGCGGTTGGCCCCAACGGCAAGCAGCTGGACGATGGCCTCAAGCGCAATCAGTTCGGCGGCACGCTGGGCGGACCAATCGTCAGGGACAAGTTGTTTTTCTTCGGCGCCTATCAAGGGACGGTGCTCCGCCAGCGGCCGACGTCGAACATCCAATACGTGCCGACGGCGGCAATGCTGGCCGGCGACTTCACCACGTTCGCCTCGCCGCAGTGCAACGGTGGCCGGCAGGTCCCGCTGAGAACGCCGTTTGTGGACAACAAGGTGAACCCCGCGCTGTTCAGCGCCGCGGCGTTGAACCTCGCCAGACGGCTGCCGACAACAACGGATCCGTGCGGCCTGATCAACTTCGGCGTCGGGAGCGACCGTGACGATCGCCAGCCGCTCGTCAGGCTCGACTATCAGATGAGCGCGAAGCACTCGTTCTTCGGCCGCTACATGGCAACGCAGATCATCCAGCCGCCCGGCTACGCCGGCGGCTCGGACAACATCCTCAAAACGGACTTTCCCGGCGTGAAAGACATGGTGCACTCCGTCACCGTTGGCGAGACGACGATCTTTACCCCGTCCATCGTCAACGCGGTGCGCTTCGCGGTGAACAAGGCGAAAGTAGACAACTATCAGACGCCGTTCTTTTCGCCGCGCGATATCGGCGCGAATATCTACAGCTACCTGCCCGGATATATGACGATGACTGTGACGGGTGGGTTCGTGCTCTACTCGGGCACGAACACGAAAGCGCTGTTCCTGAACGACACGTATCAGGTTGCCGACGACCTGACCGTCGTCAAGGGGAATCACCAGTTCGGCTTCGGCGCCAATCTGCAGTACTGGACGGGTGACTACACCTCGACCTCGCGCGCGAACGGCAACTGGATCTTCGACGGCTCGGCGACGGGCCTCGGTCTCGCGGACTTCCTGACGGGCCGCTTGACGAGCGTCGAGCACGGCGGGTTGGGCAAGTTGCCGGTGGACAATTGGTACGTCGGTCTCTACGGCCAGGATTCATGGCGCGTGTCGAGCCGCGTCACCGTGAACGGCGGTCTCCGCTGGGAGCCCTATTTCGGACAAGACGTACGCAACGGCGTCATCTCCGTGTTCAACATGGACAACTTCGCGAACAACGTGAAGAGCACGGTGTTCCTGAAAGCGCCCGCGGGGCTGCTCTATGCGGGCGACGCGGGGTTCCCGAAGAACGCCAAGACGGGGATGGACAAACAGTGGTGGAACCTGTCGCCACGCGGCGGCATCGCGTGGGACGTGCATGGCGACGGGCGGCTGGCGATCCGTTCCTCCTACGCGATGGCGTACGACTTCATGGCGGGCGAATATCACAACATCGACGCCAACGCGCCGCCGTTCGGCAACCGGTCGCTGCTGACGGCCGTGCCGTTCGACGACCCGTACCAAGGACGCGATCCGCATCCGATCGTGACGAATGCGAACACGGATTACGTGCCGTTCGGTACCTTCGGCACGATGGACCCCGGGATCAACTCGCCGCGCATCCAATCGTGGAACGTCATGCTGGAGCAACAACTCGGCACGAATTGGGGCGTGTCGGTGGCGTATCTCGGCAGCCATGCGGATCGGCTCTGGGCGCAGAAGGCCCGGAATCCTGGCGTGTATATGGGCCTGGGCCCGTGCACGATCAACGGTGTGGCGTATCCGGTCTGCTCGACGACGGGCAACCTGAACCAGCGCCGCGCGCTCAATCAGATCAACCCGACGCAGGCGGCGTTTATCGGCGCCCTCGACGAGAACACCGACGTCGGCTACCAGAACTACAAGGGAGTAAAGTTCGCGGCGGTGCGCCGCGCGGGTAGCGGCGTGAGCCTCAATGGCAACTACACGCTATCGGTCTGCAAAGGGACGCCGACGGCGCTCACCTTCAACCAGCAGAGCGCCGGCTATTTGAAGCCGGACGACCCGTCGTTCGACGCCGGCTACTGCGATCAGGATCACACACACCTCGCCAACATGACGGTCGGATACGAAACGCCGGAAGTTGGTTCTGGGGCGGTGCGGACGATTGCGTCGCATTGGCGCGCATCCGGCATTCTGAGTGCGCGCTCGGGCAACCGTTTGAACGTCATCAGCGGCCGCGACAACGCGTTTACAGGGATCGGCGTCACCGGGAACAACCGGCAACGGCCCAACAAGGTGAGCGACGACTTCTACACGAAGACGCTGACGAACTGGTTTAACTCGGCGGCATTCGCGCAGCCGGGATCCGGCGAGCTCGGCAACCTGATGCGGAATGCCGTCGTTGGACCCGCCTACTGGAACATCGATCTGGCGGTGTCGCGGCTCATCCCGCTCGGAGCGACGCGGCGGGTGGAGCTCCGGCTGGAATCGTTCAACCTGCTGAATCATTTCAACTGGGGAGATCCGATCGCGACGAATTTGAATTTCAACGCGGGGACGTTCGGCCGCATCACGACGCAGGCCGGCACACCGCGCATCATACAGTTCGGGGTGAAGTACGACTTTTAGGCGGACCTGAAGGTCGCCTCTACGTTCGTGAACGGACGAGCGTAGAAACGAGCGAATGTAGAGGCGGGTCTGTAGACCCGCCTAATGGGAGGACTCGCGATGAAAGTGACGTTGGGAATCCTGGTTGCCATCCTGGCCGCTGCCTCGCCGGCATTGGCGCATCATTCATTCGCCGCGGAGTTCGACGCCGCCAAGTGCTCCGACATCACCGGCGTGCTGACGAAGGTCGCCTACGAGAACCCGCACTCGTACGTTTGGGTGGACGTCAAGAACGCGGCCGGCAAGGTGGAATCGAACACGTTCCAGCTGTCGTCTCCGTCGAACCTGAAGCGAGGCGGCGCGACCTACGGCGTGCTGAACGGCAACATCGGCAAGGAGGTCCTCGTCAGAGGGTGCGCGTCGAGGAACGGCGAAGCCAACCGGTACGCCGCGTCATTCATCAAACTGAGTGACGGGACCGTTCAGCGAGTGGGACAGGACGTCGAAGGCATCTTCGGCACCAAGATCTGGAGATAACCATGAGCAGGCACATTGGCGCCGCCCTGGCGGTGGTCGCCGCGCTGTCGATGGCAGTGGCCGCGCAGCAGCGGCCGCAGCAACCGCAATCATCGCCACAGCAGCCGGACAAGCAATTCGTCGATGCGCGGGGCAGCGTGAAGCCGGTGCCGTTGCCTCCCGGTGGGCCGCCACCGCGGATGTCCGACGGCAAGGTCGATCTCTCAGGTGTGTGGTTCTCCGGCCCCACCGGCAAGGCGAACGCGTGGAGCGTCGTTCCCGACACGCCGTTGAAGGAAGATCCGGTGCCGTTCCGACCTGAGGCCGCGACGAAGATCCGTGGCATGTCCCGTACCGAGCGTGAGTTGAGCAGCCCCGGCGTCCGCTGCACGCCGGTCGGCACACCTGGCATGTGGACGATCAATCCGTATCCGCACCAACTCATCACGAAACCGGGCCTCTACGTGCACCTGATCGAGAGCGACAACGCGTGGAATGTCGTCCACACCGACGGCCGACCGCACAAGAAAGCGGACGATCTCGAGCCGCTGTACAACGGTGATCAGACCGGTCACTGGGAAGGCGACACGCTCGTCATCGATACGATCTCGCTCGACGAGCGAACGTGGATCAACCAGAGCGGCTGGTTCCACAGCGATCAGGCGCACGTCATCGAGCGCATCCGCCGCCCTTCGATGAACTATCTCGAATACCAGTACACGGTCGAGGATCCGAAGGTGCTGACCAAGCCGTGGACGTCCGCGTGGCGGACCTACTCGCTCGGCAGCGAGGACCTCACCGAGAACTTCTGCACCAACAACGAGAACGTCGAGCAGCTCGAAAAGCTGAATCAGGTGGAGAAACAGAAATGAGAACGGTCTTCATGCTGACGGCACTGGTGGCGATGTCCGCGCCGCTTCTCGCGCACCATGGCAACGCCTCGACTGAGAACAAGACCGTCGTCATGAAGGCCACGGTGACCGAGTGGCAGTGGACCAATCCTCACACGTTCCTCAAATTCGACGTGAAGGACGCGGCCGGCACGGTCACCCACTGGGTCGCCGAGTGGAACAACCCGTCCACGCTCGTTAACTTCGGGCTCACAGCGCGGACGTTCAAGGCGGGCGACCAGGTAACGGTCACCCTCGATGGTGTGGCGAAAAGCGGCGCGCCCATCGGTCGCATCAAAGAGGTCATGCTGGCCGACGGCACCATCATGCGCTATGACGGCGCCGCTGGAGGCCCGAGCAATTGAGAGGCAGACGTAGAGGCGGACCTGAAGGTCGCCTCTGCAAGGAGACACCCGTGAAGAAGATCCTTGTGCTGGCCGGCCTGCTGACCATGTCGGTGCCGGTGCATGCCCATCATGGCAACGCGTCGGTGGAAAACAAGACCGTCGTGATGAAGGGGACCGTCACCGAGTGGTTGTGGACGAACCCGCACACGTTCCTGAAGTTCGATGTGAAGGATGACGGCGGCAACGTCACGCACTGGACGGCCGAATGGAACAACCCGTCGACCCTCGTCAATTTCGGGTTCACGGCAAGGACGTTCAAGGCTGGCGAACAGGTGACGGTGACGCTGAGCGGAGTGGCGAAGAGCGGCGCACCAATCGGACGGCTCAAGTCCGTGCTGCTGCCCGACGGCACGCTCATGACCGAAGACGAATCGGTGGGTAAGTAAATGCGACGCCTCATCCTCCTCTCAACCATCGTCTGCCTTGCCGTCGGCGTTGCCGCACGCGCACAACAAGTCCAGGCCCCCGTCCATGTCGATGGATGGGGCAAACCCGTTCCCGAGAAACCGAAAGACTACAAGCCGGGTCCCGCGCCGAAGCACGATCTCTCCGGCATCTGGGAGCCGGCGCAGGGGTGGCGGGCGGGGGTGCAGGCAACCGGCGCCCGCGACTTTCCGTCGGATCGGACCCACACGTTGCCGTTCACGCCGCTCGGCGAGCAGACGTGGCGCTCGCATAAGCCCGGCTTCGGCGTCACCGCCGTCGAGATCCAGTACAACAACGACCCGTTCAACATCTGCGATCCGATAGGCGCGCCACGGATCATGCTGTTCAGCCTTCGCGGACTGCAGATTACGCAGACGCCGAAGCAGGTGCTGCTGCTCTATCAGAACAGCCAGGTGTGGCGGAACGTCTGGACGGACGGACGACAGCTGCCGAAGGAGTTCGACGAGCCGCGCTGGTACGGGTACTCCGTGGGCAGGTGGACCGACGACTACACGTTTGTCGCAACCACGCGCGGGCTCGACGAGCGGACATGGATCGACAACGCGGGGCGTCCGCACAGCGATCAGCTGACGATCGAAGAAACGTTCCACCGCGTGAACGCGGACATCATCGAGCTCACGCTGACGATTGACGACCCGAAGATGTACACGCAGAAATGGACCGCGCTGAACAAGTTCAGACTCGGCCTGCTGCCGGACAGCTTCGATATCCGCGAGCAGCTCTGTTCGCCATCAGAGGCCGCCAACTACAACACCACACAGGCGGAGGCGGTGAAGAAATAATCCTAGAGGAGCACATGAAAAAACTAATCTGCGTAGCCGCGTTTGCGGCCTTCGTTACGGTGGGTGTCGCCGCACAGCGCGGCGGCGGGGCCGCCCCGCCAGCTGCGGCTCCGTCAGGCCCGAATTACCCCGCGTGGGCGTACGCGATCACGCCGCCGCCGCCGCCCGGCACTCCGCGTCCACCAGCTCCGCCGGAGGACACGTCGGTCCATCACGTTCCAGGCACGACGCGCGCCTTCACCGTCGCGCAGATCGCAGATCTTCGAGGTCCGGCGGATTGGTTTCCCGAAGATCACCCGGCGATGCCTGCGATCGTGGCTTACGGCCGGCAGCCGAGTGTTCGATCGTGCTCCTACTGCCACTATCCGAACGGCAAGGGACGTCCGAGCAACGGCGGCGTCGCCGGCTTGCCAGTCTCCTACTTCCTCCAGACGCTGAACGACTTCAAGAACGATCGGCGCAAACCTGGCGATCCGCGGAAAGTGAACGTCAACCAGATGATTGCCTTCGCGAAAAACATGACGCCGGAGGAGATGCAGTCCGCTGCCGAATACTTCGCGTCCACTCCGTGGACGCAGTGGGTGCGTGTCGTCGAGGCGAAGACGGTGCCGAAGACGGACGCGGAAGGGTCGATCTTCTTCAAGGCGCACGAGGGCGGCATGGAGCCGATCGGCATGCGCGTGATTGAGACGCCTGAAGACGACGAGCAGACCGAACCGCTGCGGAATCCGCGCTCGGGATTCGTGGCGTACGTGCCGCCGGGAGCCATCAAGAAGGGCGAGGCGCTCGTGACCACAGGCGGTAACGGCAAGACGATCGCGTGCACGAGCTGCCATGGCGCCGACCTGCGCGGCAGCGGTCCCGTCCCAGGCATCGCCGGCCGCTCACCGAGCTATCTGGCGCGGCAGATGTACGACATCCAGGTGGGCGCGCGGCACGGCGAGTGGGCGGAGCTGATGAAGCCCGTCGTCGCGAAGCTGACCAACGAGGACTACGTCAACATCGTTGCCTACGTCTCGTCGCGTCCGATGCCGCCGGCGCCGGGCGGTAAGACGCCGCAGCAGACCGCCTCCAATCGCTGATGGGCCAGAGCCGCCGCGACTTCCTGCAGATGACAGTCGCGGCGGCATTCATGGCGCGTCAGCCGTCCACCGCTCCGGCAATTCGATCCATTCAGACACCCATCCTGAACATCGGCGTCGAGGAAAGCGGCAACCCGCAGGGCTTTCCGATCATTCTCCTGCATGGTTTTCCCGACGACGTGCGGGCGTGGGATGGCGTCGTTCCGCCGCTCGTCAACGACGGGCATCGCGTGCTCGTGCCGTACCTCCGCGGCTGCGGCGCAACACGCTTCCGGGATCCTTCGGGTCCTCGAATGGCGGAGCAGGCGGCAATCGGCCAGGATCTCATCGACTTCGCCGATGCGCTGGCGTTGTCGCGCTTCGCCGTAGCGGGCTACGACTGGGGTAATCGCGCCGCGTGCATCGCGGCGGCGCTGCACCCCGACCGCGTGCGAGCTGCCGTCTTCATTGGCGGCTACACGATCCAGGACACGATGGCGCCGCCGCAGCCGCTTGCTCCCGAGCGGGAGCGTGCGCTCTGGTATCAGTGGTACTTCAACACGGAGCGCGGCCGCCTCGGCCTCGCCGCGAACCGTCGTCCGCTGTGCAAGCTGCTGTGGCAGTTGTGGTCGCCGACATGGCACTTCACGGACGACACCTACAACCGGACGGCGCTGTCGTTCGACAACCCTGACTTCGTCGATTGCGTGATTCACTCGTACCGTCATCGCAATTTAGGGGCGCCAGGCGAGCCTCGTTTCGCTGAGATAGAGCGCCGGCTTGCGATGCGTCCGAAGATCGACGTTCCGTCGATCGTGCTCTATGGCGCAGACGACGGTGTCGGACCGCCGCCGGCCGATTCACCGGCGGAGCGCGCGCCGTTCACGAAACTGGTCGCGCGCCGAGTCGTCAGCGGGGCCGGACACTTCGTGCCAAGAGAAAATCCTGGCGCCGTATCGGCGGCGCTGCGCGAGCTGCTTCGTCAGTAGGTCCGCCAACACCCGAGTCCCACGTCACCAACCGCGCGGTCTCGAGCAGACGCCGGATCGCCACCGTCACGGCGCGAGCAGCGGAATATCCTTGACCGGCGGGGGCGTCGGCCGCGACTGCAGGAACGCGTAGATCTTCGCGAGGTCGTCGTCTGCGATCACCTTCGCGGTGAACGGCGGCATGTCGCCGCTTGGATTCCTCACGTACGCCACGAAGCGCGGCATCGGGATCGGATTCGGCCCGAGACGGGGCCCCTGCGGACCGCCCTGCCCGTCGTTGACGTGGCACTCATAGCAGCCGTTCTTCTTGTAGAGCGCCGCGCCTTCATTGACCTTTGGATCGTTTGACACCTGCGTTGCAGCTGGCTGTTGGGGCGTGGGCGCTTGTGGCGCGGACCCTTGTGGTTCGCGATCGTCCGGACTCTCGCGCTTCGGCTGCGGTGCCGTCTTCGGCGGCGGCGCGGTTCGCCGCGGCGGCGGCTGCGGGGTCGGACGAATCTGCGCCGCGATGCTGATTGTCGACGCGAGCATGACGAGGACGACAATTCTCATCTTCGTCTTCCTATCGCACCTGCGTGACGACGTCGACGACGGCCGGTTCCCCGCGCTTGACGACGGCGATCGCGCGCTTCAGCGCGGGACCGAGGTCCGCCGGATTCTCGATCGGGCCTTCCGCATACACGCCCATGCTGGCCGCGAGCTTCGCGTAGTCGATGTTCGGATCGGTGATCTGGCTGCCGATGGCGCCGCGATCGACGCTGCGATTGCGCGCGTTGCACATGCGCTGCACGTGCATCAGTTCCATGTGATACGCGCGGTTGTTGTTCATCACGCTCAGCAGCGGGATGCGGTGGTGCGCGGCGGTCCAGAGTACGCCCGGCGCGTACATCAAATCGCCGTCGGTCTGGATGGCGACCGAGAGACGGCCGTGCTTCTTGTTCGCGAGCGCGCCGCCGACTGACGCCGGCGCTCCGTATCCAATGCCTCCCCCGCCTGCGTGTCCCAGCCACTGGTATGGCTTGTCGAAGTTCCACAGCCGACGCGGCCAGCCGCCGAGATCGCTCGTGTAGTAACTCGACACGAGCGACCAGTCCTCCGTCTTGAGTTGCGCCCACATCTCGGCCGCGAGGCGCGCGGTGCTGACCGGACTCGCATTCCACGCGAAGCTTGCGTTGACGCGCGCGCGATCCGCAGCCACACGGTTCAGTTCCGCGAGCTTGCCGGCGCGCTCCTGGAAGACGCGCTTGCGATCGGCGGTGGCGAGCCGCTTGACCGCCTCAATCAGCGACGGCAGCGTCGCTTCGCCGTCGGCGGCGATGGCGAGGTCGACGTCCTGCAGCCGACGGAAGTCCTGGTAATTCGCGCGAACGTAGAGATCGCCGGTGGTGATGGTAATCATCTTGGCGCCCGCTTTGGTCCGCGGCTCGGTCGAGCGATGGAGCTGATCGCGCAGGACGTTGACACTCGCCCAGAAATCGGCGACTTCGAGACCGACGACGAGATCCGCCTCGCCGATGGCCGCCGCGGCACGCAGGGTTTGATTCAGCGGATGCCGCGTGGGGAAGTTCATGCGGCTCGTTTGATCGACGACGCCCGCGCCAACGAGTTCGGCGAGCTCCACCAGCAGCTTCATCCCGTTCGGCGTACGCGCGAGGCGATCGACGACGAGCACGGGGCTTTCGGCGGCGACCAGCATGCGCGCCGCCTGTTCGACCGACGCAGAGTCGCCCTGCGGTGGGGCGGGGATCGGCGCCTTCGGAATGGCAGGGAGCTTGTTGCTGTCGACCCCCTCCTCCTGCAGGATGCCGTCGAGCACCAGCACGACAGGCGCCATCGGTGGTGTGACCGCGACGTTGTAGGCGCGGACAGCCGATTCGGCGAAGTGCGTGAGCGACCACGGCGTGTCGTCCCATTTGGTGAAGTCGCGGACCATCAGCGCCGCGTCCTGCACGCCGTGATACCACTCGGCCGGACGGCGCACCGCCGCGTCGTTGTAGTTGCCGATCACCATGTAGACCGGGACGCGATCGCACCACGCGTTGTAGAGCGCCATCGACGCGTGCTGCAGGCCGACGGTGCCGTGCGCCGCGACGAGCATCGGCTTGCCTTCGGCTTTGTAGTAGCCGTGCGCCATGGCGACGGCGGATTCCTCGTGCATGCAGGTGATCAGCTCGGGATTCTTGTTGCCCCCGTAGTTGATGATCGATTCGTGCAGGCCGCGGAAACTCGATCCCGGATTGGCGGCGACATACTCGAAGCCTAGGGCCTTCAGCACGTCGACCATGAAATCGGAGCCGCTGCGCTGGTTGTCGCGGAGAACCTGTACCTCCCCCGGTCCGATGGCCTCGCCGGCGGCGGTCATGATCGGGGTCGTTGGACCTGCTGGAGCGGGTGAGACGGCTGGCGATGATTGCGCGGTCAGTTCCGCGCTCGATCCAACAATCGCGGCGGCGCCGGCGAGCGCGCCCTTCTGCAGAAATTCGCGGCGCTGTAGCACCTTTGGCTCCGGCTTCTTCGACTCACCCATGGCGTGTCTCCTGATAACCGTTCGACAGCGCATAGTATCAGCCATTTTTCCTGAGCCCGGCCGTTGCTCCTTTGCACATTCCCCGGTGGATGCCGTCAGTTCGACGGCGTGCCTCGTCCACCCATCAGCGAAGGAGAGAACGCGTCATGCCACAACACTATCTGCGCCTTGCGGCGACAATCGCCCTGGCGGCGGCGCTGTTTGCGACCGCATGCGGCGGCGACAACCCGGCGAGTCCCAGTCCGACTGTCAGCGCCGCGCCGTCGCCAACACCGACACCAACACCCACGCCGGCTCCATCGCCGCCTCCGGCACCTGTTGCAGCGAGCTTGTCCGGTACCGTTGCGACATCGGCCGGCGCACCACTTGCCGGCGCCACCGTCGCGATACTCGATGGTTCCAACGGCGGCCGATCGACCACGACGTCCAGCACCGGCGCGTACCGCTTCGACGGCCTGCAGTCGAGCAACGGCAACGTCTCGGCGAAAGCCGCCGGCTATCAGGAGTCGATTCGAGGACTCTACATCGACGGCAACGCCAGTCTGAACTTCACGCTCGCTGCGGTGCCCGCCACGCCGACGTTTACCGGCACGTGGCGAGGGAGAGCGACCTCGACGTCATGCAAAGACGATGGAGCGGCGGCGGGAGTCTGCCGGGTAATTCCGGGCGTGTCGGACAACCTGGTGATGACGCTGACACAGAACGGCAACGCCGTCAGCGGCAACGTCGACTTCGGCGGCTATCCATTGAGGGCGACTGGCACCGCACAGGGCGATCGGCTGCAGATCAATGGCACGGGTGGCGTGAACGGCATCGATTACGAGTACAGGAACTGGAATACGACGATGACCGGATCGACGATGACGGGCAGCTTCACTTTTCTGCTGTATCAGAAGGACGGCGGGTCGGTGCAGTACGTCTTACAGCTGGTGAATGTGACGCGCACATCGACGACCGCGTCACGTTGATGGAGTCTGCTGGCGCACCGGCGGTAAGATCGTCCGGAAAGATCCGGACATCGTGAACAGGGGATGAGCACGTATTACCGGGCGATATGGACCGCGGTCAGCATCGGGATGATGGCGGCGTGCTCGTCCACGGCGCCATCTCCTTCTACCGGCCTCACGGGTGTCGTCGTGCGTGGGCCGGTGACGCCGGTCTGTCGTGTCGATGTGCCGTGCGACGCGCCATTCAGCGCCACCTTCAACGTCGAGCGAAACGGCCGCCGCGTCACACAGTTCCAGTCCGACACCGCCGGTCAGTTCACGGTCTTCCTCGAGCCCGGCACCTACACTGTCGTCGCGAACACCGATGCCCCGGTCATCTCGCCTTCACTGCAGACGAAGTCAGTGACGGTCGCGGATAACGGCACACTGACCGTCGTCCGTCTAATGTTCGATACCGGGATCCGCTAAGTTGTCTGCATGCGCGCCAGACGCGCCGGCGTGATGTCGCGGATCGTCGGCGTTCCCATCTGACGCATCGTCAGTGTCAGTTCCGCGCGCAGGATCTCGAGGATGCGCTCGACGCCTTCCTGACCGAAGGCGGAGAGACCCCAGATGTACGGCCGGCCGATGCCGACGGCGCGTGCGCCCGACGCCAGTGCTTTGTAGATGTCTGTTCCGTGGCGGAATCCGCCATCGACGAACACCGGAATGCGTCCGCCGACCGCCTGCACCACTTCAGGGAGGCAATCGATAGTGGCGCGAAGCGTTTCGGTGGCGCGCCCGCCGTGATTCGAGACGATGATGCCGTCGGCGCCGTGCTCGACGGCAAGCCGCGCGTCTTCCGCGCTGTCCAGGCCTTTCAACAGCAGTTTCATCCGCGTCAGCTTCTTGAGGCGATCGACGTACTCCCATGTCGCTTCGGGGGGGTTGATGCGCGGATCGCTGAGTCCCTCATACATCGGACTGTGGACCCTGGTTCCGGGACCGTTGACGTGACAGGCGACGCAGTTGCGCGTGTCCTGACGCGCGAAGCGCGTCGCAGTTGGAATGTTCCGGCCCGCGAGCAGGTCGACCGTCCACGCGATCACGGGACATCCGGCGGCCTCGACGCGCTTGACCAGCTTCTCGGTGTCGCTCCAGGTCCGCGGCATGTACAGCTGGTACCACGGCGCCGTGCCGTACGCCTTCGCCACCTCCTCGAGTGCAGTGCTGGTGGCCGTCGACAGAATCATCTGATGATGCTTTGCGCGAGCGGCGCGCGCGGTCGCGAGCTCGCCCTCGTGGAAGAACGCCTGCTGTCCTCCGACGGGGCAGACGAAGATGGGCGTTTCCCACTTGTTCCCGAACACATCGACGCTGAGATCCGCCTTCGAGACGTCGACGAGCCGGCGCGGCTTGAGGCCGATGCGCTTGAAGGCTTCCATGTTTCCCTTCAGCGTGAGGTCATCGTCTACGCCGGTGGCCATGTAGCCCCAGTGCGCCGGCGGCAGCGCGCGTCGCGCGGCTTCCTCGAAGTCCATAACCTGAAGGAAGTCTTTCGCGGCCGTCGGTATCGCGTCGTGTGACACGGCGAGCTGTTGCGCCCACGCCCGTGTCGCGGGGGCGACGACGGTGCTGGTGGCAAGGAAAAGCAGGAACTCGCGGCGATTCTGTGAGAGCGACGGACGGTTCTCAGTCATGAGCTCCACCTCGAACACGATGCTACGGACTTAAAGTCGGCCCCTACGGACGAACAGAAGATACAGCACAAAGCTCAGACCGAAGGTGACAAACCATGCGTAGGTATAGAGGGCATCGAGGAAGGTAGGATTGGCCACCTGTCCACCCGGGGTCGCCGCCGCTCGCAGAAAACCGGGCACGACGGGCAGCACCGAAATGACGAGCGCGAGAATTGCACGCGAATTGAAGCCGCCGGAGTAGGTATACCGCCCGTCCAGTTTGAACAGGTCCACAGGCGAGAGCTGGCGCCGGCGCAGCACCCAGTAGTCGGCGATCAAAATGCCGCCGATGGCGCCCATCAAACTCGAGTAGCCAATCAGCCACGTGAAGATGTACGCCGCCGCGTCGGCGTACAGTTTCCACGGCATCATCACGATTCCGATTGCCGCGGTAAGCAGACCTCCCGTGACGTAACTGACACGCTTCGGCGCGAGGCTCGAGAAGTCGTTTGCCGGCGAGACGACGTTCGCCGCCATGTTGGTCGTCAGTTGCGCCAGCAGCACGACGAGCGCGCCGAAGATGATGACCGGTGCGCTGCCGATCCGGGCAATCAGCGTGACCGGATCCCAGATGGCTTCGCCGAACAGCACAATCGTCGCGCTGGTGACGGCGACGCCGATGAAGGCAAACGCCGTCATCGTCGCCGGCAGCCCCATCGCCTGGCCAAGCGCCTGCGAGCGCTGGCTGCGTGCGTAGCGGGTGAAATCAGGAATGTTCAGGCTGAGCGTGGCCCAGTAGCCGACGTTCGCCGTCAGCGCGGCGGGGAAGAGACGCCAGAATGGGACATGCGCGGTCTGGAGGCGCACCGACTCGGACAGAATGTGACCGAGCCCACCGCCGCGGACGATCGCCCACCCGAGCAGGAGCGCACCTCCGCCCAGCAGCAGCGGCGCCGACCAGCCTTCCAGTTTCTTGATGCCCTCCAGACCTTTGACGATGATCCAGACCTGAATTCCCCAGAAGATCGCGAACGATATCCAGATCCCGATCGCAACGTTCGCCCACCCGGGCGCAGCGGCAACGATCAGCGCGTTCAGCGCCAGCGCGCCGATCCACGTCTGAATGCCGAACCACCCGCAGGCAACCAGCGCACGGAGGATCGCCGGAATGTTGGCGCCGCGGACGCCGAAGCTCGCGCGGCACAGCACTGGAAACGAGACGCCGTATTTCGTGCCGGCGTGCGCGTTGAGAATCATCGGCACGAGCACGATGACGTTGCCGAGCAGGATGGTCAGCATCGCCTGCCACCAGGTCATCCCCTGCTGCATCAGGCCCGAGGCGAGCGTATAGGTGGTGATGACGACGCTCATCCCGATCCAGAGCGCGGCAATGTGATAGGTGGACCACGTCCGGCGCGAGAGCGGTGTCGGCGCGAGGTCGGGGTTCCAAAGCGGGCTGCCGGAGAGGTCCTCAGTGACCTCGACGAAGTCAGCGGCGGGCCGACTGAAGCCGGCCCCTACGGGAGAGGCCGCATCGCTCATCGGTGCGCGGCTGATTCAGCCGCCGCGTACCCTTCGGCGTCGTAGCCGCCGTGATAGTCCTTCGCGTCAGGTCGGCGAATCCGCGAGTGGGGAACAATACGATCGCGGCGGATGCCACGGAAGTCGTCGAGCGTGCGCCAGCCGTGGCGCTCCATCGTTTGCTGCATGCCGGTCACCAGCGATTTGATGACGTTCGGTCCGATCGCGTGATCGAGCATCGCGGCTGTGCACACCTGCACCGTGCCGCATCCAAGCAGAAAGTAGTTCAACGCATGTGAAAAGTCGGCGATACCGCCGATGCCCGAGAACGACTTGTCCGGAAACGCCTGTGTGAGTTGCGCCATCTTGGCGAGAGAGAGCGGCAGAATCGCCGGACCGCCAAGGCCGCCGCTCGACACGAATCCATCGACGTTCATTTCGAATTCAAGCGTTTCCGGATCGATTGGCGGCAACGACGGAAACGTATTCGACGACACGATCGCATCGGCCCCGCCGAGAAACGCGCCGCGTGCCTCGACGACGATATCCGTCGTCGAGGGCGTGAGCTTCGCCCAGACCGGCACACGGGCGACCTCTTTCACGACCTGCGTGACGACCGAGATCAGCTCCTGGTCTTTGCCGATGTTCGACCCCATGTCCTTGCGATCCATATGCGGGCACGACAGATTCAGCTCCAGTGCGTCCGCGCCCTCGGCCTGGCACGCCTTCGCCAGCGTCTGCCAGTTCGCAAGCTCTTGATCGCTGCCGGATCCCGCCATGATCGACGCCACGAGAACCTTCCGCGGGTAGGCCTGCTTGATGCGCGCTATCCGCGGCACCCACCAGTCCAGTGTCTTGTCGGAGATGAGCTCCCAGTTCCACGATGAGTGCAGCACGGCACTTCCACGTTTCTGCATCGACAGCCGAGGGGAGTCGGTGCTGGCGCGCAGGAATTTCGTCTTCGGCCCGTCCACGTTGACGACAGGATGGAGGCCGATTGTCTTGGTGACGACGCCGCCCCACCCCGCGTCGAACGCGCGCATGATGTTGCTGTCGGACTCCGTTGGAGGTGCTGATGAGAGAAGAAACGGGTTTTCAAGTGCGAGCCCGGTGAACGTTGTCGCGAGCTGACTGGCCATTGCAGGTGCCCCTTTGAATTCTTCGGTTCGGCTGAAGCCTGACCCCACCCGTGACGTACATCGGCAGGAGTCCGCTTTCACGCGGACCGTGACTATATAGTAGGGCGGATGGCCACCCTCCTCATTCGTAACGGTATCGTCATCACCGCCACCGATCTCTACGAAGGGGATGTCTTCGTCGACGGCGAGAAGATCGCGGCCATCGGCTCGTCGCTGCAGATGAAGGCCGATCGCGTCATCGACGCGAAACGGAAGTACGTCGTTCCTGGTGGCATCGACGTGCATACCCACCTTGACATGCCGTTCGGCGGCACCAGATCTGCGGATGACTTCGAGTCAGGCACCATCGCGGCCGCGCACGGCGGCACGACGAGCATCGTCGACTTCGCGATTCAATACAAAGGGCAGACGCTTCATCACGCGTGGGAAACGTGGATGAAGAAGGCCGAGGGCAAGGCGGCGATCGATTACGGCTTCCACATGATCATCACCGACCTCTCCGATCAGGTGGAAGAGGAGATGGACGCGCTGGTCCGGCAGGGTGTCACGTCGTTCAAGCTGTTCATGGCCTACCCCGGCGTCTTCATGCTCGACGACGCGAGCATCTTCAGGGCGCTGCTGCGCACGGGGAAGAACGGCGGAACCATCTGCATGCACGCCGAGAACGGCGGCGTGATCGACGTGCTGGTCAAGAAAGCACTGGCCGAAGGGAAGACCGCTCCGAAATACCACGCGCTGACGCGTCCCGCGCGCGCCGAGGGCGAAGCGACACACCGGGCCATTGCGCTTGCCGAGATGGCCGACGTGCCGATCTACATCGTGCACCTCTCGGCGGCAGAGGCGCTCGAGATGGTGACGGAAGCGCGCGACCGCGGATTGCCCGCCTTCGCGGAGACCTGCCCGCAGTATCTGTTCCTCTCGTATGACAACTACGAGGAGTCCGGGTTCAACGGCGCGAAATACGTGATGAGCCCGCCGCTGCGGCCGAAGGAGACGCAGGAACGGCTGTGGCGCGGCCTGGCATTCAACGATCTGCAGGCGATCTCGACGGACCACTGCCCGTTCTGCATGAAAGAGCAGAAGACGCTCGGGAGAGATGATTTCTCCAAGATTCCAAACGGCGCGCCGGGTATCGAGACGCGCATGTCGCTGGTCTACGACGGCGGCGTCCGGACCGGGCGGATTTCGTTGAACCGGTTCGTCGAGCTGACGTCCACGTCGCCGGCGAAGATCTTTGGACTGTTTCCGCGGAAGGGGACCATCGCTCCAGGATCCGACGCGGACATCGTCATCTTCGATCCGGAAAAGAAGGTCCGGCTGTCGCAGAAGACGTTACACATGAAAGTCGACTACAACCCGTATGAAGGGCGCGAGGTGGTCGGCGTGACCGACACGGTCATCTCCCGTGGCCGCGTCATCGTCGACGGCGGGAAGTTCGTGGGACGGGCGGGCTCGGGAGCATTCATCAAGCGCGCGTCGCGATGAGCAAGGACGGAATGGCCGGGCCTCCACGTGAGGTTCTCGATTACTACGACCGTTTTCCCGAGGAATCGCGCCTCACCTCCGGTTCCTTCAAGCTCGAGTTCGAGCGGACGAAGGACATCCTTACTCGACTTCTCCCGTCAGCACCCGCGCGAGTGATCGACGTTGGCGGCGCCGCGGGCGCGTACTCGGCGTGGCTCACGGAGCGCGGCTACGACGTGCACCTGATCGACGCGACGCCCAGGTTGGTCGCCAAGGCGCGTGAACGAAACGCGACGCTGGCCAGGCCGATCGCGTCGATCGCGGTCGGCGACGCCCGGTCGCTGGCCGAGCCTGATGGATCGGCAGCCGTCGTGATGATCATGGGGCCGCTCTATCATCTGCCTTCGTCGACCGATCGTCTGACCGCGTTACGCGAGGCGCATCGCGTTCTCGCATCGCCGGGGATCGTCGTGGCGGCCGGGATTTCACGGTACGCGTCCGCGCTCGATGGTCTCTCGCGCAAGGTGCTCGATCCCGCATTCCTTCGCATACGCGATCAGGATCTGATCGACGGACAGCATCGCAATCCGACAGACACACTCAACTTCTTCACGACCGCGTACTTCCATCGCCCCGAAGACCTGACCGCCGAACTCGAGGAGGCCGGCTTTTCAGGGGTCGAAGTGATGGGCCTCGAGGGTGTTGCCTGGATGTTTGCTGATTTCGAGTCTCGCTGGGCGGATGAGGCGCTCCGCCAGGATATCCTGAACGTTGCGCGCGCACTGGAAGCCGAGCCGTCTACTGTCGGAGTAAGCGCGCATCTGCTCGGCATCGGACGAAAGCTATGACCATGACCCCCACTACAACCGCTGCAATGACGGGCGCCGACGTCGTCGCCCTCTCGAAGAAACACACCATTTCGGAATGGGCGGTGCAGGGCGCCGTCGATCCGATCCCGGTCGAGCGCGCCGAAGGTATTTACTTCTACACGCCCGAGGGGAAGCGATACATCGACTTCAACAGCCAGTTGATGTCGGTGAACATCGGCCACAGCGATCCGCGCGTGGTCAAGGCCATTCAGGAGCAGGCCGCGAAGCTCTGTTACGTGACGCCCGGCGGCATGACGACCGAGCCGCGTGCCCGTCTTGGTGCGAAGCTGGCGGAGCTTACGCCCGGCGACATCGACGTCTTCTTCTTCACCAATGGGGGCGCGGAATCGGTCGAGAACGCGTTCAAGATCGCTCGCGCCTACACAGGCCGCTACAAGATCCTGTCACGCTACCGCTCGTACCACGGCGCGACGGCGGCGGCGATGGCCGCGACCGGCGAGCCGCGCAGCTGGGCTCAGCCGCCCCTGCCCGGCATTGTTCACTTCACCGACTGGTACCACGGCGTCGATCGCGAGCCGGATTCGGCGGAGGTGGCGCTGCGAACCCTCGAGGAGCTGGTCATGCTCGAAGGGCCGCAGACGATTGCCGCGATCATCGTCGAGTCGGTGACCGGCACCAACGGCGTGCTGATTCCGCCCGATGGCTACATGCAGGGTGTCCGCGCGCTCTGCGACAAGCAGGGCATCGTCATGATTGCCGACGAAGTGATGGCGGGCTTCGGGCGGACCGGCGAGTGGTTCGCCATCAATCACTGGAAGGTCGTCCCCGACATCATGACGATGGCGAAAGGCATCACGAGCTCGTATGTGCCGCTTGGCGCGGTCGGGATGCGGCGGAAGATCGGCGATTTCTTTCAGGACAAGATGTTCCCCGGCGGTCTCACCTACAGCAGCCATGCGCTCGCCTGCGCCGCGGCGCTCGCGACGATTGCGGTGTACGAAGAGGACGATCTGATTAACCGTGCGAAGCGGACGGGCAAGGTGATGGCGGAACTGATGTCCGACCTGACGAAGCGGCACCCGTCAGTCGGCACGGCACGGTCCATCGGCCTGTTCGGCGTGATCGAACTCATCCGCGATCGCAAGACGAGGCAGCCGATGGCGCCGTTCAACGGCACGTCTCCGGAAATGGCGGCGCTCGGCAAGTTCTTCCGTCAGGAGGGGCTCTTTACGCTCGTGCGGTGGAATTACTTCTTCACCAACCCGCCGCTCATCATCACGGAGGATCAGCTCCGCGACGCCTTCGGCATCATCGATCGCGGTCTGGAGATTACCGACAAGGCCGTGGCGTGAGCTAGAACGCGTAACCGAGGCTGAAAGTGAGGGGAATCTTCACGCCTGCGTTCTGCGTGAAGATGTTGCCGTTCGAGTAGTGATTGATCTTGACGCCGATCGCGAGGTTTCTGTTCGCGCCGGCGAACCAGCCGATGCCCATGAAGTCCTGGAAGGTGAAGTGGCGGCCGGTGTTCAGGTCGTCGAGGATGACTTTCGAGATATAGGTCGGCCCGGCGAGCGAGTACGCGAAGTACATGTCGGCCAGCCGCGCACGGAGGAACGTAAACCGGAACAGCGGGTAGACCGAGAGCGTGACGAAGCGCTCGTCGTTTTGTCGCGTTTTGTAAAACCCGGCGCTCGCGCCGACGTCCAGCGCGAACACTCTGCGCGTGTGGAAAACGTTGCGTTCGTAGTGCGGCGCAATGCCGAAGTCGACCTTTGCATGGCCGCCCCAGAAGATCGGCACTGTGCGCGACACGAAATTGTTGACGCCGTAGCCCGTACCCGACGAGTACTCCACCTGAATGAGGTGCCGCGGAAAGATAACTCCCGCATCCCTGTTTGCGTCGACGCGATCCGGAGGGAGAGGCCTCACCGTGTAGCGAAAGCCGCTGGAAAAAAACAGGGTGCGTGGCTGTCTCACCTCGTCCCGCCCGGGTGAGAGCGTCAGACCGCCGGTCACGTCCCAGGACGGCGTGAGCCGGTACTCGGCGCCACCGCCGAGCAGCAACGACGCGTAATGCGCGTCGGTGACCGCGGGCGTATCACCGAGACTGAAGCCCGTCCGGCTCGTGAACCCGAGGCCCCCCTCGCCGTATGCCGACCACCGGCGCGCAACAGGCACGCGCGCCTTCAGCGTGACCGCGCCAAAGTTGACCCTCACATGATGTCGATCGACATCACCCGGTCGCACGCTCGTGTAGCTGACGTAATTGAGTGGGCGCATATAGCTCGCTTGCGCCGAGACGAAGCGATTGAACTCGTGGCCGATGAGCATCACACGAACGTCCACGCGCGGCACCTCGATGGCACTGGCGTGGAAGCCCGGTTCGAGCAGCGTTTGGGAGAACGGCTGATCGATCGCGCCAACGTTGATGGAGATATAGGAGTTCTGAAGCAGCCGCGGATACTGGGTCCGCGGGTCCTCTGACGGCTGCGCGGCAGCCGTACGTGCCACGCAGAGGAGTAGAAGTGCCGTGGCCGCGGTATGCGGGCGTTTCAATGAGTCAGGGCGTATAAGAACGCGTTGATGCCGAGCGCGTATCCTTTCGGCCCGAACGCCATGAAGTAGCTGGGATCGTCACCTTCACGCTCCCACGAATCGCCAATATCGGTGTTGTGCGTCATCAGGATGATGATGCGTCCCTTCTGGTCGGCAATCGCGCGGATATGCGGAATGGTGCTGTCGGCGCCCTGCTCGGACGTGCGCCCGCCCGATCGCATGTAATAACCGATATTCGGAATTTGTGGAATGTCCCTCACCTCGAATTGCGTGCGGAAAATGGGGTGCTCGTCCGGAATATCGAAGATCGGGAAGTCGCTGGCGGGCAGCACCCGTCGAATCTGGCTGACCCAATGATCCCATTGGTATGAGCCCCAGAAATCATCAACCCACAGGAATCCGCCTTTGAGCAGGTACGTCCGCAGGTTCAGCGCCTCGGTGTCGTTGATCGAGGCGGCGCCCGGCGCCGACATGAAGACCACCGGGCAGCTGAACATCTCGGCTCCGCCGAGATTGACGAGCAGATGCTTCGGCTCGCGGCGGTCGTCGAAGCTGACGTTCGCCTTCGTCAGCTCCGAAAAACGAATCGAGAAATTGATGTCGCCCCGAGGGTAATCGGTCCGCCAGCTTCCGCCGCTTCCGTCTAACGCTTGCCGATACACAACGCGGCAGTAATGAAAGCGGCCGTCGAAATCCTGGGCCGTGGCAATGCGACCGGCGCCGAATCCGAAGAATCCGCCTCGTCCGAACTGAGCCGATGCCACGGTCGCGGTCATGGCACACATAACCAGGGCAATCGGAATCACGAAACGACGCCGCGGGCGTGCCCAGTGCATCGGTGAGAGTGTACTGCGTTATCGTAGGTCCGCCTTGAAGGAGGGCCGGCTGAAGCCGGCCCGGCGAGGAACACCTCTTATGAATACTCGAACCGTGCTGCTGTCTCTGGTTGCCGTTGCGGTTCTCTCGATTGTCACGATCGGGCAGGAGCCACCACGCCCGCAGATCGTCGCGGGCCGCTCGAAGGTCGCCACGACGCTCGGCATCGTCGCCACGAGTCAGCCACTCGCATCGCAGGCGGGTGCACAGATCCTCCAACGCGGGGGCAACGCGGTTGACGCCGCGATCGCAGCCAACGCGGTCATGGCGCTGGTCGAACCGCACTACAACGGCATCGGCGGCGATCTCTTTGCCATCTACTACGAGGCGCGCACCGGCAAGCTCTATGGGCTGAACGCCGGCGGATGGGCGCCAGCGGGCCTCACGCCCGAGTTCCTCAGGACAAAGGGCATCACGAGTATGCCCGGCAGCGGCATTCACACCGTGACGGTTCCGGGTGCGGTTGCCGGGTGGGATGCGATGCGCAGCCGGTTCGGGAAATTGCCGATGGCCGACCTGCTGGCGTCCGCGATCTATTACGCCGATGCGGGATTTCCGGTCACAGATGTGATCGCCGATTACTGGGCGGGTGCGATCACGAAACTTTCCCGCGAACCGCTGGCCGAGGAAACGTTCTTACCGAACGGTCGCACGCCGCAAGCGGGCGAGATCTTCAAGAACCCGCGTCTCGGTTCGACGCTGCGATTGATCGCGCAGCAGGGGGCCGCCGGGTTTTACGAAGGGAAGACGGCCGAAGCAATCGTGGCGATCTCGCGCGAAAAGGGTGGCGCGATGACGCTGGCCGATCTGAAGGACTACAAAGCCGAATGGGTGGATCCCATCTCGACGACGTACAGAGGATGGACCGTCTACGAGTTGCCGCCAAACACGCAGGGGATCGCCGCCCTCATCATGCTCAACCTGATGGAGCGTTATCCCCTTGGCGACTATGGTTTTCAGACACCGCGGACGCTGCACGTGATGATCGAGGCAAAGAAGCTGGCGTATGCGGACATGCTGCGCTACGTCGCGGATCCGCATTTCTCGAACGTGCCGGTCGCACCGCTTCTCAGCAAGCCGCACGCGGAGGAACGTGCGCGCCTGATCGATTCACGCAAGGCGGCGTGCAGTGTTCAACCCTCCAGGCTCCCGGGCCTGACGACGTCGAACGGGGGCGACACCATCTATCTGTCGGTGATCGACCGCGAGGGCAATATCGTGTCGTTGATTCAAAGTCTCTACTCGTCGTTCGGCAGCGGCCTCGTTGCGCCGGGTACCGGCGTGATGCTGCACAATCGCGGCGCACTCTTCACGCTCGAGAACGGTCACCCGAATCTGCTCGCCGGCCGCAAGCGTCCGCTCACGACGCTCGTCCCGGCATTCATGTCGAGAGGCGACGTCAAGATCGGCTTCGGGATCATGGGCGGTTTCAACCAGGCCCAGGCGCATGCGCAGTTCGTCTCCAACGTCGTCGACTTCGGGCTCGACGTGCAGGAGGCGCTCGAGGCGGGACGGTTCACCAAGATTTCCTTCGATGGCTGTGACGTCGACGTCGAAGCACTGGTGCCCGACAGCACTCGCAACGAGCTCGAAAAACTGGGACACGAGGTCACGACCGTGCCGCCGCGAAGCGGTGTCTTCGGATACGGACAGGCCGTCATGAGCAACGGCAGCGGGGTTCACTTCGCCGGATCGGAGCCGCGGCACGACGGCGAGGCTGTTCCCGAGGCAGCGCCCGTGCTTCGTTAGGGGGGGTGCCAGCCAATCGCCACACCCGCAGCTCACGCGCGCCACGTCGCGGCGGCGTCACGCCGCTCGACATCCTCTATGAAGACCGCGTGCTGCTGGTGATCAACAAGCCGGCAGGACTGCTGTCGGTCCCGCTGCCAAAAAAGAGCGCGGAACCTTCTGTCTACGACCAGCTGGAGCGTTATCTCCGCCCGCAGCGGCGACGGCCGTTCGTCGTGCATCGCATCGATCGCGACACCTCGGGTCTGGTCGTCTTCGCCAAGGATCCACGAACGCAGCAGGCGCTGAAGAAACAATTCATTCAGCGAGAACCTGAACGGATCTATCTCGCGCTCGTGTATGGCCATCCGAACCCGCGTGAAGGCACCTGGCGCGATTACCTCGTCTGGGATCGCAAGGCGCTCATCCAGAAGCGCACGCATCCCCGCGATCCGCAGGGCGCCGAAGCGGTATGCAGCTATTCCGTCGTCGAGCAGTTCCGCGATGCGTCGCTGCTCGAAGTGCGGCTCGAAACCGGCAAGAGAAACCAGATCAGAATCCAGGCTCGGTTGCGCGGGCACACGCTGATAGGCGAGCGCCGTTACGTCTTCGGTCCCGAGCAGCTGCGCCCGATTCCGTTTACACGTCAGGCATTGCACGCCCATCGGCTGGCGTTCCGCCACCCCGTTGACGGCCGCGAACTGCAGTTCGCGGCGCCGCTGCCGGACGATTTCCGTGAGCTCGTCGACCGCCTGCGCGTCTGATCGACGATTCGAAGCCTGTTGACGCGCGGCACCAAACGCCCGCATTCTCCACGTCGATGAAGTACGAACGCCGTCATGAGCCGCTTGCGCCGTGGAATCGATTTCGGCGTCGCCTTCTTGGTCACTTTGGCATCGTGGTCGTGGTGATAGGGGGATCGCTCGGCATCGGCATGGCGGGGTACCGCTATTTCCAGAGAATGGATTGGATTGACGCGTTTCTGAATGCCGCCATGCTCCTTGGCGGCATGGGGCCCATCGAAACGAAATTCACGTGGGGCGGCAAGTTGTTCGCTGGTCTGTACGCGCTCTACGCGGGGTTGGTCGTGCTCGTCGCCGCGGGCATCCTGATGGCGCCGGTCTTTCACCGATTCGTGCACTGGTTTCACCTGGAAGAAGAGGCGCGTAAGGGCCGACGGTAAGGTCGGTCCTACAAACTTCTGCACTACGATGCGGGTATGAGCCAGGATCTCTGGACGAAGGTTGACGAGTACATCAACCAGATCACGATCAAGTCCGATGCGGCGCTCGACGCGGCCAGCGCGTCGGCTGTGTCGGCGAACCTGCCTCCTATCAGCGTCACGCCGGCGTACGGCAAGCTGCTGCATCTGATCGCGCGAGCGCACGGTTCCAAACGGATTCTCGAGATTGGTACGCTCGCCGGCTATAGCACGATATGGCTCGCGCGCGCCGTGTTGCCCAATGGGCAGGTCATCAGCCTCGAGTCGAACGCAGCGCACGCGCAGATCGCACGCGACAACATGCTACGCGCCGGGCTTTCTGGGCGGGTCCAGATTCGCGTCGGCGACGCGCTCGAGACGTTGCCGCAGCTGGCCATGGAGAAACAGCAGCCATTCGACTTCGTCTTCATCGATGCGGATCGCACGAATCTGGCCGAGTACTTCGACTGGGCCGTGAAACTGTCGCGCCAGGGCAGCATCATCATCGTCGACAACGTCGTACGGAAGGGCGCAGTCATCGATGCGTCGAGCGACGACGTCAACGTCAAGGGCGTGCGGCGCTTCAACGAGCGCCTTGCCGTGGACGCTCGGGTGACCGCCACGATGTTGCAGACGGTAAGTTCGAAGGGCCATGACGGCTTTGCGATGGCCCTCGTCCTGTGATGTCGCCTGAATTCATGACGCCTCCTCACACCTCCGCCGTGATTGGACGTCTGTTGATCCGGCAGGCGACGTCCGCCGACGCGGACGCCATCCTCGAAACGCTCGCCGAAGCCGCCAGGTGGGTTGAGCAACTCGACGGCACGATCATGTGGGTTGAGGGAGAGCTCGAGGACGAGCGCATCAGAGCGGAAGCCGGCGCGGGCATGTTCGTCGTCGCGGAGCTCGACGGGCGAGTGGCCGGAGCGATGCGGTTTCAGCTCGAGGATCGACTGTTCTGGCCGGATCTCAACGACGCCGAATCAGCATTTGTGCATCGCCTTGCCGTGAGGCGTGCGTGTGCGGGGCACGGAATATCAACCGCGCTGCTCGAGTGGGCCGTCCATCGCGCGCGCTCTCTCGACAAGCAATACCTGCGTCTGGATTGCGATGCGGAACGTTCGCGGCTGCGCGCCTTTTACGAAGGGTTCGGCTTCCGGTTACACAGCTACCGCCAGGTCGGTTCGTACTACGTTTCGCGATACCAGTTGCAGATTCTGCAACCTTGAGTCGGCTCGTCACCTGAGTGTGACTCGCGCACAACCCGTCACCTGCGTCTGACTCGCAACCTAATGGGTCAGCGCATACAGGACGGCGTTGATGCCGAAGGCATAACCCCGCGGACCGACGGCGACGAAGTATTCGGGGCTGTCGCCTTCGCGCTCCCATGAATCGCCGAAGTCGGTGTTGTGCGTCATCAAGACGATGAGACGGCCGCGCTTGTCGTTAATCCCCCGCGCGTGCGGCACGGCGCTATCCGAGCCGCGTTCTGAGGTGCCACCGCCTGTGCCGCTGAAAAACCCGATGTTCGGAATCTGCGGCACAGACGTGACCTCGAACTGCGTTCGAAACAACGGGTGCTCGAGCGGAAGATCGAAGATCGGAAATTCATTCGCCGGCAGCGCCTTCCGAATCTGCGCCACCCAGTGATCCCACGCGTAGCTGCCCCAGAAATCATCGACCCACAGGAACCCGCCCTTTTCGAGGTAGAGCCGCATGGCTCTCGCATCCTGGTCGGTGATCAGTGCCCGGCCGACCTCGGTCGCCATCACGAACGGGCAGTCGAACACTTCCGGATTGGTGAAGCGGATGAGGAGATGATTCGGTTCGCCGGTGGCGTCCTTGCTGACGTCGGCCTTGGTCAGCTCCGACAGCCTGACCGACAGGTTAATGTCGGCTCGTGGCCAATCGGCGTTCCAGTTGCCGCCGTCCCCGTCGAGCGCGGACTGATACACCCACCTGCAGAAATGGAAGTGACCGTCGAAATCTTTCGCGGTCGCAAAGCTGGCGCGGAAGCCGCCGAACCCGCGGCGCCCGAACTGCGCGGTTGCGACCGCGGCGCTGAGACAGAGCGCGACGGTCAGCGCGATAACCAACGGCCGACGACCGGAACGTGTCATGGAACGACATATTATTTCACCGCCACACCCACTGATAACATCGAGCCGTGATCGATCTCCGTTCCGATACGGTTACACGCCCAACCGTCGGCATGCGCGCCGCAATGGCCGCTGCGCCCGTCGGCGACGACCAGTTCGGCGAAGACCCGACCATCAACGAGCTTCAGGCGCGCATCGCAGGGCTGCTCGGCAAGGAGGCGGCGCTCTGGTTGCCATCCGGCACCATGGCGAACCAGGTCGCATTGCGCGCCCTCACTCGTCCAGGCGACGACGTGATCGTCAGCCGCGAGAGCCATGCGGTATGGCACGAGACGGGCGGCGGTGCCGCGAATGCAGGCGTGCAGTTCACGGAAATCGGCTGCGCCGGACGGTTCACCGCCAGTGAATTCATCGACGCCATCAAACAGCGCGATCACATGCTGTATCCGCCGACCACGCTCGTCGAGGTGGAAAACACGCATAACCGCGCGGGTGGCATCGTCATCGATCAGGCTGAAGCGGCGAGAATCTGTGAGGCCGCTCGCGAACGACGGATCACGTCGTTTCTCGACGGCGCGCGACTATGGAATGCGGCGGTGGCAAGCGGCCGGTCGGTGTCGGAATTGGCAGCTCCGTTCGACGTCGCCTCGGTCGCGCTCTCGAAAGGGTTGGGCGCCCCTGCGGGAACGATGCTCGCAGGCCCCCGGGACGTCATACGGGATTGCATTCGCCATCGCCGGATGCTCGGCGGCGCCATGCGCCAGATCGGGATTCTCGGCGCAGCCGGTCTATATGCGCTCGACCATCACCTCGATCGGCTCGCGGAGGATCACGCGAACGCGCAGCTGATCGCGTCCAGTCTTCGCGCCAGCTCGCACGTACGATTGGCCGCCGATCCGGTTGAAACGAACATCGTTATTTTCTTCCTCGGCGACAGTGCGCCCGATGCGGCCGCAGTGGTCGCCGGCGCAAGAGCGCGCGGCGTGTTCGTCGTCGCGTTCGGCCGGCGGACGGTTCGCGCGGTCACGCATCTCGACGTTACCCGCAAGCAGTGCGAGGAGGCGGCAGCCGTCCTACTGAATGTAATCGGATAGGACAGGTTATTTGCGCCGCCCGCCCTTTCTCATCGGTTCGTGGTTCTCGCGTTTGCCGTACCCACCACCGCCGCGCTTTTCGCCACCTCCGTGGATCTTGTTCACAGTTGCCCATCCACGGCGCTCGGCTTCTTCTTCCGAAAGGCCGCGTTCGAGGTAGCCGTCTTCAATGTGCTCGGCCTGGCGTTTCTGTTTTTCCGTGTACTTGGTCTTATCTCCGCGAGGCATAAGGGAGCTCCTCTCCCTCGGTAAACGATGCAAGTAAAGGGACACGGGCATCTCGAGCGCCTGTTCCACGGCTTGATCAGTTCGGACGCGCACCGATCTTGCACTGTTAAACGGTGCCCTCAGCAATGAGAGTGGCTGAGGACTCAGGCCGGGGCTGAAGCCTCCGGTCCTGATCCGTCAGTCGGGGAAGAGGAGGAAAAGCATGTTGCTCTATACGCTGGCGGTCATCCTGTTGATCGCCTGGTTACTCGGCATCGTCGGCACCTACACGATCGGCGCGTTCGTGCACGTGCTGCTCGTCCTCGCGCTCGTGCTGTTCATTATCGGGTTCCTGACCGGCCGTCGTCCGATCGTCCCGTAAGGCGCATCAGACGCCGCGCCCCGCTTCCTAACCGGAAGCGGGGCAATACCGTTCGTGCGTGCTAGCATCGCGGCATGGTCCGCTGGCGTCTGCTGACGGCCGCGCTATTGAGTGCCGTCTCGATTTCGCACGCCACAGCGCAGCGGTCTTCAACCCTCACAATTTCAGTGATCGCCACAAGCGATCTGCATGGCGGCGTTCTGCCCCGTGGGAACCGTGGCGGGCTGGCGCTGCTCGGCGGTTACGTCCGCAACGTCCGTGCGGCGAGGATGCAGGATGGTGGAGGCGTGCTGCTCGTCGATTCGGGCGATATGTTCCAGGGCACGCTCGAGTCGAACCTGAACGAAGGCGCGGCCGTTGTAGCTGCCTATAACGCGCTCGGTTATACGGCGGCGGCGATCGGCAACCACGAGTTCGACTACGGCCCCGCCGGCCCGGCCGAGACTGCTCAGAAGACGGGGGAGGATCCTCGAGGTGCCTTGAAGGCCCGCGCGGCGAGCGCGCGATTCCCATTCCTCGGCGCGAACACCGTCGATGATGCGACAGGACAGCCGGTCGCGTGGACAAACGTGAAGCCATCCACGGTGGTGAATGTGCGCGGAGTGCAGGTCGGCCTCATCGGCGTAACAACCCCCGATACTCCGGCGCTGACGATTGGCGCTAACGTCGTCGGTTTGACATTTGCGCCGCTGGTACCCGTAATTACCCGAGAAGCCACGGCATTACGGGCTCGTGGCGCGACCGTAGTGATTGTCCTGGCGCACGTGGGTGGGCGATGCACGAAGTTCGACGATCCGGAGAATCTCAGCTCGTGCGATCAGATGGCCGAAATTGTCCAGGTCGCGCGTCAACTTACGCCGGGTCTGGTTGACGTCATCGCGGCAGGCCACACGCATCAGGCGATGGCTCATGATGTGGGGGGCATTGCCATCGTCGAGGCGTACTCGACAGGGCGGTCGTTTTCGCGTGTGGACTTGACCGTGAACCGATCGACACGAACGCTGGCCGGCAAGCGGATCTTTCCGACGCAGGACCTGTGCGGACGTGAAGATCCCGCGACGCACACCTGCGATCCTTCTGCCGTTCGCCCAGCCGCCCTCGTTCCGGCGCGCTACGAGAATCGCCTTGTGCGACCCGACGCCACTGCCGCGGCCGCGATCGCTCCGGCAGTGCGGAAAGCCCTTGCGGTGAAGAACCAGCCAGTCCCTGTATCACTGGAAACGCCGTTCGCACGCGGTGATCAGCAGAGCGAGACCGCGATAGCGGACCTCGTCGCAGACGGAACGCTCGCCTCGACGCCGGGTGCTGACGTCGCGCTCAACAACGGCGGCAGTCTTCGAATCGATTTGCCGGCGGGGCCGCTCACGTATGGATCGATCTACGAACTGTATCCCTTCGACAACCGGATTGTGACGCTGAGGCTCACCGGCGATCAGTTGACGCGCATCATCGCCTATAACCTGGAGCGCAAGGTGCCACCATTCGAACTGTTGCCGATTGCCGGATTCAAGGTTGATGCACGGTGCGATGGCAATATGCTTCGTGTGACGCTCACGCGTTCGTCAGGCGTTCCCATTCGAGCTGACGAGCGAGTGACCGTGGCGACCAGCGATTTCATCGCCGGTGGTGGCGACGGCATCGTCGCGCCGGCGGGCGCGCTCGGAGAGATCACGACGGTTGACGGCGCACCACTGCTGCGTGAAGCGCTCGTGGCGTGGCTGCGAAACCGCGGAGGCCGGATGCACGAGAATCAATTCGTGTCGCCCGAGCACCGACGTTGGAGTTATCCAGGTTCGCGACCCGTGGTGTGTCGATGAGAATACGGCCGGGATTCAGGATTTGGGATTCGGGATTCGTTGTCTACGTGCGTGTCGCCACGCTGCTCCTCGTCGTCGGCGCTTGCGGAAGAACGCAGCGTGCAGGTCCACCCATTCCATTCGACGAACCGGGTGCGTGCCCCTTTCAGTGCTGCACCTATCGCGAATGGACCGTCGATTGGGGCACGGACATTCGCACGGATAGGCGAGACGACGCGCCGGTGGCCTTTCAGGTAGCGGTCAACGACACGGTTACTGCGTTGACTGGTGTCGTATCGACGACGAAGGTCGGCCGCGCGACGGCGTCGCGTCCGGTGACGGTGGGTACCAAGCACATACCCGTCCCGGCGGGCCAGCCGATCTACCTGATACGAAACGTGGGAAGCGGTGACTGGAAGATCTGGATCAATGGCCAAACGGATGAGCAGTACATCGGAAGCCCTCCCTACTGTGCCAGTGGAAAGCAGACCTCGGATGAGTGTGCGCTGACGGTCGCTGAGCAACCGGAGAGCGTCTGGTGGGTCCAGGTCCGCGACGCGCAGGGTCGGGAAGGCTGGACTCGAGACGTCGATCACTTCGGCAATATCGACGCCTGCGGATAGCTCGTCCGTTCGCCCCCTCGCGGCTTTCCGGCACGTAACATGAAAGTTGACGGCCGATCGTGATCGGAGGGTCCGATGAACGTCAGCCGTTTGCTCGTTGTCGTTGGTTTCGCGTGTGCGCTCAGCCCCGAGCCGGCCGCCGCGCAGACCGCAGCGCCCAAGCCACCCCAGCCGAAGATTTCCACCGCTACGAAAGAGAAGGCCGCGGAGGAGAACGCAAATCCTGACGCGATCATCCTCTCCGACTTCCAGAAGCGGATCGATGCCTACATGGACATCCACAAGGCGGCCGCGAAGGAGGCGCCTCCGCTGAAGGAAACGAAGAACCCGGCGGAGATCAAGGCCGCGCAGGATGCGCTTGGCGCGAAGATCCGCGCCGCCAGGAAGACGGCGAAACAAGGCGACATCATGACGCCGGAGATCCAGAACAAGTTTCGGCGCCTGATGTATCCCGTCGTGACCAGCCCCGCGCCGCAGGGCACCGCGGGGCGCGAGGTCAAGAAAGACATCAAGGAAGAACTCAAGGAGAACACCGAAGAACGGAAGGAAGAAGGCGGCAAACCGGTCGTGTTGAAGGTCAATGCGACTTATCCGAGTGACACGCCGCTGCCGACGACGCCGCCGCAGGTGCTGATGAACCTCCCGAAGCTGCCGGAGCAGCTCGAGTACCGCCTCATCGGCAAGAACCTGATCATCCGCGACGTCGAGGGAAACATCATCGTCGACTTCGTTCCGAACGCGGTTCAGTAGGGAAGCAGGGGGGAATATCATGCGCCGCTCACTTCTGTTCGTGTTGATGCTCCTGGTGCTCGCCGTTTCGGCGCTCGTCGCGCAGGACCTGACCGTTCCAATGAAGAACGGTTCTGTGAAGTTCGCGGTCATCGGCGACACCGGGACCGGCGACAAGCACCAGCTCGCGGTCGCGAAGCAGCTGACCGCGACGCGCGCGAAGTTCCCGTTCGAGTTCGTCGTCATGGTCGGCGACAACATCTACGGCGGGAATTCGGCGAAAGACTACGACAGGAAGTTCGCCATCCCGTATAGACCGCTCCTCGACGCCGGCGTCAAGTTCTACGCCGCGCTCGGCAATCACGACGACCCCAGCGAGCGGTACTACAAGCCGTTCAACATGAATGGCGAGCGGTACTACACGTTCAAGCCGGCCGACGGCGTGCGTTTCTTCGCGCTCGACAGCACTTACATGGACGAGAAGCAGTTGAAATGGCTCGACGAGCAGCTGGCGATGAGCGGATCAGAGTGGAAGATTGTCTTCTTCCACCATCCACCGTATTCGTCCGGCGACACACATGGCTCGGATGAGACGCTCCGCACCCAATTGGAACCGCGGTTCGTGAAGGCCGGCGTCAACGTCGTCCTCACGGGCCACGAACATTTCTACGAACGCATCAAGCCGCAGAAGGGGATTGCGTACTTCATTACCGGCAGTTCGGCCAAGCTGCGCGAAGGCAACATCACCCAGACGCAATGTACCGCGAAGGGCTTCGACTCAGGTTATACATTCATGATTGTCGAGATCGTCGGAAACGACATGCACTACCAGGTCATCACCGACACGGGCAAGACGATCGACTCGGGCAAGGTGCAGCGCGTGGGTAAGGTCGAACCGACGCCCAATCGGACCGCGCAACCTGTCGTTGCTACCGGCGGAGCGGACAAGAAGACCCCATCTAAGCCCGTGAAGCAGTAGCGGGGATTTCAGGCGTGCGGACGTTGCATCCGCACGCCTGCTCGTGATCAATCGTCCAGGGAGATGCGGCTCGCGAGGATGCCGTCGTTCTGCCTGGTTCCCTCGACTTCCACCTTCAGATCGTTCTTGATCGCGCTGCACGAGGTCCGGCGGTAGGTCGTGTTCTGATCGGCAGTGACCTTCGTATTCCCGATCATGAACGTGATGCCGGGGCACGAGTTCCCCAGGCCGGACACTCGGCCATCCACCTCGGCCTCGTTATCTTCATCGTCATCATCATCGTCGTCGGTGTCGCCTCCCTGACCGCCCTGCTCGACTTTGATTTCGGAGGCGGTGACCGTGTTCCCATCCCTCGTTCCACGGACCTGCACGTGATCGCCGGGCTTCAGATCGCTGAACTGGACCGTCTTCGAGCCGTGGCGGATGGTCGTCGAACCGGTTGTCTTGATCGTCCAGTTGCCCGCCTGGAAGCTCTTGTTCCCGCTGTCAATCGATGTGATGCGGGTGGAGATCTCCCCGTTGTTGTGGCGTTCTGAATCGATGTGCGCGTTGTTGCCGTTGACGGTGACGGTGATCTGCACTCGATCGCCCGGGCCGACGCCCTGCAGGGTAGCGGTCGCATTCGCGCCAGGGGCGCTGAAATTCAAGACAACCGTGCCGGACGGGACGTTGTCGAGCGTGAACTGTCCCTGATTGTCGGCGTTGGTCGAAATGCCGGTTCCGACGATCGAGATGGTGACGCCACTACGGGTGTCGAGGGTGCGAAACGTCTCTTCGCTGAGGGTGCGAGACGGGGTCGGAGTGAGGGCGCTCCCTCGGACGATGCCGCTGATCGACGCTCCGCCAGATGCGGATGAAGGTCCAATTGACGACAGGGAGCCATCGCCACCGCACGCCGCCGCCAGGAGTCCAACGACGGAAAGCACAGCCATTCCAGCTGTCGAACGGATCAGATACATTCAATCCTCCAGGTGGGTAAATCGGCGCGGTTAGGTAGGCAACTCACATACCCGCCGCGAGACAGTTCTGACGTGCGGATTCGAACCGAAATCCGTTGAACGCAGTCCGGTGGGTTTCTTCCGACGTAACTCTGCTGCGTAAGAACGTCTCGGCTTGTAGGGGATTCGGTCGATTACGGTTCTGTCTTTTCCGACGAGGAGAACCGGCGTAAACGACGCGAGGATGCGGGGCGATGTTCATCGGGCACTTTGCTGTGGGGTTTGCCGCCAAGCGCGTCGCACCGCGACTGTCGCTGGGCGCGCTGTTTGCCGCCGTCGCATTGGCGGACATCATCTGGCCGGTGCTCGTCGCGCTCGGCCTCGAGCACGTGCGAATCGATCCCGGTAACACGGCATTCACGCCGCTTGATTTCGTTTCCTATCCGTACTCGCATTCGCTCGTACTTCTCTGCCTCTGGGGAATCCTCTTCGGGTTGGTTTGCGCCCGGATCGTCCACGATCGGCGGATGCTGGTCGTCGCGGCGGTGCTGATCGTGAGCCATTGGGTGCTCGATTGGCTCACACACCGGCCCGACATGCCGCTCTATCCCGGAAGCATCAAGCTTGGCGTCGGATTGTGGAACTCAATCCCAGCGACCGTTGCTGTCGAATTGGTGATGTTCACGGCCGGGATATGGATATATGCGCACGCCACGCGGCCGCGTGACGCCATCGGCCGGCGCGCGTTTCCCGCATTTGTCGGGTTCCTTCTCGTAGCGTATGTGGCCAACATAGGGTCGCCGCCTCCGAGCATCGGTGCGATCGTCGTGGTCGGACTTCTGGGTACGCCTGCACTCCTCCTTTGGGCATGGTGGTTCGATCGTCATAGGATTCCAGGCGTATGAGCGGGTCTATGAAGCTATTCATCTCCTCGCTGGCGGTCTGTATTTGCTGTTCATGTTCGCAGCCAGCACCATCCACGCAGCCGCAGTCCGCTGCGGCAGCTCGGCAGCCGCCGAAATGGGGCATCGTCATTCACACGGGCGCCGGCAATTTCACGCTTGCCGAGATCGCGGAACGGAGAGATGAGATGCAGGCGGCCATGAACGATGCGCTGATGGCCGGCTACCGAGTGCTCTCCGGCGGAGGGACGAGTCTCGACGCCGTGCAAAGCGCCATCGTCGTTCTCGAAGACTCGCCACTGTTCAATGCGGGCAAGGGCGCCGTGTTCACGCACGAAGGCACCAACGAGCTCGATGCGTCGATCATGGACGGCGCGACGATGAAAGCGGGTGCCGTCGCCGGCTTGAAGCACATCAAGAATCCCGTTCGCCTGGCGCGGCTGGTCATGGAGAAGTCGCCTCACGTGATGATGGCGGGTGAGGGTGCGGAAGCCTTTGCCAAAGAGCAGGGCGGGATCGAGTTCGTCGATCAGAAATACTTCTACACGGAGCGCGCTTGGAAGGCGCTGCAGGAGGCGCTCGCCGCCGAAAAGAAGGCGGCGCCGGCAGACGACCATCACGGAACGGTTGGAGCCGTCGCCCTCGATCAGCGGGGCAATCTCGCGGCCGGCACGTCGACCGGCGGACTGACGAACAAACGGTTCGGACGCATCGGCGATTCGCCGATTATCGGCGCAGGCACGTATGCCAACAATCAAAGCTGCGGGGTCTCGTCGACGGGTGTCGGTGAGTTCTGGATCCGCTACACCGTCGCGCACGACATCTGTGCGCGGGTCCAGTACCGGAACGCGACCATCCAGGCGGCTGCGGACGACATCATTCAGGGTGTGCTGAAGCCGATTGGCGGAGAAGGGGGCGTCATCGGACTCGACGCGCACGGCAACGTGATGATGTCGTTCAATACGACCGGCATGGGCCGCGGCTACGTCGGCGCAGACGGAAAACCAACCATCATGTTCACAGCCAATGAAAACAAATAGGGTCGCCATCGTGACGGGTGCCGGCACCGGCATCGGCAAAGGGGTGGCGCTCGCCCTGGTTGAAGACGGTTACAGCGTCGTGTTTGCCGGCCGCCGTGCCGAGCTTCTCGATGCGGCGATCACGTGTGCGGGTGAGTCAGTGCCCCAATGCATGGCGGTGCCAACCGACGTGACCGATCCCGGCTCGGTCCGAGCGTTGTTTGCGAAAACGATGGAGCGGTTCGGTCGGCTCGATCTTCTGTTCAACAACGCCGGCATCGGCACCCCGCCGATTCCCATGGAGGATCTTCCGTTCGAGAAGTGGAAAGCGGTCGTCGACACGAACCTGAATGGTGCGTTCCTGTGCACGCAGGAAGCGATCCGCATCATGAAGGCGCAGACACCGCGTGGAGGACGCATCATCAACAATGGATCGATCTCGGCGCACACGCCTCGCCCTCATTCGGTGGCGTATACGGCGACGAAACACGCCATGACCGGGTTGACCAAATCCACCTCGCTTGATGGACGTGCCTACGACATCGCGTGTGGCCAGATCGACATCGGCAACGCGGCTACCGAGCTGACGGCGCGAATGCCGATGGGCGTGCTGCAGCCGAACGGCCAGGTCGCGGCCGAACCGACGATCGACGTTGCGCACGTTGGTCGGGCGGTCGTATACATGGCAGGACTGCCGCTCGACGCGAACGTTCAGTTCATGACTTTGATGGCGACGAAGATGCCGTGGATTGGTCGTGGTTAGGACGCTGGCCGAGACTGTTCGCGAGCTGGCGCCGCGGCTGGCCGAACGCGACGCGGCTGATTCCGAGCGTTACCCGGCGGAAAACATCGCGGATCTCGTCGCTGCCGGCGTCATTCGCGCGCCGTTCCCTGCATCGGTCGGCGGCAGTGGCAGCTCGCTCCTCGATGCGGTTGATGCGATCGAATCGATTGCGGCGGCGTCGCCGTCAACCGCGTTGCTCGCCGCGATGCCGCTTGGCCTTGCGGGAGTGTATTCCGCCGGCCCCGACGTCGCACCTGCTGAACATCGGCGAACCTGGAGCGAACAGATCGATCGTGTTGCCGCGGAGTATCGGCAAGGTGTTCTCTACGCCGCGTGCAATTCCGAAAAGGGAGCAGGCGGATCGCTGGACGCGACGAAAACGATCGCGCGGCGGCAGAACGGCACGTTCGAGCTGACGGGCGAAAAGATCCTGGCATCGTTCGGCCGGTATGCCGGCATGTTCTTCTCCACGGCGAAGGTGGATCCGGCCGAGATGCCCGGCTGTGGTGTCGTCGAGGTCTTCTTCGTGCGCCCGACGGCGCCCGGCGTCGACATCCTGAACGACTGGGACGGCTTCGGAATGCGATCGACCGAAAGCCATACCGTCCGGTACCACTCCGCGCCCGCGGAAGGAATCCTCGGCTTCCCGAATTTCATCCAAATTGTGCAGCCGCTCAGCTACTGGTTCGCCCTGTTCACGGCGATTCCGCTCGGGTGCGCCGCCGCGATTCGGCGGGAGCTGTCCACCCCGGTGCCGGCCTCCGCCGCGCTGCGCGTCCGCCTTTCCGATGCGCAAATGCGCGAGGAATCGCTGCGCGCCTATCTCCACCAAACCGCGCGAGCCTGGACTCCCGGAGCCGGGCCGGCCTATGCCGCGCTGGCACTTCGCACGAAAACATATGTGACGCAGGAAGCGACCCGGCTGTGCGCCGAGCTGTTCGCGCTGAGCGGCGGCCGCCACTACACGCGGAACGGGCGCCTCGCGCGCACCCTCGCCGCTGCATTCGCCGGAACCGCGCTGCGTCCGCCGCTGCCGCTGGCGCTGGAGACGCTGGTGCAGCAGTTCACGGCTGATTGATCAATGAGTGCTGTCATTCGTCTGGCTGGCGACGGCGATGCCGCCGCCGTCGCCGCCATTTATGCGCCGTTCGTTGACGGCAACGCCACGTCGTTCGAGGCCGAGCCGCCGTCCGCGGACGAAATACGACGGCGGATCGCCGAGATGACGGAGCTGTATCCGTGGCTCGTCTGCGACTGCGACGGGGTCATCGCCGGCTATGCCTATGCCTCATGGCATCGGACTCGTCTCGCCTACCGGTGGTCGGTCGAGACGTCGGTCTATGTGGATCCCAGCTTTCGCCGCTGCGGAGTGGCGCGCGGGCTCTATACGTCGCTGTTCGCGATTCTTGCCGCGCAGGGATACGTCAACGCGTACGCCGGCATTACGTTGCCGAATGCGCGCAGCGTCGCATTCCACGAGGCTCTGGGGTTTCTGCCGCTCACGGTGTATCGGGGAATCGGCTTCAAGCTTGGCCACTGGCACGACGTCGGCTGGTGGCATTTGCTTCTGAAACGGCACCCCGCGTCGCCGGAGAATCCGACGCCGGTCGATGAACTGCGGCGTCAGCCCGGGTGGGAGGCGCTCGTGTCCTCGGGCGAGCCGTTCGTTCGCACCCGCTCCTGAACCAGGCGTCCGTCGCGCAGCCGGAACACCATCACATCTTCGCGCGCCACGTCGACCTGGCCGGTGGCGTCGCTGGTGGTCACGTTCACATCCGGAGAGACGAATAGATGCACCGCGTCAGGCGCGAGTGCGCCGAATGCATCCTCGAGCGTGACTGGGGCGTCCCTATCGTCAACCAGAACGATCTCGCGAACAGCGGGGTCGCGCTGAGCGCCTCGTCGGAGTTCGGCGGTTGCCTGCGTGGACAAATCGGCAGGCTCGACGAGTCCCCGATTGCGCATCCGGTACACAGGAATCAGCGCCGTTGCCAACACAATCAAGGCTGTGGACACTCGTGCGAATCGGTATGAAGACGCGCGCTGCGCCCGTGAGGCGAAGGCGGCGGCGGCGAGCGCGCTGCCGATCGAGGGTGCCACCGCGTACAAACTCGAGCGGACCGGCAGGAACACCGTAATAGCGAACATCAAGACGAACCAGACAACGCCGAACCAAACGACGCGACGCTCATCGTCATTGAGCGAAGACCCTCGCGGGGTGAAGAGGAGCATCAGCACGGCTGCGACGGCTGGCCACGTCGCACCACGATCGAGATACTCGGCGGCGTTCGTGGCGACGAGGCGCGGATCGACCGTCAGCCGGTAATATGCCGGCGCGTTAGAGGGGCCGAAGGCGCCGCTCTGCGTTCTCAGGATCAGGTAGAGGACGCCAACAGCCCAGAGCGGCCACGACTGCAGCAGCGCGCGGCGAGTGCTGGTGTCGCGTTCGCCGCCAGCAACGGCGCCGAGCAGCGGCAGCAGCAGCGGCAGCACCACCGCTTCCTCCTTGCAAAGCATCGCCGCACATGTGAGGAGCACTGCGGCGAGACGCAAGCTGCGCAGCCAGGCGAGCACGGCGGTCGTCGAAAAAAGGCAGAGCAACAACGCCGTTCGTCCACTGAGCCAGAGCAGCGCCATGTTGATGCCGTGAAAGTTGAACATCCACGTCGCAACGGCGAAGAGCGACGCCGCCGATGACAGCGACAGCCGGCGCGCGAGCGCGAAGAGCAGGCCCGCATCGGCCACGAGCAGCATCAGATTGGTGAAGGCGTAGCCGCGCGGATCCAGATTCCAGACCCCGCGATCGATCGCGAAGCTCAGTGTGACAAGTGGCCGGTAGAAGCCGACGTTGGTCGCAAATATGCGCTGCAGATCACCGGCGGAATGGATGTCGGCTGCGGCAATCCATCGAAAATCGTCTTTGACGAAACCGCGGCCGAGCCCGTCCGCATAGATCGCCGCGAAGATCGCCGCGAGAACCACTGCGACGACCCGCATCTTGCTGCCACGCATCGGCGATGGTTTGGGATTTGGGATTTGGAGTTTGGGATTCGCTAGTGCGTCAACGCGTACAACACGGCATCGATGCCGAACGCGTAGCCATCCGGACCAAAATTCACGAAGTACGTCGCATCGTCGCCTTCGCGCTCCCACGAGTCGCCGTAATCCGTGTTGTGCGTCATCAGGACGATCATCCGGCCCTTCTTGTCGGCAATGCCCCGCGCGTGCGGGGTTGCGCTGTCGGCGCCGCGCTCCGACGTCCGCCTGGAACCGAAGAAAAAATTGATCGAAGGAATCTGCGCGACCTTCTTGACCTCGAACTGCGTGTGGAAGAGCGGATGGTCGGGTGGCAGATCGAAGATCGGAAATTCCGGTGCCGGCAACGCCTTCCGGAGCTGGCCGACCCACCAACTCCACGCATACTCGCCCCAGAAGTCATCGGCCCAGAGGAAGCCGCCCTTTTCGAGGTAGAGCCGCAACTTCGCAGCTTCTTCGTTGTCGAAGCCGGCGCCACCGGGCTCGGTCATCATGACGAACGGGCAATCGAACAGCGAGGCGTCGGTCAGCTGGACGAGCAGGTGTTTCGGTTCGCCCGTCTGGTCCTTGCCGACGTGGGTCTTGGTGAGTTCCGACAGGCGAAGCGAGAAATTGATATCCGCGCGTGGGTAGTCGACGCTCCACCCGCCGCCGTCGCCCTCGAGGGCGTTGCGAAACACGATGCGGCAGAAGTGAAAGCTGCCGTCGAAATCCTGCGGCGACGCGGTGCGCGCGCGGAAGCCGAACCCGCCGCGTCCGCGGAACTGCGCGTGGGCGCTGACCGCGACGCAGAGCACGGCGGCGACGATGACCATCGCATAGCGCGTGCGTCGCCAGCCCTTCATTCCGCGAAGTGTACCGCGTTCGCACGACGGGAACATTGAAAAGATGAAGTCGCGGGTCGTAGGGGCGGACCTTCAGGTCCGCCTGCACGTCAGCTGAGTTACGATTCTCCACGTGAATCGATCGATCGTTATTGCTGTTTTTCTCATCCTGCTTGTCGTCAGTGGCGTCGGCTTCTATTTGATCTCACGACCAAAGTCCGCACCGTCGCGAACGCCCGCCGTGACGACGCCTGCCCCGGTGGTGGTGCCTCCACCGCCTCCCGTTGCAGCGCCACCAATTACCGAACAGCCGCGCCCATCTCGCCGCGCGGCGGCACCCTCGGCGACGACAGCGCCGGTTGAAGCGCCGCCCGCCGCCGATCTCGTCACCCTTCGCATCGACAGCGACGTGGCAGGCGCGCAGGTGTTCATCGATCGGCAGTTCATCGGCACTGCGCCCGTGACGACAACGGACGTAAAGCCGGGGACGCACCAGATCAACGTCTCGGCCACCGGATACGACCAGTACGCGCAGTCGATCGACCTTACGCCTGGCTCGCGCGATGTGGCGGTGCGGTTCAAGGGGGTGCGACTCGACGCGAAGGCCGACGTCGTCCACAAGCACGGCGTCGGCTCGTGCCGCGGCACGCTCGTGGCCACGGCTCAGGGTCTCCGCTATGACACGACGAACAAGGGCGATGCATTCACCGTCCCGCTCACCAACCTGGAGGTGCTGGAGGTGGACTATCTCGACAAGAACCTGAAGGTGAAGATCAAAGGCGGCAAGCAGTACAACTTCACCGATCCGATGGGGAACGCTGACACCCTCTTCGTCTTCCAGCGCGACGTCGACAAAGCGCGGCAGCGTCTGCTGAAGGGGGAGCAGCCGACGACGAATTAGATGTCTGGGTCTACGGCCTATTCGTCGGCACGCGCGCCTTCAGTTCCTCAAACCAATTCAATACCACCTGAATCTCTGGATTCGTCGCCGCGCCGGCATCGTTCGCGTTAGCGGAGCCCGCCAGGATGATGCCGACGAATCTTTGTCCGTCCACCGCAACGTCATACTGTCGCGCCGCGTCGGTCACGCTGTCGATCCAGTAGGCCGGATGCGGAATTGGAGTCGGATTCCCAAATGCGAAAGTCGGTTGGGTCGTGACCGCAACCGCGCGCATTCGTACATTGCCGCCGATCCAGTAGAAGAGCTCTCTGCCATCCGCGGACCAGAGGGGGTGGCGATAACCGCCTGCTTCCAACACCGGGAGCTGATACGTGGCGCCGGTTGCCGGAAACGGTTGAACGTATACGACGCGTTGGTTGGCGTTCGTCGTCATCTGCGCCGAGTAGGCAATCCACCGTCCATCAGGCGAAAACACAGCATCTGTCGGACTCATCGAGCGAACGGATCCAAAAGGTGACGCCTTCCTCTCTTCGAGCGAGAACACCGACAACGATCCACCACCCGACGCCTCCACAACGCGGAACAGGAACGCGTCTTCCTTGGGCGACCACGATTCGGGAATGTGTGAGCTGTCCTTGTCGGCTTTCGTGAGGCGTTCGGCAGTACCGCTGCCGTCGGCAGCCTGCCAGAAAATGCCGAGGTCACCATCGCGATCCGATTGGAACGCGACACGGTGCCCGTCGGCCGACCAGATAGGAAAACGATTCTTGCCGCCGAATGTGAGACGACGCATCGCGGTCGCGCCAGACAACTCGTAGATCCAGACCACGGCATCTTTGCCATCGTCGGTTGCGAAGACGATGCGTTTGCCGTCCGGCGAGATGCGCGGGTGCTGGTACGTTGCGGGCTGCAGTTTGAGCGGTTCAACGGTCCCTCTTCGGTCGACGAGTGCAAGCTGCACAAGGCCATTTGACAGCGAAACCGGCCCCGGGAGGAATGCGAGCGATCCGTTGGCCGCTGTGCTGAATTGCGCGGTGCCGGTCGGTGCGCCCGCAACGGCGGCGGCGGTGATGGCTGCTGCGCCGCCGCGCCGCACCCCCTCGACAACGGGGACTGGGCCTCCTGACACTTCCAACCGACCTACGTCGAACGGTACGGCGAATATCACGCCGCCGAGCGCATACACGATGTGTCCTGTGGGGAGGTAACGGGCGTCGCTCCCGCCGTTAATCACTGTCTTTCTTTCACCCGATTTCAGCGACTGCACGACAATGCGGCCCTTGTCCCACCGGTCCGCGCCCGTGCTGGTGACGAGGGTGAACAGCAGCGTCTCATCATCGGGGAGCAACTGTGGACCATGGGCGATTTCGCCGCTGTCGACCCGAACGATCACTTCGGGTTTGCCGCCGCTATCGGCGACGCGCATGATGCCTTTCGCTCCCTGGCCGAAGAGGATCCCGTCGCGCGTCCAACTCATGCCGAACGGGTTATCAGCTGGGCACAACGTGACCGCGGCTCCGCCGGTCACGGCGATCTTTTTGAGCGTCTGATCGTTGGTGGAGAAGAACGCGATCGAGCGGCCATCAGGAGAAAAGACCGGATTGATCACGGCGAAGCTACCGTCGAAGCCACCAATCGGCCGCGTCTCGACTTCAGACATCGATCGCAGCCACAGGCGCTGATTGGCGGTGTAGACGACTTGTGTCCCGTCGGGTGAGATGGCGATCATTTGCCGGCCGGGATTGGAGAAGTTCTGACCAGAAGGCAGCACCAACGGAAAACGTGTGACGATCGGCGCCATGGGCACGGGCCTCGCGTACCACCATGCGGCGCTCGTCAGTCCCGCCACGATTAGGGCGGTCGCGACCACGGGAAGCGTCCATCTGCGGAACGCTGGGGTTGCTGTCGACGCGGGAGCGGCGACGGACAACGTCAATCCGTCCGACAAGAGAAACCGAACCGTCCCGAAATCAGACAGGCGGCTGCCGCGGTCCTTTTCGAGACCTCGCCTCAGCAACAGCCTGATGGGATCGGGAAGGCCGGCGGGCAGCGCGTTCCAGGCGGACTCGCCCCGCACAATGGCGGCAATCGTATCGGTGACATCCTCACCTTCGAACGCACGCCTGCCCGTGAGCATTTCGAACAACACGCACGCGAATGCCCAGATGTCGCTCCGTTTGTCAGCCGCGCGACCCTTCGCTTGTTCCGGCGCCATATAGGCGGCCGTGCCGAGGAGCGCGCCGACGCCGGTCATCATCGGCGACGTGATCGTTGGCGACATCGAAAATGCGTTCGGGACGTTCGATGACGTCGGGACGTTCGGTTCATTCAATTTGGCCAGACCGAAGTCGAGGACCTTGACGTAGCCGTCCGGCGTGACCTTGATGTTCGACGGCTTCAAATCACGGTGGATGATCCCGTGCTCGTGCGCAGCTTCGAGCGCTTCGGCGATCTGTCGCGCAATAAGGGTGGCTTCGTCGACCGGGATCGGCCCTCGCGCAATTCGATCTGCGAGCGTCTCCCCTTCGACAAGTTCCAGGACGAGCGCACGCTCTTCCAGACCGTAGATTGCGCCAATGTGCGGATGATTCAGTGAAGCGAGAAGCTGCGCCTCGCGTTCGAATCGTGCCAGCCGATCAGGATCGGCGGCGAACGTATCCGGCAGCACCTTGATGGCAACATCGCGCTGCAGCCGCGTATCTCGCGCCCGATACACCTCGCCCATGCCGCCCGCGCCGATGGCGGATACGATTTCATACGGCCCAAGGCGAGCGCCGGGTCCGAGGGACATCAGTTGTCGAGAACGCGGTGGATTGTAATGGATTTCGCGGAGCGCGAGGGCGATCGAGATGGTATCAGTGCGTCATCACGTAGATGAGCACGTTCATCGCGACCTGATAGCCCTGGACTGAAAATCGGTAGAAGTAATTCGGATCCTCGCCCTCGCGCTCCCAGGAATCGCTCACGTCGGTGTTGTGCGTCATCAGCACCATGAGGCGGCCGCCGCGATCGGAGATCCCACGTGCGTGCACCTGTGCGCTGTCGGCGCCGCGCTCGGACGTTCCGCCTCCACTGCCGCGCCAGTATCCGATGCCTGGAATCTGCGGGATCGCTTTCAGATCGAACATCGTGTGGAAGATCGGGTGGTCCGCCGGCAAGTCGACGATCGGGTACTCACCCGGGGGAAAGACTTTCGCAATCTGCGTCGCCCACGTGTTCCAGGCGTACGAGCCCCAGAAGTCGTCCACCCAGAGGAAGCCACCCTTGAGCAGATATTTCCGAAGTTGCGCTGTGTCCTCGTCGTTGAAAAAGAGTCTGCCGACCTCCTGCATCATGATCATCGGGCACTTGAACAATTCGGCACCCGTCAGCGACACGATGAGATGCTGCGGCTGGTTCGCCGCATCGAACCCGACCCGCATCTTCGTCAGTTCAGCAAGGCGAATCGACAGGTCGATGTCGGCGAGGGGATAGTCGGTCAGCCAGCTGCCGCCATCACCCCCAGGGTTCATCCGGTACTGTCCACGGCAGTAGTGAAAGCGTCCGTCGAAGCTGTCGGTGCGCGCCATGCGGGCCGAAAGGCTGGCGTTATAGCCGCGGCCGAACTGCGCCGATGCCGCACCGGCGATGAGAAGCACTAATACGCCCGCGACGGCGACCCGCAGCTTCATGGGAAGGAGTTTACCGCCGGTTGGTCAGGCTGTGCGCTGTGACGCTGCAGCCTGCAGCCCCAATTCCGCGACGGCGATTTCGCGCATCTTGAATTTCTGAATCTTGCCGGTCACCGTGGTGGGGAACTCGTCCACGAACTTCCAGTAGCTCGGGATCTTGAACGTCGCGATGCGACCGCGGCAGAACGCGGCGAGATCTTCGCCGCTCACCGCCGCTGCCGGCCTCCGTTTCACCCAGGCCATGATCTCTTCGCCGTACTTCTCGCTCGGGACGCCGATGACCTGGACGTCCAGCACGGCAGGATGGGTGTAGAGGTATTCCTCGACCTCGCGGGGATACACGTTTTCGCCGCCGCGGATGATCATGTCCTTGATTCGGCCGACGATGTTTACGTAGCCCTCCGCGTCGGCGGTCGCCAGATCGCCGGTGTGCATCCAGCCAGCGGCATCGATGGCTTCGCGCGTCGCCTCCTCGTTGCCCCAGTAGCCAAGCATCACGCTGTAGCCGCGCGTGCAGAGTTCGCCGGGGACGCCTCGCGGCACAATGGCGCCACTCTCCGGATCGACAACCTTGATCTCCACGTGCGGATGCACCCGGCCGACCGTCGCCACGCGGCGTTCGAGCGGGTCGTCCCAGCTGCTCTGTGTCGACACCGGAGAGGTTTCGGTCATCCCGTAGCAGATCGTGACTTCCGGTATGTGCATTGACGACTGCACCTGTTTCATCACTTCAATCGGGCATGGCGAGCCCGCCATGATGCCGGTGCGGAGCGATGACAGATCGAAGTCGCTGAACCGTGGATGTGAAAGCTGCGCGATGAACATGGTCGGCACGCCGTAGAGCGACGTACACCGCTCGGCCGCGATCGTCTCGAGCGTCGCCAGCGGATCGAACGCTTCCGCCGGGATCACCATGCAGGCACCATGTGAGCTGCAGGCCAGGTTCCCCATCACCATGCCGAAGCAGTGATAGAACGGGACCGGGATGCAGACGCGGTCCTGCTCTGTGTACTTGATCATCTGGCCGACGAGATATCCGTTGTTCAGGATGTTGTGGTGGGAGAGCGTCGCGCCTTTCGGAAATCCCGTCGTGCCAGACGTGTACTGAATGTTGATCGCGTCGTCGAACTGCAGGCTCGACTCCCGTTCCGTCAGCTCGCGGTCGGATGCACGGCTCGCGCGCTCGAGCAGGTCGCTCCAGCCCGTGTCGATGACAATCGTTTCCCGCAGCTCGGGGCAGTGGCCGCAGACCTCGCGCACCATCGACCGGTAATCGTTGGCGCGGAAGGTGGCGGCATGGATCAACAGCGAGACACCGGACTGCGTCAGCGCGAACTGCAGCTCGGATGTTTTATATGCCGGATTGATGTTGACGAGGATGGCGCCGATACGAGCGGTCGCAAACTGGGTGATGACCCATTCGAACCGATTCGGTGACCAGATGCCGACGCGGTCGCCTTTCTGAACCCCCGACGCGAGCAGTGCACGCGCGAGCGTTGTCGTGTCATCCCACAGCTGGCGGTACGTCGCGCGATATCGCTGTGCGCGAACGACAAGCGCTTCGCGCTCGCCGAAACGCTCGACGGTCCGGCGCAGATTTGCACCGATGGTTTCTCCGAGCAGCGGCGTCAGGCTGGTGCCGTGCAGGTAGGAATCCATCGCCGCGAGAGCGTAGCACGGAGGTGCTTTACGCCAGGGCGGCGAGCACTTCGTCGGCGTGCTCGTCCACCTTCACGTTGTCCCACCGCTGCTGCACCTTGCCGTCTGGTCCAATCAGGTACGTCGTCCGGACGATGCCCATGAACTTGCGACCCATGAAGGCCTTCTGCTGCCAGACACCGTACTTTTCCGCGACCTCGTGATCCGGATCGGCCAGCAGTGGAAAGGTAATGTCGTACTTAGCCGCGAACTTCGCCTTGCTCTTTTCGTCCAGGATGCTGACGCCGAGGACTGCCGCCTTGCTTGGCTTGAACTTCGGTAGATACGACTGAAACGAACACGTTTCCTTGGTGCAGCCGGGCGTGTCGTCTTTTGGATAGAAGTAGAGGATCACAGGCCGCCCGGCGTAGTCGGCCAGCTTGTGCACCTTGCCCGTCTGATCTTTCAGCGCGAACGCCGGCGCTTTCTTACCCGATTCAATCAATGCCATCGATACATTAAATCCCAATTCGGCTATAGCATCCCGCCATCATGAGACCCACCAAGACCACGTCGTGGTTCACGCGTCTGACGAAAGAAACCGCGCGCGCATCCGGCCGCCCGGCGACATTCCTTCTTGCGGCAGCGGTCATCCTCGTATGGGGTGCTCTCGGGCCAACGTTCGGGTTCAGCGACACATGGCAGCTCGTGATCAACACGGGGACGACGATCGTCACGTTCCTGATGGTATTTCTGATCCAAAGCACGCAGAACCGCGATACCGAAGCCATCCAGGTGAAGCTTGATGAACTGATACGCGCGGTGGGGCACGCACGCAACGAACTGCTCGACCTCGAGGAGCTCGAAGAGAAAGACCTCGACGACCTGAAACAGACCTTCATCGATCTCGCCAAAAAGGCACGCAACGAACGGGTGGAGGCGCGTCGCGCAGCTTCCGAAAAATGAATCGAGCGAAGCTGCTCCGACGCGTTAATCCGAAGCCCGTCCGACGTTAGTGCAAGTGAACGGGCCGGCTTGGCCTTCATCCACGAGGAGAGTGTCTGGTGTCACGGAAAATTCTGTTCGGGCTCCTTGCCTGTTCGCTCGTTGCGGGACAGGCCTCAGCACAGAACTGGTCATTCGACGCGCGCAAAATCGGGCTCGGATCGCCGGGCGGAGACGAGAACCTGGCGACACAGATGATTGACGAGGCGCGCAATTACGGCAGCGTCGTGTTGCCGTTCGGGCTGTTTCAGGTCATGCGCGACTTCGACAAACTGAAGCCCGCCAACGATCAATTCGATCTGATTCGGACGATGGAGTATGCGGCGTCGCCACTCCACTACACGTTCGGGCGCGACACGACGGATTCCGGCTCGCTGTTTGTCGAGGACATCCGCAATGCGACCCTGCATCGAGACCTGAATTACTACCGTGGGTTCGTTCCCGCCAACCAGCCGCCCGCCGAGGGGCTTGCGGCGCCGAATTGGGGACGCACGATCAAGATCGCCCGAGGACCTGGCGGAGCATTTCAGGGAGTGTACGTTGGCGCGGGACCCTACTTTTCGATGCGGAGCGAGTTCGCCATCGACCCTCAGCTGACCACGATCCTCGCGTCGCCGACGGACATGTACTTGCCCAACGCCCAGATGCCGCTGACCAATGCGAATCGCGGGCAGATGGCGATGGCCATTACCGGCGGGTACCGTGGACGCTTCGCGCTGCCGAACGCCACGTCCGACCGTGACGGCCTCTACCTGGCGGCCAATTACAACTTTCTGCGCGGCTTCCTTTACGAAGACGTCAGCCTCGCGATGAGACTGGACACCGATCGCACGGGCCTGCTGACGATCAATCCATTGCTGCCGTCGCCGCTTATCGTCGTGCGCAACTCGGCATCGTCCGGGACCGGTCGAGCGGTGGATGTGGGCGCCGGTCTCGTCATCGCGCGATGGGACTTCGGCTTCGGCGTCAACGGTATTGGAAACCGCATCACCTGGAAGGACGTGGAGCAGACGGACTACTCGATGGGCAATCCCTTCCTCGGCGATTCGACGTTTGTCGAGTCCGTGGCCGCGCCAATCGGGGAAGCCCGTGTCGAACTGCCGGTGAATTATCGCGGCAACGTCGGGTACAACGCCGATAGATGGTCGGCCATCGCGGAGGCCGGCAAGGGATTCGGCGGCAACTCTCTCCACGGCGGCTATGAATACCGCTTCAGTCGTATCGAACTGCGCGGCGGCGCCGGTTACACGCGTGAGATGTGGAATCCAGCGGCAGGCGTTGGCCTCAATCTGAGCCGACGACTCGCGCTCGACGTCGCGCTCTACGGCAATTCCGCAAACGTCGAACGCAAGCGGCACCCGGCACTTGCCGCATCCTTGCGTTTCAATCGGTAGTTCTACCGGGTCCGGTCACCACTGCGGCCACCACGGGATGGTGGTCGGACCCGTAGGTCTCCTTCACGACGCGGCGACTGACCGTCCACCCATCCGGCAAGTCAAACAGCAAGTGGTCCAGCACCAGCCGATCCTGAAACGTTGGCTGGAGGCGATCGAACCGTGTCTCGGGAAATCGACGCACCAACGCACGCCATGCGGGTTCGACGGGTCCGAACCACGTGTTGAGATCGCCTCCGAGCACACCATGCTGGGTGGCGGGTAACTCCTGAAGCAGCGCCCGCGCCTGTCGTCCACGGGCAGTGTCGCTGAACAGCAGTTTCCACCACGCCAGCCGGTTTTCGAGATGCACGGTGGCAATGAACAGGCGTTCGCCGGCGACGGTGATGTTGGCCGCGGCGGACGCGCGCGTCTGCCGCTGACGCGGAAGTGGAATGATCCGCGGCTGCTCAAAGGGCTGCGTGGAGAGCATCGCATTCCCGCTGATCGCGCCGTGCTCTCGACGAATCGGGAGGAAAAACGCAAAGAGGTGCCGCTTAGCGGCCACGGCGCCGAGTGGCTCGTTGTCACGCTCGACGTCCTCCTGCAGCAGCACGACGTATTCGCGCGGCGCGGCACCGGTCAGCCGGCCCGACGCGAGATCGTCCACAAAGCGCACGAGATCGCCCTTCCCCGCGTGCATGTTCCAGGTAGCGACTGCCAGTGTGATCGGCGCCGCTGCGGATGGAGGAACGACCTGCGGCCTGACGCAGGCCGTCGCGATGAGAAGGAGACCAACGATGCGTTTTACATCGCTGTTGCGGCCTTCGTGCGCGCCGCGGACGCTTCGGCGGCTGCCGACCGCAGCATCGTCACGGAGGTGTAAACGACGACAAAGACGACGAGCCACCGGACGTACTGGATCGGAAGGCTCTTGACGATGAGCGCGGCAATCAGCACCGCAGGGACGCCGCCGATGGCCAGGCCGAGCGCCGCACGCAGGTCGTACTTCTCCTTCCGGATGAATTTGACGCTGCACACCGGCATCAGGAACGCGCACGACCCCATCATGATGGGAAAGGCCGCCTTTGGATCCATACCGAGCAGGCTGATCAAGATCAGGCAGGGTGCGTAGAGCCCGATGCCCAGTGTCATCAGGGCCCCAAGCAGGAAGTTAACTGCGATTCCGATCTGAAGCTTCGTTCCCGTCACACCCAGCGCTGTTCCCGAAGGCACCGCCAGGCCAAGCGCCGACATCACCATGAGCCCCGCCGCGACAAGTAGCGCTAACCCCATTCCGATCTGGATGTTGCGGCGAGGCCATGCGGCGACGACGCCGGCACCAAGCCAGGAGCCGATGGCGGCCGCGGCAATGAGGAGGACGAGGGTTTTGAAATCGACCTCGACAATGGTGATGTAAATAAGTGCCTGGAAAATCGTCGGCCACGTGTGTCCAACGTTCAGGGTGCCCGGAATGTTTTCGTCAGGGACAAGCCTGAGCAGCCTGAACAAGGTCGTAGTCGTCGCAAAGGAGCCGATCCCGAGCGTATCGAAGAAGTTGGTGACGAACCCAATCCCCGTGCGGGTCAGGTCCGGGATCGCCGCGCCACTGGAACGCCGCCTCCGCGCCTCAACCGCCCAGAGGACGGTATACGCGGCGGTAACTACGAGCATCGTCGCGAGGAGAACGGCTTTCGGTGACATGACGGGAGTGTAGCAGGGGTTTGAAGCAGCAGGACCACCGTGCTATATTCGTCAGGTTCTGCGTGGGACTAGGACACCCTATCTAGTCTCAACCACTTGGGAAGTAGTCCGCGACCGGCTCCGCCGACAGGCGGGTTGCCTCGCGCCTCACACATAGGGTCATCAGTTTCAGGTGCCAGATGCGGCCGGTACCGTGTCTTCAGGCCTGAAACAACGCGCCGGCTGCGACGCTCACAGCTGTGCGTGTTCGTGTTGTACGGAGTTTTATGCCGACGATTAGCCAGCTCGTTCGTCAGGGACGCAAGAAGATCGTCACCAAGACGAAAAGCCCCGCGTTGCAGGTCAGCCCGCAAAAGCGCGGCGTCTGCGTACGCGTCTTCACCCAGACGCCGAAAAAGCCGAACTCCGCGTTGCGCAAGGTGGCGCGCGTCCGTCTGACCAACGGCATCGAGGTGACGACGTACATTCCTGGCGTCGGCCACAACCTGCAGGAACACTCGCTGGTCCTGATTCGGGGCGGCCGGGTGAAGGACCTGCCGGGCGTTCGCTACCACGTCGTCCGCGGAACGCTGGATGCCGTCGGCGTTCAAGGACGCAAACAAGGTCGTTCGAAATACGGCGCGAAGCGCCCGAAGCAATAGGAACGAGAGATGCCTCGCAGAAGAGAGATTCCGAAGCGCGAACTTGCCGCGGATCCCGTCTACGCCAGCACGCTGGTGACCAAGTTCATCAACACGGTGATGAACGACGGCAAGCGGAGCACCGCCGAGCACATCCTCTATAAGAGCTTCGACATCATCAAGGAGCGCACCGGGGACGATCCGCTCAAGGTCTTCAAGAAGGCGCTCGACAACGTCAAGCCAAGTCTCGAAGTGAAGTCGCGCCGCGTCGGTGGCTCGAACTATCAGGTACCGGTCGAAGTGAATCCCAACCGCCGGTTGTCGCTCAGCATCCGATGGCTGGTCGGATTCGCCCGGTCACGTGGTGACGGCAAGACGATGCAGGAGAAGCTGGCCAACGAGCTGCTCGACGCCGCGAACCTCCGCGGCGGCGCGGTGAAGAAGCGCGAAGACACGCACAGGATGGCGGAAGCGAATAAGGCTTTTGCGCACTACCGCTGGTAGGTATCAGGTATCAGGTAACAGGTTTCAGGTCACAGGTTTCAGAAAAGTTTCAGCTAACAGGTTTCAGCAGAATCGGAAAACGTAGCAATGCCGCGTCAGACACCGCTCAATCGAACACGCAATATCGGCATCATGGCGCACATCGATGCCGGGAAGACGACCACTACCGAGCGGATCCTCTTCTACACCGGAATTACGTACAAGATCGGTGAAGTCCACGAAGGCACCGCCGTCATGGACTGGATGGAACAGGAGCAGGAGCGCGGCATCACGATCACTTCTGCTGCGACGACGTGCTTCTGGCGCGACATCCGTATCAACATCATCGACACGCCCGGTCACGTCGATTTCACCGCCGAAGTCGAACGCTCGCTGCGGGTCCTCGACGGCGCGGTCGCCGTGTTCGACGCGGTCGCCGGCGTCGAGCCGCAGTCGGAAACGGTCTGGCGCCAGGCGGACAAGTACCGTGTCCCGCGCATCTGCTTCGTCAACAAGATGGACCGCATCGGCGCGGACTTCAAGCGGACGCTGTCGCAGATCGAAACCAAGCTGCAGGGCAATCCGGTGGCGATTCAGCTGCCCATCGGCAGCGAAGACAAGTTCATCGGTGTCGTCGATCTCGTCCGGATGAAGGCCATTACCTACAAGGACGAGACGATGGGCGCCGATTACGACGTGTCGGACATTCCAGCCGACATGATGGCGGAGGCGCAGCAGTACCGTGAAAAGCTGATCGAAAAGGTCAGCGAGCACGACGACAAGCTGCTCGAGAAATATCTGAGCGGCGCGCCCATCAGCGAGGACGAGATCAAGGCCGCCCTTCGCAACCGCGTCATCAGGTCGGTGCGTGAAGAGGAGGCGCCGTTCGTCGTCGTCATCTGCGGCTCGGCGTTCAAGAACAAGGGCGTTCAGCCGATGCTCGATGCCGTCGTTGACTACCTGCCGTCGCCGATCGACGTGCCGGCGATCATGGGCATCGATCCGCGCGCCAAGGAAGAAACGCTCATCGAGCGGCCGGCATCCGACGACGCGCCGTTTGCGGCGCTCGCGTTCAAGATCATGACCGACCCATTCGTCGGTCAGCTGACGTTCATTCGCGTCTACGCCGGCGTGCTCACGTCTGGGTCATCGGTCTATAACGCCACCAAGGGCCGCAGCGAACGCGTCGGCCGTCTCCTCAAGATGCACGCGAACAAGCGCGAGGAGATCAAAGAGGTGTATGCCGGTGATATCGCCGCGGCGGTGGGCCTGAAACAGGTCAGCACCGGCGACACGCTGTGCGATGAGAAGAAGCCGATCATCCTCGAGTCGATGGACTTCCCGGAGCCGGTTATCTCGCTGGCCATCGAACCGAAGACGAAGGGCGACCAGGAGAAGCTCGGTCAGGGTCTCGCCAAGCTGATGGCGGAGGATCCGACGTTCCGCGTCAACACGGACGAGCAGACCGGCCAGGTCGTCATCCGCGGCATGGGCGAGCTGCACCTTGAAATCATCGTCGACCGCCTGAAGCGCGAGTTCAGCGTTGATGCGAGCGTGGGAAAGCCGCAGGTCGCCTACAAGGAGACGCTCACCCGTCCGGCGGATGGCGAAGGGCGATATGTGCGCCAGACGGGCGGACGCGGTCAGTACGGCCACGCCAAGATTCATCTGTTCCCCGCGGAGCCCGGCACCGGTTACGTGTTCGAGAACGAGATCGTTGGCGGCACGATTCCGAAGGAATACATCAAGCCGATTGATGAGGGCATCAAGGAAGCGCTGACCCGCGGCATTCTCGCCGGGTATCCGGTCGACGACGTCAAGATCGAGCTGTACGACGGCTCGTTCCACGACGTCGATTCGTCGGAAATGGCGTTCAAGATTGCGGGCTCGATGGCGTTCCAGGATGCGGCGAAGAAAGCGAAGCCCGTTCTGCTCGAACCAGTCATGCGCGTCGAGGTCGTCGTCCCGAAGGACTATATGGGCGACGTGATGGGCGATCTGGCCAGCCGACGCGGACGGATTCAGTCGCAGGAGGATCGCGGCGGAACGCAGATCATCAACGCGCGCGTGCCGCTGTCGGAGATGTTCGGCTACGCAACGGATCTGCGGTCGCGGACACAGGGACGCGCAACGTACTCGATGCACTTCGATCGGTACGAGCAGGCGCCGCAGAACGTGTCCGAAGAAGTAGTGGCGAGGATCCAAGGCACGAAATAAGGGGGGCCGGCTGAAGCCGGCCCCCCACGTACGTAGGGGCGGCCTTGAGGCGGCCCGAAACCGGAGACGCAGATGGCGAAAGAGAAATTTGATCGTTCAAAGCCCCACGTCAACGTCGGGACCATCGGCCACATCGACCACGGCAAGACGACGCTGACGGCGGCGCTGACGAAGGTGGCGGCGGACAAGGGGTGGGCGAAGTTTGTGCCGTATGACGAGGTGGCGAAGGCGAGCGAGTCGCAGGGGCGGCGCGACGACACGAAGATTCTGACGATCGCGTCGAGCCACGTCGAGTATTCGACGGCGAACCGGCACTACGCGCACGTGGACTGCCCGGGGCACGCCGACTACATCAAGAACATGATCACCGGGGCGGCGCAGATGGACGGCGCGATTCTGGTGGTGTCGGCGACCGACGGGCCGATGCCGCAGACGCGGGAGCACGTGCTGCTGGCGCGGCAGGTGAACGTGCCGTATCTGGTGGTGGCGCTGAACAAGGTCGACGCGGTGGACGATCCGGAACTGCTGGACCTGGTGGAGCTGGAAGTGCGGGAGCTGCTCTCGACCTACGGCTTCAAGGGCGACGACGTGCCGGTGGTGCGGGTGAGCGCGCTGAAGGCGCTGCAGGGGGATGCCGAGGGCGTGGCCGGGGTCATCAAGCTGATGGAGGCGCTCGACACCTACATTCCGCTGCCGGAGCGCGAAATCGACAAACCCTTCATGATGCCGATTGAAGACGTGTTCTCGATCTCGGGGCGCGGCACGGTGGTGACGGGACGGGTGGAGCGCGGCCAGGTGAAGGTGGGCGAAGAGGTCGAGATCGTGGGCTTCAAGCCGACGGAGAAGAAGGTGGTGACCGGGGTGGAGATGTTCCGGAAGCTGCTCGATTCGGGGGTGGCGGGGGACAACATCGGGGTGCTGCTGCGCGGGGTGGAGAAGACGGACGTGGAGCGCGGGCAGGTGCTGGCCAAGCCGGGGTCGATCAAGCCGCACACGCGGTTCAAGGGCGAGGTCTACATTCTGTCGAAGGAAGAGGGCGGGCGGCACACGCCGTTTTTCAACGGCTACCGGCCGCAGTTCTACATCCGGACGACGGACGTGACGGGGGTGTTGAAGCTGCCCGAGGGCGTGGAGATGGTGATGCCGGGGGACAACACGACGATTACCGGCGAGTTGATCACGCCGGTGGCCATCGAGAAGGGCTCGCGCTTCGCGATTCGTGAGGGCGGTCGCACGGTGGGGGCGGGAACGGTCACGGAGATTCTGGAGTAACCGATGGCAATGTTCTCCGACAAGATTCGCATCCGCCTGAAGGCATACGACTCGCGGATTCTCGACCAGTCCACCGGCGAAATCGTCGAGACCGCCAAGCGCACCGGCGCACGGCTGGCGGGGCCGATTCCGCTGCCGACGGCGAAGAACAAGTGGACCGTGCTGCGGTCGCCGCACGTGGACAAGAAGTCGCGCGAGCAGTTCGAGATCCGCACGCACAAGCGGCTGATCGACATCTTCGAGCCGACGCCGCAGACGGTGGACGCGCTGATGAAGCTGGATCTGCCGGCTGGTGTTGATGTGGAGATCAAGGCGTTCGGGAAAGAACACGGCAAGTAGAGACATCCGGCGTCCGACTCCCGGCCCACGACGGTAGCCGGTAGCCAAGGAATCAGCGATGGTGACTGGACTGATTGGAAAGAAAGTCGGCATGACCCAGTTGTTCGGGCCCGACGGCACCGTGCATCCGGCGACGGTGCTGAAGGCCGGACCTTGCGTTGTGTCGCAGGTGAAGACGGCTGAGAAGGACGGCTATGAAGCCGTGCAGCTCGGACTGGTCGAAGCGAGGGCGCACAAGGAAAACAAGCCGACAGAGGGGCATTTCAAGAAGGCCGGTGTGCCGCCGACGCGCGTGCGCCGCGAGGTGCAAGTCAAGGCTGGCGGCGAGGCGCCGAAGGCCGGCGACCAGGTGAGCGTCTCGATCTTCGCCGACGGCGAGCGTGTAGACATCATCGGCACCAGCCGCGGCAAGGGGTTCCAGGGTGTCGTCAAGCGCCACCACTTCAAGGGCGGCCGCATGTCGCACGGCTCGATGTTCCACCGCGCGCCCGGCTCAATCGGCGCGTCCTCGTATCCCTCGCGCGTTGTGAAGGGCATGCGCATGGGGGGGCACATGGGCGCTGCTGGCGTGACCACGCGGAACCTGAAGGTGCTGCGCGTCGATCCGGACAACAACCTGCTGCTCGTCGAGGGATCGGTGCCCGGTGGCCCGAACGCGATCGTGGTCATCCGTAAGGCGGTCGCCGCGAAGGTGGTCAAGGTGGCCCAGGTCGAGCCGACGAAGAAGAAGGGCAAGAAGTAGTCATGACTGTTGACGTCGTCAACGCAGAGAACGAGAAAATCGGCTCGGTCGATCTGAGCGACGAAGTGTTCGGCGGCCGCGTGAAGACCGACCTCATTCACGAGTCGGTTGTGCGCGCCAATGCGGCGGAGCGCCGCGGGACGCACGGCACGAAAACCCGCGCCATGGTCAGCGGCAGCGGCAAGAAGCCGTGGCGGCAGAAGGGCACCGGCCGCGCCCGCGTCGGCGAGATCAGAAACCCGCTGTGGCGCAAGGGTGGAACCGTCTTCGGTCCGCAGCCGCGGAGCTATGAATATCAGCTTCCCAAGAAGGTCGAGAAAGGCGCGCTGCGCGCTGCGCTCACCCAGAAGCTGCGCGACGGCGAGGTCACCGTGGTCGACACGCTGAGCGTCGCGGAAATCAAGACCAAGGCGGCGGCGGAGATGCTGCGGCGGCTGGGCGTCGAAGGCAAGGCCTTGCTGGTGGACGTGAAGCCCGAAGACAAGCTGTCGTTGTCGGTGCGAAACATCGAGGGCGTCCGGATTGTGGCGAGCAACCGCGTCAGCGCGCGCGACGTCGTCAACTCGCGGCGCCTCGTGATGACCCGCGCCGCGATCGAGAAGCTGCAGGAGGCGCTCGGGTCATGAAGCTCACCAACGTGTTGCGGCGCCCGCTCATCACCGAGAAGACGACGGTCATCCGGGAGGACGGCCGCACGCTCGTGTTTCAGGTGGCGATGGACGCCAACAAGATCGACATCAAGAAAGCCGTGGAGTCGCTGCTCGGCTCGAAGGTGGAAAGCGTCCGCACGTCGCTGGCGCACGGCAAGTTCAAACGCCAGGGAAAGTACATCGGCCGCCGTTCCGACTGGAAGAAGGCGTACGTGAAGCTGCGCGAAGGCGAGAAGCTTCCGGATTTCCTCCAGGGGGCTTAAGACATTATGGCGATTCGCAAATACAACCCGACCTCGCCCGGCGTCCGCGGCAAGACGTCGCTGACCTTCGACGAGATCACGACGAGCGACCCGTACCGTCCGCTGACGGAGAACCTCCACCGCTCCGGTGGCCGCAACAATCGGGGCGAGCTGACGTCATGGTGGCGCGGCGGCGGCCACAAGCGCCTCTATCGCGTGATCGACTTCAAGCGCGACAAGAAGGACATTCCCGCGAAGGTGTCGACTGTCGAGTACGACCCGAATCGATCGGCACGCATCGCGCTGCTCACCTACGCGGACGGCGAGAAGCGGTACATCCTGCAGCCGCTCGGCATCAAGGTGGGCGACACGGTCGTGTCCGGCGACAACGTCGATATCCTTCCGGGCAACTGTCTGCCGCTGAAGAACATCCCGCTCGGCACCACCATCCACAACGTGGAGCTGAAGCCGGGCAAGGGCGGTCAGATTGCGCGCAGCGCGGGCTCGTCGGTGCAGTTGGTCGCGCGCGAAGACACCTACGCGTCGGTGCGCATGCCTTCGGGTGAGATTCGCAAGATCAACGTCGAGTGCCTCGCGACCATCGGCCAGGTCGGCAACCTCGATCACGAGAACGTCGCGATCGGGAAGGCGGGTCGCAGCCGCTGGCTCGGCAAGCGTCCGCATGTGCGCGGCGTGGCGATGAACCCGGTCGATCACCCGCTCGGAGGCGGCGAAGGCAAGACCTCGGGCGGCCGTCACCCGGTGACGCCGTGGGGCCAGCCGACCAAGGGCTACAAGACGCGGCGCCGGAAGGGCACGGACCGCTTCATCGTGCAGAGAAGGACGAAGTAAATGAGCCGGTCAACGAAGAAGGGACCGTTTGTCGACACTCCGCTTCTCGAGAAGCTCGAGGCAATGAACCGCGTCAACGAGAAGAAGGTCATCAAGACGTGGTCACGCCGCTCGACGGTGATTCCCGAGATGGTGGGGCACACGATGGCGGTGCACAACGGGAAGAAGTTCATCCCCGTTTACGTCACGGAAAACATGGTGGGCCACAAGCTGGGCGAGTTCGCGCCCACGCGCACGTTCAAAGGGCACACCACCAAGAGCGAAAAGGCCGCCGCAGCGGCGCCGGCCGCCGGCGCACCTGCTGGCGCGGGCGCAGGAGCGGGCGCCGGAGCGAAGGGGTAGGTCATGGCGGTTGAGGCAATCGCGACGGCACGAGGCATCCGGACCTCCGCGCAGAAGGCGGGACTCGTGTGCGAGCTGATTCGCGGGAAGAACGTCAATCAGGCGCTCGCGACGCTGCAGTTCACGCGCAAGACGATCGCGCGTGAGATCGCGAAGGTGCTCCGCTCGGCGGTCGCCAACGTGCAGCAGGACGAGGCGTTCAGCGGCGACATCGATCGTCTCTACGTGTTGGCCGCCTACGCAAACCAGGGACCGTCGATGAAGCGTGTGCGCCCGGCGCCAATGGGCCGCGCCTATCGCGTCGTCAAGCGAACCGCGCACCTGACGGTGCAGGTGGCGGAGCGTCCGCTGAAGATTGCACGCGTGGCGACTGATGGCGAGGTCGCGACGGGGAAGCGTGACGCGGCGACGGGGAAGCGTGACACGCCGGCGGCCAAACCGGCGCGCGCGAAGAAGACGGCCGGCAAAGCGGCCACGGCAAAGGCATAAAGGAGAAACTGTGGGCCAGAAGGTTCACCCCTACGGATTCCGGCTCGGCTTCAACAAGACGTGGCGATCGCGCTGGTACTCGGACCGCGACTACGCGAAGCTCCTCCACGAGGATCTCGCGCTGCGACAGGACCTGAAGAAGCGCTTCTCGCACGCCGGTGTGTCGCGGATCGAGACCGAGCGCGCCGCGAACAAGCTGAAGATCGACATCTATACCTCGCGACCGGGCATCATCATCGGCCGCAAGGGGACGGAAGTCGACAAGCTGAAGCAGGAAATCCAGAAGCGTACGAGCCGCGAGATCTTCATCAACATTCAGGAGATTCAGAAGCCCGAACTCGAGGCGCAGCTGATTTCTGAGTCCGTCGCCGTGCAGCTGGAAAAGCGCGTCGCGTTCCGCCGCGCGATGCGTAAGGCGGTGGAATCGGCGCTGCGGTTCGGCGCACGCGGTATCAAGGTCCGTGTCTCGGGCCGGTTGAACGGCGCCGAAATCGCGCGCTCCGAGTGGTATCTGCACGGCCAGCTGCCGCTGCAGACGCTCCGCGCGGACATCGATTACGGCTTTGCCGAGGCGAACACCACCTATGGCCAGATTGGCGTGAAGGTGTGGCTCTACAAGGGCGAGCGCCTCATTCCGCGTCTGGGGCGCGACGAGGAGTACCGGGATCGCGCGCCGCGGCGTCCGGCGGCGCGAGCGTAGCGAGGGACCAGCATCATGTTGATGCCGAAGAAAGTTAAGTACCGCAAACAACAGCGCGGGCGGATGGCGGGCAAGGCCTGGCGCGGGGCCGACGTGTCGTTCGGCGATTACGGGCTCAAGGCGATGGAGCCGGCCTGGATCACCGACCGGCAGATCGAGGCGGCGCGCGTCGCGATGACCCGTTTCATCAAGCGCGGCGGCAAGATCTGGGTACGCGTGTTCCCGGACAAGCCGATCACGAAGAAGCCGCAGGAAACGCGAATGGGCAAGGGCAAAGGCGCACCCGAGCAGTGGGTCTGTGTCGTCCGGCCCGGTCGCATCATGTTCGAAATGGAAGGCGTCACCGAGGTCGAAGCGCGCAAGGCAATGAACCTGGCTGCGGCGAAGCTGCCGATCAAGACGAAGTTCGCGACCCGCTTCGGGCACGAGACGGCGTAGGGGCGCGGGAGAAACGGCATGAAGGTAGCGGAAATCCGCGAGCTGTCGGTGGACGTGCTGCGCGATCGCGAGAAGGAGCTCGACGACCAGCTGTTCCGGCTTCGCATCCAGAAGTCGATGGGACAGCTCGAGGCGCCCGCCAAAGTGCGGGAGCTGCGGCGTGATCTGGCGCGGGTCAAGACGATTCTTCGCGAGAAGGAGCAGGCACAGGCATGAGCGTCAAGTCACAGCTGACCGGCACCGTCGTCAGCGACAAGATGGACAAGACCGTCGTCGTCGCGGTGGAGCGGCAGGTGCGCCACTCCGTCTACGGCAAGAGCCAGAAGAAGACGTCGACGTTCGTCGCGCACAACGAACGCAACGAAGCGAAGGTTGGCGACACAGTCGCGATTGCCGAATCGCGGCCGCTGTCACGGCGCAAGCGCTGGATCGTGACGCGCGTGGTCGCGAAACGGCAGGAGATTTAGAGGCGAGCCATGATTCAGATGCGATCGATTCTCGACGTCGCCGACAACTCCGGCGCGCGCAAGATTTCGATCATCAACCCCATCGGCGGATCCACCGGGCGCTACGCGCGGCTCGGCGACATCGTCACGGCGTCAGTGAAGGAAGCGACGCCGGACGGGACCGTCAAAAAAGGGCAGGTGGTGAAGGCGGTCATCGTGCGGACCGTCAAGGAGCAGCGTCGCCGCGACGGCAGTTACATCCGGTTCGATCGCAACGCGGCGGTGCTCATCAACGATCAGGGCGAGCCGATTGGGACGCGTGTGTTCGGTCCCGTGGCGCGCGAGCTGCGCGAGCGCCGGTTCATGAAGATCATTTCGCTCGCGCCAGAGGTGCTCTAGCAATGTCCCGTCTGCAAACGCCGGTTCGGAAGAACGACACGGTGTCGGTGAACACCGGGAAAGACAGCGGCAAGCGTGGCCGCGTGCTGAAGGTGCTACCCGGCAAGAATCGTGTGATCGTCGAAGGCGTCAACATGATCAAGCGGCATACGCGCCCGAACCCGCAGCGCAATATCAAGGGCGGGATCGTCGAGCGCGAGGCCGCGCTGCATGCCAGCAACGTGCAGCTGGTCTGCCCGGAGTGCGGCGAAGTGACGCGCATCGGTCACAAGATTCTGGGCGACGGCCGCAAGGTCCGCGTCTGCCGCAAGTGCGAGGGAGTGGTGGACAAATGAACCGCCTGAAGGTCCGGTATCAGAAGGAAGTCATGCCGGCTCTCAAGAAGGAGTTCGGCTACGAGAACGTGATGGCGATCCCCAAGGTCGAGAAGATCGTCGTCAACATGGGGCTCGGCGAGGCGACCTCGAACGCGAAGATCGCCGACGTGGGGGCCGACGAGTTGGGCCGCATCACTGGCCAGAAGGCGGTTGTGCGCCGTGCGACCAAGTCGATTGCGCAGTTCAAGCTTCGCCAGGGAATGCCGGTTGGCGCGATGGTGACGCTGCGCGGCGAGCGGATGTACGAGTTCCTCGACCGCCTGATCTCGATCGCACTGCCGCGCGTCCGCGACTTCCGCGGCGTGTCGCCGAAAGGATTCGACGGCCGCGGCAATTACACGCTCGGCCTGCGTGATCAGCTCCTGTTTCCGGAGATCGACTACATGAAGGTCGACAAGGCGCGCGGCATGAACGTGTCCGTGGTAACGACCGCGAAGACCGACGAGGAAGCGCGGAAGCTGCTCCAGTTGATGGGCATGCCGTTCCGCACGAGTTAGGCTCATGGCTCATGGCTCAAGGCCTTGGACGTAGGGAAGGCATCAGGCTTCACGAGGCTTAGGCTCTGAGCATTGAGCCAGTAGAGGAAACAAACGAATGGCGACGACCGCGAAGATTGCGAAGGAAGCCAAGCTACCGAAGTACAGGATTCGTCTGCGCAACCGCTGCCGATTGTGCGGGCGGCCACGCGCCTACATGCGGAAGTTCGCGATGTGCCGTCTGTGCTTCCGGAAGCTGGCGTTGGAAGGCGACATCACCGGCGTGACGAAGAGCAGCTGGTAAATCCCAAACCCCACATCCCAAACCCCACATCCAGAAGAATCTGGGAGAGTGGTTGGGACTTGGGCTTTGGGATATGGGATTTGGGATTTAAGAGAGAGACACAAAGATGACCGATCCGATTTCCGACATGCTCTCGCGCATCCGCAACGCCGTGGCTGCGAAGCACGCGCGCGTGGACATGCCTGCGAGCAAGCTGAAGGCCGAGATTGCGCGCATCCTCCAGGACGAGGGCTACATCCAGGGTTATCGCCTCGTTGAGGAGCCGGCCGACAACGGGCGCACGCCGCGCCAGATGATTCGCCTGTTCCTGAAGTACGGCCCGCACGGCGAACGGGTCATCTCGGGCATCGAGCGCATCAGCCGCCCGGGTCGCCGCGTGTATCTCGGTGTCGAAGATGTGCCGGCCGTGCTCGGAGGGCTGGGGACGAACATCCTCACGACCTCGCGCGGCGTCATGACCGGGCGAGCGGCGCGGAAGGCCGGTGTCGGCGGCGAAGTTCTCTGCAACGTGTGGTGATGAGGATCCCGCCGCAAGGCGGGAGAGAAAACAATGTCTCGAATTGGCAAGAAGCCGATCGCGCTCCCGAAAGGCGTCAGCGTCAAGATCGGCAACGGTTCGGTTGAAGTGCAGGGCCCGAAGGGCAAGTTGAACCAATACGTGCCGCCCGGCATCGTCTTCGCGCAGGATGACGGGTCGCTCGTCGCAAAGCTGGAGCGCGACGCGCCGGCGCTCGGAAAGTTTCACGGCCTGGCGCGCAGTCTCGTCGCCAACGCGGTCACCGGCGTGACGGAGGGCTTCAAGAAGGAGCTCGATATCGTCGGCATCGGCTACCGCGCGGAGCTCAAAGGCAAGCAGGTGCACTTCGCGCTCGGCTACTCGCATCCGATCGTGTTCGACATTCCGAATGGAATCGACATCGCGATCGAGAAGCAGACGCACATCACCGTGACGGGTGTGGATCGTCAGCTCGTGGGCCAGGTCGCCGCGAATATCCGCCGCATGCGCAAGCCCGATCCGTACAAGCAGAAGGGCGTGCGCTACACCGGCGAAGTGCTGAAGAAGAAGGTCGGCAAGACCGGAGCGAAATAGCGATGAAGATCAAGACGAAAGAGGATCGTCGCGACCGGATCAAGCATCGGATCCGCAAGCGCGTGCAAGGCACGGAAGCGCGGCCGCGGCTCACCGTCTTCCGCAGCGTCGCGCACATGTACGTGCAGGTGGTCGACGACATGACCGGACGGACCATCGCATCCGCCTCGACGGTGGAGCCGACGGTGAAGGGTGCGTTGAAGAAGGAACAACGCGGCGGAAACATCGCCGGAGCCAAGGCGATCGGCGCGGCGATCGCCCAGCGCCTGATCGAAAAGGGCGTCAAACGCGTGGTCTTCGACCGCAATGGGTTCCTCTATCACGGCCGCGTCAAGGCGGTCGCCGACGCCGCTCGCGAAGCGGGCCTGGAGTTCTAAGCCAATGGGGATGATGAATAAGAATCGCGAGAAGGTTGACGCCTCGCAGCTCGAGATCAAGGACACCGTCGTCTCGATCAACCGCGTTACCAAGGTCGTCAAGGGCGGCAAGAACCTGAGCTTCAGCGCGCTCGTGGTCGTCGGCGACGGTCATGGCGTTGTCGGGTTCGGGGTCGGCAAGGCGAAGGAAGTCCCCTCGGCGATCAAGAAGGGAATCGAGGCGGCAAAGAAGAGCCTCATTCGCGTCCCGCTGAAGGGCACGACGATTCCGCATCAAGTCGTCGGGAAGTTCGGCTCCGGAAGCGTGCTGCTCAAGCCGGCGCCTGAAGGAACCGGCCTGATCGCAGGCGGCGCGGTACGTGCGGTCGTCGAGTCGGCGGGCATCCAGAACGTGCTGACCAAGTCGCTGGGATCGCCCAATCCGCACAACGTCGTGCGCGCGACGTTCAAGGGATTAATGGATCTGAAGGATCCGGCGCTCGTCGCACGCTATCGGGGCAAGGAAGAAGCGGATCTGGTCGGAGCATAACGATGGCCAAGAAGGCGGCGGCCAAACCGGCCGCGAAGAAACTGAAAATCACGCTCGTGCGCAGCCCGATCGGGTTCAATAAGACGCAGGGAAAGACGGTGGAGGGAATGGGCCTTCGGCGCATTCGCCACACGGTCGAACTGCCGGATACCCCGGAAACGCGCGGGATGATTCTCAAAGTGCGACATTTAGTGGAAGTTGCGGAGTAGCCGGGTCTGAGAAGACCAGGCCTCCAGTGATTGGAGCGCGGGGACCTCTGGGACCCCGCCGGAGCACAATGGATCAGAGCACTCTCAAACCGTCGCCGGGGTCGAAGCACTCGAAGAAGCGTATAGGCCGGGGGCATGGCAGCGGCCAGGGCGCCCAGGCGGGGCGTGGGCACAAAGGTGCGCAGTCTCGCTCGGGGTACAAGTTCAAGCGCGGCTTCGAAGGCGGCCAGATGCCGCTGCATCGGCGTGTTCCGAAGCGCGGCTTCCACAACCCGTTCCGGACCGAGTACGCGGTGGTAAATCTCGACACGCTCGCCGAGCGGTTCGATACTGGTACCGTAGTGACACCGGAGCTATTGCGCGAGCGTGGCATCGTCCACGGCGCGGGGCAGATCAAGGTACTGGCGCGCGGCGACATCGCGAAGAAGCTGACGGTGCGGGCACACAAGTTCAGCGGCAAGGCGGCGGAAAAGATTGCCGCTGCAGGTGGCGCG
>Ga0268265_10000096_pt1 | contig 111507 bp, 97 predicted proteins | sample KBSSwiS52_FD_190355 | JGI IMG/M metagenome (GOLD analysis project Ga0268265, IMG submission 190355) | Switchgrass rhizosphere microbial communities from Kellogg Biological Station, Michigan, USA - KBS Switchgrass S5-2 (SPAdes) (version 2) | ecosystem: Host-associated > Plants > Roots >... | reverse complement strand
CCTCGGCCGGCGCCACCGAGCGGCCGGAGAGCAGCAAGTCGAGCGCCACCTTCGCCCCCGCGATCAGCGCCAGGCGCACGGTGCCGCCCGAGCCGGGCAGCAGCCCCACATTGACCTCCGGCAGACCGACCACCGCTTTCGGATCGTCGACCAGGATGCGATGGTGGCAGGCGAGCGCGAGCTCGAACCCGCCGCCCAACGCCAGACCGTTGATGGCCGCGACCCAGGGCTTGCCCGATTGTTCCATCGCCCGGTGCATCTGCGTCGCACGGTGGGAGAAGGCATAGGCGTCCTTTGCGGACAGCTTGCCGTAGCCGCGCACCAGCTGCTTCAGGTCCGCGCCGGCCATGAAGGCCTTCTTGCCCGAAGTCAGGATGACGCCCTTGATCGCCGGATCGGCGGCGATCGTGCGGGTCGCCTCCTCCATATCGGCGATGAAGGCATCGTTGACGATGTTCATCGACTCGTCGGCGTTGTTCAGGGTCAGGGTGGCGAAGCCGTCGGCTGCCGTTTCAAGTGTCAGGTGTCGCATGAATGTTCCGCTCTGGAAGGAAGACGCGATCAGACGCGTTCGATGATGGACGCGGTGCCGAGCCCGTTGGCGGCGCACAGCGTGATGAGTCCGGTTTCGAGATCGCGCCGCTCGAGCTCGTCGAGGACGGTGCCCACCAGCATGGCGCCGGTCGCGCCCAGCGGGTGGCCCATCGCGATCGCGCCGCCGTTGACGTTGATCTTATCGTCAGGGATGTCCAGCTGGCGCTGGAAGCGCATCACGACGCTGGCGAAGGCCTCGTTGAGTTCCCACAGGTCGATGTCGGCCTTGGTCATGCCGCCGTTTTTGAGCGCCTTTTCCGAAACAGCCGCAGGCGCCGTCAGCATGATTGTCGGTTCGGATCCAATGTTTGCATAGGCGCGAACCCGCCCGCGCGGCTTCAGCCCCGCCTTGTCGCCGAACTCCTTCGATCCGACCAGCACGACGCCCGATCCGTCGACAATGCCCGAGCTGTTGCCGCCATGGTGGACATAATTCAGCGCCTCCACCTCCGGGTAGCGAGCCTTGGCGACTGCCTCGAACCCAGCCTTGCCGAACCCTTCGAAGGCGGGCTTGAGCTTAGCGAGACTCTCGATGGTCGTACCGGGGCGCATATGCTCGTCATGGTCGAGCAGCACTTCGCCTAACACGTCCCGGATCGGCACGATGGCATTTTTGAAGCGGCCTTCGGTCCATGCTTCGGCAGCGCGGCGCTGACTCTCGACCGCAAATGCATCGACATCCTCGCGGGTAAAGCCGTCGAGCGTCGCGATCAAATCTGCGCCGATCCCCTGCGGAGCATAATAGTTCGTGAATGCAACCGACGGATCAGATGTCCATGCGCCGGAATCGTAGCCCATCACCGTTCGGCTCATCGATTCCACGCCGCCGCCGATGCCGGCCTGGATCATGCCGGCATGGACTTGCGCGGCGATCAGGCTGACGGCATCCAGACCGGTAGCGCAGAAACGGTGGATCTGCTGTCCGGCCACCGTCTCGGCATAACCGGCCTGAAGGACCGCGGCGCGGGCGAGGACGCCACCCTGTTCGCCGACCGGCTGGGCCATGCCAATGATGACGTCATCGAGCAGGGCCGTGTCCAGGTCATTGCGCTCCTTCAGCGCCCTGAGTAGCTGCGCAACCATCTCCACCGACGTCACCTCGTGGAGCGCGCCATCGGGCCGCCCCTTGCCGCGCGGCGTGCGGACATGATCGTATATATAGGCTTCCATCGACATACTCCTGCCGGGACTGGTTCGGGATCAGCATAGCCGATCTTCGGGATAATGTCCGCTCGCCGGTTTGGCCGCCCATACGCACCTATCGTTCGAAAGGCGTGCCCCTCCTGACGGGTTGCGATCACACAACGGCGGACGATGAGCAAGGAGCGGATGCGAGGTGAACAGCACGCGGGAGGATTATGCGGCGATGCGGATCGCAACGACGACGCTGGGCGATCTGCTGCTGTCGGCTTGGGACCGCGTGCCCGACAAGGAGGCGCTGGTCTTCCCCGATGGCCGCAGGACCTATGACGAGGTCGTCCGCGCGGTCATGCACAAGGCGCGCGGCCTGATCGCGGCGGGCGTAGGGCCCGGCGACCATGTCGGCATCCTGCTGCCTTCGGGCATTGCCTTTATCGAGACCATGTTCGCTACGGCAATGGTCGGCGCAGTCTCGGTGCTCATGAACGCGCGCTACAAGGCGCCGGAAATCGCCTATGTCGCGGACAACGCCGATCTCGCGGCAATCATCACCGATGGCACGGCGACTGAGCATGTCGATTTCGCGGGGCGGCTGAACCAAGCCTTCCCTGACCTCGGCACCGCATCCGACCCTCGCGCGTTGTCGCTGGCCGCCGCGCCCAAGCTGCGCCGCATCATCCTGTGTGACGGCGCGCCCAGGCCCGGCTTTCTCCACCAGCAGGCGTTCGACGCGGGGGCAGCCGAGGTACCGGAGATGGAGGTTCATCGTCGCCGTCTCGCGGTGCGCGTGCGCAGCACGGCGATGATCCTCTACACTTCCGGCACCTCGGCGAATCCGAAGGGCTGCCTGCTCAGCCACGAGGCGGTGGCGCGCGAGGCGGCGAACCTCACCCGCAACCGCTGGGCCTTCACTGAGGACGAACGTGCCTGGTCCCCGCTGCCGCTGTTCCACATCGCCGCGATGCTGGCGATGCTGGGCGCGATCGACGTCGGCGGCACCTTCATCGGCCAGCCGCATTTCGATGCGGGCGAAAGCCTCCGCCAGATCGAGGCGGAAAAGGTAACGATGATGTTCCTGCCGTTCGTCACCTTCCATCAGGCGATGATCGCGCATCCCGATTGGGCCAAGACCGACATGAGCTCGGTACGTCTCCAGAACAGCTGCTTCGCCTTCATGCCGGAGCGCGTGGGCCAGGCCTATCGCGAGAAGGCGCCGAACATGCTGCAGGTCGGCACCTTCGGGATGACCGAAGCAACGGGAATCGTCACCACCGGCGGCTACGACATGGATCCTGAGCTGGGATTTCAGCGGCTCGGCTATCCGCTGACGGGAATCGAAGTGCGCATCGTGGACAGCGAGGGACGCGATCTGCCGGCGGGCGAGCGGGGCGAAGTCCTGATCCGCGGCTACAATCTGTTCGACGGCTATTATAAGGACGCCGAGAAGACCGCCGAGGCGCTGGACGCCAATGGCTGGTATCATTCAGGCGACATCGGCTCCTTAGATGCGAATGGCCACATCATGTTCCATGGCCGGTTCAAGGACATGCTGAAGGTGGGCGGCGAGAATGTCGCGGCCGCCGAGGTGGAGGCTGTGCTGGCGAGCCATCCGGCCGTGCGCCTCGCGCAGGTCATCGGCCTGCCCGACGAACGGCTGGCCGAAATCCCCGCCGCCTATGTCGAACGCAACGAGGGATACCATGCCGATGCCGAAGAGCTGATCGCCTATGTCCGCGAGCGGCTGGCGTCGTTCAAGGTACCGCGGTACATCCGTTTCATCGACGAGTGGCCGATGTCCGCCTCGAAGATCCAGAAGTTCAAGCTTCGCCGGGAGTTGATGCAAGAACTCGGGCTGAGCGACTGAAGGAAGCGCAGATGAAGGTTGTGATTACGGGCGCCGCGAGCGGCATCGGCCGCGCCTGCGCCGAACTGTTGGCCGGCGGTGCGATCCCCGGCAAGCATAGCCTGTTACTGGCTGACCGCGACGCGGACAATCTACGGACCGTGGCCGACGGGATCGGGCCACCCGCCGGCACCGCCGTCGTCGACCTCATGGAGCCGGACTGCGGCGACAGGATCGTTGATGCCGCGATCGCGCATATGGGCGGGATCGACGCCGTGGTGAGCAATGCCGGCATCATCCAGGGCGGCGCGCTCAAGGACCTGACCAATGCCGACTTCGATCGCATCTACACGATCAACACGCGAGCATCCTGGGCGTTGGCGAAGGCTGCCCACCCTCACCTGCGCGCGTCGAAAGGCGCCTATGTCGCCACCGCCTCGATCTCCGCATCGCATGCCACACCCGCGCTCGGCTTCTACTCGTCGAGCAAAGCAGCGCTCGTCATGCTGGTCCGTCAGCTGTCAGTCGAATGGGGGCCGGACGGCATCCGATGCAACACGGTATCGCCGGGGCCGACCTATACGCCGATGACGGCGGGCGGCTATGCCGATCAGGCCCGGCGTGACCAGCGCGAGGCCAACATCCCGCTGCGCAAGCTGGGCGTAGCGGCGGACGTCGCCAACATGATCCTGTTCCTGATCAGCCCGGCCGCGGGGCATATCAGCGGTATCGACGTGCTAGTCGACGGCGGCATGTCGAACATGCTGATGCCCGCCTCCGGTGGGGGTACCGGCCAGACCAAACAATAGGCAGGCCTGGCCGGGCCCACGGGCGGCGCGTGTGCCGGCTTCACCGCTCTTCAGGATGGGCGGCTTCAGCCGGCCGGGTCGAAGCAGTAAGCGCAAATCTTGTTGCCGTCGGGATCGTGCAGATAGGCGCCATAGGCATGCGGCACCGCGCCGCGCGGGCCGGGCGGCCCCGCATCACGCCCGCCCACCGCCAGCCCAGCTGCATGAAACGCGTCCACGGCCGCGCGCGTGGGCGCCTTGAAACTCAGCGTGCTGCCGTTGGCGGCGGTCGCTGGCCCGCCTTCGAGCGGACGCAGGATCAACAGCTCGGCCAGCCGCCGCCCGTAGCCGACGCCCTGATCGAGAAAGGTGCCAAGGTTGACGATGCCAAGTGGTGCCAGCACCGCATCGTAGAAACGGACGGAACGCTCGAGATCGTTGCTACCGAGGCACGCGTGCGTGAATATACCCATCGACGTAGCTCCCAAGAGTCGAAGTGAGTGGCGGGCGAGACCTCAGACCAGCTTAGGGCGTCGCCGGCCGAGCAGGCCTTCAGCGCTCTGAACTCGGCACGGATCTCCTTCTGCGTTGCGCTCCCGTATTGCCGCCGCCGAGCGCCTGCCGCTCCAACCCAGTTGCTGCAAATGCCCAGCTTATGGCTTCACCCTCGCCGCAGTTTACCATTACCCCCAGCGCGCGGCCGCCGCTTCCAGCGTCGTTGCCGCCGGCTCCCGGGCTTCGCCCTGCGTTCCCGAAAAGCGCGGTGCCGGGGCGGGCTGGAGATGGCCGGCACGCGCAATATAGGTCCCGCGCGCCTGGTTATGCGGGTGATGCACCGCCTCGCCCAGCGACAGCACCGGACTGACGCAGGCATCTACCCCCTCGAAGACGGCTGTCCAGGCGTCGCGCGGGCGGCCGGCGAACAGCGCGGCAAACTCCGCCGCCATCGCCGGCCAGCATGCCGGATCATTTTGCTGCGGATAGCGGTCGCGATCAATGCCCAGCCCCTCCAACAGCCGAGCGAAGAACTGCGGCTCCAGCGCTCCGACCGCGACATGCTTGCCATCGGCGCAGGTATAGCAGCGATAGAAGGGAGCGCCCCCATCCAGCAGGTTGGCCTCCGGCCGGTCATGCCACAGACCTGAGGCGAGAAAGGCATGGAAAAGGCTCATGAGTGACGCGACGCCGTCGGTCATCGCGGCATCCACCACCTGGCCCTGCCCGGTAGTCCGTGCCGACAGCAATGCCGCCAGAAGGCCGGCAATCGCGAACATCGCCCCGCCACCATAGTCGCCAACCAGGTTTAACGGCACGGTCGGCGGCTCCCCCGCCCGGCCGATGCCGTGCAGCGCGCCGGCGATCGCGATGTAGTTGATGTCGTGCCCGGCACGCGGCGCGAGCGGTCCGCTCTGCCCCCAGCCGGTCATGCGGGTATAGACCAGCCGCGGATTGCGGGCGAAGCAGACGTCCGGACCGAGCCCCAGCCGCTCCATCACTCCCGGCCGATAACCTTCGATCAGCGCATCGGCGCCGGCGATCAAAGTCAGCAAAGCGTCGCGATCCTTATCCGACTTCAGATCGGCATAAGCAAAGGCGCGGCTGCGATGAACCACTGATCCACCGACGTCGTCCCATGCTGCCCCGGGATGTGACGGCCGCGCGACGCGGACGATGTCGGCGCCCATGTCCGCCAAGATCGTGCACGCCAGCGGCACCGGCCCGATCCCATCGATCTCGACGATTCGTATTCCCTCAAGCGGACCCGGCATATTGTCTCCTGCTGTCGCTGAAAAAGACGCAGCGCGTATCGGGCGCGCGGCGGCGAACAGGTTTCGGCCTGTTCAGATTAGGCAAGAACGCCCAGCTGGCGTGCGCGCATAACCGCCTGCGGCCGTCTGCGCACCCCCAGCTTGTCGTAGATCTGCTGCATGTACCATTTGACCGTGCCCTCGGTGAGACCGAGACGGTTGCCGATCTCGCGATTCCGCAGGCCGCCGCTGACCATCCGAAGTATTTCCACTTCGCGGTTCACCAGGCGGCTGCTGAGCCCAAATTCGTCATCCTCTTCCACGGCCGTCGGTGTCCCCGCGAACGCGGCGACCAACCGCTGGCCGAACCGATCCGGTACGCTGTCCAGCGCGGGTCCTTGGCCGTAAGCCTCGGCCAAGAGCGAGCCGATTGCCTCGCCTTCATCGAGGAAAACCTGTGTCCATCCCGACGCCGCCGACAAGGTCACGGCTTCACGCACTGCGCGTCGCGCTTCCGAGCGGTCGCCGGCCAGCACCGCGATCTCTGCCAGCAGCAACTCAAACGTGACCGCCGATCGGACCGCGCCGTTGCGACGGATGAATTCGCTCCACCGCTTCGCCACCTTGCGCGCCGCAACGAGCCGATGGCCATGCATCTCCAGCCGCAGCCAGGCGATGGCGATGCTCTCGTTCTGACGCGTGGGGTTTAGCGTCGGATAGGGCTCGGCTCCGGGCGCAAACCCGCTTGCCATGAGGATATTACCCGCATGCTTGCCCTCGCCGCTGCGGATCAGCATCCGTACCTGCTCACCAACGGCATAGGCGCGCAGGCGGTCCAACCCGCACTCAATCGCGAGCAGCTGTGTCTCGTCAAGCGCGTTGATCGCACCAACCAGGTTGCCATCGTTGAAGATCAGGCGCGCACGGACGATGTGTCCCGCAGCAAGCTGGTCGACAAAACCCCAGTCTCGCGCCGGTCCAAGATAGCGATCGATCAATGTGCGCGCCTCGTCCAGCTTGCCGATGTCATAGAGAAGCTCGGCCAGGGGCAGCGCCGGAAGTGCCGCGATCCCGCCCCCCTGCGGCGCGGAATTGCTTTCGGCATAGCTCAGCGCCTCGCGCAGCAAGCGTTCGGCAGTGCCGACCTTGCCGAGCGTTGCCAGCGTCGGCGCGATGGTGGCTTTGAGCGAGATGGTGGCGAAATCCGTCCCCGGCCGCAGCACCGCGCGCCGCGCCTCTGCTTCCAGCTTGAGCATGTCGTGGAAATGGTAGAGCTCACGCCGGGCCGTCATCAGCTGGGCGAGCAGGGTGCAGCTCAGATAAGGTTCGTCGTCGCCGAGCTGGCGGAGGAGCAAGGGGGCGCTCTGCTCCACGCGCGGCATTTCGTCGCGCGCGGCGGCGCACATGATACGCCGGTGCTCGATCATCATAGCCAGATGGCGTGTTTCGGGCGTCTCATTCTCTTCGCGCTCGCGCCGCACGGCGAGTTCGGCCTCAGCGAGGCCGATCAATGCCTCCGCCGATTCGAACGCCAGGCAGCGTATGCGCCGCCAGGCCAGCGCCAGCGCCAGCCGCGGACGGGTCCCGAGGATCGCGCTTGACATGCCTGCCGCCAACTCGGCGACGAGATAGAGATTGCCCTGATAGGTCAGCGGCTCCGCCAGCACCTCCAGCTGGTCGGCCAGGAACAGCCGGTCTCCACTCCGCACAGCGTGGTCCAGCGCGCGCAAGGGCTGGTCGGTTTCGGCGAAGTGCCGACTCACGCGCTTCTGGATTTCCGCCGCGCGGGCCGGGTCACGGTCGTTAAGGCGGCGCAGCACCACCTCGCGGAACAGGCGATGGTAGCGGTAGCTGCTGCGATCGGCGTCAGCCGCTTCCAGGAACAGTCCGCATTCCTCAACATGCTCGAGCATCGCACGGCTGTCCTCGAGCCCGGTCGCCGCAGCGCAGGCGGCGGGCGTCAGCTCATCGAGCACACAGGTAGCGATGAGGAAGTCGCGTACTTCCTTCGGCTCGGGCGAGACGACCTCTTCCTTGAAATAGGATTCGAACTCCCGGCGCAGGCCGCTCGGCCGCACCGGTGCATCTGCGCTGTGGCGCCAGTCCTTCTGCTGGATGGCGCGCGCCATGGTTATCCCGGCAGGCCAGCCCTCAGTGTCCTCCACCAGCTGTTCGATCACGGCAGTCTCCACAGGGGTCCGGCTGCTGCGTGCGATCAGCTCCACCGCCTCGGCGAGTGAGAACCGGAGCTCGGGCGTGCCGACCTCGACCAGATAGCCCAGCGCGCGCAGGCGGGCTATGGGGATTGTTTGCAGGCTGCGCGAGACGATGATGGTGGTGAGGGCATCGCGGGTGCCGGCCACGATGCGCGTGACAAGATCGAACACCTCGGCATCGAGCAGCTGGGCATCGTCGAGCACGAGCACCGGCCGTCGCGGTGCTGCGACAAGCCGCGCCATTCTGATGTGTGGCGGCGTGTCCTCCGGAAACGCGTGCCAGTCAAAGCCAGCACCGTCTGCCGCTGCGGCCATTGCCGCGACGAAGTCGCCGAGGTTTGCGATCCCCGCCCGTGCGGCGAGCCAAAGGACGTCACGGCCACGCGCCTTAAGCGCTTCGGCCCATTGCAGCACCGCCATCGTCTTGCCATAGCCCGCCGGAGCATGAACGCTGGTGACGCGCGAGGCATCAATCGCATCGGTCATCGCGATCAGATGATCGCGCCTGATCTGGACGTGGGGCGGACGCGGCTGCGCCATTACGCTTGGAACGACACCCATTAGTGATCCTCTCCGCTTTGGGCGGCTCTCCGCCACCATCATTGTAAATTAGGTTCATCGTGCATAGCAAGAGTCTTGCCCTATCGCACGGCAGGTTGCTAGACGGAGCGTCAGACTTGCCTGGACTGGGCGGATGGGGATCTCATCGGAAGGCAGGTGGGCAATGGTTCTCCGACAGGCTGCGCCTGTCCTGGTGGGCAAGAAGGCATTGGCCCCGCGATTTGCCGTGAACATGCCTCGGCGGGCGCGAAGGTTGCGACCGCACCCGGCAAATCTCCCACGCGGTGACGGAAATGCAGGCGCCGCGCGCGATCGGCATCGGCCGATCTCTTCGATATCGCAAGCTATGCGCCGGGCATGAGCCATTCCGTCCTTCGACGGCGCGCCAATCGGATTACAAAGCGAGAGGTATCGACCCGGCGTTCACCTTCTTGCCCTCTTCGGCGTGCAGGCTGGCACCCAGCGCGCGATCGATATTCTCGAACAGGATGCGCAAGTCCGTCAGCCCTGCGTGGCCCGCGTGCGTACGCACACTGCCGGCGAGCTTGTGGATCTGCCGTGCTGTCGGTTCGTCGATCTGCCCGACCTCTTCCAGCCGGCGTATGAGGACACCGACAAGCATGAGGGCGAGGATCGCGACATGATCGGTCTGGTTCTCAAGTTGCATCGTTCACTCTCCCATCGGCAGGCGCTTCTGCGGCGCACCAAGAACGCTTCGATGATAGATCAGTTTCGGCGAAGAAGCGACCGCTTCGTCGCGCGGGATCAGGGTCTCGCGCGCGGCAGGAAGCTCGGCGCCCCCTTGGTGCTGATCCGCTGAAGCAGGCGGAACTTGCCGGGCTCGTCTGAATATTCGATCGGCGTCGCGCTATGTGCGACCGAGAAATTGTCCCAAAGGATCAGGTCGCCTTGGCGGAGCTTGTAGCTGGTCTGGAAGCGCGGCCCAAAGCTGTGGCGGCGCAGGCTGCGGATCAGCTCGCGACCTTCCTCATAATCCATCCCGTCGATCGATTCCGCCGTAGCCGATGTGTATAGCGCGGTGCGCCCCGGCACGATCGGATGGGGATAGGCGAGCGGGTGCAGATATCTGCCCCAAGGCGGCGCAATCATCTTGTCGATCATCTCGCCCTCGATCGCCGGCGCCCCGAGCATGGTATGCCAGGCAGAAGCCGTCGCGATCCGATCGCGGGTTGCCGCGGGCAGCTCGTCATAGGCTGCGACGATGTCGGCGAACAGCGTCTCTCCTCCCTGGTCCGGCGCCTGGAGGCAATAGAGCATCGTGATCGAGGCCGGCACTTCGTCATAGGAACTGTCGTTGTGCCACTGCACCGCTCCATCGCGATGCTCCATAGGTACGGTGGTAGCGTTGCTGACCCGGATCAGCTCGGGATGCACCACGCCGCGATGGTCCTCCTTGAAGAAGTTGATCGGGCGGCCCCACTGGTGGCCGAAGCTGACGAAGCGCTCATCCTCTAGCTGCTGCCCGCTGAGTACAACCACCTTGTGCACGAAGAGCAGCTCGGACAGTAACTGAAGCGTCCGCTCGTCGTCGCGCTCGTTGAGGTCGATCCCTTCGATGCGGACGCCAAACCGGCCTTCCAGCGGGGTTACGCCAAGATCTTCCGGGCGGAGCAGGGCGTTCTTCGTCGCCATTGATCTCTCCCTTTGTTCACGCTGCCGCGAAAAGCCGCGCCGGCGTGGTCGCGCCGCGGACCAGCTTGCCCGGCAACGCGCCGGTGAGCATGCCATTCTCCACGGTGACCACGCCGTTCTTGATCGTCATGCGATAGCCGCCGGCTTTCTGGATCAGCCGCTTGCCGCCGGCGGGCAGGTCCTTCACGACCTGGGGGGGCGGCAGCGACAGCTCGTCGCGTGCGATCAGGTTGAGGTCCGCGATATAGCCGGGGGCAATGACGCCGCGGTCCATCCACCCCACATGCCTCGCCGACCGCTGCGTGTAGCCGTGGACCATCTCCTCGAAAGCAAAACGTAGCCCAGTCTTCGATCCGGTCGGCCACATTGAGATCGCCGTGGTCGGAAAGCTCGCATCGCAGATCATGCCACAATGCGCGCCGCCGTCCGACAGCCCGAAGAGCGCGTAGTCGGCGCTCAGCATCGCATGCACTACCGACAGATCTCCGGACAGGTAATTTATCGCTGGAAAATAGAGGAGACGATTCCCTTCCTCTTCCAGCAGTACGTCATAGACATGATTGGCGGGCTCCTTGCCGATGCGCCGCGCTTCTGCCAGCATCGAGGCGACGGGGGAGGGCTCGTAGTCCACCGGATCCGTCATTCGGAACATCGCGTGGAAGGCTCGTGCGACATATTCGCCGAACGGGCCTTCGACGGGCGCCTCATGCTCTTCGAGGATGCGCGCACGTACCGCGGGATCGCGGAGCCGCTCCATGCGCTTGGCGCGTGAGAGCGCGCTTATCGTCTTCCACGTCGGTGTCGCCATGAACGGATTGGTGTTTGTGGAGAAGCCGATGATCCCACCCACACCGCGCACGGCAACCTGCGCCGAGATCGGCAATCCCTCGGCGCGCTGGTTTTCGATCCAGTCGAAGATCATGCGCCAGCGCTGCGGCGCGTTCGCGGTCTGTTGCACGGTGAGTGAAATTGGCCGCCCCGAGGCGCGTGCAATCTTGCGGACCAGATCGAGTTCCGCTTGCGCGAAAGCATCGTCGGCGGTGAGATAGGCATCGCTGATCAGCTGGATCACCCCCTTGCCAGTCGCGCCGATCGCCGCTGCGATGGCGATCAGCTCCTCCTCCGGCGCGCGGTAGGTGCCGATCGTTTCCCCGGCGCGGGTCTGGTGCGCGACCGTCCGCGAGGTTGAGAAGCCGAGCGCGCCGGCCTCTACCGCCTCGGCCGCCAGGCGCGCCATCTCGGCGATCTCGTCAGCCGTGGGGCGCGCCTGGCTGTCGGCGCCGCGTGCGCCCATGACGTAGGCGCGCAAGGGCGCGTGCGGCATCTGGGCACCGAGATCCAACGCGAAGCGGCGCCGGGTGAGCGCATCCATATAGTCCGGGAAACTTTCCCAGTCCCATGTCAGGCCTTCGGCCAACGCGGTGCCGGGAATGTCCTCAACGCCCTCCAGCAGGTTGATCAGCCAGTCGCGCTTGTCGGGCTTGGCAGGCGCAAAACCCACGCCGCAATTGCCCATCACGATCGAGGTCACGCCATGATAGCAGGAGGGGGCGATGTCGCTGTCCCACGAGACCTGACCGTCATAGTGGGTATGAATGTCGATGAAGCCAGGCGTGACCGTGAGGCCCGCGGCGTCGATCGTACGCGCCGCCTCCAGGTGGGACAGATCGGGCGCCACCGCCTCGATCATACCGTTCCTGATCGCGATATCGGCGACGAACGCGGCTGCGCCGGTACCATCGACGACGGACCCTCCTCGAACAACCAGGTCCATCATGTTCCTCATCCTTTCCCGATTCCGGCAGGGCTGCTTGGTTGCCGGGAAGCCATCATGCACCGTGCCGGACTGCTCTTGGCTGGTCTTGGCCGGGCTGCTCTTGGCTTTCTCCGTATCCTAGCCCATCGCGCCGTCATGTCGACGGTATTTACTTAGACGCCTCGTCTACGCGCTGCTCCATTTGCGGGCACGAAGCCGCAAACAGCCTTTATCTTCGCGGATATACTGAACCGGCCTGCGCGAGATCGGCGAGGGCGAGAATGTCGAGCCGCGTGGCAGCGTTGAGGCCCTCGCCCTCAACGATACCCGGAACCCGACCCGACCCTTTCCGCTTCGGCTTGCGCTGGGATGAACTCATGAGGTCTTTAGGAAAGCTGCGGCGGCAGCTCAGGATGCCACTGTTTTTTGTCAGGCTGAACATACTCAATCACAACATACATCTCATGCCTCGGTGTACAAGTAAGTGTACGACCGAGCGGTCCTAAAACGGCAAAGATAGGGATTCTTTCCCGGAATCAATCCCTTAGAGGGGGTGATGGTGCCCAGAAGAGGACTCGAACCTCCACGACCTTGCGATCGCCAGCACCTGAAGCTGGTGCGTCTACCAATTCCGCCATCTGGGCACGGTCGCATGTTCATGCGGGTAGGTGGGCGCGCTTAGCGGGGGCGGTCGGCGCTTGTCAACCGACCGCTGCGCGGGCATGGATCCGCGCGCGTGCTGGAATCGGGAAGGATTGCGGAATGAACGGGCTGGTGACGCTGTTCGGAGGCGGCGGGTTTCTGGGCCGCTATGTTGCGCAGGAGCTGTTCCGGCGCGGCATCCGCGTCCGGATTGCCGAGCGTGATGCCCGCAAGGCCTGGTTCCTGAAGCCGCTCGGCGGGCTAGGGCAGAGCCAGTTCATCTCGGCCGACATTGGCAACGCCGCAAGCGCGGCGCGCGCCATCGAGGGCGCCGACGCCGTGATCAACCTTGTGGGCGTGCTCAAGGGCAATTTCACGGCCGTTCATGTGCAGGGCGCACGCAACGTCGCTGAGGCGGCGGCCAGGGCGGGCGTGACATCGCTCGTCCACATTTCGGCCATCGGCGCTGATCCGGCGAGCCTTTCGGCTTATGGCCGCAGCAAGGGTGAAGGCGAAGCCGCGGTGCTCGCGGCGTTTCCCAAGGCGACGGTCTTGCGTCCCTCGATCCTGTTCGGGCCCGAGGACCAGTTCGTTAACCGCTTCGCCCGGATGATCCGGCTATTCCCTGCGATCCCCGTCATTCGCAGCAACACGAGATTTCAGCCCGCCTTCGTGAACGACGTGGCCTGCGCGATTGCCGAAGCCGCCGTGAAGCCGGAGAGGTTCGGCGGAAAGATCTTTGAGCTCGGCGGCCCCGAGATCCTCACCATGTGGGAGCTGCACGAGACCATCGCGCGGCTGATCGGGCGTACGCCAAGCCTTGTCGCCGTTCCGGACGCGGTCGCAAGCGCGATGGCGCGGTTCGGCGGATGGGCGCCCGGCGCCCCGATCACCTGGGATCAGTGGCTGATGCTGCAGAAGGACAATGTCGTTAGCCCAGGCGCGAAGGGCTTCGCCGCCTTCGGCATCGATCCCACGCCAATCGCCGCGGTCGCCCCGGAGTGGCTGGTCCAGTTCCGCCGCCACGGACGCTTCGGCGCGGTTTCCAAAGCTGCGTAACCGCCCGGACGGTTTTCTTTTCCAAACGCCATCCCCTCCACCTCAACATCCGGGACGAGGCATTCCAAGCATGGATACGACCGCAACCGCCGTCCTTCTCGGCATCGTCGAAGGACTGACTGAATTTCTGCCGGTATCCTCGACAGGCCATCTGATCCTTGCTGGTGCCCTGCTCGGCTATGACGACGAGCAGTGGAAGGTCTTCAACATCGTCATTCAGCTCGGCGCGATTGCGGCAGTCGTCGTGCTCTACTGGCGAACCTTCTGGGCCGTCCTCCATGGGCTCTTGAAGCGCGAGGCGGTTTCGATCCGGTTCGCGCGCAACCTCATCCTGGCGTTCGTGCCCGCCGCGGTGATCGGCCTCGCCCTGCACAAGCAGATCGAGGCGCTGCTGGGAGAGCCCGAGGTGGTGGCGGTAGCCCTGATCCTGGGGGGTTTCGCCATTCTTGCGATCGAGCGCCTGGCCAAGCGCGGCCACATTGTGGGGGTGGCCGACATTCCGCTGTCGCGGTCGTTAGGCATCGGGGTGATCCAGTGCCTGGCGATGATTCCGGGCGTGAGCCGTTCCGGCGCGACGATCCTCGGCGCCGTTTCACTGGGCGTCGAGCGCAGAACCGCGGCCGAATTCAGCTTCTTTCTCGCGATTCCAACGATGCTGGGCGCGAGCGCGGTCGAAATCGCCAAAAATCGCGAAGCGCTGATGAGCGGCGGCGGCGTGGGGTTTCAGATGATCGCGCTCGGCATGCTGGTCTCATTCGTGGTGGCGATCGTCGTAATCAAGGCCTTCGTATCGATTGTTTCCCGGCGCGGCTTCAGCCCTTTCGCCTGGTATCGTATCATTGCCGGAGCGGCGGCATTGATATGGCTGCTCAACAAATAGGTCCGATCCGGATCGTTTTCCACGAGACGAACTGTTGCAATTGGACGTCAGAATCGGAAATAGCGAAAATTAGGTAAGTTCGCCTGTCATAAATCTCCAATTTTTCGTGACTCGGCCGAGGGTTTGAGCTATAGGCGCTATAGGAGCGCATATGGCTGACACTCGCATGCTGAAATTCACCAACGTCCAGCAGGACTATCCGGAAAAGCGTCAAGCTGCCGGCCGAAGCGCGGACTTTGCCGAAATTTCACGGGCCTACGGCTTGGAGAAGGCTGAAGAACAGTCCGGGCGGTGCTCGCAGTGCGGCGTGCCCTATTGCTCGGTGCATTGCCCGCTCCACAATCATATTCCGGACTGGCTGCGCCTCACGGCCGAGGGCCGGCTGCGCGAAGCCTATGAGCTTTCCAACGCCACCTCGACGATGCCGGAAATCTGCGGCCGCATCTGCCCGCAGGATCGCTTGTGCGAGGGCAATTGCGTCATCGAGTTTTCGGGGCATGGCGCTGTCACGATCGGCTCAGTCGAAAAGTTCATCACCGACACGGCCTGGGAAGAGGGATGGGTCGAGCCCCTTCGCCCTCTCGCCGACCGCGGCCAGTCGATCGGCATCATCGGCGCCGGCCCGGCGGGGCTCACCGTCGCCGATCTCATGCGCGCGCGTGGCTATGAAGTGCATGTTTACGATCGGCATGATCGTGCGGGCGGCCTGCTTACCTATGGCATTCCCGGCTTCAAGCTGGAAAAGCATGTCGTCATGCGCCGCGTGCAGCGGCTGATCGACGGCGGCGTCATTTTCCACCAAAACTTCGAAGTGGGCCGGGATGCGTCATTGGAGGCGCTGCGCGAGCGGCACGACGCGATCCTGATCGCAACCGGCGTCTACAAACCGCGCCAGATCAAGGCGCCGGGCGTCGGGGCGCCGGGCGTGGTCGAAGCGCTCGACTATCTCACCGCCTCCAACCGCAAGGGGTTCGGCGACAGCGTTCCTGCGTTCGAGGACGGCAGCCTCAATGCCGCGGGCAAGAATGTCGTGGTCGTCGGTGGCGGCGATACGGCCATGGATTGCGTGCGCACCGCGGTCCGCCAGGGTGCGAAGTCCGTGAAGTGTCTCTATCGCCGGGACCGCGCCAACATGCCGGGTTCGCAGCGCGAGGTTAAGAACGCGGAGGAAGAGGGCGTCGAGTTCGTCTGGCTTTCCGCCCCCGAAGCATTTGACGGCACCGGGCATGTCAGCGGCGTCCGCGCGACGGTGATGCGCCTGGGCCCACCCGATGCGAGCGGCCGGCGCACGCCGGAGCCGGAGCCCGGCAGCGAGTTCCGCATCGAAGCGGATCTTGTCGTCAAGGCGCTGGGCTTCGATCCCGAGGAGCTGCCCAGGCTGTTCGACGCGAACGAGCTTTCGGTGACGCGCTGGGGCACGGTGCGGGTCGATCACAAGACGATGCAGACCAGTCTCGACGGCGTTTTCGCCGCTGGAGACATTGTGCGCGGGGCAAGCCTCGTGGTGTGGGCGGTGCGGGACGGACGCGACGTTTCGGAGCGCATGCACGCCTATCTCAAGGCCAAGCTGCGCAGCGCGGACGCCAGGCGGGCGGAGCCCGAGGCGGTAGCCGCCTGATGTCATCGCCCGCCGCGGGGGCGGGCGCGTAGTCGGCCGCACTGGGGCGCGGCCATGTCACTGGGGGTTAGTGGAGTCATGCTTACGATGCTGGTTGCCGCGGCGTTTGCCGCCACGCCTGTTTCCGCCAAGGCCGATGCCGCCGCGCAGATCGCGCACGCGCTCACGCCGCGCGAAAGTTTCCGCTCGATGATCCTGATGACGCTGGATCAGGGCAATGCGGGCGCTGGCCTGGCCAAGGCCGTGGGCGCGCCCCGGGCGGACGCACTACTGGCGGAAGCCGCCGAGGAGATGTCCTTCCGCTATGCCGAAACGTGGGAAGCCAATCTCGCCGCAGCCTATCGGACAGCACTGACGCCGGCGGAGCTCGCGGCGGTGCTCGCTGGCGTGCACCGCGACGACTATAGTGTGCTTGCGCCGGTCAGCGCTCGCGTGGGCGGCGCTTTCTATCGCAATTCGGAGAGCCTGCTGCGCAAGGCAACGGATGAGGCCGTCCGCCAGGCAACCGACGAAGCCAATCGCTCGGCGCCGATCGCCGGCAGCTGACGGACAGGAATACGGGACCAATATGAGCATCGATCAACGCGAACGCCTCGCCCGTGAGGGCATGTACCGCCCGGAATTCGAATCCGATGCCTGCGGCGTCGGCCTCGTCGCCGCGACGGACGGGAAGCCGTCGCGTCGCGTCGTGACCGCTGCGATCGACGCGCTCAAGGCGGTGTGGCACCGCGGCGCGGTCGATGCGGACGGCAAGACCGGCGACGGCGCCGGCATCCATGTCGACCTGCCCGTCCACTTCTTCGACGATGCGATCGAGGCATCGGGCCATCGCCCGCGCCCCAACCGGCTGGCCGTCGGCATGGTGTTCCTCCCGCGCACCGACCTTGGTGCGCAGGAGATGTGCCGTTCGATCGTCGAAAGCGAGATCATCGATTTCGGCTACTCGATCTATGGCTGGCGGCAGGTCCCGGTCGATGTCTCGGTGATCGGCGAGAAGGCGCTTCGCCTGCGTCCGGAGATCGAGCAGATCATGATCGCCGGCCCGCTACCGGAGGAGTGCAGCGAGGCTGAGTTCGAGAAAAATCTGTACCTCATCCGCCGCCGCATCGAGCGCAAGGCGATCGAAGCGCAGATCCAGAATTTTTACATCTGCTCGCTTTCGTGCCGGTCGATCATCTACAAGGGCCTGTTCCTCGCCGAGGAACTGTCCGTCTTCTATCCCGATCTGGTGGACGATCGTTTCGTCAGCCGCGTCGCCATTTTCCACCAGCGCTATTCGACCAATACTTTCCCGCAATGGTGGCTGGCGCAGCCCTTCCGGATGCTGGCGCATAATGGCGAGATCAACACGATCCGCGGCAACAAGAACTGGATGAAGAGCCACGAGATCAAGATGGCGAGCCTCGCCTTCGGCGATCATGGCGATGAAGTGAAGCCGGTGATCCCGGCCGGCGCTTCCGATACCGCTGCGCTCGATGCCGTGTTCGAGACGATCGTGCGCGCGGGCCGCGATGCGCCGACCGCCAAGCTGATGCTTGTGCCCGAAGCCTGGCAGAGCAATTCGGACCTGCCCGAGCAGGTGCGCTGCATGTACAGCTATTTCGGCTCGGTGATGGAGCCGTGGGACGGGCCGGCCGCGCTGGCGATGACCGATGGCCGCTGGGCAGTCGCGGGCGTTGACCGCAACGCGCTGCGCCCGTTGCGCACCACATTGACGTCGGACAATCTGCTGATCATCGGCTCGGAAACCGGGATGGTGGTCGTTCCCGAATCCACCATCCTGCGCAAGGGCCGCATGGGGCCGGGCCAGATCATCGCGATCGATCTCGATGAGGGCAAGCTTTATGGCGACGCCGAGATCAAGGCGCGGATCGCCGCCGAGCATCCCTATCAGGATTGGGTCAAGGACTTTCGGACGCTCGACGATCTCAAGGTACCGAAAGGCGATCACATCACCCGTTATGACCGGGCAGAACTGACCCGGCGCCAGATTGCGGCGGGCCAGAGCCTGGAGGATCTCGAGCTGATCCTCGCGCCGCAGGTCGAAGACGCGAAGGAAGCGGTCGGATCGATGGGCGACGATACGCCGCTCGCGGTGATCTCGCCCAAGCCGCGGCTCATCAGCCATTTCTTCCGGCAGAGCTTCAGCCAGGTCACCAACCCGCCGATCGATTCCTTGCGCGAAACCCGCGTGATGAGCCTCAAGACGCGGTTCGGCAATCTCGCGAACATCCTGGAATCCGGTGCGCAGCAGAGCGATGTACTGGTGCTCGAATCGCCGGTGCTCTCGACCAAGGCCTGGAATATGCTGAAGGCACATTTCGGTCAGCAGGCTGCGACGATCGACTGTACCTATCCGGTCGATGCCGACTCCGACGCTCTTCGCAACGCGATCGCCAAGATCCGCGCCGAGGCGGAAAGCGCGGTCCGCGCGGGCAAGACCGAGCTGTTCCTGACCGACGAGAATGCCGGCCCTAACCGGATCGCGGTCGCGATGGTGCTGGCCGCCGCCGCCGTGCATACGCACCTCGTCCGCAAGGGGCTGCGCAGCTATGCCTCGGTCAACGTCCGCTCGGCGGAATGCCTCGACACCCATTATTATGCGGTGCTGATCGGCGTCGGCGCGACCACCGTGAACGCCTATCTGACGGAGGCGGCGATCGCCGATCGGCACGCGCGCGGCCTGTTCGGCGATCTTTCGCTCGAAGATTGTCTTGCCCGCCAGCGCAAGGCGATCGACGACGGCTTGCTCAAGATCATGTCGAAGATGGGCATTGCCGTGATCACGAGCTACCGCGGCGGCTATAATTTCGAAGCGGTCGGCCTTTCGCGCGCGCTCGTCAACGATCTGTTCCCGGGCATGCCGAGCAAGATATCGGGCGAGGGCTATGCCTCGCTGCAGTTCTCCGCGATGTTGCGACACGAACAAGCCTGGGACGAAGCGGTCGTCACGCTGCCGATCGGTGGCTTCTATCGTCATAGGGCCGGCGGCGAGACCCACGCTTATTCCGCCCAGCTCATGCATCTGCTGCAGACCTCGGTCGCGACCGACAGCTATTCCACCTATTTGCAATTTTCGCGCGGCGTGCGCGATCTGCCGGCGGTTTACCTGCGCGACCTGCTTGAATTCAACTGGGCTGACGAGCCGGTCTCGATCGAAAGTGTCGAGGCGATCACCGAGATCCGCAAGCGCTTCGTGACGCCCGGCATGTCGCTCGGCGCGCTCTCCCCGGAAGCGCATGAGACGCTTGCGATCGCGATGAATCGGATCGGCGCCAAGGCCGTTTCGGGCGAGGGTGGCGAGGATGCCCGCCGCTTCAGACCCTATGACAATGGCGACAATGCCAACTCGGTGATCAAGCAGATCGCCTCGGGCCGCTTCGGCGTCACGGCGGAATATCTGGGATCGGCCGAAGAGATCGAGATCAAGGTTGCCCAGGGCGCCAAGCCCGGCGAGGGCGGCCAGCTTCCCGGCTTCAAGGTCACCGACATGATCGCCAAGCTGCGTCATTCGACGCCCGGTGTGACCCTGATCTCACCGCCGCCGCATCATGACATCTATTCGATCGAGGATCTGGCCCAGCTGATCTACGATCTGAAGCAGATCAATCCGCGCGCGCGGGTCTGCGTGAAGCTGGTCAGCTCGGCGGGCATCGGCACGGTCGCGGCGGGCGTTGCCAAGGCCCATGCCGACGTCATCCTGGTCTCCGGCCATGTCGGCGGCACCGGCGCCAGCCCGCAAACCTCGATCAAATTCGCCGGTTCGCCCTGGGAAATGGGGCTGACCGAGGCCAACCAGGTGCTGACGCTCAACGGCCTCCGCCATCGCGTCAAGCTGCGCACCGACGGCGGGCTCAAGACCGGCCGCGACATCGTCATTGCCGCCATCCTGGGCGCCGAGGAGTTCGGCATCGGCACGTTGAGCCTGGTCGCGATGGGCTGCATCATGGTGCGCCAGTGCCACAGCAACACCTGCCCGGTCGGCGTCTGCACGCAGGACGCAGCGTTGCGCAAGAAGTTCGTGGGCACGCCCGAGAAGGTGATCAACCTCATGAGCTTCATCGCCGAGGAAGTACGCGAAATCCTCGCCCGCCTCGGCGTCCGCAGCCTCGACGAGGTGATCGGCCGCACCGAGCTGCTGCGCCAGGTCAGTCGTGGCGCCGAGCATCTCGACGATCTCGACCTCAATCCGATCCTCGCCAAGGTCGATGCGCCGGACGATGAGCGCCGCTTCAACATCAGCAGTTTCCGCAACGAGGTGCCCGACAGCCTCGATGCGCAGATGATCCGCGACGCCAAGGCAGTGTTCGAACGGCGCGAGAAGATGCAGCTGACCTATACGGTGCGCAACACGCATCGCGCCGTCGGCACCCGTTTCTCGGCGGAGATCACGCGCAAATATGGCATGGCCGCGTTGGCCGACGGGCATGTGCATGTGCGGCTGCGTGGCAGCGCGGGCCAGTCGCTGGGTGCCTTCGCGGTCAAAGGGCTGCGGCTCGAGGTATTCGGCGACGCCAATGATTATGTCGGCAAGGGTCTCTCGGGGGCGACCATCGTCGTGCGCCCGATGGTGTCTTCGCCGCTCGACACGCCGAACAACACGATCATCGGCAACACCGTTCTTTACGGTGCGACCGCGGGCAAGCTCTTTGCCGCGGGCCAGGCCGGCGAGCGGTTCGCCGTTCGCAATTCCGGTGCGACCGTGGTGGTGGAAGGCTGCGGCGCGAATGGCTGTGAATATATGACCGGCGGCACCGCCGTGATCCTGGGCAAGGTCGGCGAGAATTTCGGGGCCGGCATGACCGGCGGCATGGCGTTCGTGCTCGATCAGGATGGCAGCTTCGCCAAGCACGCCAACCCCGAGAGTATCATCTGGCAGCGCTTCGGTTCGGCTTATTGGGAAGCGCGCTGCAAGTCCCTCATCGCCGAGCACGCCGTTGCCACCGGCAGCGGCTGGGCCAATGCGGTGCTCGACGATTGGGAGACATGGCGCGATCGGATCTGGCAGGTCTGCCCCAAGGAGATGCTCAGCCGGCTCGACCGGCCGCTCAACGACGCCGAAGCGGAGATGGTCGCGGCGGAGTGAGCATGGATTAAGGCCTAAAAAGAGGCCTGGCGGTTGCATATCGGAACTCTTCTGATAATCACCCCTCTATGAGCGCTTCCGTTCCCTTGCGGTCGTCAGAAAAATTCGAGAACGTCCAAATATTGCGCGGGATCGCCGCCTCGATCGTTGTTCTTCATCATTATTTCTGGCTGGTCGACAAAACTCAGCCGGGTTCGCTTCTCTCGAACTTCTACCGATTTAAGCAGGTAGGTGCCGGTGGGGTGGACATCTTTTTCTGTATCAGTGGATTCGTGATCACCTACGCGGCCCGGAATTTACCGAAAGGCGCGGTGCCGGCAGCGCGGTTCGCATTTCGGCGCTTTTGGCGCGTGGTGCCTTTATATTGGATTTTTACGTCCTTGGCCGCGTTGATGTGGCTTTCCGGCCGGTTCATGACTGACTTCATCGTCACCCCCGCTCTAATGGCGCACTCCTATTTTTTGATACCATATGCAAAATACAGAAGCGGCATCGGGTATGTTAATACTCACCCGTTTCTCGATCCCGGCTGGACGCTCACCTTCGAGATGTATTTCTACATCGTATGTTCGCTGACGATCCTCATGGCCGGTGGTCGACGGGTCTTTCCATTGGCGATGATTTCAATAGGCACTTTGGCCTTGGCAGTGCTGCTTTTTCAAGAGCACGAGAATCCGATCACGTCCGTGCTGTCATCGGGTCTCCTTCTCGAATTCATGGCTGGTGTCTTGATTGCCAGATTTCTTGCCGGGCCAAATCGCCCCCGGACGGCGTTCTACCATTATCTTGGCGTGGCTCTCATCATCGTCGGTGGCGCCGCGTTTCTGGGATCGACCTTTACGGCGAATCCGATCCGCAACCGGATCATATGCTGGGGCATCCCCGGGGTTCTGATCGTGGCCGGCGCCGTGTTGGCCGAAACGCGATCGAGCGGCGCCATACGCAAATTTTTCATCTTCCTGGGAACGGCTTCATACACGATCTACCTGGCACATCCGCTGATCGAATTTGTCGTGGCAAATATCGTCAAACGCCCGTCATTTCCCCGTCTCAATCCGGATTTCCTGCTGATTGCCCTCACGGTGACAACCATCTTGCTCTCGTCGCTTCTTTACTTCGTGGTTGAGCGGCCCTTGATGAAACTGCCGGTCGGGAATCCGCCGTCACGCTCGAAGAAAGCTGTTCACGCTGCCCAAGCCGCGGTGGCCGATACCTGATTTTGCGCCGGTTTATGACAGGCAATACGGAATCAGTGCGGGAGCGAGCACCAGATAAAGACGGCGGCGAGCCAGGCGAAGCCATAAGCCGCAGCCAAACCGCTTCTGGATTTCGTAAATTGGAGCCGCATGCTCTCTCTCTCCGCCTGTCATCGGATCGCGCATGGGATGAAGGATGGGCGCTGCCGCACCAATACGTAGATGCCGAAGCTTGCAGGGCCTGGTGGGGCAGTTCGCCCGCCGGAAGCCCGTCGAGGGGCAATTGGGACCAGCTTCCGGCGCGGCGATGGGGTTAGGCGAGCGATTTCCTCCCCATGTGTTGTAGGCCCATTTGCGCGCCCCGCTGTAAATTCGGGGTTAGTCGGCAACCCGTAGGATTACTGTACAGGCTCATTGTGCACGACTTCACAAATGGAAACCGGTCTCTATGTAAGTTGCCCCAAGCAACGCAGCTGAGAAGGCGCGCCCATGATCGATCTGCACTATTGGCCAACCCCGAACGGTCACAAGATCACGCTCTTCCTGGAAGAAACCGGCCTGCCCTATAAGATCGTTCCGGTGAATATCGGCAAGGGTGAGCAGTTCCAGCCGGATTTCCTCAAGATCGCCCCCAACAACCGCATGCCCGCGATCGTCGATCATGAACCGGCCGACGGCGGCGCGCCGCTCTCGCTCTTCGAATCGGGCGCGATCCTGCTCTATCTGGCGAAGAAGACGGGCAAGTTCATTCCCGCCGATCTGCGCGGCGAGGCCGAGGTGCTGCAATGGCTGTTCTGGCAGATGGGCGGCCTGGGGCCGATGGCGGGGCAGAACCATCATTTTCGGAACTATGCGCCCGAGCATCTGCAATATGCGATCGATCGCTATGTCAACGAAACCAACCGGCTCTATGGCGTGCTGGACCGCCGCCTCGCCAATCGGGCTTTCGTCGCGGGCGACGATTATACGATTGCGGACATGGCCTCCTATCCCTGGGTCCTGCCGGAGCCGCAGGGCCAGAATATCGAGGATTTTCCCAATCTGAAGCGCTGGAAGGAGGCGATCGCCGACCGTCCCGCCACCAAGCGCGCATATGAAATTGGCGAGCAATATCGCCCCAGCAACCAGCCGCAGCAAATGACGGACGAGCAGCGCAAGATCATGTTCGGCCAGACCGCGGCGAGCACGGCGCCCGCGGAAGCCAAGGCATAAAGCCGTTCAGTCGCCTAGGCACCCGGCGGGGTCCGGCATGTGACCGCGAACGAACCGATCCCTCCCGCCATGGAGGCGCCGCTGGAGGACCGCGCCTTCCTCGGGCATCCGAAAGGCCTCGGATATCTCGCCTTCGCCGAAGCATGGGAGCGCTTCTCCTATTATGGCATGCAGTCGCTACTGGTGCTCTACATGGCCAAGCAGCTGCTGCTTCCGGGCCATGTCGAGAACATCGCCTTCTTCGGCGACTTCAGGAAGCTCTATGGCGGCCTGCAGGGCCCCGCCCTCGCCTCGGCCATCTTCGGAACCTACACGGCGCTGGTCTATTTCACGCCGACGCTGGGCGGCCTGATCGCGGACAAATGGCTCGGCAAGCGGCTGACGGTGCTGGCCGGGGCGCTGATGATGGCGCTCGGCCATTTTCTGATGGCGTTCGAAGTGAGCTTCCTGTTTGCGCTGCTTGCGCTCGTGATCGGCTCGGGGCTGTTCAAGGGCAATCTCGCGAGCCAGATCGCTTCGCTCTACAAGCCTGACGACCTCCGCCGCGCAGACGCTTTCCAGATTTATTATCTCGCGATCAACGCCGGCGTCATCATCTCCCCGCTGGTCACCGGCACGCTGGGCGAAAAGATCGGCTGGGACTGGGGGTTTGGCGCAGCCGGCGTGGGCATGCTGATCGGCCTCGCCATCTACCTCGCCGGGCAACGCTATCTGCCGCGTGAGGAGCAGGTGCGTCCAGCCAAGGAAACCAACTCCGCACCCCGCATGCCCATGACCAAGAATGATTGGATCAGCTTTGGCATCACCATCCTGCTGATACCGGTGCTCGCGATCGGGCTTTTGCCCAATCAGGAGATCTTCAACGCCTATCTGCTATGGGGTGATCGCAGCTTCGAACTGAATTTCTTCGGAACCAAGCTGCCGACCACCTGGCTGATCACCCTGGACGCGATCGTCTCGGTCAGCTTCCTGGCGATCGTGGCGCTGTTCTACCGCTGGTATGGCAAGCGCTGGCGTGAGCCCGACGAGTTGGGCAAGATCGTGATCGGCTCGCTGTTCTCGATCGCGGGCATGCTGTGCCTGTTCATGGCCGCGGCCACGCAGCCCCATGGCGGCAAGATCGGCATGGCATGGCCGGTCGCCTTCCACTTCCTCAACTCGATCGGGTTCGCGCATATGCTGCCGGTCTCGCTGGCCTTGTTCGCGCGGATTGCGCCAAAGCAGATCCAGTCGACCGTCGTCGGCATGTACCAGCTCTGCTTCTTCGCCGCGAACGCATTGGTCGGCTGGATCGGCGGCTGGATCGCGACGATGCCGGCAACCCGCTTCTGGCTGATGCATGCCGGCTTCGCGCTTGGCGCCGGACTGGTGTTCCTCATGCTGAAGTTCGCGCTGGCGAAGCGGCTGCGTTCCCCTCCCTCCGAAGCAAGCATGGCTTTGGCTTAACCGGCCGCAGGCTCAGTCAGGAGCGCGCCAGAATCGATCGATAGAGCGCGAGATAGGCATCGGCCATGCGATCGACCGTGAAGCGCTCCATCACCGCCGCGCGGCAGGCAGCGCGATCGATCTCATCGATGCGGGCGATGGCGGCAACCGCTTCGTCGACGCTGTCCACCAGGAAACCGGTGACGCCATGATCGATCAGCTCGGGCATCGAGCCGCGATTGCACGCGATCACCGGGGTGCCGCATGCCATCGCCTCGATCACCGAAAGGCCGAACGGTTCATCGAAATTGATCAGGTGGAGCAGGCAGCGCGCCGCGCCCAAGCTCCGCGCGCGGTCAGCGCCGCCGACGGCGCCGATGAAGCGCACGCGCTCGCCATCGATAGCGGGTGCCACCATCTGCTCATGATAGGCATGATCCTGAACGATCCCCGCCATGATCAGCCGCCGATGCGACGCGCGCGCGGCGGCGATCGCCTCGGCAGCTCCCTTGTCGGGATGGATCCGGCCGAAGAAGAGCAGATCGTCCGCGCCCGTGGGATCGAACGGAAACTCCTCGATCGGAATGCCGTGATGAATGGTCGCGGCATAGCGAAGGTCCGACGCGCGATCGGCATCGCTGATCGCGACATAATGAACCCGATCCTGATAGGCGCGGAAGGCCGGCAGGATTCGCGGGCTGGAAAAGCCGTGAATGGTGGTGACGACCGGCGTGTCAACCAGCCGGGTGAAGGCGAGCGGGACGAAATCGGCTTGGTTGTGGATCAGATCGAACGCCCCTGCCCGCTCGAACAGATGGGCGACGTGAAGGATTTCCCAGACCTTGGCATCGATGCTGGGATCTTCCGAATACGGCGCCGGGCAGACCCCCTCGAGAGTTCCGGCGGTTTGGCTGTCGAGCGTGGCGAACAGCGTCACATCCACGCCCCGCGCGACCAGCGCTTCGGTGAGGAGGCTCGTCACGAGCTCCCATGGCCCGTAGGCCCGGGGCGGCGTGCGCCAGCTTATCGGCGCCAGCATGGCGATGCGCACGGTCTACTCCAGCTTGAGGATGACGCCCTCATTGGGCGCGAGAACGACTTTCGCGCCCGAGCAGGGCTTGGGTGCGCCAAGCGTGGAAACCAGCGCCCCGTCCACCGGGCGGGGCGCGAGAAAGATCTGCTCCCGGTCACCGAGATTCAATGCGATCAGCAGGGAATCCCGGCCATGCCGGCGTTCATAGGCAAGGATATCGCCTTCGCACTCCACCGGCATGAAATCGCCAACCGAGAGCGCCTCATGCTCGCGCCGCAGCGCCAGCAGCTTATGATAGAGGTTCAGCATCGATTCGGGATCAGCCGATTGGGCCGCCACATTCCGCTCCTGCCAATCAGCATTGAGCGGCAGCCACGGCTTGCCTGTCGTGAACGCGCCATTTTGACCATCATCCCAGGGCATGGGCGTCCTGACGGGATCGCGGCCGAGCCCGAGCCCCGGCTCACGCAGCTCGCGCGGATCCTGCACTTCGTCCGCAGGAATGGCGACGTCAGCGAGGCCGATCTCGTCGCCATAATAGATCGTCGGCGTGCCCCGCAGCGTCAGCAGCAGCATCGCCGCTACCCGCGCCTGCGCCGCGCCGCGCTTGGTGGCGACACGCGGCCGGTCGTGATTGCCGAGCACCCAGTTGGGCCAGCCACCGGGCGGCAGCGCGGCTTCATAATCGGTGATCAGCCGCGCAAGCGCGCGCGCCTCCCAGGGCGCGTCGATCAGCTGGAAATTGAACGGAAGGTGCACCTCGGGCGCTTCGCGGCCATAATAATGCATGAGCCGGTCGATCGGCAGATAGATCTCGCCGATCAGCACCAGATCCCGCCCTCTCGCTGCATAATCGTCGGCGATCGCGCGCATGTCGGCGGCTATGCCATGGACTTCTAGCTGATCGGTCGAATGAAGCTGCAGCACGCTGTGCATCTCGCCCATTGCCGGCGTATAAGCCGGATTGAGCGGATTATCCGGAAAATCGCTGTGCTTGATCATGTGCCACAGCACATCGATGCGAAACCCGTCCACGCCGCGATCGAACCAGAAGCGCATCGCCGAGTAGATCGCCTCGCGCACCTCGGGATTACGCCAATTGAGGTCCGGCTGCTCCTTGAGGAAGGCATGATAATAATATTGGCCAGTCGCCTCATCCCATTCCCAGGCTGAGCCGCCGAAATCGCTGATCCAGTTGTTCGGCGGCCCGCCGCCCGGCCGCGGATCGCGCCAGATGTACCAATCGCGCTTGGGATTGTCGCGCGACGAACGGCTCTCACGGAACCATGGATGCTGATCGGAGCTGTGGTTGGGCACCAGATCGAGCAGGACGCGAAGCCCCTTGGCATGCGCGGCTTTAACCAGCGCATCGAAATCCGCGAGCGTGCCGAAGCGCGGATCGACATCACAATAATCTGCGACATCGTACCCGAAATCCTTCATCGGCGACGGATATATGGGCGAGATCCAGATCGCATCGATGCCAAGATTGGCCAGATAATCCAGGCGCCGCTCGATCCCTTTCAGGTCGCCGATGCCGTCTCCGTCGCTGTCCTGAAACGAACGCGGATAGATCTGGTAGATCACACCATGCTGCCACCAGAGCGGCGTCACGCGAACCTGCTCTTCGGTAGATGGGTGATGCGGCAGGCGAGATCCGCCTCGCCCGAAGCGACGATAAAGCTATCGCCCGCATCGATGATCCCGGTCGAGAACACCACCGGCGTCGGCAGATAGACCTGGTGCGCGATGTCCGCGATCAATTCCGGATCGGCTTCGATCAGCGGCGTCTCGTCCTCGAGGCGCAGGATCTTGGTCGGATCGTCACGGTCCAAAAGCGCCCAGAAAGTGCGGTAGATGCCCACTTTCTCGCGCGGCTCGACGCCGTGATAGAGCAACAGCCAGCCGCGATCGGTCAGGATTGGCTGGGTGCCGCCGCCCACCTTCGCCGCCGATGTCGAGCCCTTGCGCGCACGGATGCCGGGCTGATCGAGCGGCTTCCAATGGATCGCATCGGGCGATTGGGCAAAATTGATCGAGGGCCCACCGGCGAAGGGGCTCGCCTCCGGATAGGCGAAATAAAGCTCGCCGAGCGGCCGGGTCAGCGCCATGAACATGCCGGCGACCTTGCCCTCGAACAGCAGCATGTCCTTGTTCTGGTGATCAAGGACGATGCCCTTGAGCTCATAATCAAGTCCATTGGTGGAAATATGGAGCGTCGTGCAATGCCGTTCGGCGCTGACCGAGCAGGTCGTCATATACCAGACGCCATCGATCAGCGTGATGCGCGCATCCTCGACGCCATATTCCTGAAAAGTGCGCACGGGCGCGACCGCGCGATCATAATGCACCGTGACGATGCTCCGCGCGTCCTGCGACAATTCGACCGGGAGCAGCCAGGAGAGCGACGTCAGCGCCAGCATCCGGTGCGCGCCCTGGCGCAGCGAGAACTGGCGCGGATCAGTCATATCGACCGTGTCGAGCGGATGGCGATCGAGCACATAGCCGTCCGCCGTCCAGCGGATCGCTCGCACGCAGCCATCGCGCACCGGCTCGCTGAGCGCCTCGGCAATGCGCACCATCATTAGCACATTGCCGTTGGGAAGCCGCGTGAACCCGGGGTTGAACGCGCCGAGCACATAGGTTTGCTCGCCGATCGATCCGCGCAAGGGCGATCGCGCGAGATCGACGTCGTCGGGCCGAAAAATCAGATAATCGTCGTTTCCCGCCAAAGTCCGCCCTCCGCGTCACGCCAACGCAGATTGCGGCAAGGCGTTCCTGTGTCTAGAGCATCGCGCGGAAAAGTGGGTACCGGTTTTCCGTACAAAGCGATGCGACAACAAAGGGATCTAGAGTCGATCCGATTCAGATTGAACCGGATCGTCTCCAGTTATTCCTTTGTTTGCTGTGATTTCCGAGCCGGCAGGTGATTCCACCTGCCTCGAAATCACTCTAGTGCCGGTGCTCGCGCCGCAACGCATAGCGGCCATCAGCATAGCTCTCGAAGATGCCCGAGATGGCCGGATGATCAATCGGCTCGTCGCTCTCGTCGGTCTGCAGGTTTTGCTGGCTGACATAAGCGACATAGCTGCTCTCACCATTTTCGGCGAGCAGATGATAGAAGGGCTGGTCCTTCGCCGGTCGCATCCCTTCGGGGATCGCCTCATACCATTCGTCGGTATTGGCGAAGACGGGATCGATATCGAAGATCACGCCCCGAAAACCGAACAGCCGGTGCCGTACCACCTCACCGATGCCGAACCGCGCATGCGCGATCGGAGGGGCAGGCACGCCGAGCGGAAACTGGGACGCGGAGGAGAGATCGGACGCTGTCATGTCTACCAATGTAAGGCAGTTTGCACGCGAGGCAAGCAGTGCTGCATTCGTCCTGGCGCAAGAGGCGCTTGGCAAGCCCGCCACCTTTCGCTAGGAGCCGCGCCTTGCGACCCGCCGGCCACCACCATGGCCGACACCAGCGCCCGGATCGGAGAGGTGCCAGAGAGGTCGATTGGGACGGTCTCGAAAACCGTTGTGCGGGCAACCGTACCGTGGGTTCGAATCCCACCCTCTCCGCCAGGTATCATTGAAATATAAATCTAATTTCATCAACTCGTCCTAATTCCCTTTTCCGTTCCCATTTAATGTCAAACGATGACCGCAGAGCCCACGATTCCGTAGCCGGTTGGCTGCCCGGCCTCGCGTCATCCAATATGGGACGAGCTTCTCGCCGCGACCGCAGTCGTCGATCCGAAGCTGTCGATCATTGCGAACCTCAACACGGGCTTAGTATCATCCTGAAAGTAGCCGTTCGTCATGCAGCTCGATGTCCGACACGCCGGTGACGATCTCCGGCGGTCGCGGCAACGGCCGGTCAGCGAGTGACTTGCGCCAAGAGACCATCGTTAAACTGTGCAGATATCGCTGCTCGGCAAGCATGCACCCGATCTCCTCCCTCGGAAAGCCGAGGTCGCGGGCATTGGCGATGAAGCGCAGCCGGTTGACGTCGGCGTCTGAATAATCGCGATAACCGCTATCGCGCCGCGGCGCCTGGGGCACCAGGCCGATCTTCTCATAATGGCGGATCATGCGCTCGGACACACCGCTCGCCTTGGAAGCATGCCCGATGTTCACAGCGATTGCCGGTTGAGCCTGAGCGCGTTGGTGACGACGCTGACCGAGGACAATGCCATCGCAGCTGCGGCGATCATCGGCGAGAGCAGGATACCGAACGGCGGGTAGAGCAGGCCTGCCGCGACCGGTATCCCCGCCGCATTGTAGATGAAGGCGAAGACGAGGTTCTGGCGAATGTTCGACATGGTCGCCTGTGAAAGGCGCCTCGCCCTGACGATGCCGTTGAGGTCCCCCTTGAGTAAGGTGACGCCCGCGCTCTCGATAGCCACGTCGGTACCCGAACCCATGGCAATGCCCACATCAGCGGCAGCCAGGGCCGGGGCATCGTTGACGCCATCGCCGGCCATCGCCACGACCCGGCCCTCCTGCTTGAACTTCGTGACCACCGCGCTCTTCTGATCCGGCAGGACTTCGGCTTCGACGTCGTCGATCCCCAGTTTAGCCGCGACCGCCTTGGCGGTCGTCCGATTGTCGCCAGTTAGCATCACCACCCGTATGCCTTCCTTGCGGAGCGCCGCAAGCGCCTGCGGCGTCGTTTCCTTGACAGGATCGGCAATCGCGAAGGCGCCCGCGACTTTGCCGTCGATACCAATGAAAATCGCCGTAGCGCCCGTGCGACGAAGGTCATCCGCCTGCGTGCTCAGTTCGGAGGTGTCGACGCCCTGATCTTTGAGGAACACCGCGTTCCCCAGCACGATCCGCTTACCTTCCACCATACCAAGCGCGCCACGCCCTGTAGGCGAGTCGAAGTCGGTGACCTCGGGCAGATCGAGCCGCCGCGCTTTGGCGGCCTGGACAATCGCAAGTGCGAGCGGATGTTCCGATGCGCGCTCCACCGCCGCAGCAAGTCGCAGGACTTCCTGTTCACCGAAGCCGGCCGCAGGCACGATGCCCGTCACGGCAGGACGGCCCTCGGTGAGGGTACCGGTCTTGTCGACGACCAGCGTGTCGACCTTCTCCATATGCTCCAGCGCTTCGGCGTTCTTGATCAGCACGCCGAGCTTCGCACCGCGCCCGACGCCGACCATGATCGACATCGGCGTCGCGAGCCCCAGGGCGCAGGGGCAAGCGATGATCAGCACCGCCACCGCTGCAACCAGACCATAGGCAAAGCGGGGTTCCGGACCCCATATGCCCCAGCCGATGAAGGCGAGCACGGCGATGCCGATCACGACTGGAACGAACCAGCCCGACACCTGATCGGCCATGCGCTGGATCGGCGCGCGTGACCGCTGGGCCTCGGCCACCATCTGGACGATGCGCGCCAGCATCGTATCGCGCCCGACCTTCTCGGCGAGGATGACAAGAGCGCCGGTCTGGTTAAGCGTGCCGCCGATCACCTTGTCGCCCACTGCCTTGGTGACCGGCATCGATTCCCCCGTCACCATCGACTCGTCGAGCGAGGAACGGCCGTCCGCGACGACGGCATCGACAGGCACCTTCTCGCCGGGGCGGACGCGCAATCGGTCTCCGACGGCGACCAGATCCATGCCGATCTCCTCCTCGGTGCCGTCCGCTCTGATCCGGCGCGCGGTCTTCGGGGAGAGACTGAGCAGCGCCTTGATCGCACCGGAGGTGCGCTCACGCGCGCGTAGCTCCAGCACCTGCCCCAGCAAGACCAGCACCGTGATGACCGCCGCCGCCTCGAAATAGATCGCTACGCCGCCGTCGGCTCCCCGGAAGGCGGGCGGGAAGATGCCGGGCGCAAGCGCCGCAACCACGCTGTAGGCCCAGGCGACCCCGGTGCCCATCGCAATCAGCGTAAACATATTAAGGTTGCGGCTCCTGAGCGATGCCCAGCCGCGCTCGAAGAAAGGCCAACCCGCCCACAAGACTACGGGTGTCGCCAGCACCAGCTGGATCCAGGTCGAGATCCTCATCGGCACGAGATGATGGAGAGAAGGGAAAATGTGCCCGCCCATCTCCAGCAGGAGCACCGGCGAAGCGAGCACAAGGCCGATCCAGAAGCGGCGCGACATGTCGCGCAGCTCGGGACTTGGTCCGGTTTCGGCGGTGACCGTCGCAGGCTCCAGCGCCATGCCGCAGATCGGGCAGGCACCCGGATGGTCCTGGCGGATTTCGGGATGCATCGGGCAAGTCCAGATCGTCCCGGGGGGAATCCTCGCTTGCGACACAGGAGGACCGAGATAGCGTTGGGGGTCGGAGACGAATTTGGACCGGCAGCCGGCGCTACAGAAGTGATAGGTCAACCCAGCATGATCCGCATGATGCGGCATCCTTAAGGGATCGACCGACATGCCACAGACTGGATCCTTGGTCCGAATCCCGGCGGAAACATCCGCTTCATCATGATGATGGTGGTGCTCATGCGCCATCGAACAGCTCCTATGGGCTGAACTTGTGCACCCTGACACAATGTCAAGGTCAAGGGCGCAATTTTAGTATTCGAGATGCTTCGGTCCCGCGGTCGGGAAGTGGTGTGCCGGCTTCGCACGCTCTATCATCGCCCCTCGAAACCTGTTCGTCGACTTTCGGGCCGATAAGTGACTTTCCGTATCGCGAATAAGAGGTCTGCGATCTAGCCGGTAACATTGGATACGACGAGGTCCATGAGCACAAACTCCATATTTGGGGGAGTTCAGTCTTCCGGTTTGACGGCTGCGGACGCGCTGACGGTTTTCGAGATCGAGGGACCGAATGAGCTTCCTCAAGCCGCGCGCCGATCGGTGGTCCGGATTTTTTCGGAAGTCGTCCGGGAGCCAATGCTGGCGCTTTTGCTGGCGGGCGGCGCGATTTATCTGCTGCTCGGCGATCCGATCGAAGCGGTCATCCTGCTCGGCTTCGCGACCTTTTCGATCGCGGTAACTGTCGTCCAGGAAACGCGGACGGAGCATGTGCTGGAAGCGTTGCGTGATCTCTCAGCGCCACGCGCGCTGGTGATCCGCGACGGGGCGCATGCTCGGATTGCCGGGCGCGAGGTAGTGCGCGGCGACGTTCTGGTGCTCGCGCAGGGAGACCGGGTCGCGGCTGATGCCCTGCTGTTTGCTGCCGACGACCTGCAAACCGATGAGTCCCTTCTGACGGGGGAATCAGTTCCCGTCGGCAAATGCGCGGCAACCGTCGGCCAAAGTTACGTTCAGCATCGGCCCGGCGGAGAAGGCCAAGCGATCGTTTATTCGGGCTCCCTGGTGACGCGGGGCAGCGGGCTTGCGCGGGTGATCGCAACCGGGCCCAACAGCGAAATCGGCAAGATCGGCAAGTCGCTCGCAACGCTAGATACCGAGCCGCCGCGCCTGCGACGTGAGACGGCGCGCATCGTGCGGGTTTGCGGATTTGGCGGGGGCATCGTTGCCGGTCTGGTCGTCCTGCTCTTCGGCCTTCTGCGGGGCGGCTGGCTCGATGCGCTGCTCGCCGGGATCGCGATCGGCATGTCGATGCTGCCGGAAGAGTTTCCGGTGGTTCTCACCATCTTCCTTGCAATGGGCGCCTGGCGCATTGCGCGCGCAGGCGTGCTCACGCGCCGCGCGGCTGCCATCGAAACGCTCGGTTCTGCGACCGTGCTGTGCACCGACAAGACTGGCACACTGACGCAGAACCGCATGGCCGTATCCGAACTCTGGATCACCTCCGGAGAAAGCAGCGCGGTCGACGGCATCGCCGAGCTGCCCGCCCGGTTTCACGACCTCATTGAAACCAGCGTCCTCGCCAGCGCGCCGATGCCGGTCGATCCGATGGAGATCGCCTTTCATGAAGCGGGCCAGACTATTCCAGACCTGATCGAGCGTCACGCCGGGTTGGAGCTTGCGCGGGTCCATGGCTTGCGGCCCGACCTCCTGGCAATGTCGAACATCTGGCAACCAGGAGTACCCGATCAGGATTACAGGGTGGCCGCCAAGGGTGCTCCGGAAGCGATTGCAAGGCTGTGCAGGCTGACGACCGAGGAGCATGACCGCTTCGCGGCGGCGGCCGAGGCCATGGCTCAGAAAGGCATGCGCGTGCTGGGTATGGCGGCTGCAACGGCACCGGCCAATGCGCCGTTGCCTTCCACGCAGCATGAACATGCGTTTTTGCTGGTGGGTTTGATCGGTCTTGCCGATCCATTGCGACCGAGCGTTCCCGCCGCGATCGCGGAATGCCACCGCGCGGGCATCAGGGTGGTCATGATCACGGGCGACTATCCCGCCACGGCACGGTCCATCGCCGCGCAGGCCGGCATTGCGGATGGCGACGTCATGAGTGGCGCTGAATTGGACACGCTGGACCATGTACGACTTGCCGAGCGGATGAAGACAGTCACCGTCTTCGCCCGCATCATACCCGAACAGAAGCTACGCATCGTCTCGGCGTTCAAGGCGGAGGGCGAAATCGTGGCCATGACGGGCGATGGCGTGAACGATGCGCCGTCACTCAAGGCTGCGCATATCGGCATTGCGATGGGAGGACGCGGCACGGACGTCGCGCGCGAGGCTTCCGCGATCGTTCTGCTCGACGATGATTTCGGATCGATCGTTAAGGCCATAAGCCTGGGCAGACGGATTTACGATAATATCCGCAAGGCGATGGCATTCATCTTCGCCGTCCATGTTCCGATCGCAGGCCTCGCGCTGCTGCCGCTGATCACGGGCATGCCGATATTGTTCTGGCCAATCCATATTGCACTTCTCGAGATGATCATCGATCCGGTGTGCGCCTTGGTCTTCGAGGCCGAAAAGGGCGAGCGGGATCTGATGAACCGCAAGCCAAGGGACCCGGCCGAGCGGCTCTTCTCGCTTCCCATGATCGGCGGAAGCATCCTGCAGGGCAGCATGGCCTTCGCGGTGCTCGCTCTGATCTTCTTCGGTTCAATCCATCTCGGAATGGCGGAAGCGGAAGTTCGGGCCCTGACCTTCTTCACATTGGTCGGCGCGATATTGGCGCTGGTCCTCGTCAACCGTTCATTCGATACGTCGCTCTCGCACGCGCTAATGCGCGGGAATATGGCCTTGCGTTACGTCTTCGCCGCAATTGTCGTCATTGCCGTCATCATCCTACTCGCGCCTGCGGTTCGCGCGTTGCTGAAGTTTGGCCCACTCCATGTTGTGGATTTGGCTGTAGCGAGCACTACTGTGGCGTTGCTGCTCATCATGTTAGAAGCGAGCAAGGTGTTCCAAAGGCGGTTGTTCCAGCATTCAGCATAGCGCCGAGGCCGCCACCCAAAGACTATGGGCAGGGGGATCCAATATGCCTTTGCCGATGACGAGGACCATCATGACTGCTCGCAGCTTGTCTTATATCGGATTAGTTTCTCTGCTTTGCGCCTTGACTCAGGCGAGCACGGCAAGCGCTTCTGCCATCGAGGATGGGAGAGAGGTGGCTGCGAAGAAGTGCTCTGGCTGCCATGCGATCGCTGAGGATGGTGTCAGTCCGAATGCCAAGGCGCCGCCATTTCGCGTGCTCAACACCCGCTATCCGATAGACGCGTTGAGAGAGAGCTTTCTGAAGGGCATCGAGGTTGGTCACGAAATGCCAACATTCACACTGGCGCCCCAGGAGGTGACAAGCCTGCTGATCTATCTTCGCAGCCTCGATCCATGCAGCAAACCTTCTTCCGACAAGGCGGCCATGGCCAGATGCTTCGCTCCAATCAAGGAATAGGAAGTCAGCCGCCTGACCCGGCTTGCAAGAAGAGATTTAACGTCATCCACAGCGTCGAGGAATCGACGAGCGCCAGCCAACTCAAGCCAAGCAAAATCAACAGTAGTGGAAAAGGATTCCTGTCAGGACCACGGCGGTGATCAAGGCATCTCGGCGATAGTTGGAGCGCGGTGTCGCGAAAGCGCATGGCGGCTTTTCCCGCTCGGCGCTGTCGGGAAAAGCCGCCGTCGCCATTGATTACACCTTCTCGATGGCGATCTTCTGCCGGCGGGGAGCGGCCTTTTCGTCCTTCGCCAGCGCGACCGTCAGCACACTCTTGTCGAATTTGGCTTTGATCCCGTTAGGTCGACATCATTCGGTAGCCCGATCTGGCGACGGAACGCTCCGTAGCGCCGCTCGCTCAGGATGAAACCTTTGTCTTTGCGCTCGCTTTCCTCCTTCTTCTCGCCCGAGATGGTGAGCACGCCATCAGCGATGCTGATCTCAACATCGTCCTCTTTCAAGCCAGGCAGTTCGACCGTCAGACGATAAGCCTTCTCGTCTTCGACCATGTCGAACGCCGGCACAGGTAACGTGGTGCGATTACCGAAATTGAAGATGCTCTGACCGGGCCGACCGAAATCATCGAACAACCTGTCGATCTCCGAACGCAGCCAGCCCATTGGTTCGGTCACCCGCGAACCCAAATCTCCGAAAGGCGATAGCGAGCGTGATTTATTGACCGGGACGCCAGTTGCTCCATCATGCTTCTCCTTTGACGAAAATCGGTTGCGAACCGTCGATCAGGCGAAAAGCGCGTGCTCGTCATCCTCTTCGAGCGGCTCGGGCACGACAAGCTGTTCATGTGCTTCGTGGAAACCGTGATGGTGGGCATGCGGCATGAATATCAGGCAGTTCTGCATCATCTGATGCCACCATGCCGCCATCAAGATGGGCGGGAGCTGCATCATCTGCCAGCCGACAACCATCATCCCATTTGGAATGATGGGACTGAGCCACGGCCGATCTTCGACGCGTCTTTCCATCGCCGCCTCCGATTCTCGATTCGTTAACCAGATTAGGGCCGCGGTAATGAGATTGTATCGGGAACAATACCTATCGCGCCACGCCCGGCACGAGGACGGCGGCTCCGGTGACACGGCCTTCGCGTAAAGCCGCCATCGCCGCGTCCGCATCTTCCAACGCGAAAATCTGGGTTGTCGTGGTGACTCTAGCGCGTTCGGCGATCTCGAAGAAGGAGGTTCCATCCTCCCGTGTCAAATTCGCGACGGAACGGATCGTCCGTTCGCCCCAAAGGTCCGCATAGGGAAATGCCGGAATATCGCTCATGTAGATGCCCGCACAGACCACGCGTCCACCCTTCACCACCGCCTTGAGTGCGGCGGGCACGAGCGCTCCTATCGGCGCGAACAACAGTGCGGCCTCGAGCGGCTGAGGCGGCATTTCATCCGACCCGCCTGCCCAGACGCAGCCGAGCGACCGCGCGAAATCCTGTCCTGAGATATCCCCGGCTTTGGTGAAGGCGTAGACTTCTCTACCCTGCCATTTCGCAACCTGCGCGATGATATGGGCGGCGGCGCCGAAGCCATATAGCCCGATCCGTTGCGCATCGCCTGCCAGGCGCAGCGCTCGCCAGCCGATCAGCCCGGCGCAAAGCAGAGGGGCGGCCGCCACATCGGAAAAACAGTCGGGTATCGGCAAGCAATAATGTGCGTCGGCGACAACATGCGTGGCATAGCCGCCATCGCGTGTACAGCCGGTGAATTCGGGCGCATCGCACAAATTCTCGCGGTCGGTCATGCAATAGGGGCAGACGCCGCAGCTATGGCCGAGCCACGGCACGCCGACGCGCTCGCCCAGTTCAAAGCCTTCTACTTCGCCGCCGATCTTCAGGACCCGGCCAACGATCTCATGGCCCGGCACGATCGGGTAATGCGCCGGAATCTCGCCATCGGCGACGTGCAGGTCGGTCCGGCAGACCCCGCAGGCCGCGATTTCGATCAGTAGCTCATGGGGTTTTGGCTGGGGTAGGCGGCGCTCGACGAGTCGCAGCGGCTGACCGGGACCATCCAACTGCATCGCGCGCATCATTGTCATGATCGATACTTGCTTCGCATGACGGGGCCGTGTCGTTAAGTAGCTTTCCCTAATGCCGCACGTGCGGAGTGACTATAGCTCCGACGCATGAAAAGAGCACGCCTTTGGCTGTTGGTCGGGCTCGGTCTTGCCGCGCTCGCGATTGGCTTGTGGCTGTGGCGCGGCAAACCTCCGTTGGTCGAAATTGTTCATCCGCGCTTCGGGCTGGCGGTGGAGCTGGTCTATGCCACCGGCTATGTGGAGGCGCAGCAGCCGGTATCCGTGGTGGCGCGCGTCACGGCGCCGGTCGAGCGTGTGCTCGTGGATGAAGGCGATCATGTCCGCCGCGGCCAGATCCTGCTCACCCTCAATGATGATGAGCAGCGCGGGCAGTTGGCGCAGGCCATCGCGGAAGCTCGACGGACAGCGCTCGACGAGCAGCGGGCGCTGGCGCTTTTCCACCAAGGCTGGCTGACACGTACCGCCCGCGACCGTGCGGTGGCCGACGCCGCCTCTGCGAGAGCAGCCGAGGCTAGCGCCCGCGCACGCGTGAACCAGCAGGTGGTGCGGGCCGGCATCGACGGCATCGTGCTCAAGCGCGACGTCTACCCTGGCGATCTCGCCACGCCGAGCCGAACCCTGCTGCTGCTCGGTGACCCGCGGCGGGTGCGCGTGACCGCGACCGTCGACGAGCGGGATGTGCCGAGGCTTCGCCTTGGGCAACGCGCGCTCATGTCCAATGACGCGTGGCCAAATCGCACCATCGAAGGAAGGCTGACGGAGATCACTCCCGGCGGCGACCCCAACCAGCGTGCTTTCCGCGCGCGTCTCGCACTCGATGATGGCATCACTTTGCCGATGGGTATGACGCTTGAGGTCAATATCGTCAGCCGGGAGATCAGGCGGGCTTTGCTCGTTCCCATCGCGGCAGTCATTGATGGCCACGTCTGGGTGGTGGAGGAAAGTCGCGCCAGAAACATCGCCGTACACACCGGAATTGCCGCGGCCGATGATGTCCAGATCCTCTCCGGCTTGACCTCCGATAGCGCCGTGATCCGGCGGCCGTCGAGCGATCTAAAGGATGGCCAGCGCGTACGGCTGGCCACGTCTTTCAGGTGATCGAGCGGCTGCCGCTGCTGCTCGGCATTGCGCTGCGACATATCTCACGGCGACGGCGGCAGACGGTAGTAGCAGTCAGCGGCGTGGCGGTGGGCGTCGGCTTTTTCCTGGCGGTCTCCGCGATGATGATCGGCAGCCAGAATGATTTTATCAAGACACTGATCGATGCCGCACCACACATCATCATTTCCGACGAACTGCGCAGCCCGCCAAAGCAGCCAGGCTTCCGCGTCTTCCGCAACGGGGTGGTGGTGCTGCGCAATTACAAGGTGCGCAACGAGGTGCGGGGGCTCAAGGATTGGCCCGCTATAATGCGCGCGGCCAATGATGAGCCCGGCGCGATCGCCTCGCCCAGCCTGAGCGGTGCGGTGACGCTTCATCTCAGCGGGCGCGAAGAGGCGCTGAGCATCATCGGCATCGATCCTGAAATCGAGACCAGAGTCAGTACGATCGAGGACAAGCTGCGCGTCGGCCGACTTCACGATCTGGAAACTGTGCAAAGCGGCGTCATCATCGGCGAGGAGATGGCGCAGCGGCTCGGTGTCGGCATGGGCGATATCGTCAGCGCGACCTCGGGCGCAGGCACCACGCGCTCGCTTCGCATCGTCGGACTGTTCAAGCGCGGCCAGAGCCAGCTCGGCGCCACGTCAGGCTATGTTCTTCTGCGCGAGGCGCAATCGCTGCTGGGCCGGCCATTCATCATCAACCGGATCGGCGTGAAGCTTGCCGATCCCTATCGGGCGCAGGAGGTTAGCCGCCGGCTCGAAGGCCGCTTCGGTTACAAGGCAGAAAGCTGGGAGGAGCGGTCCGCCGATTTCCTCTCGCTGCTCGTGACGCGCAACGTCATCATGTACAGCGTCGTCTCGGCCATCCTGCTGGTCGCCAGCTTCGGCATCTACACCGTCGTGTCGAACAGCGTCGCGGACAAGCGGCGCGACATCGCGATCATGCGATCGATGGGCTTTTCCGAGGGCGACCTTCAGCTCATCTTCGTGGCCGAAGGCATCGTGCTGGCGCTGGTCGGCGTGCTGTTCGGCTGGGCGCTCGGTTATGGCCTTATGGAAATTCTGGGCTCGCTCAAATTTCCGATCGCGGGCGAGGACAAATATCTGCCGCTCGATCGAGGCGCGCGCCAATATGCGATCGCCGCATCCGCTTCGCTGTTCGCCGGCGTGATCGCGGCATGGCTTCCAGCGAGGAAATCGTCGCGCGTCGACCCGGTCGACATCCTGCGGGGAGCGGTATGACGGCGGTGCTTGAAGCACAGGGGCTGGGCCGAACATTGTCGGGCGAGCCGCCCATCCGCCTCGTGAACGACGTCAGCTTCGCCGTCGAGCGCGGAACGTTCACAACCATCATCGGCCCTTCCGGCTGCGGCAAATCGTCGCTCCTCTATTTGCTCGGGCTGATCGACCGGCCGACGATCGGCAAGCTCCTGCTTGAAGGCAACGATGTCGCCGGGCTCGATGGTGATGCCCGCGCGCAGTTGCGGCTGGAGCATTTCGGCTTCGTCTTTCAGTTCCATTTCCTACTGCCGGAATTCTCTGCGCTCGAAAATGTCGTGCTGCCAATCCGCCGGCTCGGCCGGCTGGACGGTGCGGCGATCGAGCAGCGCGGGATAGACCTGCTCAAGTCGGTTGGGCTTGATGAGAAGGCCAGCAAGACTCCGGATCGTATGTCGGGCGGGGAGCGCCAGCGCGTCGCCATTGCCCGTGCGCTCGCCAATGATCCGATGTTGGTGCTCGGGGACGAGCCTACCGGCAATCTGGACAGCCAGAACAGCGCGCGCGTTGTGAAACTGTTGAAGGCGCTGGCGCATGAGCAAGGGCGCGCGGTCATATGCGTGACGCACGATCTCGAGATTGCCGCCGAGGCCGACGTGCGTATTTCGATGCTCGACGGCCGCATCATCGATGTCGCTCGAACCTAGCTGGCGGCGGCTCCAAGCTTCTTCATCTTTGCGAGCCATCCTGCTCGGTCATCCGCCGATCCTTCAACGTTGCCGATCAGGGAGCATTCTACCGGCTTGATGCCGACGAAGTGCAGAATGTTACGCTTCAGGCTCTTTACGCTGTGGGCACCGTAGACGAGCCGGTAAAACAACGCCGGCATACCCATCGTCACCACTATGCGCGCCGATTTGCCCTTCAAGCCTTTTTTAGGAAATTTTTTCTCGCGATAATGGAATGCAAAGCCGGGCCGCATCACCTGCTCGAAGAAAATCTTGAGCACAGCCGGCATGTCTCCCAGCCAGAGTGGGTAAAGGATCAGGAGGTGGTCTGCCCAGGCGATGACTTTCTGCGCGTTGGCGACGGCGGGCGGCGCCTTCTTATCCTGCCACTGCGCCCGGCTCGTCACGTTCGGAAAATCAAGCTCGGCAACCGTGAGGCGCTGCACTTCATGTCCCGCCGCAATCGCGCTCTCGGCATAGGCATTGGATAGAGCGTGGACGAAGCGGCCCGGATCGGCATCGGGATGGCCGTCGATGATCGCGATTTTTCTGCTCACGCCATTGTCTCCATGTCTCCACGGAAAGGCCGGAGCGTCTTGCGCACAATTCGCAACGTCGGATCGCCGGGGCATTCACGCGCAACGAACCCCATTTCCCGTTCCAGGCTGATCGCCACCTCGTTGGCCGCACTTTCGAGCGACTCCAGCATCGTGATGCCTTCAGCCTCGGCGTAGCGGATGACATGTTCGAGCAGTGTCCAGCTCACGCCATGCCCTTTCCAATCGGAATGGACGGAGATCGCAACTTCCGCGCGGAGATGATCCGGATCAGCCGCAACCATCGCCACGGCAATGACCTCGTCCTGGTCATTATCGAAGGCCAGGAATGTCATTGTCCTGAAATAGTCGATCTGCGTCATCGCAGCGATCCGCTCATGGCTGACCTCCCGAACGCCTGTCAGGAAGCGGTAGTTGAGATCTTCCGACGTAACGTGACGGAAGAAATCGGCCAGCCTGTCCTCATCGGTGGGTTCGACGGGCCGCACGTACAACCGGTCTCCGCTTCTGGTGATGAGGTCCGCCGTCCATTGCGTGGGGACAGGGCGGATCACCATCCTTGACTTAGGACGGGGCTCTTCAGTGATGCGCACCCGGGCGTCTAAAGCGATGGCGCCGTCGCCATCCACCAGTAGCGGATTGATGTCGAGCTCCACGATATCGGGCAGATCGGCGACCATGGTTGAAAGCGCCGTCAGCGCCACCGCCACCGCTTCGATGTCCAGTTTGGGCTCGTCCCGATAGCCATGGAGCAGCCTGGCGATCCGCGTCCGGTCAATGAGCGTGAGTGCGCCCTCATGATCGAGGGGCGCAATTGCCAGCGCCTTGTCGTTGAGCACCTCCACCGCCTTGCCGCCAGCGCCAACCATCAGCAGCGGCCCGAACGTGGGGTCATCGGCTATACCGACAATCAGCTCCTGCGCGTGCGGGCGGACGCTCATCGTCTCAACGGCGAAGCCCTTGATGCGCGCGGTCGGGCGCTCGCGCGATATCTTCTCCAGCATTGCCTGGGCGGCTTCGGCTGTTGCTGGGGCGTCGGCAAGATTCAGCTTCACGCCGCCGACATCGCTCTTGTGCACGATATCGGGCGATAGGATCTTGAGCGCATAGGGAGCAGGTACTTTGGCGCATGTTTTTTCAACTGCGTCCAAGGATTCCGCCAGCTCGGTCGGCACAACCGGAATGCCATAGGCGGCGAGCAGCTTCTTGGTCTCGACCTCATCGAGCATCGTCCGGCCGTCGCGCCGCGCAGCCTCAATGATTGACAGGGCAATCTTGCGGTCGACGTTTCGAACGTCGTCCAAGGAAGGGGCTTTGAGCAACGTCGTACGGGCTTCGCGCGCCGCAAGCAGAAATTCGAAACCGCGGATGGCGTCTTCGGGGGCGGTGTAGAGTGGGATTTCGGCTTCGGCGAAAATGGCCTGGGCTTTCTCGCAATTGCTGTCGCCGAGCCAGCAGGCGAGTACCGGCTTATGATTTCCTGCGCGTCGCGCCGCTCTGACGGCGTCTGCTACCGAAATGGCAATCTCGGAGGAGGATGAAAGCGCGGTGGGGCAATTCATCACCAGCAGGGCGTCGGCACCCGCATCGTCGAGCAGAGGCGCGATAGCCGCCCGATAGCGATCGGCATGGGCATCGCCGATAACATCCACGGGATTGCCATGTGACCAGGTTGGCGGAAGGCCAGCCTCAAGCGTGTTCATGGTCGTGCTTGAAAGGGTGGCGAGCTTGCCTTTCGTCCGGGCCAGCGCGTCGACCGCCAATATGCCGCCACCGCCGCCATTGGTCAGGATGGCAAGCCGGTCGCCATCTACCGTGCGTGTCCGGCATAAGGTTTCGGCGGCATCGAACAGCTCCGAAAGCGTGTCGACGATGATGATCCCGGCGCGGCGGAAGGCTGCCCGATAGACATCGTAGGAGCCCGCCAGCGCGCCGGTGTGAGACATCACCGCGCGATTGGCGGCGGCACTGCGCCCCGCCTTGATCGCGATAACGGGCTTGATGCGCGATGCCGCGCGCGCGGCCGACATGAACTTGGCGGTATTGGTGACGCCTTCTACGTACAGGAGGATGGCATCGCTATGCGGATCATTGGCGAAGAGATCGATGAGGTCGCCCAGGTCGACATCGGCCATGTCGCCCACCGAAACCACGCCGGAAAAGCCGATGTCGCGGCGTGTCGCCCAATCGAGGATGGCGGTGACGAGCGCGCCGCTTTGCGAGATCAGCGCAAGCTTGCCCGGCTTTGCCATGACGTGCGCGAAGGAGCCGTTGAGTTTCGCATGCGGCAACTGAATGCCCACGCAGTTCGGGCCTATAATCCGCAACAGATGCGGTCGAGCCGCGTCGAGCATCGCCTGCCGCAAGCCATTACTCTTTGTAAGCCCTGCGGAAATCACAATCGCGATCCGGGTTCCTAAGGCGCCCAACTCGCGGATTGTCGCGGGCACTGCGTCTGCGGGAACAGCCACGATTGCCAGATCGGGGGCATTGGGAAGCTCCTTGACGGATGCAACGCAATGCACGCCCGAAATATCGATCGCGTGCGGATTGACCGCCTGAACCTCTCCCTGAAAGGCTCCGGAAATAAGGTTAGACAGGGTGATGTTGACGACCGTCCCGGCACGGGCTGATGCGCCAATCACCGCTACGCTTTTCGGATGAAATAACAGGTCGAGGTTTCGGACAGACATGCGAAGCCTTTCCGGTCGGATGTTGCAAGCCTGAAATGAAGCCGGATTGGGCATCATTGCCATCCGTAAGGTTCCGCATATTTGAACAAGGGCGCGATCGCTCCGTATTTATCCGGACTGAAGCTTCCTCACGCTGGCGTTAATGTCTCCTGTCATCGTTGGAGAAGCCGATGAACAGCGCGATGAAACGTAGTGGGCCGCCCAAGCATGTCGTCATCCTCTGCCACCCGGAGGAGCGAAGCTTCAATGCGTCGGTCGCGCAGACCTATTGTGAAACCGTGCGTGAGGTCGGTCACGAGGCCGTACTTCGCGATCTTTATCGGATGAACTTCGATCCAGTCTTGAAGGCGACCGAACAACCCGGCCGTTCCGATTTCAAGCTTGAGAACGATATTGGCCAGGAGTTAGACGTCATTCAGGGCGCTGATGCCTTCGTTCTGGTTTATCCGATCTGGTTTGGGACGCCGCCGGCCATGATGAAAGGCTATGTCGAGCGCGTGCTAGGATCTGGCTTTTCGCATCGGGCCGTGCGCGCCCGCCAATATCATCCGATGTTGAGCGGCAGCCGCCTGATGAGCTTCACCTCGTCGGGGACGACGCAACAATGGCTGGAAGAGCAGGGCGCATGGCGTTCGCTGCGTCAGCTTTTCGATCAATATATCGCGCATGCCTTCTCGCTCGAGCGCCACGAGCATGTCCATTTCTCGGCGATAGTGGATGGGTTGAAGCCGCGCTTCGTTGAAGAGCATCTTGAGGACGTGCGACAGCAGGCACGGAAAATCTGCGCCGATCTGCCGCACCATCATGTCGGCTGATCTTCGCGCCGTGGAAGGGATCGAACTCACCGTCCATGGCGCGGCGCTGACCGTGACCGGCTCCTGTTTCGAGATCAAGCATCGCGGCAGACGGCTGCTGGTCGATTGTGGCCTGTTCCAAGGATCGCGAACGCTGGAGCAGCTCAATCGCGAACCATTCGGCTTCAGGCCGGGTGCGGTCGATTGTGTTCTCCTCACCCACGCGCATATCGATCATAGCGGGCTGCTGCCTAGGCTCGTCGCGGAGGGATTCGACGGGCCGATCTGGTGTACCGCCGGCACCGGCGACCTACTCGAATATATGCTCTGCGATGCTGCGCGGATCCAGGAGGGCGAGGCTGCACGCCGCAATCGGCGCGCCGATCGCGCCGATGAACCTCGTATTGATCCCCTGTATACCGAAGAGGATGCCCGGCAGGCCATCGATCAAATCCGTCCGATCTCGCTTGGCGAATGGTTCGAACCAGTGCCTGGCCTCAAAACACGCTTATGGAACGCAGGACATATATTGGGATCGGCCTCGATCGAGCTTCGATCCGATGACGTCTCCGTTCTCTTTTCCGGCGATCTGGGGCCGGTACATAAGACCTTTCATCCGGATCCGCAGGCACCATCCGGTCTCGATCATGTGATTTGCGAAAGCACCTATGGTGATCGTGAGCGGGACGAGCTTGATGCCACGCAACGCCGAGAGCTGCTCAAACAGGAAGTTACCGAGGCTTTGGCTGCGGGCGGCAATCTCGTCATCCCTGTCTTTGCGGTGGAGCGAACGCAGGAACTGCTGTTCGATCTTGCAAGCCTGATCGCGTCGGGCGACCTGCGTCATCCTTCGGTCTTCATCGACTCACCGCTGGCGACGCACGCGACTTCCGTTTTCGCGCGCCATAGCCAGGAACTGGAGGATATCGCCGGCCGCGATATCTTCCATGATCCGGCGTTCCACTATGTCGAGGATACGGCGGAGTCGATGCGCCTCAATACAATCTCAGGTGCAATAATTCTCGCGGCTTCAGGCATGTGCGAGGCAGGCCGGATCCGGCATCATCTCGTCCACAATCTCGCCCGCCGTGACTCGACAATCCTGTTCGTTGGGTTTCAGGCGGAGGGCACACTCGGGCGCGCGATCGTCGATGGCGCAAAGCGCGTGCGCATCTCGGGCCGCGATTTCGCTGTGAAGGCCCGCATTCGCCGTATCGAGAGCTATTCCGCACATGCCGATCGCAATGGCTTGATTAAGTGGATCGAGGCGCGCCGGCCGATCCGAGGCAGCCTCTTTCTCGATCATGGCGAAGAAGGGGCGATACGGGCGCTGCGCGATGCGGTCGCGCGCAAGGCCGAAGACATTCTTATACCTGAGATTGGCGAGCGTTACCTGCTGCTATCCGGGGAGCCGGCGCGGCGTTTGGCGACGGGCCGTATGGAAGCACGTCACCTCGTCGGGCGCGATTGGCAGAATGAATATGCGGACTTTGCCGTCAATCTGAAGCGGGAGCTTCAGCATATTCATGATGAAGCGGCGCGCCGCGAGGCGATCGGCCGGATGCGCCGCGTGCTTCAGGACTACAAGGATTACCGCGACAAGAAGCAGCCTCGTTCCGCGTAATTCCTCCCGCCGTCCCTTCTCACCAATGATGGGTATACAAGCTCGCTGGAGGCGTGATCGATCGGTTAGTATAGCGCCGTTTCGGACATGAGGTCCTCCTGCGTTGGCCTTATCGCTCAATGGCCCAAGATGATCGGCACGGGACTCCGCGCCAGCATTTGCCGCGTAACGCCACCGAACAGGTTCTCCCGGATCCTGGCGTGGCTATAGGCTCCCAGAACGCAGCAGCTCGGCTGACGCTCCCTGCAGAGCGTGACGAGCGCCTGCCCGACATCCGACGCCGTGCCCTGCTGATCGATGCGTGCCTTGATGCCGTGGCGGGAAAGATATTCCGCCGCTTCCTGTATCGGTGTTCCGTCGGTCTCCCCGAAACATAGCAGCGTCACCGCTTCCGCTTTGGCAAGCAGGGGCGTTATTGCCCGCATCGTATCGGCGACCTCGGTCGAGCCGTTCCACGCGATCAGTACGTGGCCATTCGCGTCAAATGCCCGCGCTGCCTGGGGGACAGCAAGGATCGGCTTGGCCGAACGCACGACGACCTCCGAAACCACGTTACGCATGGCTGGTTGGCCGTCACCGACCAAGGCGGTGTTGAGCACGATAATGTCGGAGAGCGCGGCTTCCGTATTCAGGAGAGGCGCGATATCGCCGGTCGCATCGATCCAGTTCCACGGCACATCTTCGGCTGCTAGACGCGCCTCGATGCGTGCGCGATTGGCGCCTTCCTGCTCCCGGGCGTTCTCCAATACTGCGGCCTCTGCAATTCCCATCATTGGATCGATGCCGACCAGCATTGGCAATTGAACGATGTCGAAACAGGTGAGATGACCGGCAAGAGCGCGCGTCAGGTCAAGTGCAGCCTGAAAACGCGCTTCTTCCCCAGCGTCGTCATGAACCAGGAGCAGAATATTTTTCATGGAAGCCTCCGCACGCCAGGCGAATCTCCCAGCCCGGCAATGCGAAGAACGATGATCCGGCCGCTATCGCTAATCATTACGCAACTATACGGATCGTTGCCCTGCGGGGTTCAACCCCGGTTTTGACGGATCTCGGTCTTTCCAACCTGCGTGATCCGCCCGGCGGCGCAAGCTCAGAGGCTAAAACCGCGGGAGCACTGGCGCAGCAGGTAAGCCTACGTAGCTTTGCGGATTGGGAATGGAATGTTGAATGAGCAGTGTTCAGCCGGCCATTTGCTGCGACCGGCGGCGTCTGATGCCTCCAAGGAGCTGCGATGAGCGGAGAGGTTTTCTGGCAGCGTTCGTCAGACGATCTTCTCCAAATGCTTGACACTACGCGGCAAGGGTTGAGCTCGGCCCAAGCGGCAGCCCGGCTCAAGCGGGATGGACCTAACCAGATCATCGAAAAGCGGCGGCATCATCTGCTGGTCGATCTCGTCCGCAGGCTCTCCAATCCGCTCGTTGCCATATTGCTCGTCGCTTCGGCAATCGCCGGTGCCACCGGCGACATTGCGAGCTTTGCGATCATCGCATTGGTGGTGATTCTGTCGACCGCGCTGGACATGGTGCAGGAGCATCGCGCGGAAGCGACCGCCGAGGCGCTCAAACGTTCGATCGCCATCCATTCCACAGTTTTGCGCGATGGGGCGGCCGTGGAACTGCCTGTCACACAAATTGTAGCGGGCGACGTGCTCTTGTTGTCAGCCGGTGATCTCGTGCCTGCGGATGGGATGGCACTGGCCGTGAATCATGCCCAGGTCAACGAGGCCTTGCTGACCGGCGAACCCTATCCCGTCGAAAAACAAGTTGATGCCACGCCGCATGCGACCACTCCGGCGGATGCGCGTAGCGCGCTCTTCCAGGGGACGTCCCTCGTCGGTGGAACTGCCACAATGCTGGTGGTCGAGACCGGGACGCGGACGCAATTTGGTGCGATCGCTACTTCCTTAGCGGGCAGTGAGCCTCCTACTGCGTTTGAACGTGGGATTCACAAGCTTGGCCTGCTGATCGCGCGGCTGACCGCCTTTCTGGTGCTGTTCGTGCTGCTGGCGCATCTCGCGCTTGGGCGACCCGCGCTCCAGTCGTTCCTGTTTGCGATGGCGCTGGCCGTCGGCCTGACTCCCGAACTGCTGCCGATGATCATGACCGTTTCACTGGCGCGGGGTGCACAGCGGATGGCGACAGCAAAGGTGATCGTGAAGCGCCTATCGGCGATCCACGATCTTGGTCAGATGGATATCTTATGCACCGACAAAACCGGAACGCTGACCGAGGCGCGCATTGCGATGGTGGGCCATCCCGGCATCGATGGCCAGGATGACGACCGGGTCGTCGAACTCGCTGCGGTGAATGCGCGGTTTGAAACTGGCCTGAAGAGTCCGCTCGACGAGGCATTGCTTCACCATATCCACGACAAGCCGCTCGATGAATGGCGCAAGCTTGACGAGCGGCCCTTCGATTTCGAACGGCGGCGGGTGTCGGTGTTGGCCGAACGGTCAGGCGAACGCATCGAGATCGTCAAGGGCGCGCCCGAACCCCTTCTCGCGCTGTGCACGCAGGCGCGGGACAGGACCGGTGGCGTAGTCCTGCTCGGCGGTGAGCTGCGCGCGCGTCTTCGCGCGCTGCACGACAAGCAGGCGGCTCAGGGTCTGCGGTTGCTTGGCGTTGCCTGGAAGCCCGTGAGCGGACGCGAACGGATTGGCGATGATGCCGAGGACGGGCTCATTTTCGCGGGTTATTGCGTCTTCGCCGATCCCCCCAAGGCGAGCGCCGCAGGCGCCGTGGCGCGTCTCGAAACGGCCGGCATCCGCATCAAGGTTATATCAGGCGATGCCGCGCCGGTCGTGGAGCATCTGGTTGGGACACTGGCGCTTCCGGTCAGTGGTGTGCTGACCGGAGATGAAATCTCCAAACTGAGTGACGAAGCTCTCGCTGCGCGGATCGAGGCAGTCGATCTCTTTGCCCGGGTCACGCCCAACCAGAAGACCCAGATCGTTCGAGCGCTCCGCGCCAGAGGACATACGGTCGGGTTCATGGGAGATGGCATCAATGATGCCCCCGCCATCCGCGCCGCCGATATCGGCTTCTCGGTGGATGGAGCAACCGATGTCGCCCGCGAGGCGGCTGATATGATCCTGCTCGCGCCCGATCTCAACGTGCTCGCGGACGGTGTCGCCGAGGGTCGCCGCACCTATGTCAACATCATGAAATATATTCGAATGGGGACGAGCTCCAATTTCGGCAATATGCTGACCATGGCCTTGGCCTCGCTGTGGCTGCCTTTCCTGCCGCTGACGGCCGTGCAAGTGCTGCTCAACAACCTGATCTACGACATGTCACAGATCGGTATTCCGTTCGACCGGGCCGACGCGACTGATCTGGCGCGCCCTCAGGGCTGGGACATGCATGCACTTGTACGTTTCACCGCCGTCATGGGGCCATTGTCGTCGCTGTTCGACGTGCTGACATTTGCACTCGTACTATGGGTGTTTGATGCCAATATTGCCCAGTTTCGTGCCGCCTGGTTCATCGAATCGATGGCGACACAGATTTTGGTTGTGTTCGTAATCCGGACGGTGCGTCCTGCTTGGGCCAGTCGCCCGCATATCGCTTTGACAATGAGCGCCGTGATCGGTCTGATGGCTGCGCTTGGATTGCCGTTCCTTCCCTGGGCGGGTTTGCTGGGTTTCGCCCCGCCCGGCGTCGCACTGTTGTGTGCGCTTACATTACTGGTGGCAATTTACCTGGGAGCGGCTGAACTTCTCAAACGATTTGCTCTGGCGGTTTGAGCCGAGAGCGCGAAATGATCGGGAACAATACGGAGAGACCTTTTGAGGTTAACAAGCCAGCTTGATCTCTCCAAAGCATTGGAGGCGACACATGCCGGAGAAGATGAAGGCCGCCATATTCGTCGAGCCCGGACGGATCATTCTCGGCGAAAAGCCGATCCCAGATGTGGGTCCACTTGATGCGCTGATCCGAGTGACCACGACCACGATCTGCGGCACCGACATTCACATCCTGAAGGGCGAATATCCTGTCGCCTCTGGTCTGACGATTGGTCACGAGCCCGTAGGCGTCATCGACAGGCTCGGATCGGCGGTGCAAGGATATAGCGAAGGGCAGCGGGTGATCGCCGGCGCCATCACGCCATCCGGCACTTCTTATGCCTCGCTGTGCGGCTTCCATTCGCAATGCGGCGGAAGCCATGGCCATGGCTGGAAGGCGCTTGGCGGCTGGCGTTTCGGCAATACCATCGACGGTGCCCAGGCCGAATATCTGCTCGTGCCGGACGCGATGGCGAACCTCGCGCCCGTTCCCGACGGACTGACGGACGAACAGGTCCTTATGTGTCCCGACATATTGTCGACCGGATTCAGCGGAGCGGAATCGGGCAAGATCCGAATCGGCGACAGCGTCGCCGTTTTCGCGCAAGGGCCGATCGGGCTCTGCGCCACCGCCGGTGCGAAACTGATGGGAGCGGCCACCATCATAGGCGTCGACGGCATCCCCGCACGCATAGACATGGCGCGGCGCATGGGTGCCGATCATATTGTCGACATTTCCCGGGAAGATCCCGTCAAGGAGATCATGCGCATCACCGGCGGGCGCGGCGTAGATGTCGCGATCGAAGCGCTAGGACGGCAGGAAACCTTCGAAGCTGCGCTCCGCGTGCTGCGGCCGGGCGGTACATTATCTTCGCTCGGCGTCTATTCGCAGGATCTCAAGATCCCGCTCGACGCCTTTTCCGCGGGGCTGGGAGACAACAGGATCGTCACGACACTCTGCCCCGGCGGCAAGGAGCGGATGCGCCGCCTGATGGAAGTGGTTGCCTCGGGCAGGGTCGATACACGCCCGCTGGTGACGCACCATTTCGCGCTCGATGACATCGAAACGGCGTACGATCTCTTCTCCCACCAACGCGAAGGCGTGCTCAAAGTAGCGATCAGACCATGAGATGGTCCCTGCCAATCATCACCATCAAGGGAACAGCGGTTCGGCTTCACATTAGCTTCCTGCTGTTTCTACTGTGGCTTGCGGGCTCTGCTTACGGACAAGCTGGGCTGACAGCCGGTTTGAGTGCACTCATCTTTTTCGTGCTGCTGTTCCTTTGCGTTACGCTGCACGAGTTCGGCCATATTCTGACCGCGCGACATTTTGGGGTCAAAACGCCCGATGTCACGCTTTTACCGATTGGTGGGGTCGCCCGGATCGAGCGCATTCCTGAAAAACCGGCCCAGGAGACTGCGATAGCGCTGGCGGGACCGGCGGTAAACTTCGTCATTGCTGGTTTGCTGATCGCATTGCTGGGACAAATTCCCGCGACCGAAGTGCTGCCCACGGATGTCGGGCCACAGCTCATCGCGCAGCTCGCAATGGCCAATCTTGCTCTGGCCCTGTTCAATTTGGTTCCAGCCTTTCCGATGGATGGTGGGCGCGTATTGCGCGCGCTGCTTTCGGTGCGCTTCGGCTTCCTGCGAGGAACGAGGATAGCCGCACGTGTCGGTCAGGCGCTGTCGCTGGGGTTTGCCGTCGCTGGATTATTCTCAGGAAATCCTATCCTCGTCCTGATCGGACTATTCATTTTTTTGGCTGCGAGCGGAGAGGCGGGAATCGCGCGCGTGCGCAGTGCGGCCTCCGGCCTATTAGCGTCTGACCTGATGATCACCGACTTCAAGTCGTTGCTGGTCGACGCAACTCTGGAGGAGGCCGCCGGAGCTTTGATCCGTACCAGTCAGCACGAGTTTCCGATCGTCGATGGGCAACATCATGTGCAGGGCGTGATCACGCGAGATCGGATCGTAAAGGCAATTCACGAGGCAGGCACGCAAACGCCCGTGGCTGACATCATGGAGCAAGTGCCCCAGATCTCGGCTTATCGACGAGCTGAGGAGCTCGTGCCCCTTCTGGAAGCGGGTGCAAAGATTGTGGCGGTCAATGACGAGTCTGCCAAGCTGATCGGCGTCGTCACCTGGGAGAATATGCAAGAGCATCTCATGATCGTCGATGCGAACCGCTCGCATCCTCGACGCCTGGATGCGCATCGGGCGAACGATGCGCTCAGTTCCGTGCCTGTCACTGCTGCCGTGCACAGCGAGAGAGGAATGGAGCGATGACTGCACCGCTGACACTGACATTCGACAGGATTGGCATCGCCGACATCCCGAAGGTTCGCGGCAAGAATGCCTCGCTGGGTGAAATGACGCGGGCACTCTGCGCGCTGGGCCTACTCGCCACATATTGAGCGCCACCTAAAGAGCTACCTGCGGCATTAGTGCCAAGCTGCAAAAACATTAGCGTCGGAAACGGGTGGTGAAGTGCACGGCCTGACAGTCGACACGCGTGATGATGCCTCCGTCGATGCCCTGGTGGCGGAAACGGTGGCGACGCTGGGCGGGCTCGACATTGTCGTTAACGGTGCCGCGCGACCGGGCGCCGTTCCCGAAACACCCGGCATTGCGGGTGTCAGCTCCGACTATATCCTCGAAGAGATCAACACGAAGCTGGTCGGCTACCTTCGTGTCGCCCGCGCCGCTGCGCCGCATCTGGTCGCCAACGGTTGGGAACGGATCATCAATATCAGCGGCGTTGCTGCGCGCCAGAGGGGTGCTGCTTGCGACGCCGCATCTGCACGGACTTGGAAACTGCCTTGCTCTGTGCAGCGAAGGCTTTCCGCTTATCAAACGACAGCGATGAGCTTGTAATCACATAAGATATAATCGAATAGGCTGGTCTTCCGCGAAGCTGCAAACCGTCGCAGATACGTGGATTTATCCCGCGACGAGAGGCTGAAGAAGTTCGGCGAGCTGGCGCGCCTTGAGCGGCTTTTCCAGGCGCGGAACGTCCGCGAAGCGCGGCGGCACCGATGAGCGATCATATCCGGTGGCGAACGCGAACGGGATGCCCCTTTCGCGCAATTCGTCCGCCGTCGAAAATATCAGTTCGCCCTGAAGATTGATATCGAGCACGGCCGCATCGACGCCGCCCGTTTTTATGAAGCTGGTGGCATCCTTGATGTTCGCCACCGGCCCCAGCACCTGCGCGCCGCAGTCCGCAAGCTCTTCACGAAGATCCTCGGCCAGGAAATATTCATCCTCCACCACGAGGATGCGACGACCGTTCAAGTTAATATCCGTCATCGGTCTACTCCCTTCCATTTCCAGCGTTGGCAACAGGAAGCTCAATCGAACAGCGGACGCCTTCGGGGCCGAACTCATATTCGGTCTTGGCGCCGAGCTGAAACGGCAGTGCGCGCTCGATCAGCTCGCGGCCGTAGCCGCTTTTGGAGGCGCTCGCATCAGCCATATCGCCCACGCCACGTTCCCGCCAATCGACCTTCAGGCACGGATGATCGCCGTCGAGCAGTTCCCAATTCACATCCAGATGCCCGCCGGGCCGCGAAAGCGCACCATATTTAACGGCATTGGTGGCAAGTTCGTGCAACGCCAGCGCGAAGGTCTGCACCATGCCGGATCTCAGCGACACGCCGCGCGGCCCACGAATGGAGACTTGGGGCGCATTGCCGCCTTCATCGAGCGCGACATGCGCCGAAAGCTCCTCGCGCAGAAGCGCATCGAAGGTGACGCGCTGCCCTTCCTCGCTGCGGGACAGCAGCCCCTGCACCCGCGCCAGCGCCGCGAGCCGGTGATCGATTTCGGTTCGAAAGTCCTTGAGGTCGCTGCTTCCGCGCAAAGTGCGCATCATGACCGATTGGACGATCGCCATCAGGTTCCGTGTCCGGTGCTGCAGCTCGGCGACCAGCACCTGCTGCTCCTCCTGAAGCTGGACGATGTCGTCCACGTCCGTCGAGGTGCCGAGCCATTCGATCACATGCCCATTATCGTCGCGCGCCGCGGTCGCGCGCGTCTGGAAATGGCGATAGCGTTTCTCTTTCTCATGCCAGATCCGTCCGTTGATGCGCAGCGGCTGGCCGGCTTCGGCTTGCGTCCAGGCTGCCTTTGCCTGCTCCCGGTCATCCGGATGAAAGGCGCGCAGCCACCCCATCATGCGGCTCGCTTCCTCGGACAGGCCGGTATATTCGATCCATTGCGGGCTCGCCCATGTCCACTTGCCCGCGTCCATCGCCTTCCAGACGAGCTGGGGCATGCCTTCCACCAGCGTGCGAAAGCGGATCTCGCTCTGACGGAGCGCCTCCATGCCGGTGCGCTGATCGTGGATATCGGTGATCGCGCCGAACCATTGGAGCGGTTCGCCGCGATCGTTGCTCACCGGCTCGGCATGGACGAGAAACCAGCGATATTCGCTATTGCTTGCCCTGATCCGATGTTCCCGCTGATAGGAGCCGCCCTGGCGGACGCTTGCCATCCAGCTGGAGCGGGAGACCGCGCGATCGGCCGGATGGATCGCGTCGATCCAGCCATTGCCGAGCGGCTGTTGCTCCTCATGGCCGGTATAGTCATACCAGCGCTTGCTGTACCAGCGCATCTGACCGTTGCTATCGCTCCGCCACAGAAAATCCGGCACAAGTTCGGTCACCGCCCTGAACGAGGCCTCGCTGGCGCGAAGCACGGCGTTGATATTCTCGATATCGCGGGTGCGTTCCTCCACGCGGCGATCCAGCTCGCGGTTCATCTCATGCAGGCTGGTATTGGCGGCTTCCAGCTCTTCGGTAAGAACCTGCGATTCCTCGAAGGTGGCCCGCAGCTCTTCCTCAGTCTGGTTGACCCGCTCCCGCGCGCTGTGATCGGAGGGAGAGCCGCTGTCCGTGGGTGGGGCTGCTGCCCTGCCCACTGTTATCTCGTGTATTTGAGCTGTCAGGCGCCGCAGGAGGCGGTCGCGATCCTCGATCAGACGGGTATTTTCCTCGGTCGTGCTCTCCAGCGCAGTTCGAAGCTGCTCATTCTCGTCCTGCAAACGAGCAATCTCGGATGCACGATCAAGAGCCATGGGCACGGTTTAGCCGCCTCTGTTTCAAAAGCGAACGCAAGACCACTGGACACTGCATCAGGAACGCACGCAGCTTCGTTAAGCTCCGCGAAGGAGCAGCCGGTGATCACGAAAGCCATCATCGTATTAGGCGCGTCGGCAGGCGGCGTAGAGGCGCTTGTTCGGCTTTGCCAGGAATTTCCGGCCGATTTTGCGGGAACTATGTTCATTGCGCAGCACATTTCGCCGTCATCGCGGAGCGTGCTTCCGCAATTGCTTGACCGTTCCGGGCACCTCCCGTGATCGCTCCCGTCGACGGCCAGCTGTTCGAGCGAGGACATATTTATTTATGTCGCTGTGCCCGATCATCATCTGCTGCTGCGCCCCGGCAGCCAGCTGGTCGTCCGCCGCGGTCCTCATGAAAACGCACGCGGCCTGCGATCAACGCCCCGTTCCGCTCAGCCGCGATCGCCTATGGCGCGCGCCCTTTCGCCCACACGGGCTTGAAAAGCTGCAAGCCTCGCTCCGCGTTTGCCGATCGCCATTGATTCATGGGCGGAACCGGTGCACCGCAGCGCCATGGGGTCTGGGCCAGTGGTTCATCGGCGGGGGGCGGTGCTGCTCGGGCTATCCGCGCTGCTGAGCGGCTGCGTTTCCTATCGGCCCGCGCCGGTTACGCCCCAACAGTCGCTGGCGCAGCTCGGGACCAACCAACTTCCGGCGCGAGAAAGCTGGAGCCAGGCCGATCTGCTGGCCCAGGCCATATCCTCGTCGCCCAGCGTGCGGGCCAAGGCCGCTGCCTATCGCAGCGCCGTGGCGGCCGCCACGGCAGCGCGGGTCCCCCTTCCCGCCGCGCTCCAGCTTACCGCCGAATATTCGCATCAGGACAATCCGCGCAAACCCTGGCTCGGCAGCGGCGTGCTCGATCTGCCGATCGCGCTTGGCGGCCGCCGCAATGCGCGCGTGCGGGAGGCCGATCTGGCGGTCGCGCAGGCGCGGCTGGACTATCTCGACGCGCTATGGGCCGCGCGCGCGGCGATCGATCGGGCGACGATCGCGCGCGCCGCGGCGGACGCGGCGCTCCCGCTTGCGATCCGTGCGCGCGACATGCGTCGGGATCGGTTCGAGCGGCTGCAACGCCGGGTCCAGGCGGGCGAGGATCCGCAAGCCCTCGTCCTCACCGCGCGAACCGAGTTGGCGGCGGCGGAACGGCGCCTGAGCACGGTGCAGGCGAACCGGCGCGACGCCGTGCTGGCGCTGGCGGCCCAGCTTGGCGTCAGCCCGCAACAGGCTGAAACGATCAAGCTTGGCACAGTGGGCAGCCCGCCGATCGATGCAAATGCTTTCGCGGGGTTGCGCCAGGAGGCGGCGCTGGGGCGCGGCGACGTGCTGCGCGCCGTTTCCGATTATGATCAGGCCGAAAATGCCCTTCGGCTCGAAGTCGCCAACCAATATCCGGCGATCCGCATCCAGCCGGGCTATATCTACGAGCGCGGTATCGTGAAGCTGCCGTTCGGGGTCAACCTCCAGCTTCCCCCGATCGACGGCAACAAAGCTGCAATCCGCGCCGCCGAGAAGCGCCGGGTGGAGGCCGCGGCCAAGCTCGAGGCGGCGCAGGCAGGCGTGCTGGCGGAAGTAGACCGTGCGCAGGCGGCGCTTACCGCCGCCACCGATGCCCAGACGCAGCACCGGAAGCAGGACGTGCCGGCAGCGCATCGATTGGCCGACGCAGCCGCAAAATCCCTCGCCAAGGGGGAAGCCGACCGTGTCGACGAAGAAGCCGCGACCGCTGTCGCGCTGGAGGCGGACCTCGATCAAATCGATGCGTCCCGCGCGGCCGCGCTTGCCCGTGCCGATCTGGACTCCGCGCTGCGCCACACCGCCGATGCCGACGAAGCCAGCCTCTTCGCCGCCGCGCTCAGCCGACTGGGAGACATGAAATGAAGCGGATGCTTCCTGCCATCCTGCTGCCCCTGTTGCTGGCGGCGGCCGCCGAGGCCGCGCCGCCGAAACCGGTTCAGCTCCCGGCCGAAGCGGTCAGGCGCTTGGGCATCACCGTTGCGAGCGCCCAGCCAGCAACCGTCAACACCAGCGCACCGGGCTTTGCGCGCGTGCTCGATCCGGTGCCGCTCGCGCAGCTTCAGGCGGATCTCACCGCGGCCGAGACGACGGTAGCGGCCTCCGCCGCCGAGGCGCGCAGGACGCAGGCGCTCTATGCCGACGATGCCACCATGTCGCGCAAGGCGGCCGAAGCCGCCAGGGCGCAGGCAAGCGCTGATGCCAGCAAGCTCGCGCTGCTGCGGCAGCGGCTGGCCCTGGAATGGGGGCCGGCGCTGAGCCGCCTTTCGAGCGCACAGCGCACGAAGCTGATCGCCGGGCTTGCGTCCGGCTCGGCTGCGCTGGTGCGGATCGATGCCCCCAACGGCGCCGGGTTGCAGGGGCTGCGCAGCGCGGAACTCGATCTCGGCCCGGCCGGCACCGCGACCGCGCTGGTGCTCGGCCCCGCGCGGATCGGCGACGTCGGGCTGCGTTCGCCCGGCGTCATCGCCCGCGTCTCCGGGCCGAATGTCTCCTACCTGTCCTCGGGGCTTACCGTCCCAGCACGCATCCGGGGCGAGGGCGGCGGAGCGGGGTTCCTCGTTCCGGCGGCCGCGGTTCTGCGCGTCGAAAGCGCGAGCTGGGTCTATGTGCAGGAACGTAGCGGCTTCATCCGCAGGCGCTTGGGCGGCCTTGTCGCGGGCGCGTCGGGGCTGGTCGCGACCTCCGGCCTGCGCGCGGGCGATCATGTGGTCGTGCGCGGCGCATCCAAGCTCTACGCAGCCGAACAGGGCGGCGGGCCCGAGGAAGACTGATGCTCTCGGCGATCATCCGCTGGTCGCTGGCGCGGCCATGGTTGGGCGCGACGCTTGCCGTCTTGTTGTTCCTCTACGGCCTGGTCGAACTCGGCCGCGCTAAGTTCGACGTGTTCCCCGATTTCGTCCCGAGCCAGGCCGAGGTCCAGACCGAGGCGCCGGGCCTTTCGGCCGAGCAGGTCGAGCAGCTCGTCACGCGCCCCATCGAACAGGCGGTCAACGGGGCCGCCGGCGTCGATGCCGTCCGCTCGGAATCGATCCAGGGGCTTTCGATCGTCACGGTCATCTTCGGCGAGGGCGCCGATCCCTATCGTGCCCGCCAGATCGTATCGGAAAGCATCGGTGAGGCAGCGGGCGCGCTCCCTTCGGGCGTGAGCGCGCCCAAAGTATCCCCGCTCACCTCCTCCACCATGGATCTGCTCAAGGTCGGGTTTTTAAGCGATCGGCTCGATCCGGCGGCGCTGCGCGATTTCGTCCAGTGGAAGATCCGCCCGCGGCTGATGGCGGTGCCCGGCGTGGCGCGCGCTACCCTCTATGGCGGGATCGTCCGTCATATCGAAGTGCAGGTCCGCCCCGACGAGTTGGCGATGCATGGCGCGGCGGTTGACGATGTCGCCGAGGCGGTGCGCCAGGCAGCCGGCGCCGCCGGCGGCGGCTATATCGATACGCCCGAACAACGCCTCCCGATCGAGGCGCGCGGGCAGGCGCGCGACGCGGCGGACATCGCCGCCGCGATGCTGCCGGCCAGCGCCGCGAGCCAGAACGCCGCACCGGTGCGCGTCGGCGACGTAGCCAAGGTGAGCGACGGCGCCGCGCCCAACACCGGCGACGCGCTCATCATGGGCAAGCCCGGCGTGCTGATCAGCATGTCCAGCCAATATGGCGCCAACACGCTCGACGTGACCCGCGCCGTGGAAGCCGCGCTCGAGGAGTTCAAGCCCGCGCTCAAGGCGCAGGGCATCACGATGGTTTCCGGCCTGCATCGCCCGGCGAACTTCATCGACGCGGCGCTGCATGGCATCATCGAGGATCTGCTGATCGGCGCGGCGCTGATCGCCGCCGTGCTCTTCCTCTTCATGCGCAAATGGGCGCCCGTGCTGATTTCCTTCATCAGCATCCCGCTCTCGCTGCTCGCCGCGATCATCGTGCTCGATCGGCTTGGGCTGAGCATCAACACCATGTCGCTGGGCGGCCTTGCCGTGGCGCTCGGCGTGGTCGTCGACGATGCGATCATCGATGTCGAGAACATCATGCGCCGTCTGCGCGCGGCGCCGCCGGATGCCAGCCGCGCCGACATCATCCTCGATGCCGCGGTCGAGGTTCGCGCGCCGGTCGTCTACGCCACCTTCATCGTGGCGCTGGTGCTGGCGCCTGTGCTGATGCTCGGCGGCTTGCAAGGCGCTTTCTTCGCGCCGCTCGCGGCCTCCTTCATCCTCGCCACGCTGATCTCGCTCGTCGTCGCGCTCACCATCACGCCCGCGCTGGCGCTGCTTTTGCTCAACCGCGCCCAGCTCGACGATGAGCCGCCGCGGTTGCGCAGCTTCAAGGCGAGGATCATCGGGGAATTGCCGCTGCTGATCGGCCATGGGCGGACGGTGATGTTCGGTTCGCTCGCGGCGCTGGTCCTTGCCGCGATCGCTTGGGCGACCTTCACGCCCGAGCTGCTGCCCGATTTCAAGGAAGGGCATTTCGTGCTCGGCGTCTCCGCGCCGCCGGGAACTTCGCTTGCCGAGATGCGCGATTATGGCGAACGCATCACGCACGACCTGCTCGCCATCCCGACGATCCAGACTGTGGAGCAGCAGATCGGCCGCGCCGAAGGCGGCGAGGACAGCTGGGGAACCGAACGCTCGGAATTTCATGTCGAGCTGAAGGCCGGCCTTTCCGGCAGCGCGCAGGACGAAACGCAGGACAAGATCCACGAGGTGCTGAACGGCTATCCGGGCCTCACGACCGAAGTGCTCACCTTCCTCGGCGATCGCATCGGCGAATCGCTTTCTGGCGAGACAGCCTCGCTCGCCATCGGCATTTACGGCGCGGGTCCCGATACGCTCGGCACGGTCGCCGATCGGATCGCCGCTGTCGTCGCCAAGGTTCCGGGCGCGGTGGACGTCCGGCGCGCGACGCCGCCGGAAAGCCCGATCGTGCGCGTCGATGTCGATCCGATCCGCGCATCGGCGATGGGCGTGACGTCTGCGCAAGTGCTCAATGCCGTCCGCGCCGCCTATGCCGGCGCGCCCGTCGCCCAGCTCTACAAGGAAGACCGCACGATCGACGTCGCCGTCACCCTCCCGCCCGAGCTGCGCGAGACGCCCGAGGCGGTCGGCGGGCTGCTGGTGCGGACGGCGGCGGGAGCCGTCGTGCCCCTGGATCAGGTCGCCCATGTCTATCTCGCGCAGGGCCGCTCCAGCATCGCGCACGAGGGCGGCCGCCCGCGCGAAGTGGTGACGACCAATCCCGCGCCGGAAGATACCGCCGAAGTCACCGCCGCCGTGCGCGAGGCGATCGCGCGCGAGGTAAAGCTGCCGCAGGGCGTTTATCTCGATTATGTCGGCACCGCCGAGGCGGCGCTCAGCGCACGCAACGAGCTGCTGCGCAACACCGGCTTTGCGCTGGCCGGGGTGATCGTCCTGCTGATGATGGCGTTCGGCGATGCGCGCGCGGTGATGCTGATCCTCGGTTCGACCGTGCTGGCGATGACCGGCGGGGTTGCGGCGGTGCTGGTGAGCGGCGGCAATTTGTCGCTGGGATCGCTGGTCGGGTTCGTGACGCTGTTCGGCATCGCCGCGCGCAATGCGATCCTGCTGGTGGCGCATGTCGAACAGGTCGTCGAAGACGAAGGCCAGCCCTGGTCAATCGAAACGCTGCTCGCCGCCACCCGCGACCGCATGACGCCGATCCTGATGACGGCGCTGGTGACGGCGATGGGCGTCCTGCCGCTGGCGCTCGCCAATGGCGAGGCGGGGCGCGAGATCCAGGCGCCGATGGCGGTGGTCATTCTCGGCGGCCTGATCACCTCCACCTTCACCTCGATCTATCTGCTGCCAGTGCTGATGTGGCGCTGGTGGAACCCGCGCGGGCGGCAAGCGCCGCAAAGCTGATCACCTATCGGCGCGCGGCTCGATCGGCGAAAATTATCCCCAGTTGCCTGATGGATGCAGGGCCCCCGACCCGGATTTCATCTTGCCTGAGTCAGCATGGTTGCTTCATGGCCTCGGCATGACCGCCAAGATCGATATGGGGCTCGCTAGCGACGGCAGCGTCATTGCGATCGATCTCGAGGAATTGCTGGCTACGCGCCTGCTTGTGCAGGGAAATTCGGGCTCGGGCAAATCGCATCTCCTGCGCCGGCTGCTCGAAGGGAGCGCGGGCCATGTTCAGCAGATCGTGATCGATCCCGAGGGCGATTTCGTGTCGCTGGCCGATGCCTTCGGCCATGTCGCGATCGATGCCGCCGAATATAGCCTGGCCGAGCTTGCCGGGCTGGCGCAGCGCGTGCGCGAGCATCGCGCATCGGTCGTGCTCAGCCTCGAGGGGCTTGAGATCGATGGGCAGATGCGATCGGCTGCTGCCTTTCTGGCGGCCCTGTTCGATGCGCCGCGCGAGCATTGGTATCCGGTACTGACGGTGGTCGACGAAGCGCAGCTCTTCGCCCCCGCCGCAGCTGGCGAGGTGGGCGAGGATGCGCGGCGCATGTCGCTCGCGGCGATGACCAACCTGATGTGCCGAGGGCGCAAGCGCGGGCTGGCCGGCGTGATCGCCACCCAACGGCTCGCCAAGCTTGCCAAGAATGTCGCGGCGGAGGCCTCCAATTTCCTGATGGGCCGCACCTTTCTCGATATCGATATGGCACGCGCCGCCGATCTGCTGGGAATGGAGCGCCGCCAGGCGGACACGATCCGGGACTTGCAACGCGGCGAATTTCTCGCGCTTGGTCCGGCGATCAGCCGCCGTCCGGTCAGCGTGCGGATCGGTGGGGTCCGCACGACGCCCCGAAGCTCCAGCCCGAAGCTGATGCCGCTCCCGCAGCTGCCGAGCGACAGCCTGCGGGACATGCTGTTCGCCGCTCGGGCGGAGGAGGAAGCACCGCCGCCGCCCCCGCCGCCCGCACCCACGGTGCACGAGCTGATGCGCAATATCTCGACGCCGCCAGCCGCGCCGGTTCCCGATGCGCCCGCGCTCGACGATGAGGCGCAGGAGGCCGTGCGCGCGGCGGTGATCGCCGAGATCGCGGCCGAAGATCCGCGCCAGCCCGGCCCGAAACTCTACCAGGATTTCTTGGTACGCTGCCGGATGCGCGGTGTTGCGGCGCCGATCCCGCTCGACCGGTTTCGCACGGGGCTGGCGATGGCGCAGGCCGGCATCGAAGACGGGCCGGACTGGCACCCGGCGCTCGCGCTCGCCGCCGCGCTTCCCGAAGAGATGCTGGCGCCCTTCCTCGGGCTCGCGCAGGCGGCGCGCGAAGGCGCTGCCTGCCCGAGCGACGCGGCCATTGCCGCGCTCTACGGCACCAACTCGATTGGCCGGGCGCGGCGGATGCTCGGCTTTATCGAGGACAAAGGCCTGATCGTCGTGCGCACCGACGTGATGGGGCGCCGCTCGATCAGCCTGCCCCACTTGGGCTGGACCACCGCACCGGCCCCGCCCGATCCGTCGCACCCGATGCCGCCGGGCCGCGCCGCCGCGCGCGAGATGATGCGCGCGGAAGGCCGTTAGGGCCGGTCGGGCGACGCTCGACCTATCGGGTACGGCTAAAACGGCGAGCATTCACCAGAGTCACAACCGTTTGGTTCGCGTAGCTTTCGAGCCTGCCGAGAAAGCGTATCGAGAACTGCCCCCGCTGACGAATTCTCGACTACGGTTCTCGACGGGCTCGAACCTTCGCTCGAAACGAACGGTTAGGACTGACACACGATGTATGAATTCGCCCGAACGATGCGATACGGCGCCGATGGCTATTCGGCGTCGTCGATCTCGCGATCGATCATGTCCATGAAATCGCGGGCGGCCTCCTTGTCCTCCTCATCCTTGAACGCATCCAGATCGGGCGCCGCGCCCAGCATGTACATCAGGCACCATAAGGCGAAGCGCCGCCCATCATCTTTTTCGAGCGCGAACTGCAGGCGCAGCGCCTCGACGCCGCTCAAGAGCCGCTCGGGCGAAATGCTCGCAATGTCCGCCGTTCCGAAGAAGCGGACGAGAAGATGATCGAAATCCATGCCGGGCCTCTAGCAGAACCGCGCCGGGAGCGGGAGAATTCGCGTAAGCGGAACCGGGCTTTATTTTGCAACGGTGAAGCCTGCTTGACGCGGGCCCGAAAGAGGAGACGATAGGCGCACCGCCCGTGAAGGAGGGGCGCGCGCATGACCCGGCTCGATGAAGTGCCGACCATTGTCGAGGCCTTGTGCGCGGCGTTCGACCGCTCGGTCGAGGCGTTGAGGACGGCACTGCAACTTTATCTCGACAACGGTGCAATCCCTGATGCCGAAGCGCGCCGCGAAGGCCTGTTTTCCTATCCCGAGCTTGTCGTTGATTTTGCCGGCGAGCGGCCGGCGGAAATGCCGCCGCGCGCGTTTGGCCGGCTGAACCAGCTGGGCCGCTACGCCGTCAGCGTTGCCCATCCGCGGCTGTTCCACTCCTATCTTGTCGAGCAGCTCAGCCTGCTCGTGCAGGATTATGCGGTGGACGTCTCGATCCGGCCGAGCCGGAGCGAAATTCCCTATGTCTATGTTCTCGATCAGGCCTCGAACCTGAAGCTCGGCCAGGTCACCGCCGCTGAGCTCGGCCGGCATTTCCCCACCAGCGAGCTTGCGCATATCGGCGATGAGATCATCGACGGCGTCTGGCAGTACGAGCCCGGAACCCCGCGCCCGCTTGCGCTGTTCGATGGCCCGCGCGTGGCGTTCAGCGTCGCCCGCCTGCTCCATTATACCGGCACCGCGCCCGAAGATTTCCAGCCCTATGTGTTGTTCACCAACTATCAGCGCTATATCGACGAATTTCTCCGATGGGGCATGGAGGCGTTGCGCGGCGAGGACAGCCGCTATCTCGCGCTGATCGGCCCCGGCGGGCTCAAGGTCACGCGCGCGTCGATCGAGCCGGACGCGGTGATCGCCTACGCCCATAGCCGGCAGCAGCAAATGCCCGCCTATCATCTGATCGCGCGCGAGGGCGGTGGCATCAGCCTCGTCAATATCGGCGTCGGGCCCTCCAACGCCAAGACGATCTGCGATCATCTCGCGGTGCTGCGCCCCGAGGCCTGGCTCATGATCGGCCATTGCGGCGGCCTGCGGCCCAGCCAGACGATCGGCGATTATGTGCTGGCGCACGCCTATCTGCGCGACGACCATGTGCTCGACGACGTGCTGCCGGTCGAAATTCCGTTGCCGGCCATTGCCGAGATTCAGCAGGCGCTGTTTGCCGCCGCCGTATCGGTCACCGGCGAGCCGGCACAGCTGCTCAAGCGGCGGCTGCGGACCGGCACCGTGATCACCACCGACGATCGCAACTGGGAACTGCGCTACACCCGCTCGACGCTCCGCTTCAATCAATCGCGCGCGGTGGCGATCGACATGGAGTCGGCAACGATCGCGGCGCAGGGCTATCGCTTCCGTGTGCCCTATGGCACCCTCCTGTGCATTTCCGACAAGCCCCTGCACGGCGAGATGAAGCTCCCCGGCCAGGCCAATGCCTTTTACGAACGATCCGTCAGCCAGCATCTGCGGATCGGCGTCGAAACGCTCTGCATGCTCAAGCAGGAAGGCCAGACGCTCCACTCGCGCAAATTGCGCAGCTTCGACGAGCCGCCGTTTCGATAAGTTCGCCCACGGCAGCGTGACGGCATTATCCGCCCGACTATCGGTGACTCCCGGACTCGGGCAGGTCCGTCAGAGCGAACTCACCAGATGCCCACCGTCGACTTCGATGACCGATCCCGTCATGTAAGTGGAGGCATCGGACGCCAGCAGCATCAGCGCCCCGTCCAGCTCTCCTTTCCGGCCAAGGCGGCGCATGGGCACGCGCTGGATCATGGCCCTGCCCGGCTCGGTCTTCCAGAAATCGGTGTTGAGATCGGTCTCGAAATAGCCTGGCGCGATCGCGTTGACGCGGATTCCGTACCGCGCCCATTCCAGCGCGAGCTGCTTCGTCATCTGGATCAGCCCTGCCTTGGAGACGGCATAAGCCGTGAGCCCGGGCACCTGCCGCAGGCCAACCACGGACGCGATATTGATGATCGAACCAGCGGCCTGACCGCGCATGACATTCGCCACACCTCTCGCCAGCAGGAACTGCCCCTTGAGATTGGTGTTCAGAACGGCATCCCAATCCGCCTCGCCATGATCGATCGCCATGACGGTGCGGGCAATGCCGGCATTGTTGACAAGGATATCAACCCTTTGCAGCTTTTCGCACAGGGCCGTGATGCTGTTTGCATCCGCAACATCCAGATGGGCGACATCGCAGCTCCCACCGGCATGCGCGATCTTCTCCGCAACCTTCGCGAGCGCGCCTTGGTTACGGGCGGCGGCGATAACATGCGCGCCGTGGGCGGCAAGGGTCGATGCAAAGGAGGCGCCAAGCCCGCTCGATGCGCCCGTTACGAGCGCGATTCTGCCATCCAGCCTCCAGGCCACGCCTCGCTCCCCTTTTCCTTCGCTTGAGACGCATCATTTGCGCCGCCGGTTGCCTGTGCTCTACGCGCGGATTGCGAATTCGTCGACTGGCTTCCCGAAGGAGGCTATCGAGCGCTATTTGGCACGCCGCTTTATTTGGCTCTTCTTCAAATGTTCAATACAGGACAGAATAGCCGAGCATCCGGCCCGTGATAAGCGCGAACGCATGGCAACGTGAAACGGACGCGCGCTGCCGGGCGAAGGCCGGGTCCTTTTACTCGATGGCGCCGTTGCCGTTCACCGGCACCACTGGGGAATCGGGCACCGACTGCTTCATGACATCGGGCTTGCCGCTGCCTTGCGCCTTGGGGGCGGGCGTCGTGCTGACCGATTGCAGCGCGACGGTCGCGGCCTGGAGCGCGGCGATCGCGGCCTGCATCGCCTGATCGCGTGAATCCGCCGATGCCGGCGGAGATGTAGCAACTGTAGGGGCAGCGGGGGTTGCCGCGCTAAGCTCCGTCTTGACAGGCTCCGTGGGCGCGGGCGGGATCGCGGATGCGTCACCCGGCAAGGCTTCAGGCGGGGTGCCGGCAGGCTTGGCCGCTGCCAGCGTGGCCTGAGCGGCCGGTGCAGGCGCGCTCGCCGCTGTGGCCACGGCGGCCGCTGGGCAGCCATTGCTCTCCGGCACGCGCTCGACCGTCTGCGCCAGCAGCAGCAAGTCCCTGTCATCGGCGGCGGCGGCGGCCCTCAGCAGCATGCCGACCTGCGCGCAGGTATCGGGGTTGGCATAATCCTGCGACGCCTGGGCATTGGCCAGCACCGTCGAATAGCGGTCATAAGCGATTTGGGCGTCCTCGCCCGCCTCTCTCTGGAAATGATCCTTAAGTATCGCGATATTCTTATCAAGAACAGTGCGCCGATGCTCGACGAAATCATTATATTCACTTTCGAACACAGGATTGTCGGCGCGGCAGTGCAAGGTTCCGACCATCAGTCGCGCGTGAAGATCGCGCAATTGAGCTGCCTTGATTTCATTGGGGTACCAGCAGCTCGTAGCATAAGCGTTGGTACCGAACATGATGAGCGTGGATAAAAGCGTAGTGGCCGCAGCTCTTCGAGCGACGCGCATAAGTGCCTCCAGCCGGTGAACGGCTACAGTTGATTGTTACAGAAGCGGCTGTTGGATGGACGTGCCTGGCGCCCATTATGAGTCGCAACGTCAGGATCTTCCTACGGAAAAACGCTTGCAATCGCGTAAATGAATAGCCTGTCCCGGCTTCGACCAAGCGTGCTAAATCTTCGACGGGTTGTCAGGCAATATTCGCCGTTCATTATCACCGTCTCTTTCATCCGTCATGCCGGCGCCGGCCGGAAATCGATGTCTGTCAAAATGTTCGAGGACATTATCGATCGGAAGGACATCGACTCCAGCCTTCGCTGGGGCGACTGAGTCTATTCAAGACAGTGGGGTCACGTTTGCGGGGCAGTGGGACCCTGAAACGCATTCAGGGTGACGATTTTGGACAGGCCACTCGATATCCCCGCGTCACGCTGAACTTGTTTCAGCATGCACTCGGCCACGGGCGCCACGCTAGCGGGGCGGTGGACCCTGAAACAAGTTCAGGGTGACGGTTTTGGTTAGGCCACTCGCCACGGGGCCGTTGACTGACACCCTAATTCGGCAGGCGCACCTTCGCGCCGACGCCGAGCACGGTCACGTCCGACGGGCCGCGAAAATGATTGGCCGGAAGATGATAGCGGCCGAGCCGAGGCTTGAGCGACACATCCTTATCATCATCCTCAACATCGAGTTCTTCGCGCAGATCGGCGCGCAGGGCGGGCTTGCTGTCATCGGGCAACCGCGGCCGGGGGCTGCGGGCGGGCGGGTGCCTGATCTGGCGGAGATCATAATCGACGTCGAGCAGGCGGAGCGGGGCCGATCGTCCGGACGGCCCTCGTTTGGCTGGCCGGGCAGCCGATGATGCGGCTGCCATCGCACAGGCCAGTGCGCAGCAGATTGCCCCGGCCGTCCTGAAGCCCTTGCGCATGCGCAGACAACGGACGGCCGCTCCGGGCCGTTCCGTGCGTGCCGCATCGCTTCGATCCGCTCGTTTCACACATACTCGGGAAGTTCACGTAATGACCGGGCGGCTTGCGCGTGGCAGATATGGTTAATGTTCGACGCACCGTTTCCGCCTTTTGGCCATCAGCAGCGCATCGATGCGCTGCGCTCGCTATCGATTCGATGCGACGATCCGATCCTGGCCGAACGCTTCAGGCGGCTCGCCGAGGGACTGGAGAAGCGCTCCGCGTCCCCCGTGGGCGCGGCGGGCGCGCGGGGCTGAGCCCGCATGGCCGATCTGCCCCAGCAGTCGGCGGAGGACCTGCAGCGTCAGGCGGATCTGTTCCGCCGCATTGCCGGGCAGGTGCGTGACGAGATGGTTTCCAAGCAGCTCCGCGATTTCGCGGACGAGCTTGAGAGCAGAGAGCGTGAGCGGGCATGAGGGGGACAAGGTGGAGCTAAGCGGAACAGTGGTTCAGAATCTGCGGCGCGCGATCGATAGCGCGCGCAGGCATGAAGGCAGGCCGGTCTATCGCGAGACGATCGACTACTGGTCCTTGCTGGTCACGCATGCGCGCGATTCGCAGACCCGATCGCGCGAAAGAAGCCCCAAGCTGGACCAGCTCATCGGCAAGCTGAGCGACATGCTGGCGGAGCGGCAGGCGGTCTGACGCCGTTGGCCCGCGCGCGGCGGCACACCTAGAGTCGATCCGATTCAGATTGAACCGGATCGTCTCCAGCTATTCCTTTGTTTGCCGTGATTTCCGAGCCGGCAGGTGATTCCACCTGCCTCGAAATCACTCTAGCGCAGGCAGGCGATGACGCCGCGGATCACATTGCCGGTTTCGCGCACGTCGCGGACGGCGATGCTTTCAATCCCCGCCGCCCTCACCGGATCGTCATTGCCGCCCGGATAGATGGCGTCGCCCATGAACAGGATGGCGTCGCGATCGAGCCGGGCATGTTTGCACAAGCGATCGATCGCATAAGCCTTGTCGACGCCCTTTTGGGTGATATCGATCGAGGTCGAGCCGCCGATTTTGACCGAGAGATCGGGCAGCCGCTCGACCAGGATCGCCTGCAGCGCCTTGCGCTTGGCGAGATCGGGATCCCACGCCTTCTTGGCATCGAGCGCGGCCTTCTGGCCGAGCGCGGAAAAGGTGATCTGGCTGCCGCGATCCTCGATCTGTGGGCCTGATGTCTTTTCCTTGTCGAAGCCGCATTGCTTCACCGCCTCGTCAAGCGCCTGCAGGATGCGGTCGCGCTGATCGCGGGTGAAATCGTCCGCGTAGATCTTGCGCCATTTGCCCTTTTCGTAGCGATAGAGCTTCGATCCGGTGGTCGGCATGATGAAGAGCCGCCGCCAGCGCGTTCCTTTCGGCAGGCGCGAGACGACCTGCTTGTCGAACTGCGGCCAGTCGCCGCCCGAGATCACCGCCACCTTGGCGACATCGAGCAGATCCTTGAGCAGGCCCGCCATCTCATCGTCGATCGGCTGCTTGCTTTCGGCGAGCGTGCCGTCGAGATCGAAGGCGATGAGCTTCTTCATGAGCCGCGCACCATCGGCAGCAGGATCTCGTCGATCGCCCGCGCGACGCCATCCTCCTCGTTCGACGCGGTGACGCGGCAGGCGGCCTTGCGGACCTCCTCCGGCCCCTGCCCCATCGCGATCGAGAAACCCGCGCGCGCGAACATTGCCATATCGTTGCGCTGATCGCCGATCACCGCCACCCGATCGAGCGGCACGCCCGCCGCCGCGGCCAGCGCGGCGACGCCGTCGCCCTTGTTGGCGCGCGGGGCGGTGATATCGAGATAATAGAGCTGCGATCGCATCACCGTCGCTTGCTCGCCCAGCGCCTCACCGATTTCGTGCTCGAGCCGGGCGAGCAGGTCATGATCGTCGGAGACCGCGACGATCTTGTCCGCGGCATCGATCAGCTTGGCGAAATCGCCTCCGACGATGGGCTCCTGATTGGCCGCTCTGCGTTCACGCGCCGCATAGACATCGTCCACCCGCTCGGCATGCCAGCATCCGTCGTGGAACAGCCAGCGGATGATCTCCGGCCTCGCGATCATGTCTAGAGCGCGCTTGGCGACGTCCGGGCGAAGCCGCTCGGCCGAGACGAGCGAGCCATCCGGCAGCACCAGCGTGCCGCCGTTGAACGCGCCGAGAGCGCCGGTGAGGCCAAGCTTCTCCGCGATCCAGAGCATGCCGCTCGGCGGCCGCGCACTGATCAGCGAGAGCGGCACCCCGGCCTGGCGGAGACGGCCCACCGCCGCGACGACACCCTCGCTCAGGCTCTTGTCGTCGCGGACGAGCGTGCCGTCGATATCCGACACGACGAGATTGATGCGGCTCATCCGATCGGATGCCAGCTGCGGCCGTCGCGCGCGATCAGCGCATCGGCGGCCTTGGGCCCGGCGCTGCCCGCCGGATATTCCTCGGGCTCGCCATCCCGCCAGGCGTCGATCAGCGGCTGGACCGCGCGCCAGCCCGCCTCGATCTGGTCGGCGCGCTGGAACAGCATCTGATCGCCGGTCAGCACATCGTACAGCAGCGTTTCATAGCCGGTGCGGTGGCCGAGATCGAACTGCTCGGCATAAGCGAAATGCAGCCGCGCCGGCACGGTTTCGACGAGCGGCCCCGGCCGCTTCACCGCCAGCTCGAGCGCGATGCCTTCTTCGGGCTGGATCTGGAGCACGAGCTGGTTGGCGGGCAACCGATCGGTGGGGGTATCGCGGAACAGCATCAGCGGCGCCTCGCGGAAGCGCACGACGATCTCGGTATCGCGCGCCGCGAGCGCCTTGCCGGTGCGCAGATAGAAGGGCACGCCATGCCAGCGCCAGCTTTCCACCGCTAGCTTCATCGCAACATAGGTTTCAGTGCGGCTGTTGGGGTTCACGTCCTTGGTGCGGCGATAGGCGGGAACTTTCTCGCCACCGGCGGTGCCGCCCCGATAGCGGCCGCGCACGGCATCGCCCGGATCGACCGGCCGCACGGCGGCGAGCAGCTTCGCCTTCTCGGTGCGGATCGCATCGGCATCGAAGCTGTTGGGCGGCTCCATCCCCACCATGGCGAGCAGTTGCAGCAGATGGTTGGGCACCATATCGCGCAGCGCGCCGGTCGCGTCGTAGAACGCGCCACGCGTGCCGACCGCCACCGTCTCCGCTGCGGTGATCTGGACATGATCGATATAGCGATTGTTCCACACCGCCTCGGTCATCGCATTGCCGAAGCGGGTAACGAGGATGTTCTGTACCGTCTCCTTGCCCAGAAAATGATCGATCCGGTAGATCTGCGCCTCGCCGGCATGGGCGAGGATATGCTGGTTGAGCGCACGCGCGGAGGCGAGATCGGTGCCGAACGGCTTTTCGATGACAATCCGCCGAAAGCCCTCGCTTTCCTCCAGCAGCCCGGCGACGCCGAGGCGTTCGACGATCGGGCCGAAGAAGCTGGGCGCGGTCGCGAGATAGAAGACGGCATTGCCGGAAAGCCTGGCACGCAGCGCATCGAACAGCTTGGGATCGGCGAAATCGCCTTGCAGATAATGGATGCGCTGGGCGAGGCGCTGCCAGACGCGGCTATCCTCGACAAAGGCGGAGAGCTGCTTGCGCAAGCCCGCATCATCGCCCTCGCCATGGCTGACGCCAATGAAGCTGGTCTTCGCGTTGAGCAGCTTGGCGGCTTGGAGATTGATGAGCGCGGGCATCAACAGCCGCCGCGTGAGATCGCCCGTCGCGCCGAAGATCACGAATGTCGCGGGCGGCGCGACCGGCGCCTTCCTCATTGCGGCATTTCGACATGCCCGCCGAAGCCGAAGCGCATCGCGGACAGGAGCTTGTCGCCGAAGGTCGTATCCACCCGGCTGCGGTAGCGCGCGAACAACGCCGCGGCGAGCACATAGGCTGGCACCGCCTCCTCCATCGCCGCCTCGACCGTCCAGTGCCCCTCGCCCGAATCCGCGACCTTGCCTTCGAAGCCTTCGAGCCGATGATCCTTGGCGAGCGCGCTGGCGCACAGATCGAGCAGCCAGGAGGAGATGACGCTGCCGCGCCGCCAGACCTCGGCAATGTCGGTGAGGTTGAGATCGAAGCGCTCCTCCTCGGGCAGCTTTTCGGAGGCCTTGCCCTTGAGCACATCGAAGCCCTCGGCATAGGCCTGCATCAGCCCATATTCGATGCCGTTGTGGACCATCTTGACGAAGTGACCTGCGCCGGCCGGGCCGGCATGGATATAGCCTTTCTCAGCGCGCGGATCCTCGGAGGCGTCGGTGCGCTCGCGATTGGGGGTCGGCGGAATCGTGCCCGCGCCCGGGGCCAGCGTATCGAAGATCGGATCGAGATGATCGACGATCGCCTTCTCGCCGCCGATCATCATGCAATAGCCGCGCTCCAGCCCCCACACGCCGCCCGAGGTGCCGACATCGACATAGCTGACGCCCTTTTCGGCGCACGCCTTGGCGCGGCGGATATCGTCCTTGTAGAAGCTGTTACCGCCATCGATGATGATGTCGCCCTTCTCCGCTAGGCCCAGTAGCGCGGTGATCGTAGCTTCGGTCGCCTCGCCCGCTGGCAGCATGACCCAGAAGATGCGCGGGTTTGCGAGCCTGGCGGCGACATCTTCGAGCGAGGCGGCGGCGACCGCGCCTTCCTGCGCCAGCTTCTCGCCGGCCTCGGCGTTACGATCGAAGGCGACGACCTCATGGCCGCCCCGCATCAGCCGCCGCGCGATGTTGGCGCCCATGCGGCCAAGCCCGATGATTGCGATACGCATCGGCATCAATTCCTTGTGACTGAAGTTAGAGCGACAAATCTAAAGTTCGTACTATTTAGTCGCCCCAGCGGAGGCTGGGGCCCATGTCTCTTTGAACATTCGATGTCGTTTCAAATATCGAGAGACATGGATCCCTGCCTTCGCAGGGATGACGGCGGAAAACAGGAACGAGCGTGGAGTCCATGAAACTAGCGACCTGAAAATTGCCGGCGCTTGCCGTCGACTGCCTGGAGCAGCTTGTCGGCGGCGTCCACGAACTGCTTCACCCCGTCGGTCACCAGCGCGCGGGTGACGCCGGGCAGATCGAGCCCGAGCCGATCCGCCTGGGCTAGCACCCGGCGCGCCTCATCGACATCAGCGGTCAGCGTTTCCTTTACGACGCCATGATCGCGGAACGCGTCCATGGTCTTGGGCGGCATGGTGTTGATGGTGTCAGCCCCGATCAGCGTCTCGACATAGAGCGTGTCGGAATAAGCGGGATCCTTGGTGCCAGTCGACGCCCAGAGCAGCCGCTGCGGCATCGCGCCCTGGGCAGCGAGCTTGCGCCAGCGCTCGCTCGCGATCAGCTCCTGATACCAGGCATAGGCAAGCTTGGCGTTGGCGATGGCGACCTTGCCGCGCAGCGCCTTCAGCGCATCGGCCTCCTTGTCGCCCTCAGCGATCCGGGCGTCGATCTTCTTGTCGATCGCGCTATCGATGCGGCTGACGAAGAAACTCGCGACGCTGGCGATGCGATCAATCGGCTCGCCCTTGGCCAGCCGCGCCTCCAGCCCATCGAGATAGGCGTTCGCCACCGCCTGATAGGCTTCGATCGAGAAGAGCAGCGTGATGTTGACGTTGATGCCGTCCGCGATCAGCGCCCGCACCGCCGGGGCGCCCGCCTTGGTGCCCGGCACCTTGATCATCAGATTGGGCTCGCCGACCGCGCGCCACAGCCGGCGCGCCTCCTCGATCGTCTCCTGCGTCTCGTCGGCGAGCGCGGGTGAGGCTTCGAGGCTGGCATAGCCATCCTTGCCGCCGAGCTGGTCATAGACCGGCCGCAGATCCCGCGCCGCCGCCTTGATGTCGGCCACCGCCTCATGCTCATAGGCTTGCTGCACGGTCGCGCCGGGCTGGGCGAAGACCGCGCGGAAGCCCTCGTCATAGGCATCGCCATGGCCCATCACCTTTTCGAAGATCGAGGGGTTGGAGGTGACGCCGGTCGCGCCGTCCTGCTCGATGAGCTTGCGAAGGCCGCCTTCCTTGAGGAAGCTGCGATCGAGAAAATCGAGCCACACCGCCTGCCCTAGTTCGTGGAGCTTCTGCAGCGGGTTGGCCTTGGTCTGGGGCTTGTCGAGAACGCTATCACTCATGTGTTCCTCTCCATGATCTCGCGCGCCACCTTGCAGACATTGTCGACGGTGAAGCCGAATTTTTCCTGCAGCTTGGCGAGCGGCGCCGAGGCGCCGAAGGTGGACATGGTGATCGTACCGCCATCATGCCCGACATAGCGATCCCAGCCGAGCGCACCGCCCTGCTCCACCGCCAGCCGCGCGCGCACCGTCGGCAGGAGCACGCTGTCACGATAGGCCTGGTCCTGCTTTTCGAACAGATACCAGCTCGGCAGCGAGACGACCCGCGACTTCACGCCCTCGCTCGCCAGCTTTTCGTGCGCGGCGGCGACCAGCGGCAGCTCCGATCCGGTGCCGATCAGGATGATCTCGGGATCCCCCCCGCTATCGCCCGCGCTATCGGCCAGGATGTAGCCGCCTTTCTCGAGCCCGTCGGCGGGGGCATATTTGCTCCGGTCGAGCGTTGGGATCGCCTGGCGCGAAAGGATCAGCGCGGTCGGCTCGTGGCTATGCTCGAGCGCAACCTTCCACGCGACGGCCGTCTCGTTGGCATCGCCGGGGCGGATCGTGTCGAGCCCCGGAATCGCGCGCAGCGTCGTGAGATGCTCGATCGGCTGGTGCGTCGGCCCATCCTCGCCGACCCCGATCGAGTCATGGGTGAAGACGAACACGACCGGCAGCTCCATGATCGCCGCCAGCCGGATCGGCGCGCGCATATAGTCGGCGAAAACGAGGAAGGTGCCTGTATAGGGCCGCAGATAGGAGAGCGCCATGCCGTTGGCGATCGATCCCATCGCATGCTCGCGCACGCCGAAATGGAGGTTGCGGCCGCCATAATTGTCCGGCTCGAACGAGGGCTGATCCTTGATGTCGGTCTTGGTCGAGGGCGAAAGATCGGCCGCGCCGCCCAGCAGCGCGGGGATGTGGGGCGCGACCGCGTTGAGCACCTTGCCGCCCGCATCACGCGAAGCGACGCCCTTGGCGTCGGCGGGGAAGCTCGGCAGCGCCTCCTGCCAGCGGCTCGCGATCTTGCCGCGGCGGAGCTGATCGATCTCGGCGGCTTCCTGCGGATAGGTTTCGCGATAGCGGGCGAAAAGCTGCTCCCATTGCTCTCGCGCGGGCTGGCCGCGCACGGCGATTGCCTGGTGGAACGCGTCCGACACGCCGTCGGGAACATAGAATTGCCTGTCCGCCGGCCAGCCATAGGCCTCCTTGGTCTTGCGGACATTCTCCTCGCCCAACGCCTCGCCATGCGCTTTTTCACTGCCGGCGCGCGGGCTGCCCCAGCCGATCACCGATCGGACGATGATGAAGGTCGGCCGGTCCCCAGTGGTCCGGAAGGCTTCGAGCGCGCCGGCAATCGCCCGGGTATCGTTGGCATCGTCGACGTGGATGACGTTCCAGCCATAGGCTTCGAAGCGCTTGCCGACATCCTCGGTGAAGGCGAGCTCGGTCGATCCCTCGATCGAGATCATGTTGCTGTCGTAGATCCAGCAGAGGTTGGAAAGCTTCAGGTGTCCGGCGATTGAGGCGGCCTCGCCCGAGACGCCCTCCATCATGTCCCCATCGCCGCACAGCACATAGACGTCATGATCGAACAGATCGAAGCCGGGGCGATTATACCGCGCCGCGAGCGCCCGTTCGGCGATCGCCATGCCGACCGAATTGCCGCAGCCCTGGCCGAGCGGGCCAGTGGTGGTCTCGACCCCGGTCGTCATCCGATATTCGGGATGGCCGGGGGTCTTGGACGAAAGCTGGCGGAAATTGCGAATGTCGTCGAGGCTGACAGCAGGATTACCGGTTGGGCGGCCATCGGCATCGATCTCGCGCACCTGGGCGAGATGCAGCGTCGCATAGAGCAGCATCGAGGCATGGCCGACCGAGAGCACGAAGCGATCGCGATTGGGCCAATCGGGCGTATCGGGATCGTAGCGCAGGAAATCGCGCCACAGCGTGTAGGCGACCGGCGCGAGCGCCATCGGCGTGCCGGGGTGGCCCGAATTCGCCTTTTGCACCGCATCCATCGCCAGCGTGCGGATCGTATCGATCGTCAGGCGTTCGAGCGAGCCATCCTCGCGAACATCGTCCAGGGCCGGAGAGATTGTCGCCGTCATGGCAAAAGGCCGTCCTCATGAGCTGTTTGTGCAACGAGAAAGCGATCCGAAGGTTTCCCTGTTCCGAGATAAGCTGAGTTAGTGCCGTTGCCTCCTGATCACCCCGCTCGCCGTGCCGAGATAAAGCGTATCGATTTCGGTCAGGAACAGGCCGTGACCGAGCGCGCCTGGGATCGCATCGAGGCCGGCGGCGAGCGCGGCCCAATCATCGATCGTCCCGAATTCGCAATCGAGGATCAGATTGTCCTGCTCGGTCCGCCACGGCTGCCCGCCCGCGCCGGTACGCAGCGTCGGGCGGCCGCCGAGCGCCGCGACCCGCGCCGCCACGAAGGCGCGCGCCAGCGGCAGCACCTCGATCGGAACCGGCCGCGCGCCGAGCTGCGCGACCGCCTTGGATTCGTCCGCGATCGCGATCATTCGCCGCGCCGCCTGTGCCACCACCTTCTCGCGCAGCATCGCGCCGCCCGCGCCCTTGATCGCGCGGAAGGCGGGATCGATCTCGTCGACGCCGTCGATCGCCAGATCGATCGCAGCCAGATCATCGAGATCGACGACCGCAATGCCCGCCGCCGCCGCGCGCTCGGCGGTTTGCCGCGAGGTCGCGACCGCGCGCACCGCAAGCCCGGCGCGGACCCGGCAGCCGAGCACATCGATCAGGAACGCTGCGGTGCTGCCGGTGCCGAGCCCGATCAGCATGCCGGACGCGACCTCGGCGGCGGCCGCCTCGGCGGCGGTGCGCTTCTGCGCATCGGGTTCGGACGGATCGACGGTCATGGTTCGAGCCTAACGTTACGCCGCAGCCGGCGATGCACCCAATCGCAATCCCGACAGAGTGGAGGAGTATAATGCATGGCGTGACCGATTCGCACGACCAGGCGAGTATCAGCGATGAACGGCCGCGGCCGGCCGATTTCTGGCATCGTGCCCATGTCACCCTGAAGCCCGATCCCTCGCGCACGGTGCTGCGGCCGTTCGACGTGGAATATCCCGCGGCCTATTCGAAGAAGAAGGGCGCGCGCGTCGAGGCGATCATCGGGCGCATCCTCACCATGGACGAGCCGCTGATCAAGCGCGGCCTGCACTATGTGGACGAGCTGCTGGATTCGCGGCAGCGCAACCTGCAGACCATCCTGCTGCGCCAGTACGATCAGGTGAGAGATTACGTCCCCGAGGGCGCCAAGCTGAGCGACGAGCAGAAGCTGCTGATCGGCGGCGTCTTCAGCGAGGAATATGCCTTCGAGGCGGCGGCGCTGTTCAACCCCAGCATCGTGCGCCATTGGGATCAATCGGGCCTCAAGCCAGGCGCGGTTCGCTTCATCCTTTCGATGCGGGGGATCGGCGAGGGCCATGTCTCCTCCGTCACCTTCCGCACCGGCGTCTGGGACGGGGCGCTCGGCGTTCGCGTCGAATCGCCCAGCGGCTATGCCGAGCCGCCTCAGATCGAGACATGCGGCAAGGACGGTAGCGAGCTCGCGCTCCATTTCGACAATATCGAGGAGCTGTCGGAAGCCGTGCTGTTCCCGATGACGCCAAGCCAGGCGCGCGGGATCGAGGATCTGCGGCTCGTCACCTTCACCGAGGAGGACGGCACGCAGCTTTATGTCGGCACCTTCACCGCCTTCGACGGCATCGACATCCATCAGGAAATGCTGACGACCGAGGATTTTTGCCATTTCCGGACGCGGCCGATCGCGGGCAAGGTCGCCGAAAACAAGGGCATGGCGCTGTTTCCCCGCCGCATCAACGGGCGCTACGCGATGCTGGGGCGGCAGGATAATGAGAATATCTGGCTGATGTACTCGGACGATCTCCATCGCTGGGACGAGGCGGAGAAGATCATCACGCCGCTTCACCCCTGGGAATTCGTGCAGATGGGCAATTGCGGCTCGCCGATCGAGATCGACGAGGGCTGGCTCGTCATGACCCATGGCGTCGGCCTGCTGCGCAACTATACGATCGGCGCCTGCCTGCTCGACAAGGATGATCCCGCCAAAGTGATCGCGCGCTCCAACATTCCGCTGCTGCGCTCCGGCCCGGAACAGCGCGACGGCTATGTGCCCAACGTGGTCTACAGCTGCGGCAGCCTGGTTCAGGGTCGGCGCATCCTCGTGCCCTATGGCGTTGCCGACAATTTCGCGACGATCGTGACCGGCGATCTCGACGCGCTGCTCTCGCATCTGAGCTGAGTTTCGTCTCATCTTGGCGCGCGCCGTCGCGCAGGTCCCGGCGGCTAGTAACATCGCCACGCTCGGCGCGTCCAGCAGCACGGCCCAGGGCGGCTTCGCGCCGGCTCCAAATGGTTCCAGCACCATGATTAAAGATTTTCATGGCGATTATCGTACGAGGAACTATACGGCACGCCCCGACGATGTTATGCGGCGCCCGCTCTTCCCTTCCTATCAATGCAGGATCGCAATGGCTGACGAGGATATTCTTTCCCTGACCGCGGATATTGTCGCGGCGCATGTCTCCAACAATCAGGTCGCCACCAATGACATGAGCGGGCTGATCGCGGCCGTGCACGGCGCCCTCGTCTCGCTCCGCCGGCCAGCGGCGGCGGAGCCCCAAGCGAAGGAGCCGGCGGTTTCGATCAAGGCGTCGGTCAAGCCCGATTATGTCGTGTGCCTGGTCTGCGGCAGCAAACAGAAGATGCTGAAGCGCCACCTCATGAGCGCGCACGGGCTAACCCCGGCGGACTATCGCGCGGAGTTCAACCTGCCCGCCAGCTATCCGCTGGCCGCGCCCAACTATGCCAAGCGGCGCAGCGAGCTTGCCCAGGCCAGCGGGCTCGGAAGGCGGCGCGCCGAATCGGCTGTGCCAGCGGCCCCGGCCGAAGCCGCGCCCCCGCCGAAAGCGACGCCGACGCCCGGCGCGAAGCCCCCGCGCAGCCGGCTCAAGCTCAAGACGCCCGCCTAATCCGGCGGCGCGGCGGCTGCTGCATTGAGCTCGGCGCTGATCATGGCGGCGAGCGCCTCCTCCGCGCGGGTGCGCAGGCTTGCATCCTTGGCCGCGAGATCGTTCCGGATCCATTCGGGCAGATGGCGCAGCAGTTCGGCGAGGGCAGAGGGTGCGATGGTGGGCATGCCGCCCCTCTCCGCCAGCGCGCGGCCGGTTGCAAGTCACTCCTGCACAGTGCGGGCACATTGCGCGCCGGCATGTGCCGGCGGCACGCGGAACGCCTTTCGGGCGCGCGAGGGAGGGGACGCCGAGCCCGAGCGGCCGGCCAGCACCCGGCGCATCGATCCCCCGGCTAGCGAAGACCGGAGGCGAGGCCTGCCATGACCGGCAACGAAGCCAGACGGTGAGCAACTCTGGTATGCTTATCGTTAACCTTGAAAGAGCTCTAGCCTCGACGCAGAAACGCTGATAGGCGCTTGGCCGATGAACCGCACCCATATCAAGGAACTCGACAGTCTTCGCGCTATCGCCGTCGGTCTAGTTTTTATTCAGCACTGGAACGTTGCGGGTCTCGGTCATTTCTACACCGGCGGATGGGGAGTCCGTTTCTTTTTTGTTCTCTCTGGTTTCCTGATAACGGGTATCTTGTTAAATTCCCGTGAAAGGATCGAGAGCGGATCTAGCCTGAGCGAAGAATTAAAGACCTTTTACATTCGGCGTACACTGCGGATATTCCCCGTTTATTACTTGGTTCTGACGTTGGTAGCGTTTCTAGCGCTTCCAGGATTCCACCAGAACCTACCTTGGCATGTGCTTTACGGATCGAATATCCGCTATTCACTTGACGGGCACTGGCCTCAGACGGCTTCACACCTTTGGTCGCTCGCGGTGGAGGAGCAATTTTATCTACTCTGGCCGGCGATGATTTTCCTGCTGCCTCGTCGCGTGGTGCTTCCGGCCATCGTTGCTCTGATTACGTTTGCCCCTGTTTTCCGGCACGTGATACGCTTAAGTAGCGGCCACCACATCGCGGCGATGACATTGATGCCCGGCTGCCTTGACTCGCTTGGGATTGGAGCCTTGCTCGCTTATGCGCGTCACCAGAAGATGGATACGTCTGCGTGGTCGCTGCCGCTGCTGGCCACAGGCCTACCGATCCTCGCGATTGATCTGGAGTTTGGCCTTGCCTTGATCGGTGCAGGCGTTGTTAATGTAGTTACCAACGCAAGCGGGTCGCGCCTGATGTCGTTCCTTCGCATCGATCCGATATGCTATCTTGGGACGATTTCGTACGGCCTCTACCTCTATCACCCGTTCATATATCAGTTGCTTTTGCCATATGATCTACCTGGCAAGCTCCTAATCTGCACGGCAGCAACGATTGGCATAGCAGCGGTCTCATGGGAGAGTTTCGAGAAGCCTATTTTGCGGCTGAAAGGCCGTTTTGCCTACAAAGCGTCATCCGCGGTCACCGCCCAATAATGACGATCTTCAGTGGGCGGCCAGCGCCCAGCGCGTAGATCCCTGTCAGCGAAGCTCGAGACCGCTATTACACGCAGCGAAGCCGGATCGAGAGCAACTCTGGTACGCTTATCGTTAACTTTCAAACACCTCTAGCCCCGACTCGGAAACGCTGATAGGCGTATGACCGATGAATCGTGACCACATCAAGGAACTTGATAGGTTTCGTATGATTGTTACCCATCTGATTTTCGGTCACCGCTGACACGTTACAGCCAAATCTGAAATTACGGTTTTCCCGAGCAAATTGTCCACAACCGAAGTTTGCACGTCAATTTAACGTCCGCTACCTTTCAGCGTTGCATCAACAAGAGATTCGTCATGCAAGACCATCGCAATCTGGATCGTTATCTGCGAAAGGATATTCATCGGGTCGCGGGCTATCTTGCAACCATTGACGCTGAAGCCATAGCGGCGCTCGGCAAATTCCAAACGGCAAATGGGATAAAGGGCGATCTGTGCGAACTGGGCGTACATCACGGCCGCCTGTTCTTCATTCTGGCCCACCTTCGTGGAGTAGGCGAAAAGGCCTTACCGGTCGATCTCTTTCTGGATGGCGCGGGAAACGACAATGCCACGCACAGGGGACGCGACAAGGCCTTCTTCAATCATCTCGAGCGTTTCAAGATCCATCTCGATGACGTGCTGACCGCCAATACGCTGGAGCTGGCGCCCGATGACCTTCTCAAGCGGATCGGCAGGGCGCGGATCGTCAGCGTCGATGCCGGTCATCTTTACGACGAAGTCGCCAACGATCTGCGCTTGGCCAAGAGCATATTGACCGATGATGGCGTGATCATTGCTGACGATTATTTCAATATCTACTGGCCCGACGTGACCACCGCCACCAATGACTTCCTCACGCAGAATAGCGATTTCGCGCCATTCCTAATCACGCCGGGTAAGCTCTATATCTGTCGCACGTCAGCCATGGACCGCTATCAGCGCTTTGCGCATGAGTTCACCGCGTCTGACAAGATCCGCGCGCGAACGGTCGAGCTGAACAAGGTGCAACTCATCGCTGCGCGGCTCTCGCGCAAAGGAGAAGTTCATTATAAACTCAAGCGCTGGATCTAGCGCTTGAGCTACCCTGGGACGGCGCCGCTATCAGTGGGCCGCCTCATAGATTAGGGCGCTAGTCGGATAGCCGCCGCCCTGCAGGTGTGTGTTCTTGAAGATCACGTTATCACAGACTCCTTCCCCACGATTGGCGTTGCCGCCGAGGAACGAGGATTCCCAGAACATCGAGTTTTGCAGGATGGTATAGGGGTATGTCGCCTGCGACCCGTCACCATTTGGACCAGCGGTGTTCGAGCCGATCACGAAAGTGTTACGTCCAGTATTATTGAGAGTGAAATTACAATTGTACATGAACATGCCGATGATATAATTGTTGTCCTTGAAGAACGGGCCTTGAGCATTAGCGCTCAGCACGGTAATATTCTCAGCGATTCCTCCATAGCTCCACGCTCCGCCCAAGACGTTGATGTTGTTGCTGTTATAATATTGGAAGGTATCGGGGTGAAGTTGGGAGGTGGGCGGGATCGTTTGAAGCGTGACATTGCGCGAATAAAGCACATTCTGGATGAAGTTGCGCCCGCATAGCGGCACAGAGACGTTGACAACCGAGCGCGCGGTCCGGAAGGTGCTGCCGTAGTTATTATAAACACCGCCTCGCACCCAAGCATTAACGTTGGCGTGATTAAACGGGTAGTCCTGTGCGAGCCATGTCGCGCCGCCATCGAAGGAGCAATCTTCGAAATAGCCCGACGACCCCGATATACCAGTGGCCTGAATGCCACTCAGCGAAACGCCCTTTACGTGAAAGAGCTTCGTTCCCATGCCGGAGCTGTTCGAACTCGTGAAGACGCAATCACTCGGTTGAAGGCCGGGAAGTGCGCTCAATTTCATTGCCCGGAACGTCGTTGCGCGCGTTGACGAGGTGGAAAATGCGAGGTTCGTTCCGCCCGTGCAGACAAGCTCCAAATCGCCATAATTGTGTCCCGAACCAGACGGAGAGAACGAGGCGATCGCCTGCTCCATCGTCGCCTTGGGATGATCCTTGTCCAGGCCGCTATTGCCGCTGGAGCCATTGGCTCCAAAATAGCGCTTGGTTCGCGTGAGTGTACCATTAGCATTGGTCGTGAATTTGAATGCCTGCCTATAATCATTGTAGGCGTTCTGTAGTACGCGCGGCTTGCCGTTTTTTGGCCACGCCACGATTCGCATGCACCGGACAATTTCGGAGGAGTATCCGTCAGCCCACTTTGACGGGTCAATACGAACAGGGAAGCCCCAGAAATTCTCGGCCGAATTATATTGCGCGGTGATGGTGATCCAGGGCCCTTCGTCGCAGGCCACTGTCACCTTCTCCATGCCGAACAAGGGATGGTTGGTGTCAAAATCGCCGAGCGGCCCGGTATGATAAGCATGGATCCAGAGGATGTAAGGGCTGTCGAGTTCGAAGAATGGCGGCTCCTCCACATAGCAGGTTGGCGAAAAATTATAGCCAACATTGGCGGATGTACCGCGCTGCGCCGTGACAGATACGCCGTTGACGGCCGCCGTGGTCGCGGTCCATCCGGTGCCTGGGATGACTGTCTGGATCCCGGATATGGAATTGACCGTGAAGGTGAAAGCCGCAAGCTCGGCGGTCGAGGAGCCATCTGACACCCTCACAGTGACTCCGCTGAAGCTCCCTGCATTCGAAGTGCCGAGTGTGACAGTCGCTTGGTTGCCGCTGGCGAGAAGGGTGACTGACGACCCCGAGGACGCATTGATAAGCGACGGCGTATAGGTTCCGGTGCCGCCATCAAAGCTGACGGGGAAAGATATCACGTCGCCCTGGTTGGCAGTGGTGACGGGCGTTCCGTGGATCGCCAACGGGATGGCGGGGGCGTCCTGAATGATATCCGTAGGCGCAGTGTAGACGAAGATCGACTGTCCGTCGCCATTGATCGCAGCGACTCCAAGCCGCACCTTCTTGCTGATCTGCCCTGCGGCCAAGAGCAGCGTTGAGGCCGTAGCGCCGGCGAGATCGGTCCAAGTCGAGAAGTCCGGCGCATCCGCCGTCTGCCACTGATAAGCATAGCCGGTGATCACAGACTCCGTTGATGCCCATATTCCGTTGGTTCCGGTGAGCGTTTGACCATCGATAGCCGAACCCGAAATGGTCGGCGCGACTGTGTTGATTGCGTAGTCCCGCTTAGCGATATGGCCACGAAAGTTCAGTCGAGACATCAGCCTATTCCCAGAAGCATTGCGTTTGATGGATGTGAATTAGGCCCTGCCCCAGTAGAGTAGGTCAGCACCAAAATTCCTGCTCCGGCGGCTCCGGCCGCTCGAGCGCCCCCGCTACCGCCGCCATAGCCACCGCCATTGCCGCCGGTTGCACCCGAAGCGCTTGAGGTGTTGCCGCCACCGCCACCAGAACCAGGGCCGGCTACCGCGCTATCGCTCGTTTGCATCCAGATGGCATATTGAGAGCCGGCGCCACCGGTTCGCACCGTAGTTCCGCCACCGCCGCCGCCCGATCCGTTCGTACCGCTAGCGGTGACGACGCCCGAGAAATTGGGCCGTGTCGACATGAAGAACAGCACGAGCCAGGCGATCACCGCCGATTTGCCGGGGCCGCGCCCCGATTTCACCGCCATCTTGATGACGTCGCCGGGCGCGCGCGTCCGGATCGCCTCGCCCAGCACGGCGAGATATTCCGCCTGCCAGGCGTCCGGCCCCTCCCACCCGGCCAGATCGCCCTCGCCCCAATCGAAGATATAGCGCACGAAGCCGAGCGGATCGGCATAAAGCCGCGCCATATCCTCCGCGAGCATGCGATCGCTATCCCTCACCGGGATGCCTCGCGAGCGGACCGGATGGCGCGAATGCACACAGCAGCAGCGTCGCCGCCGCCCACGCCGCCGCTCAGCGCGCCAACCAGCCCGCCGGACAAGATCAGGATCAAAAGAAGCGCCAGCATAAGGCGCCCCATTAATCACAGATTTTGAAGCTCAGGGAGTGTACATTAAATGGGGGCGTGCCACCCGTGCTCTGAGTAATCTTAAGGTGATCCCGCTTGTTCTTCTGATCCAGCCCTGACGTGGATTGCCGAAAATTGCTCTGCTATTCGCCTGTTTAGCTCTCGTCGATTATCCCAATCCTCTTCCCATTCAGCTTGGTCGAGGTCCTTTCCGTAAATCGCGCGCAGCTGCTGAAAGACGCGATTAAGGTCGAGTAGTTTGCCAATCGACTCATATCTGTCCAAGGTCAGGTCCGCCACACGCACGATACCTCCGGCACGCTGACTCCGTCCAGAAAGGCCTTTTAAAAGCGCTAGAGCGTTTTGAGGATCATTATCCAGAAACGCTGCGAGATGCCGCCGGATGACTCCTTTTGTTGCATCGTCTCCATAGTCTATAATTGCGTACATAATGGGGCCAAACTCACCGCCGGTAGCGGTGACTACACTTGTCTCTTTCGCGACCTCAAGAAGACGCTTCATAAGAATAGCAACAAGTGGATATGTTCTTTCAGGCGTTAAAAACCCGCGCTCCTGTCCTTCCGTGACTCTTGACCTGCTCCAGTGCAATAGGTGGACTATGAAGGAGAGAGAATCCGTTTCTTGAACCACAGTCACGAGCAAGGAATCTTGCGTGGCTTGATCCATCCTGGAGATGACTTGCAAAATGAATATGGCCGCTTGAGAACGAGTGAAGTCACCGAACATAATGTCACCCGAAATCGGGATTTTCGAAATCCTCCTCGCAATAGCCAAAATTAAAACTGAAGCATTTTCCAGATCGAGCGTATTCTCGTGTCCCCGCAATTTGCGGATAAGAACGTCAGCTGCATTTTTTTGAAAAAACTCGTCCAAGCTCGCGGCAACTCCATCCTGATCCCCTTCGCAGGTTTGGGCGAGTAAAGCATCAATGTCCCGGTCCGGTATGTCCCTTTGGGGAACACCATAGGCGAAGTAGCGTCCGAAATATTCTCTGCTGCAAATCCGTTTCTCTGCTGCCCAAGTGGTATCCCACTCGTTGCCATAGCTTGCCCCCCCGCTACGAGGGAAAAGTCCTATCAGTAAGTTTCGAATGGCTTCTTTCTCGATGTCCTTAGCTTCGAACGCGGTGATCGTTTCATCAATTGGTGACGGCGGAGGATCTCCGTGACCTTGGCGGCTTCGACCTTTCAGAAGATGATCGGGATTCCTCCGCACAGCATCATACACGGTTGGATAGAAAACCCGCAGTGCTTCAATCTGAATCTGATCAACGACCCGCACCTCTCCTTTAAGTATGGGAATTGCAAAACTAATAGCATTTTCGAATAACTTTACTCGTCGAGGCGTTCGAAGAGTTTGATAGAACGCCTCCATTAAAGCATTGCCAAGCTCCGGCCCATCAGTTTCCTCAATCTTGATGTCGTTCTCTGCAATGACGCGATCGCATGCTGCAAACATTAGATCCCTGAGCCTGTCGGGGTGCGCTGGAGGAAGGTGAAGAGGCAGCTGTACAATCTTCTCAAGGAAGCGTCGACCTGCAATGGGATCGCCCATCCCATATGCCTCGCCCAGAGCTTCCGTGACGATCACGTCGTCAAACGCCATCACATATGTCGTGTGATCAAAGTCTCCTGACAGGCGAACCAATTTGAACAATGTTTGGATATCTCGTCGATCGAGGCGATCGATATCGTCTATGAAAACGACGATCTTCTTTCCATGCTTCTTAAGAATGCTGCCGACTTTATCGCGGGTCTCAATCAGCCCCTCTGTAGTAATCGCTTCTCCTACCGTCTGAACCGCGTCTCCGATTTGAGGGATCGCTTTTCCATAAGTCGCCATCAGGTCGCCGATGTTTGCCTTCGTGAACCAACCACTCTTTTCTAATTTATCCTTTATTGAGTAGAAAAAACTCCGGGTTATGGACTCGGTACTGTCGCCATAAAACCATGGATTAAAGTCCATTGTGAGAATGTCGAAGTATGGATTCAAACACTCCTTAATCATTGCGAGCGTGGACGTTTTTCCGTCTCCCCACGGTCCATAGATACCGATGACGAGGCTAGAGGGATCACGTCGTCGTGCAATGGTTTCGGCAATCCGCTGAGAGAAAGAGGCGCGGTCGAAGATATCTTCAGCGACCGACTTTATCGGTCGGTCAGATTGGACGGCTAGCTGCTCGACAGGGCGATTAGCGAGATCTTCAACCTCAGCCTGTGGTTGCTCTGGCGAACCTAGAACCGATCCAAAGAGGCGTCGTAAGATCTCCATAATTTAACTTACCCTGCTCGCTGCATGCTATGCAAATTCGACTTTTCTCTCATGTAGGATTGCGGGCGGCGCTGCTGACTTTGTTCATGCGACGAAATGAAATTTTCCCCAATCCGCTTCGCTGGAAACAAATTTCGACGACGATTAATCCGCGTCCCCCCTCAATAAGCATAGCCAAGCTCAAGGCATTGCGTGCGCCAGTTGACCGCGAAGTCGCTCTTGTTGGCGGGATAGGGGGCGGCGGGGTCGTCGATGAAGGGGTTCTGCCCGCCCGCGCCGTCGATGAAATAGATGAAGCGCGTGCTGGTCGTGCCGCCATATGCGCTGGGCCGTTCGAAATAGCCGCAGGCCTGCCCGCTGCTGCTATCCCCGGTAACCGCGACATGATCGAATTTGAGCGCCGGATCGCCACGATCCTGCCGCAGCAGCGCTTCGGCATCGTCAACCGCCTTCGCCCGCCAATCGCCGCCGCATCCCGCCAGCGCGATGCATCCCAGCCCGATTCCGCACAGCACCGATAACCGCCTCACCATGGTCCCCCTCCCGCCACCGCCGGATAAGCGCACTATCCCGGCAAAGGATCGCGCAAGGCAAGCCCCGCCTCGTCGCGTTTGGGCTTGCCGAATCGTTCTCTTTTTGTTCTCATGCTGCCATGACATACCGAGTCGCCGATAGCGAGCTTGCGCTCACCCTCGAAGTCGCGCTCAGCGGCGCGCCATCCTTCATGGTGGCGGACCTTCAGCATCATGACCGCCATCGGCGCAGCGCGGCGGTCGCGGCGCTGGCGAGCCATCTGGCGGCGCGCCTGCGCTGCTATGAGGTGATCGGCGCGGAGCCGCACGCCAGCGATCATCCTTCGCTGTTCGAGGCGGGCTGAGATGGGCGGGATCACATGGAACGCGCTGCAGCGCCTGCTGGATGACGAGCCGCCGCTGACCGTCTGGCGCGAGGAGCGCGGCCTCACCCTGCCCGAGCTGGCCGAGCGCTCCGGCATCGCGATCGAGCGGCTGGCGCGGCTGGAGGCGGAGATGCACCTCGCCACCGATGCCGAAGTCGACCGCCTCGCCGCCGCGCTGCGCATCCCATTCGAATATCTCGCGGTGCCACACCTGACGGCGGTTGCCTGACGGATGCGCACCATCAACGCCACGATGGCACCGAGGCCCGCTCAGCCCCCGTCACGCCAGCGCAGGCTGGCATCCATGTCTCTCAAAATATTCGATGCCATCGCCAATCGAGAGAGACATGGGCCCCAGCCTTCGCTGGGGCGCCGAACGTGGGGCGTGGCGATAGTAGCAGCCCGCCCGTACCCCCGCCTTCAGACCGCCAGCAACCGCCCGAAGAAGGTGCGATAGCGTTGCAGGGCGAGGCGCAGGTCCTCGGTCGAGACACTGTCGCCGCGATCCCATTGGCTTTCGAGGGTCGCGCGCTCGTTGGCGAAGGTTTCGGCCAGCCGCTTCATCGCGTTGGCGACCAGCTCATCGGCCTGCTCGACCGCCCGGCGCGGCTCATCGACGAAGCTCGCCTGGATGCTGTCCCAATGCCGCCGCAGCTCGCCGGCCTCGTTTTCGGGGAAGAGCGGGGCTTCGCCCGCATCTTGCCGCACCTCGCCGCCTGCGCTCTCCTGCCGCGCCAGGCTTTCGGTCGAGTTGCCGGCGGCGGCGAGATCAGCGGTGCCCGCCGGGCGATCGCGGTCGAGGGTTTGATCTTGCACAGTGTCAGCCATGATGATTTTCCTTCGCTGAAAGCGGGACGATCCGGTCGTCATGCGCAGGTGACGCGCCAGGTTCGTTGACCAGATCATCGAACAGCGCACGATAATGGATCATCGCCTGGCGAAGATCCTCGGTGCCGGCTTCGCCGCGCGAATGACGCAACGCGATCTCATGCGCTGCGCGATAATTCTGCACGACCTCCGGGTGATCGACCGAAAGATCGGCCGAGCGCTGCTCGAAATCCACGACCGGGTAGCCGCGGCTCTCCATCACGCTGCCGAGCAGATCGTCGGCATGGGTGACGGCCGCCTTGGGATCGTCGACGAACTGGGCCTGCACCTGCCGCCACTGATCGACATAGCGCGCGCGCTTTTCCGGTGGCAGCGGCCGGATCGAGAATTTGGCGACGCGCTTCTCGCGCTCGTGCAGCAGCGTTTCCGCCTTGCCGGGGGCGCCGACTTGCGCCACCGTCCGCTCATATTCGGGGCCGAACCGCGCCTTGAGATCGTCGCTCCGCCGTCGCTGGAGCCAGAGGCCGATCGCGACCGCGCCGATCAGGACCACGAGCGCGATCAGGACGATTTCGGTGGGGGTCAGGGTAGCCATATCACTCTCCAAAGCTGTGCCTACCGCTTGCCTGCTCAACTCCGCTGCCGAAAATTGGTTCAACCATTGGCCGCAACCGCGCGGGCACTGCCCCAAGTTACTTGGTGAAATAAGCTCTGTGTCGTTCCCCCGCTCGTCATGCCAGCGAAGGCTGGCATCCATGTCTCACAATATTCGATGACGTCGCCGATCGCGACAGACATGGGGGCCCCCAGCCTTCGCTGGGACGACGGAAATGGGAACCGACTTTAGATTGGGGTTAATGAACCAACCCCGCTCCCGCCCGTTGCACTCTCACAACGATAAGGAGAGCACGCATGAAAAACGCATTGTTCGCCCTCGCCGGTCTCGGCCTTCTCGCCGGCTGCACCACCTATGATAATGGCGACGACTGGCATCGCTGGAGCGCCTATGATTATGATCGCCCCGATCCGCATTATCATGGCTATTATGCCGATCGCTATTATCGCGATGATCCCTCCTATTCGGAGCGAGCACTTAGCCCCGACGATCGCATCTATGCCGGCCGCGACGGGCGCTATTATTGCCGCCGCAGCGACGGGACGACCGGCCTGGTCGTCGGCGGTATCGCCGGCGGCGTGCTCGGCAGCATCATTGCGCCGGGCGGCTCCAAGACACTAGGCACGATCCTGGGCGCGGGCGGCGGCGCCATTGCCGGCGCGGCCATCGACGCCAACAATGTCCGCTGCCGCTGAGGCGGTGGGATGCGGCGCGGCGAAAGGGCGAAATCGCCGATCGCCGCGCCCTGACCTCGTTACTGGCCAAGTCCGCATCGCCATGCTGCGTCACAAATAATGGGTTAACGTACTGATTAACCACGAATATCTGGAACATGGCCGAACCTGCCGGCGTTGACCGGCAAGAGGAGGCCCGGATGGCTGACTATAAAAAACGCTCGTCATGGCTGCGCGCGGTTGCCAGCCATATTGACGACGACAGGATCGCCGCCATCGTTGAACGCTGCGCCGACCGATGCATGGCGGCAAGCATGATTGAGGCACGCCTCCCCATGATCAAGGCGGAGAGCGACGATGCATATCCTGTATGTGGAAGACGATCCCAGGCTGCGCCGGCATGTGTTGCACGAACTTATGACGCACGATCACGACGTCGTCGAAGCCTGCAATGGTGCCGAGGCCTGTTGGCTGCTCAACTATCACGGGGCTGAGCTTGACCTGGTGATTACCGACCTCGATCTCGGCAGCGAGCTTGACGGCTGGATGGTGGCCGAACATGCCCGCCAGCTCAGCAAGGATGTCGGGGTGATCTACGCGACCGGAATGCGGATGGATCATGAGCCGGTGGAAGGCGGCATCGCTTTGTTCAAGCCCTTCTCGGCCCAGGCGCTGGAACAGGCGATCGCGCGGGCCGCCTCCCCCTCCGCGCCACACCATTGAGAGTGTTCAGGGACGACCGCCCATGGCGGCAAAGGGGAGAAAGGCCGGCAGGCGATACGCCGCCGGCCTTTTTGTGCGGAGCGAGCCATATTTTCGTGCGTCATGCCAGCGCAGGCTGGCATCCATGTCTCTCCCAATATGCGATGAGGTCTCGGATCGAAAGAGACATGGGCCCCAGCCTTCGCTGGGGCGATGGGACGTGACAAACTCTGACTGAGCAAGCTGCTATTTTGTTGGGCTCCGGGGCGACACAGCGTTGATGCGACGGAGGCAAATCCCCGTCTTTCCCGTCCCCTAATCCAGCCCCGCGCCCTTGCGCCGGGCGTGGATCACGGAGGCGATGGTGTCGATCGCGTCGTCGCCCAGCTCGATCTCCTTGGGTAGGATCGAGGCGACGATGCGCAGATATTGTTCGGGCTTGTCATCGCGCAGGCTGGCAATGACGGTGCGGCCATGCTGCTCGAAATCACCCAGCATCGCCTCCACGAACGCCACCCCGAGCCGGTTGCGCGATCCCTTGGGCCGCCCCTTGCCTGCGCCGGACGGCGGAGCGGTGGGCCGGGGACCGCCGGGTGTGGCGGCCGCAGTGCGCGCGTCGCCGCCGACAGCCTCGCCGGACGCGCCTTCGCCCGCAGCCGCATCGCCGGCCGCAACCGCCGCGGCCCGCCGCCGCGCCCGCTCCAGCACGCCCCCCGCCCGCGCAGCCATCAGCGCGCGCCCAGCACAGGCAGCAGCGTGGCGAGGACGATCAGGATCAGCAGCAGCGCCGGCATCGACGCCCATTCACCACATCCACACAGCCGCCGGGAGTGTATATTAAATCGGGGCGGTGGGGTCGCGAGGGGCTGGTTAACTGCCGTTCGTTACTCGCCGCGAGCGCGAACTAAACACCCTAAGAGCCGCGCTCACGACCAACAACGCAATCGGTATTCCCAAGAATGCAAACTTCCCATACCGGAAAAGAAATGCTTCGCATTCGGAGCGCGTATCTAACCCATATACCGATGTAGTATCCGGTATTCCGAGAAGCGTGCAAACGGGCTTCAATAGAAATATCGGTTGGGGCACTGTTGAGAAAATAACCATCGCAACTGCGAACCATATTCCTGCGAAAAGGAGGGCGAGGTTAGCAGCTCTGTTTGCAAGAGGACTTGACGTTCTAAACGCAAAAATGACCCAGTATGCTGCTATGCCCGCGAAAACGCATAAATAGAAAGGAATGAGAGAGTGCCGAAACTCGCGAGCATATGCGCTCACTTCAGCTTCGAGCACCCCTACGACAGTAGCTCTCACAATTTCCGGCGCGAGCAGGAATTGAAGCCCTCCAACCATCGCTGGCAAGCTCACTGTCATAATGAAGCCGAACCAGGCGCTTCCAGTATTTATACCACGCATCTCATTCTCTCACGTAGGACGATTAAGGAAGCCCATCCCTGCCGGCGGGGCAATGGCTCGCCCACACCCACTGATCAGCCACAAGGCCCACCTCATTCCTCCTCCGGCCTGCGCAAGCCCAGCCGCACGGCCAAGCGCCGCCACAACCATACCATAATCGCGATCGTCGCAATCCAGGGCGCGAGGGTGATCAGCAGGGTTAGGATCAGCGCGAAGCCGGCGATGATGTTAGCCCAGCCATCCTTGATCGCGCCGATGATCGGCCCGTCGCTCAGCCCCGGATCGACATCGCCCGATTCATAGTTGAACGTCATCGGCGTGCTGGCGAGCTTCAGCGCCGCCTCGCCGCGCGCGGCCTGCCCCTGCCGCCCTTCGTCGGCCAGTGCGGCGAGCCGCGCCTGCAACTGGGTGCGCTCGGCGGCGCTCAGGCCGGGCTGGGCGAGCTGGCTTGCGATCCGCACGCGCTCGGCATCGATCGCCGCCTGATCGCGGTCCACCGCCGCGATGGTCGCGCCCGCCTCCTCGCTCTCGATGCTCGCATCGGCCAGCATGCCGCCGCCGCGCACGACGATATCGACCCCCTGCTTGCCGAAGCGGCGCGCGATCTCCGGCGCGAGCTTCATCGCGAGCGCGGCGCTGACCGTGCGGTTGCGGCCGACATGGTAGGTCATGCCGGTGATGCGGCAGCGCGCGGGGGTCAGCGCTTCGCATTGGGCGGCATGCTGCTCCTGAACTGCGGCGATGCGCTCGATCGGCAGGCGGAAGCCATATTCGTAGCTGAGCGCCACGCCCGGCATCCGCGTGATCCCGACATCGGGCGCACTGGCGTCGGCGACCTTCGCCTCCTCCCGCTGGCCGTCCGGCTCCGCCTTGCTGCAACCCAGCACAAGCAAGGCCAGCCCGATCACCCCCCAACGCATGCGCCCCTCCGTCCGCATTACTTCGCGCCACCTTCCCATGGATGCACGAAGGCTGCAACCGCCGTGACGGCGCGGCCCGTCCCGATCTGGGCGGGCGTAACGGAACTTGCGCTATGCGGGGGAGACCGCCGCGGGATCAGCCCGCCCCTGCGCGCCGCCTCACCAGAGCTTGCGCGAGGCCTCGTCGGAGGTGCGCCGTACGGCCTTCAGCAGCCGTTCGCGTTCGAGCTTGCGGGCCCGCCAGTCGGCGCGCAGCCGCTGCGTGTGCAACATTGCGGCTTTCGCCCGCTCCACGAGCGCCCGCGCCCTGGCCAACCGGTCATGCGAGTTCATGCCGCCATCCTGGCGCCTCAGCGGCCGTTTACAATAACTTAGGTCAGCATGCGCGCCAGCGGCGGCCGGCGCCATCGCATAGTGCGGCGGGATTGACGTTCGCCTCCGCTTTCGCACGTCATGCCAGCGAAGGCTGGCATCCATTTCTCTCCCGACATATCGAAGCCATCAAGGGCGGCGTCTTCATCACCAATCCAGATCGGGGCCGCCCCCTCTCGACGATCAGCGCCCCAACAGACATGGATGCCAGCCTTCGCTGGCATGACGGCCGGAAAAAACATGCCCGCTGTCAGCCCCTCGGGGCGAAGCATGGGTCCGCCCATGCCCCCCCTCGGCTGGCCGACGCAGGATCAATAGCCCCAGCCGCCATGCGCCTCGGCGCCGATCCATTGCTCGATGCGGTCATAGCGATCGGAGATGCCGGCGATCGCGCGATCGTCGCCCTCGGCGCATTCGTGGCGCTGTCGATCTTCGAGCCGATCGATCGTCGCATGGATGCGGCGCGCGGTGTCGCCGTCGATCTCGCCCTCGTCGCGCTCGTGGCGGAGCCTGGCTTCAAGCCCATGGGCGCGCTGGCCCGAGCAGATAGTGCGCGCGGAGCGATCGTCGTCGCGATCATAATAGCCGCCGCCATAGCCGTAGCCCGAATTGTAGCCATAGCCGGAATTGCCGTAAGCGGGCCACCAGCCCTGGGCGCTCGCCGCACCCCCCGAAAGCAACGCCACTCCGCCCAACACAACAGGAAGCATCCGACGCATAAATCTCTCCATCCCCGCCCAACCTCAAGCGGCGCGCGCCAGAATCGGATTACGCGAACGGCGGTGGCGCGAGGCTGAACGGGGGCGTAGCCTGCCGTTCAGGTTGGGGTGGGTGAGGGCAACACTATAACAGGTAGTGCTGACGTCCAGAGAACCGACAGTGCTCGTCAAAGTGAACAAGAAAATAAGATGGCGCAATCCCTGTCAGATAGCCAATTCCATACGTTTTTCTGTTAGTTAAAGTAAACGTCAAATGGCCGTCACCCGTTGATCTAAACAGATAGAGCTGGCGGGACCAAATATTGGTAATTGGACGATTTTCAGAATTACCGTAGGTTACCACGTGTTGAAGCAAAGGGCATTCGGAACGCACATAGACCAAGTTCGGACTAAGCAAGAGTAACGACACTGGCGCCAGTATCACGATCATCAATGTGACGGACATGACAATGACTATCTTTCTGAGCATCGTCAGCAACTACACCTGCAAAGCAAATTAGCCAATGTCCGCAGTGGGTCACTTCGCCCTCACTCCCCCCGATGCGGCCGCAAGGCAAGCTTCCACCGGATCGCCGCCCCGCGCAGGGCGAAGCCGAGCGTGGCGCCGATCAGCGCGGGGCAGGGCGCCGGCACGCCGGCCCACACCAGCGCGACGAACAGGGTGGCAGCGGCGAGCGCGGCGGCGACGTAGAGCTCGTGCCGCATCAGGATCGAGGGCACGCCCGCGGTGATATCGCGGATGATGCCGCCCACGCAGGCGGTGATCACGCCCGCCGCCACCGCCGGGATCGGCGGCGCGCCGTAGCGGAGCGCCTTCCCCGCGCCATAGACCGCATAGGCGGCGAGCCCGGCGGCGTCGAACCATTCGAGCGCGCGCTCGGGCCACCAGCGTAGCGGGATCGCCCACGCCGCGATCGCGACGAGCAGGCACAGGATCACCGGCATCGCATCCTGCATCCAGAAGACCGGCGCGCCGATCAGCACGTCGCGCAGGCTGCCCCCGCCGGTCGCGGTGATCAGCGCGAAGAAACAGGCGCCGACGAAATCGAGCCGCTTGCGCGCCGCCGCCAGCGCGCCCGAAGCCGCGAACACCGCCAGCCCCGCCACGTTGAGCGCCTGCAGCAACGGCTCGATCGGAAACCCCATGCCGCCGCATAGGCCGAAACCGGCGCGGCGTCACCCACGGGGATCGGTGCGCGCGGGCTCGGCCATGCTTGTGCCGCAGCGAAGTCGAAACATGCCGAACGGACGGCGCCTCTTCGACTTAATTTCGCTACAATCGGGCGAGACTTTGCCCCAGCGGAGGGGCTTATGATCGACGTTTCGCAATTGCACGCTGAAGAGTTCGAAGCATTTACCGACATCTATGCGATTGGCGATGTTCACGGCCGTCTCGACTTGCTCGATCTTATGGAAGCAGCGATCGCCAGAGACATTGCGATCCGTCGCCCGGATCGCCCGCTCATCTGCTTTCTGGGCGATTATATCGATCGCGGGCCGCACTCGGCAGGGGTGATCGACCGCCTCTGCGCAGCCGGCGGCGACGGGGTGCGCCGCGCCTTCCTCAAGGGGAACCATGAAGACCGGATGCTGGAGTTTCTCGTAAATCCCGCAGCGAACGGGCCGGCCTGGATGAAGTTCGGCGGCAGGGAGGCACTCGAAAGCTATGGCTTGAACGTGCCGGCGGAGATCGGGGAAACCGACTGGCTAGGCTTGCGTGACAATTTGGCGGCGGCGCTTCCGGAACGCCATCGCGCCTTTCTCGGCGGTCTGCTCCTCGGCATCCGCTGGCGCGGATATTTTCTGGTTCATGCCGGGCTCGATCCGGGCCGGCCGGTCAGCGCGCAGTCGCCCCGGGACATGATGTGGATTCGGGAGCCCTTCCTCAGCAGCGAACGGGATTGGGGCTTCAAGGTGGTTCACGGGCATGTGATCGTCGAAGAGCCGGTGTTCCGATCCAATCGCATCGGCATCGATACCGGCGCCTATCAGTCCGGCACCCTCAGTTGTCTGGTGCTCGGTCAGCATGGCGAACGATTGATCCAGACCTTTGCTGCCCCTGGCCTCCGCATCTGAACCTATGCAGGGCGGGGGCTCGCTAGCCCGCACGCCGGATCGCCTGAAAGCCGCTACGCGCCCTCAATCCCGCTCGCGCCGGGCCCCGTCGAGCAATTTGCGGGGGCGTGCCTGCGCGTCCTGCTGAACTGTCTTCTCGGTCTTGGTGCGGCCATGCGCGAGCCGGCTGGCGTCGGCTTCGCTCTTGGCCTGCGCCCGCGCCTTGGCCTTGCGCGCGCGCCTCAGATTGATGATCTCCGCCATGCCGATCCTGCCCTGCGTCCCGCCGCGTCGCGCCCCAACCGGCGCAGGCCACCCTATCGCGCCCACGGCACGAAGGCGAGCGCGCGTTCGTGTCCACTCGCCGCCAACCGGATATTGCGCCGCGCCGTGAAAACATCCTAGGGGCGGGGCGATGCTGACGCTCACCTGCCATTGCGGCCAGATCCGTATCGCGTTGCAAACGCGGCCGGATCATATCGACGCGTGCAACTGCACGCTGTGTAGCAAGACCGGCGCGCACTGGGCCTATTTCGATCCGGCGGAGGTCGCAGTCATGGGCGCGTCGGCCGCCTATCGGCGCGCGGACAAGGCCGATCCGGCGGCCGCGATCCATTTCTGCCCGCGCTGCGGATCGACGACCCATTTCACCCTCACCGAAAGCGTGGTCGCCCGCTTCGGCAACAGCCTGATGGGGGTCAACATGCAGCTCGCCGACGCCTGCGATCTCGCCGGGATCGAGCTGCGCTATCCCGACGGCCAGGCTTGGTCCGGCGCAGGCAAGTTCGGCTATGTCCGCGAACCCCGCATCATCGGCGGTGACCAAGCGGCGGAGTAGGCGGGGCCAAGCCGGACGCCGCATGGCGGAGCTGAAAGGATCGCATCCCCCTGGCCCCTGGCGATCCGGGAGCGTAACATAGAGGCCTGTGCCTGCAACCGAGGACGGGGAGCAAGCGGATGGACAGGGCTCAAAAGCTGGTCGCGATTGGCGCCGGCACGGGCGTCGCCGTCATGGTCGGTGCGTTGGTCGGGCTGTCGAACATCATGCCCCGGCTGGCATTCGGCGCCGACGCCGGCGAGCGTCTCGCATTCGCGGTCAAGTGGATCGCACTTGCGGCCGCGCCGCTCTTCATGACCCTCATGGCGATCGGCAATGCCCGCTTCAAAAGCGAGGCGATCGATCCGACCGCCCACCGCGAAGATCGATCCATGATCATCGACGGGCGGGTTGCCGAGAACACGCTCCAGCAATACGCGCTTTTCTCGGCGGCAATCCTGGCGGTTGCGGCCACCTCGGACGGAAGCCAGCTCTCGCTCGTGTCGAGCGCGGCGCTGGTCTTCGTCATCGCCCGCTTTGCGTTCTGGATCGGCTACAGGATCGATCCCCTGTATCGCGCCGCCGGCTTCTCCGCGACGGCGTACCTCAACGTCATCCTGTTCGGCATCGCGATCTGGCGCGCCTGGACATAAGGGCCTTTCATCGCCTGTGTTTCCCATACGAATGGCGAGATTGGGGTGGTGTCCGGAACGGCTCCTATCGGCGACGAAATTTACGAAGCTGCCCTTCATTCAGCATGCAAACTCGCGCCCAAAATAATTTGCCATAGATCCGCAGTGGGAAGCTCCGAAAGGTCGGAACATCGTCTGGAAGCGGCGTGCCTGCCTGTCTATGCTTAACCTGATTCCGCATTTCAATGGGCGGCAAATCGCCCGCTTCAAACCGCGCTCGATATGTGGAGACCCAAAAACCGGGCTCAAACTTGAGAAAAATGGCTGAATTGCAGCATGATGCCACCATCCTACGGGTGGGCGCATTGTCACTGAGCCGGTAACCCACCAGAAGTTCCTCGCCCGACACGCATTCGAAGCGATCATCGCGGTAGGTGAGCAAGGGCGTTCCACCGTCCGGGTCGCGAAATGCTGGTGCTTGTTCGAGCCCCTCAATTCGACGAGCACCTTCCTGGCAATCGTCACAATAGCAAACTATGCTCGCGATCGGAGCACCGGTCGCTTGGCATCGCACGCGACCGCATTGACACGATAATTGCCTGATAATTGACACGATAATTGCCTGATATTGGTGCAAGGATTGGTCATATCACACTCCCCAGTCCCGAACCGTGTCAAATACAACCCACGGCCATCTTTCCCACCGACAGGATTCCGTCCTGCAGTTCTGCCAACCGTTTAAATTCGCACACGAACGTCCGCAATTGCAATCAACAAACCTGCCAGCGGATGCCGGCTTTGTTGTCGAAACCCGCCCTCACTTCGCTCTAAAACAAGTCTCCCTGCCGCTCGGCCCCGCCAATCACGCGCGCACATTCCGGCCGGCGGGCCGCACGCGAGCCGATCGCGGCGCGGCCAAGCGCCGCGCGAGCAGCTGCGGGTTGAACAGAGATGCCGCCTCGGCGCGGGCGAGCGCGGCCGCCCATCCCGGCTCGGACGCGCGCCAGCCGGCCAGGCGCAGCGGCACGTCCGGCGCCTGTCGGTCGATCGCCTGCTGGATGGCGAGCAGGCCGAGATCGGCGCGCCGCAACCGCGTGCGCGCCCATGCCAGCGTCGGCCCATCGAAGCGCTCGTAAATCTCGCCCAGCGCCGCGCGCGCCGAGGAGAGCAGCAGGCGCGCGGCATCGCCGTCCCTCGCGTCCCAGGCATAGGCTGCCGCCTGCACGGCGCGATCGGCATCGGCCAGCCGATCGGCGAGCCGCACCGCCTGCTCGGGCGCGGGCGGGCAGGCCGAGGGCACGATCGCGCGCACATAGCTCACGACCGCGTCGAGGATCAGCGGATCGGGCGGCGCGCCGTCAAACTCCTCGGTGATCAGCCCGCTTATGAAGCGCTCCAGATCTCCCCCGTCCTCGCGCGATATTTTGCGGCTGACGAAGAGATCGGGGATCGGCCGGGGATCGAACACGCCGTTGCCGCGATGCGAGCTCATGATCGATGAGGTGACGTCCGCTGTCCCTGGACTGCTCGAGAGGCCGGGGAACAGGAAGCCGTCATTGCGGCGGCCATTGCTGTGGCAGCTGTTGCAGCTCAGCCCCACGCGCGCCGCCTGGCCGCCGAGCAGCAGCGGCGCGCGGAATGCGGCTCGGCCGATCTCGTAGCGGCGGCGCGCCTCTTCCGGCTCGGGCGGCCGCGCGCATTCGGAGGGTGCGAAGCTGAGGTTGCGGGCGGCGGCGGCGGGCGCGATCCATTGCGCGCTGCGGATCGGCAGCCGCGCGGGCGCGCGGTCGGCGGCGGCGGTTGGTCCGGCCAGGGCGGCGAGCAGCGCTGCGGCGGCAAGGGTGGCTTGGCGGAGATGCCCACGGTTGGTTTCGAGCGAGGTTCGAGCTCGTCGAGAACCGTAGTCGAGAAAGTCCAGCCTGGGCTCAATTCCCGATACGCCCTCTCGGCACGCTCGAAGGCACCTCGAACCGAACGGAGGTGGCGAGAGGGCCATGCTCGTCGCCGCTAGGACGAAAGGCCGTGCCCGGATGCGATCCAGCGCCGCAGCTCCTCCGCCTCGTAGCAGCCGAACGCGCAGCTCTGGTCGAGCAGCGCGAGATTCTGCCGCGCGCCCGCCAGATCGCCGCGCTCGACCATCAGCTCGCCATAATATTCGAGCGCGCCGCGATGGTGCGGGGCGATCGCCAGCGCCTGGCGATAATAGGACTCGGCCTCGGCATAGCGCTTGAGCTTGCGGTTGGCGAAGCCGAGATAGGTGAGAATGTCCGGATGCGGGCCGAATGCCCGCTCGGCGCGGTGGAGCGAGGCGATTGCTTCCTCGTAACGATGATCGTTGATCAGCGCGACCGCCGCGAGATAGGCTTGGTCGCCCGATCGATCGGAGGCGAACAGCAGGCTCGATCGCGCCCCACCCCGCTTTATCAGGCCCCGCTCCAGCAAGCCCCGGTGCAATCTGCTCTGCGGACCGCCGCCGAGCTGCGCGCCGATCGCCGCGATCGCGGATTTGAGGTCGGCCGCCTGGGCGCAGCCGTCGCCGCATGCCGCCGCCTTGGCCTTGAGCGCGTCAAGCTCGGCCTGCGCCTTGTCCTTCTGGCCGAGCGCGGCGAGCGTGACGCCATAATCCTGGTGGGCGAGGATCAGATTATCGTCATATTTGATCGCCTTCTCGAAATAGCGCACCGCGCCCTTGAGGTCCTTCAGCCCCGTGCGTGCGGCGCCGGCGAGATAGTTGGCATTGGCATCACGCGGCACGACCGCCAGCACATGATCGAACCGGCGCTTGGCGTCCGCGAACTGGCCCGCCTGCAGCGCCGCCAGCCCCTGCCGATATTCCTCGGCCGGATCATAGCTCGGCGCGCTCTGGCTCGGCGCCGACGGCATCTCGCCGCCCCCGCCCCCACCCGACGCGCCAGCCGGACCGGCAAGGCTCGCCACCATCGCGGCGGCCAGCGCCAGCCCCGCCCATCCGCGCGCGCCTTGCGCCAGCATCCATCGTTTCGTCATCGTTGGCCCCCATGAGGATGAGCGTGAGTTCCGGCTGCGCGGCGTTTGGTTCAATTGGGAGGCGAGGACGCGACCTGAAAGGAATGGCGACAATGGGGTGGTGAACTGACTGGCGGCTTCTAGCGCAGGGATGGCGGTTAGCTGCCGTTGTCGAGGGGCGGATAGTACGCCTTGTAATCTGGATGCTCCGCAAAGAGAGCCGCGAAATTTTCGCCGTCTTTGAAGAACAGGGTCAACTGCACACCGAGGCCAGGGGAAGACCAGTCTTCAATAGCAATTGAAGCCGTTTCTAGCGTGCCGTGTTGAACGACAATAGCGGCCAGTAATTGGCCGCGGTCTCCAACATACTCTCCCTCAACCGTGTTGGCGTGCCTGTCGCGGTTGTAGCGATCGGAAGGCAAGCATGGACCGAAAGCCATCCCCATGGGTGGGTCCAAATGCTCTAATACGGCGGTCCCGACGAGCATCTCACCTTCGTACACGCTGACCTGCATAGGGGTAAGGTGTCACGCCAACAAAACGTCCGCAACCAGGAAGTTCGTTACAGGCCGAAGTGGCGGAGACTGGGTCGCAATCCGACATAACTTCACGTCATGCCAGCGAAGGCTGGCATCCATGTCTCGTTGGACGCACGCTGCAGCCATGAAGGGCGGCTACGTCACTCAACCTCTGGTCGAGTCCAGCCCAGCCCCAAAATGGGATGATCTTTTCTCCACGATCAACGCTTGAGGCGAGAGACATGGATGCCAGCCTTCGCTGGCATGACGGCTCTGGCACCCGCGCTCCCCGTTTGAATGTCCATCGCGGTACCCGCTGCCGCCCCCGGCCCACCTTCCTCTTGGCCCGAAACGAATCCCGCTTTATGCTGGCACTCCCCAGGTTGCGTCGCGAAACATCCGCTTCCGCCAGATCCGGCCACGTGCCGGCGGTTCGGCAGCGCCGGCAGCCTCGGTTCGTCGCACCATGCGCTCGGATTACCCGCTGAATCGGTCGCTCCGCCGTATACGTTCATCTGGCAGACAGGCTCGGCTGAACACGCACGCTCTTTTGCGAGAAGGTTAAAGGAGACGGTTAATGGGTTCACATATGAAAAAGTCTGACATTCTGATCCTGCTGGGTGCGCTGGCGTTGCCCGCGAGCGCTGGCCTGGCGCAGCCCGACAACGCTGTTCCCGCACCGTCCGAGGGCGCGGCCAACCCCAATATCATCGTCAACGGCATTCCGACGCCCGCGGCCTCGACCACCCCCGGACCGGATATCAAGGGCGTCATCTCCGCGCGCAAGGGCGACAAGATGAAGGTCACCGCGCCTGACGGCACCACCACGATCATCGCGCTGACCGACGCTACCAAGATCAAGGCGGGCAGCGGCCTGTTCAACGCCAACCGCACCAAGCTTGGCCCGGATGCGCTGCTCAACGGCCTGCCGGTGACGGTGAAGACATGGCAGCCGGCCGATGCCGCGCAGGCGAACGGGGTGCTGCTGGCCAGCCAGGTCACCTTCCGCGGCGGCGATCTCAAGACCGCCCGGATGATCCGCAATGGCACCTCGCAACGCTTCGAGGAGCAGAGCGCGGCGACCGAGGCGCTGCGCGGCCGAATGGGCGATATCGACAAGTACAACATCAAGAGCACGACCAACGTCCACTTCGCGACCGGCCGCTCCGAGCTTTCGGCCGAGGATAAGGCCAGCCTGTGCAACACGGCCACCTCCGCCCAGGCGATGGAAAATGCGCTGATGCTGGTGGTCGGCTACACCGACTCGACCGGCGGCGACGATTTCAACCAGACGCTGAGCGAGAAGCGCGCCGCGCGCGTGATCAACTATCTGCAGCAGGCGTGCGGCTGGAAGCCCTATCGCATGCTGACGCCGACCGGCATGGCCAAGGCCGATCCGCTGGCGAGCAACGACACCCCCGAAGGCAAGGCGCAGAACCGCCGCGTCTCGGTCAACATCCTCGTCAGCAAGAGCGTCGACGGCCTGTAGAAAAAGTCGGCTCAGGCCCTTCATATTGTATCCCCGCGAAGGCGGGGATCCATAAACTCCAGCGTTTGCGAAATACGCAAGGTTCGGAGGATCTGGATCCCCACCTACGCGGGGATACCAAGAGTTTTCAACGGGCTGCTAAACCGCGAGGGTGGCCGGCGCGGGGCATTCCGCCCCGGCTCCGCGCTCGATTGAAGCCGCCTTCCCCGTCCAGCCACCGCAGTCTGGCATCCATGTCTCTCGAAACAGATGATGCCCGGAAAAATGACGCCGGGACAATCGCTTGGAGCGCGGGCGGCGATGCCGGCGCGGCCAGATGCCGCGGGGTGGCGGCTGGGCTTCGGCTCAGCTTTCAGCCGGTCAGCCGCAATTAACCATCATAGGTGATAGCGACCGCGGCCGGCCGATGCAGCATGGCGCGATGCGCGACGACAGCGATCGGATCGGCGAAGGCGGCCGTCATGTCCTGGTGGTGGAGGATGATTATTTCATCGCCGAGGATCTCGCCGCGGCCGTCGCCGCGCGCGGCGACACCGTGCTCGGCCCCGTGCCGGACACCGCCGACGCGCTGGCGCTGATCGATCGGCCGGGCCAGCCCATCGATGCCGCCCTGCTCGACGTGCAGCTTCGTGACGAACATTCGGGCGGCGTCGCCGACGCGCTGACGCAGCGCGGCATCGCCTTCGCCTTCGTGACCGGCAATCGTTCGGCGGTCGCGCCCCGCCACGCCGATCGCCCAGTGCTGGACAAGCCGTTCAGCTATGCCGCAGTCGCCGCCCTGCTCGATCGCCTCGCCCCCGGCCGCCGCGCGGAGGATTCACCGCTGGAATAGGCGCGCGGCCGCCATCATCCCCGACCGCGACAGCTGGATCGCCGGGAAGCTCGGCATGCAGCTCAGCCGCGAGAGCGGATGCGTTGAGGTGGACGGCGGGATTGGGGTGGAATCCGGATGGCTGCTTTTGGCAAATCGCGGGACGAAGCTGACTTATGCGCGTAATGCAGCGGCTGCGGGGAAGGTATCATCCGGGTTGAAAGTCGAAGGTGGAACATCCGCATAGCTGTCGAAGATCATAGCGACTGCTGCTTCGCCGTCAGTTATTTCGGAGAGATCATTTTCGACGCCAAATAATGCTGCCATTGGCGCGGTAGCCACCACGATAGTCGGATCATTCGATTCCAGTAAAGCTGCACGACGCCGGATGAGATGGTTCTCCACAACCTTTCGCCATTGGGGGCGCGTTAACACTGCGATCTGCATGACCGGCTCTAGAACTTTGATGCCTGCAGTCGCAGCCGCTTTTTTGATTGCCCCACGCGCTGCTATTTTAAAGGCCATGACCGACGAATCGATGTCATGATAAGCGGCACCGACAAGCGTCGCCGTGAAGTCGGTCAAAGGAGCGCTGATCAAAAAACCCGTGGCAGCGGCTTCAAGAATACCTTGCTCGACCGCCGAGATATAATCGGATGGCAAGTCGCCCGGTTTCATGGCGTTTACAAAACGAATGCCCTGCCCTCGAGCGGGTTCGAACTGGATTATAACCCGCCCAAATTGGTAGGTTGGGCCTAGATGCATTTTGTGGGTGTAGTCAGCCTCAGTAGCGTCGCTGAAAGCTTCACGGTAGGTCACTTGGGGCGATCCGGCGACGAGCTTGTCCCCAACCTTTGCTGAAAGCACCGTCACTAATGCGAGGAGATGCTTCTCATCGACCGCGCGGAGGACGATTTGGCCCAATTCGACATCGTGCGTTGCCGTCGCGCGAGCGTCACGTTCAATCATCGCTTCGACAATCTCGCTCAAGCGGGATCCGTCGATGTCCCCTCCGGATTCTAGAACAATCTCAACAACGGTCGGTAGCGCTTTCATACTTGGTCTCCGAGAAACCGACGCTGCGGTTGTCTCATCCGCTTGCCGTGTCCGCAATAGGGGTGGGCGAACCCAAGCTTAAACGTCTGGAACTGGGTCGATTCCTGCCCCCTCACCCCACCGAGGTCATCACATGCTCGCGCAGCGCGCGGGCGTCGTGGAGCGCGTTGTGCGGCACCTTGCTGTTGGCGGCGGGGCTGAAGCCGGGCGCGCGCAGCAGCGTGAATTCGATCGTCGGCACCGCGGCCAACTCCCCCGGCCCCGGCATCAGCAGCGTGCAGAACAGCGCGATATCCTCCGGCCAGTCCGCCACGATCGCGGGGCGCGGATCGGGGGCGAGATAATGGGCGATCTCGTCGGCCGCCTCCATCCGCGTCATCTCGTGCAACAGCCCGTCGGGCACCATGCGCAGATAGGGCACGACATTGCGCGCCACCCAGGGATGGACCGCCTCGGGCAGCGGCAGCGTGACATAGAGCTCATGATCGCCATATTCGGGCACGAGCGCGAAGCTGATCAGCGCGCCGCCAAAGCCATTATATTCCGTGTCGAGAAAATAGCGCATGTGCGGTGCGGTAAAGCGTGCGCGCGGAGGGCGCAATACGGGCGCGGCGACGGCGTTCCGCAGCGTCCGTTTGAGCCCCTCTCCCTTCAGGAGCTGGTGCTAAGGCGGGCGCGGCTGGGGAGTGGATGGCGGGGATGGGGGCAAGCGGACTTTCCCCTTTCGATTGCCGGCATCACAAATCGGACAATCCAAGTGCAGTGCCCCAATCCGTCGGCGAGTGCTGGTTGCACCTCTTTGCAGCGCGTGCGACTGTTAATGTGTGAATAAATCTTCCCCAAATGACGTTGGGCACCCTCGCGGATTTAGCGCCTTCTTGAAGGCTTTGGGACCGGGCCTTGTCACAGGCGCGGCAGATGATGATCCCAGCGGCATAGGTACGCATAGCCAGGTTGGCGCCGAATTCGGTTATGGTTTGGCCTGGACATTTGTCCTCAGTTTCCCGCTGATGGTTGCGATACAGCTGATTGCGGCTGAGATTGGCCGCGTCACGGGTGCTGGCATCGCCCGAAACCTGAGACGTCACTACCCGCGCGCCCTGTTGTGGTTAATGGTCTCACTGTTGCTGATCGCGAACATCGTCAACCTTGGGGCCGATCTGAGTGCGATGGGTGCGGCACTTACCCTTCTCATCGGCGGGAATGGGGCGCTTTACACGCTGCTATTCGGGATCTTGTGCATCCTTCTGGAGGTTGGGCTTAGCTACCCGCGCTATGCATCGATTCTGAAGTGGACGACACTTTCCTTGTTCACCTACGTTGCTGTGGTGGCCGTTGCCCACGTACCATGGCCGCATGCACTGCGCTCGCTTGTGGTTCCCGAGCTGCAATTCAACGCCGCTTATGCCACCGCCTTCGTCGCTATCCTCGGCACGACCATAAGCCCCTATCTGTTCTTCTGGCAGGCCGGGCAGGAAATCGAGGAACAGCATAGACATCATGTCAAACCGCTGTGCCTGACGGCATCCAGCGCAGGCACCGAACTGAAACGAATTCAAGTCGATACGCTAACCGGCATGGGGTTCAGCACACTGATATCACTCGCGATCGTATTTGCGACCGCAGCCACACTGCATGCCAGTGGCGTGCGGGATATCGCAACCTCATCCCAGGCAGCCGAGGCGCTTCGTCCGATCGCGGGCCAATTTGCCTTCGCGATGTTTGCGGCGGGTATTATCGGCACCGGCTTGCTGGCTGTTCCGGTGCTTGCCGGGTCGGCTGCCTATGCCGTCACCGAGATGGCGGGGATTTCTGGCAGCCTTGATGCAAAGCCGCTCTCTGCCCGCCTGTTCTACGGGACGATTGCGGCGACGACGCTGGCCGGCGCGTCCTTGAACGGGATTGGCATCGATCCGGCGCGCGCACTGTACTGGGCGGCAGTGGTCAACGGCATTCTCGCCGGTCCATTGATGGCCGTAATGATGCTGATCGTTCGCAATCCCCGCGCAATGGGGCGCTTGACCGTGTCACCTCGCCAGATGATGTTCGGGTGGGCGGCCACGGCGGTCATGGTCGCATCCTCGGCACTATTTCTGGGATTTGTAGTCGCTGACCTGATCTGAAGCGCGCACTGAGCGGCTGCCTTTAGGGCCATCATCTCTATTACTGTAAGGTCGCCTTTTGGCCGCACCCCGACACCATCCCGCGTCATGCCAGCGAAGGCGGCGGTGACCGCATGTCCCGACGGCCGGCCGATGCGGCTCGGAGCATGACGGCCGATGCATAGAGCACGACCAGGATCACCAGCCAGCGCAGCACATCGACCGACATGCTTTTGACGAGGAAGGCGGCGACCAGCACCGCTGGAATGCCGCCGATCGCAAGGCCGAGGGCGATGCGGAGGTTGACTTCGCCGATGGCGATGTGCCGCACACTTGCGCCCCCTGCCGCCAGGGCCGCACCACCGGCCATGATCGGAAAACTCAATCGCGGGTCCATTCCCATCAGGCTCAGCATCGCGAGTGTGGGTGCATAGTTGCCGACCCCGAAATTCAGCAGCACGCCGAAGACAAAGTTGGCAGCGATTGCAGCGATGGTGAGGACCAGCGGAAGCGATGACGCGTTGCCCCCCGCAGGCATCATATGCAGGTTTGCCAGGGCGTAGAAGGCGGCGGCGATCAGCAAGGCGAAGCCGACAACGGCCTGGACGATCCAGACGCGCGTCCCGGCGACCAGCGGCGCCCCCAGCAATGCACCCATCAGCAGGGCCAGCACGCAGCCGACGAGCAGCACCGGATCGACGAAGACGCCAAGCAGGGCCAGGAAGATCACGGCTTGCGCCATCGATGGCGGGGTGTGGCCGACGAGCATCGTGGAGGGGATCAGCCGATCGGGAACAAGCCGACGGAACTTGAACCACGCCATGGTGGGGGCAAATGATCCGATCCCCAGCGTATCGAAGAAGTTTGTGACGGCCCCGAGGGCGATCGCTTCCGCAGTGGGAAGGGCCCTGTTGCGAACGGCTGCCCGGAACATGATCAGCACGTAGGCCAGAATAGCCAGCCCCAGCGGCACGAACAGCGCAACGAGCATGGCGTCCCCTTGTCCAGCGTCTGTCGGCCGGATCTTAAACGAACCGGCCCCGATTGTCTGCATTGGGTCGATGGCGGACGTCCACCGCGTGCTCGCGCCATGACCGCAAGTGGGCCGCACCCCGACGCCACCCCCATCATGCCAGCGAAGGCTGGCATCCATGGCTCTCGCGGCGCACGCTGCGCTCCGCCGGCATTTATTCCGATCAGGATTGCCCCCAGTGATCAACATCAGAGGCGAAAACATCGATGCCAGCCTTCGCTGGCATGACGGCTTGTTGCCCGGCTGGAATGGTCATTAATTGTTACGGTCCAAGCATGATCAGCGCGGTCGCCCATCCTGTCCCGTTATAATCCACATCTTGCTGTGAAAATTGCAAATAGCCGCATTTATCGCGCTTCCCCCGGCGCGGCGGATGATCTAGCGGTTGCGGACAAGAGAGGCGGGGGCCTCCGAAAAGATCTGTTTCAACGGGTCGCGCATAAATGTTGGCGTATCTATGCGGGGGGCCGTGCGAACAGTTGTTTTTGTGCAGTTTTGCACGCTTATTCTCTGCTGGTCCGGCGCAGCATTGGCGCAGCAGGTGCCGCCGGATGACGCCGCGCCGGGCCGGACGATCGCGCGCAATCTCAGCGCCGCGCAGATGTTCGCCTTTGCCGACGCCGCGCGCGATCGCGGCGATTTCCGCACCGCCGAGGCCGCCTATCGCGCGCTTTCACAGCATGGCGAGGTGCAGCTGCGCAGCGAGGCACGCTTCCGGCTGGCGATGATGCTGGCCGATAACGAGCATCGCTATCGCGACGCAGCGGTCGAGTTCCGCAAGATCCTCGACGAGAATCCGCATGCCGCGCGCGTGCGGCTCGAGCTGGCGCGGATGGACGCGCTCCTGGGCGAGGCCGCCTCCGCCCAGCGCGAGCTGCGCGCCGCCGCCGCCGACGGTCTGCCACCCGAAGTCGCGCAGACCGTGCGCTTCTACGCCAATGCGCTCGATGCGCGCCGCAGGACCGGCGGCAGCTTCGAGCTCGCGCTCGCGCCCGACAGCAATGTCAACCGGGCGACGCGCGCCACCAGCCTCGGCAGCCTGATCGGCGATTTCTCGCTGAGCGACGGCGCCAGAGCGCGTTCGGGCGTGGGCCTGGCGCTACGCGGCCAGGGCTTCGCGCGCGCGCGTCTCTCCAGCCGCGTCAACCTGCTCGGGCAGCTTTCGGGGCAGGCGAGCCTCTATCGCCACCACGATTTCAACGACATCATCGTCTCGCCGCAGCTCGGCCCGGAAATCTACCGGGGCAAGGACAAGCTCGTGCTGCTCGCCGGCCCGGCCTGGCGCTATTACGGCGGCAAGCCTTACACCCGCTCGATCGCGCTTTCCGAAAGCTGGCAGCATCCGCTCGGCGCGCGCAGCCAGCTCCGGCTCGACGGCGCCTTCGCCGATATCGACAACCGCCGCAACGATCTTGAGGACGGGCAGAGCTATTCGCTGGCGCTGGCGATCGATCATGCTTTTTCGGCGCGGTTCGGCGGCGGCGTGCAGCTTTCGGGCGGGCGCCAGGCCGCGCGCGACGCCGGCTACGCCACTGCCAGCGGCGGGATTAACGGCTTCCTTTATCGCGATACGGGCCGGACGACCTTCGTGCTCGGGCTCGGCTATAGCCATTTGGAGGCGGACAAAAGCCTGTCCTTTTTTGCGCGGCGCGTCGACGATCGCTTCACCGCCAATGTGAGCGGCACCTTCCGCATGCTGCGGCTCGGCGCATGGGCGCCGGTCGCGCGGCTGCTCTACGAGCGCAACCGCTCGACCTTCACGCTCTACGATTATTCGAGGATCGCCGCCGAATTCGGCGTGTCCACCGCCTTTTGACCCAGGGGAGAAACATGATGGGCAGAATTGAAATGAAGCGTTTGGTTTTGGGCGGCGCAGCAAGCGCGCTCGGCCTGCTGCTCTCTGGCTGCGGCGGTGGTGGCGGCGTCGCGAGCACCCCCCCGCCGACCTACACCAAGCTCGCCGACCTTACCGGCAACCGGACCTTCCAGAGCGCAGGCGTTCATTATACGTTAGCCGGCATCCAACCTTCCGCTTTCTCGGTTCAGAAATATGGCGCCGGCGTCACCATTGCCTACAATGCATCGAACGACAGCTATACGCTGACCGCGCCTGACGGCACGACTGAAACCTTCAGCAGCGCGACGAACACGCCTCCTCCCGGCTACGTTCCCCCGCCCAACAGCTTGGTGTTTTTTAATAGTATGGGCGGGGTCTTTGGCTTCCAGCCGGCTTCGGTGAACGGCGTCGCCCTCAGTTATACGGCGCTGGGCGCCTGGCTTCATTCCCAGAACGGTCTTGATGTCTATGCCGCCGTCGCCGGCGTTCCCACGATCGCCAGCGACATGCCAAGGAACGGTACCGCCAATTATCAAACCAGCATCCTTGGCGGAGTATATACAGGAGATCCTAATTCTTATGAATTGACCAGCGACAGCTCCGCGACATTTTCCGCAAACTTCGGAGCAGGGACGGTTGCCACAACGCTCCATCTGGTCGGCGCGCGGAGCAATTTGCCGCCCGTGGATTTCGGTTCCTATACGGGCAGCGGTACGATTGCCTCGGCCAGCCCCGGCTTTTCCGGCACGCTGGCATCGACATCGCCTAATCCGATTATGCCGAACGGCGAATTCTCCGGCGTCTTCTTCGGCCCGCAAGCGAAGGAGATGGGTTACAGCTGGTATCTCAGTGGCGCGAGCATAAGCGCACAAGGTGGGGTGGTCGGGACGAAATAGGCTGCCCCGACGCATTGCGGAATTCCCGCTGGCCACAGTCTTCGAAGTAAAGGAAAGAACAGATGCAAAGCTTTGAAATGAAGCGCTGGTTGCTCGCCGGTTCGGCGATGACGCTCGGCCTGCTGCTCTCTGGCTGCGGCGGTGGTGGCGTAGGAAGCACCCCCGCGCCGACCTACACCAAGCTCGCCGATCTTACCGGCAACCGGAGCTTCAAGAGCGCGGGGATTCGTCTCACCGTCGGCAGTAATCAGCCCTTCAGCTTTTCCAGCCAGAAATATGGCGCTGGCGTCAGGATCGACTACACCGCATCGAGCGACAGCTACACCCTGACCGCGCCCGATGGTACAACCGACACGTTCAGCAGCAGCACCAACACGCCGCCGCCCGGCCTTACTACGCCTCCCTCCGATCAAACAATTCTGTACAACAGCGCCGGTTCATCCTTCGCCATAGCGGCGCCATCGGTAAACGGGGTTGCCTTGAGCTACACTGCGGTGGGCGCCTGGTCTCGCATCCAGAACAATGTCCTATCCGCATATGTCGCCGTTTCAGGCGTGCCTACGATCGCAAGCGACATGCCGAGGACCGGTACCGCAACTTATCAGACCAGCATTGCCGGATCCGTATTTGAAAGCGGCTCTGCACAGGTGCTGGATACCGCCGCCAGCACCGCGACTTTTTCCGCCAATTTCGGGGCGGGGACGGTTGCGACAACGCTCCACCTGGTCGGCCGGGCGCCTAGCCCTACGTTCGCCAGCGCTGGCACCCCGTCATCTCCCGACTTCGGTTCCTATTCGGGCAGCGGGACGATTGCATCGGGCAGCCCCGGCTTTTCCGGCACGCTGGCTTCGACGGCATCCAGCGC
>Ga0268265_10000094_pt1 | contig 113107 bp, 126 predicted proteins | sample KBSSwiS52_FD_190355 | JGI IMG/M metagenome (GOLD analysis project Ga0268265, IMG submission 190355) | Switchgrass rhizosphere microbial communities from Kellogg Biological Station, Michigan, USA - KBS Switchgrass S5-2 (SPAdes) (version 2) | ecosystem: Host-associated > Plants > Roots >... | reverse complement strand
CGCGCCGCCGGTCAGCGTGTCGATGCCGGTGCCGCCGTTCAGCGTGTCGTTGCCGTCACCGCCGTTCAGCGCATCATTGCCGGCGCCACCGAAAAGCCGATCGTTCCCCGCGCCGCCGGCCAGCATATCGTTGCCGTCGACGCCGTAGAGATCGTCGTTGCTGTCGCCGCCTTCGAGCAGATCGTTGCCGGCGCCGCCATCGAGGAAATCGTCGCCGCTGAGGCCGCGCAGCGTGTCGTCGGCGCTGCCGCCGATCAGCACGTCGGCGGCGAAGTAGAAGGGATGCGTGTCGATTTCATTGCCGTCAAGCGTGACGGCGGTGGTCAGATAGGCGGCGCTCTGGATGTCCCAATAGCCGAGGCCGAATGAGACGGCATCGCTCGACTCGGGGAAGCTTTCGAACGCCAGCGAATAGCTGCGCACCGCGGAGGTGGGATCGAGGCCGAGGTTGAGCGGACCGACAGTCGTGGCCGGCGAATCGCTGGAGCCGCCAAAATGGCGGACGACCGGGCCGCCGACCTCGGCGAGAGCAAGATCCCAGAACGATCCATAGGTGACGATCGGCGGATCATATTCGAAGAAGAAAGTGCCGGATGTCGAATAATATTCGGTGAAATTCAGCGTTCCGGTGCTCCGATCGACGGTGAACTCGGCCATATCATTCGCTCCTCTTTTCGCCGGTCGACTACGTCCCGGCCGTTACGCAACTATAACAAGAATCGGCAATATGCCGACATCGATGGGCGCAGATCATTCGGTGAAGACATGGTCCTCGTGGAAAGACGAAGCGACGCGATGGGAGATGGCGGGGTCGAACCTGCCGGTGCCGCGATCGATCGGGAATTCCACGCTGGAAAAGCTGCCCATCGATGCCCCCTCGTCCAAGCCGGACTTCGGTTCGGGGGATATCGGAAGATATTTTCGCCGGCTATGACGGAGATCACAGCAGCGAGAATAAAGGGTGGAGTCGATGACAAAAACGGCGCACGACTCGTGGTCGTGATGAGCTCGTCCAAATTCCATGAGGGTGGATTGCGACGGACATCGAGTCCTCGACGCGGCTCACGACAATTCCGGTTTTACGATGACAGTTTCGTTTCAGCGAACTGGATCGATTCCTGACTATATTGCCAATATGGCAATTTTGATTCTGAAACTGTTCATCACGCAGTTGCGAGCTGCAAATCCGCGGCACCGGCGTGGAAGCGATCGAGGTCGAGAATGTCGGCGCGCTTCGCCACCAGCGTCGGCACCAGCATCTGGCCGGCGACGTTGACCGCGGTGCGGCCCATGTCGAGGATCGGATCGATCGCGAGCAGCAGCCCGACGCCTTCGAGCGGCAGGCCGAGCGTCGACAGCGTCAAGGTTAGCATCACCGTGGCGCCGGTCAGCCCCGCGGTTGCGGCCGAGCCGATCACCGAGACGAAGACGATCAGCGCATAATCGGACAGATGCAGCGGCACGCCATAGAATTGCGCGACGAAGATCGCGGCGATCGCCGGGTAGATCGCGGCGCAGCCGTCCATCTTGGTGGTGGCGGCCAGCGGTACCGCGAACGCGGTGTAGGCGCGCGGGACGCCGAGCGCGCGCTCGGTGACGTCCTCGGTCACCGGCAAGGTACCGACCGACGAGCGCGACACGAAGCCGAGCTGGATCGCCGGCCACGCCGAGGCGAAGAAGCGCAGCGGGCTGAGCCCGTTGGCGGCGAGCAGGATCGGATAGACGACGAGCAGCACCAGCAGCAGGCCGGCATAGACCGCGCCGGCGAACGCGCCGAGCGAACCGAGCGACTGCCAGCCATAGCGGACGATCGCGTCGCCGATCAGAGCCGCCGTGCCGATCGGGGTCAGCGCGATCACCCAACGCAGCAGCCGGCGGAAGATCGCCAGCGCCGAGACGTTGAACGCGAGGAACGCCTCGCCGGCCGGGCCGACGCGCACCGCGGCGGCGCCGATCGCGATCGCGGCGACGATGATCTGGAGGACGTTGAACGACAGCGCGGTGGTGGCGCCGCCATCGGTCACTTTGGTGGAGGCGGTGAGGCCGAGGATGTTGGCGGGGATCACGCCCTTGAGGAAATCGAGCCAGCTACCGTTCGACGACGGCAGCGCGGCGGTGGCGGGATCGACACCGGCGCGCAGGCCGGGCTGGATCAGCAGGCCCAGCACGATGCCGATGGTTACCGCGATCAGCGCGGTCAAAGCGAACCAGAGCAATGTGCGCGTGACCAGCTTTGCGGCATGTTCGAGGTCGCGCAGCGCAGCGATCGAGGCGACGATCGCGGTGAACACCAGAGGCGGGACCAGCGCCTTGAGCAATTGCACGAAAATCTGGCCGGTGGTGTGGAGCGCTTCGCCGAGGACGGTGATCGTGTCGCCATCGGCGCCGCCGGCGCGAGCGATCAGGCCGAGGATCAGGCCGACGGCCATGCCGAGCAGAACCTGGACGCCGAAGGAGGGCGCGCGGCGACGGGGTTTTGCGGGGCGGACGGAGTCGGTCATGCGGCGACAATGGGAAGGCGCGGCGGGGGTTCCAACATAGCTTTTGTCGGGGGGCGGATAGTTCTCTGCTTGGTTGGTAGGGATTATAGCCTCGCCCGTTTACGGGAGAGGGAGAGACGCCGCAGGCGGCGAGGGTGAGGGCATGAAGGGCGAGACCCGCTCAGGCCCTCACCCTGGCTTGCTTCGCAAGCCTGTCCCTCTCCCGCAAGCGGGCGAGGTTTTTCGCTACAGCCCCTCGCCGCCCACCCAGTGGGCGTTCGAGAGGCGCCGGGCCAGCGTCCAGGTCTGGGCGCGGATGTCGGGGACGGCGACGATTTCCCAGAAGGCGCCGCGGGTCATCGGGCCGAGCGCGAACAGCCAGTCGTTGCGGCTGCCGTCGGCGGCGACGGTCTGGGCTTCGGCGTCGACCTCGATGCCGATGCGGGCGCTGTCGGGGCGGATCGCGCCGCGGTCGATCAGGCGGCGGAGCAGCGGCTCGCTGGTGCGGGCGAGATCGCCCTGCGGGCCGGTGCAGTTGATCACGCGCTGGACGGTCAGGCGCTGCGGTGCGTCCTGGCCGCGCGGGCGCCAGGCGAGTTCGATGCCGTCGTCGACCGCGCGCGCGGCCAGCGTCTTGCCGGCGATCACGGTCAATTGGCCGCTCGCCTGCATCGCCGCGATACGTTCGGCGACCTGCGGGGCGAGGCGGTGGCGGTGGATATCCCACCACGGCCGCAAATGGCGCAGGAAGCGGGCGCGCTGATCCTCGCCCGCGGCGCGCCACATCATCTGGGTGAACGGACGGAGTTCGTCGACGGCGTTGCGCCAGCCGACCGCGGCGCTGCGGTTGCGGACGGCGCGGACCAGCGCCGAGGCGGTGTGCGGGGGCCGGTCCTCGATCCGCTGGAACGGATCGGCGGGCGCGTGGCGGTGCGGCAGCAGGCCGCGGCGCGACATCGCGACGATCCGGCCGGCAAAGCCGCGCGCGTCGAGCAGCAGGATCACGTCGATCATCGTCAGCCCGGTGCCGACCGCCAGCACGACATCGTCGGCACGGAGGCCGTCGGCAAGCCCGGGCGCCCATGGATCGCCGCGATAGAGGTCGGGCGGCAGCGTGGCGGCATCGAAGCCGGGCGGCGCGTGCGGCGGCAGATTGCCCACCGCGAGCACGGCCGCATCGGCGTCGAGCGACCGGCCGTCGGCGAAGAGAAGGCGGACATGCCCGTCGCCGATCCGCTCGACATCGACGACGTCGCCGCGCAGCAGTGTCAGCCGGTCGCCGGCGGCGTGCAGCGCGCGATCGAGCAGCTCGCGCAGATAGGCGCCGTAGGTGATGCGCGGCACGAAGGCGGTGGCGGCATCGGGCACGCCGTTTGCCGCCAGCCAGCGGACGAAATGATCGGGTTCGTCGGGAAAGGCGCTCATGTTCGACGCACGGACGTTGAGCACGTGCGACGGATGCGCGGCGCCATAAGCGAGACCCTCGCCCGCGACCGGCGCGCGCTCGATCAGGGTGGCGCGCGGGCCATCGTGGCGCAGCAGGTTGACCGCCTGCAAGGTGCCCGAAAAGCCCGCGCCGATTATGGCGACATGATCTATCATGAGCGGCCTGTTGCGGGAGTTCGGGCCGCTTGAAAAGGCCTCAGGCGTCGATGCTGCTGTCGAGATTGGCATTGACGACGCCGCCATCGACGGTGAGCGTCGATCCGACGACATAATCGCCGGCGCGGCTGGCGAGATAGACTGCGGCGGCGGCCATGTCCTCGGGCACGCCGGTGCGGCCGGACGGAATGCGCCTGGCCACCGCATCGCCATGATCGCGCGCGGCCTTGTTCATCGTCGACGGGAAGGCGCCGGGCGCGAGCGAGGTCATGATGATGTTGTCGCTGACCAGCCGGCCGGCCATCCGCCGGGTGAGGTGGATCAGCGCCGCCTTCGAAGCCTGGTAACTGTAGGTCTCCCACGGATTGGGCCGGAGACCGTCGATCGAGGTGATGTTGATCACCTTGGCCGGGCGCTCCGCCGTGCCCGAGGCTTTCAGCAGGCCGTGCAGCGCCTGGGTGAGGAAGAAGGGCGATTTGACGTTGACGTTCATCACCTTGTCCCAACCGCTTTCGGGGAAGGTGTCGAACGGCTCGGCCCAGGCGATGCCGGCATTGTTGACGAGGATGTCGAGCTTCGGCTCGCGCGCGGCGAGTGCCGCGGCCAGCGCGCGGCAGCCCTCGACGGTGGAAACGTCCTGCGGCAGCGCGATGCAATCGGGGCCGAGTTCCTCGGCGGCGGCGACGCAGGCATCGGCCTTGCGCGACGAGATATAGACCTTCGCGCCCTGGGCGATGAAGCCTTCGGCGATCCATTTGCCGATGTTGCGCGACCCGCCGGTGACGAGCGCGACACGGCCTTCGAGACTGAACAGGCTGGCGATATCCATTTGGTTTCCTTCTGCTTCTTCTGCCCCTCTCCCCTTTGGGGGAGAGGCCGGGTGAGGGTCCTTCTTCTTCCTGCCGCGCCGAAGCCAGCCGGATGGTCGGCTTTCGTGCTCGCTTCGCTCGCACCCTCACCCGGCGCTGCGCGCCGCCAGTTCAGTGCGCCTGCCGGGTCGATCGTGCCCCCGGCACGATCTTCGGAACGCCGGGGGCGTTCCGAACCCGGCAGTCGCACTGAACTCCCCCAAAGGGGAGAGGGTTTTAGAATCCCTGCATCTTCGCGACCCGTTCCGCGTGGAAGTTCGCGTCGCCGAACAGTTCGGCGAGCGTGCGGTCGCGTTTCATGTAGAGGCCGATGTCATATTCGTCGGTCATGCCGATACCGCCGTGCATCTGCACGCCTTCGCGCACCGCGAGACCGGCGGCATAGCCGGTCTTGGCCTTGGCGACGGCAACCATCAGGGCCGCCTGGTCGCTGCCCTCGTCGAGCCATTGCTGCGCCTTGAGCACGGCGGCGCGGGCGATTTCCATTTCCGCATAGAGATGCGCGGCGCGGTGCTGGAGCGCCTGGAATTCGCCGATCAACCGGCCGAACTGCCTGCGCTGCTTGAGATAGTCGACGGTCATGTCCATCGCCGCGCCGCCGACGCCGAGCATCTCGGCGGCGGCGCCCGCCCGGCCGCCATCGAGCAAAGCCTGCAGGACCGTCCAGCCCTGGTCGACCTCGCCCAGCACGGCGTCGGCATCGAGTTCGACACCGTCGAACTTCAGGTGCGATGCCAGCGACGAATCGACCAGCCGCACCGGATCGGCCGACAGGCCGGCGGCGTCTTTGGGCACCGCGAACAAGGTGATGCCGGCCTCCTCGCCCGGCGCGCCGGCGGTGCGCACGGCGACGATCAACATGTCGGCGACATGGCCGTGGACGACGAAAGTCTTGGTGCCGGTCAGCTTGAAGCCGTTGCCGGCGCGGGTCGCGGCGAGCGCAGTGGCGGCGGGACGATGCTTGGCGCCCTCGTCGATCGCGAGCGCGACGATCGCATCGCCCGTGGCGATCCGCGGCAGCCAGATCTCGGCGAGCGTCGCACCGCCGGCCTTCAGTGCCTCGACGGCGGCGACGGCGGTGGCGAGGAATGGCGACGGCGTGAGGTTGCGGCCGATCTCCTCGAGCACGATCCCGGCCTCGACATGGCCGAGGCCGAGGCCGCCTTTGTCCTCGGGCACCAGCATGCCGGTGAAGCCCATTTCGGCGAACTGCTTCCACAGGTCGCGCGAGAAGCCGGTCGGATCGGCGGTATCGCGGAGTTTGCGCAGCTGCGCGACGGGGGCGCTGTCGGCGATGAAGGGGCGGGCGGTGTCCTTGAGCATCGCCTGGTCGTCATTGTGGTAGAGTGGCATTTTCTTCCTCTCCCTGCTCCCTCTCCCCTTCGGGGGATCGAAGTGAAGTTTTGGGTCGATCGTGCCCCCCGGGCACGATCTGCGAAATGCCGGGGGCATTTCGCCCCCAAAACTTCGCTTCGATGGTTGGGGTGAGGGTGTGTCAACCCGGCCCCATCTTGTCGATTTTCGAGGGTCTTCAACTGACCCTCACCCGGCGCTTCGCGCCACCCTCTCCCCCGCGGGGAGAGGGCTTTTCAGTTCCCCGGCAGTTCGAGGATGCGCTTGGCGATCACGTTGAGCATCACCTCGCTGGTGCCGCCCTCGATCGAATTGCCCTTGGTCCTGAGCCAGGCCCGCGGGCGCAGGCCGTTCGACGAGGCTTCGCTGTCCCATTCGAGCAAGTCCGATCCGCCCGCCGCCATCGCCAGTTCGTGGCGGCGCTTGTTGAGTTCGGTGCCGGCATATTTCATCATGTTGGGCTGGGCCGGATGCGCCCTGCCCGCCTTCAGCTCATCGAGGAATTTCTCGCCCATCGCGCGGAAGGCGAGCGAGTCGACTTCGAAGCGGGCCATTTCGGCGCGCAGCATCGGATCGTCGGCGAACTGCCCGGCGAATTCGATGCCGGGCGAAGGCTGCGGTGCGTTGCCGGCGCCCGAGATCATCTCGCGCTCGTGGCCGAGCAGATATTTGGCGACGTCCCAGCCGCGATTGACCGCGCCGACGATCTGATCCTTGGGCACTGCGACATCGTCGAAGAAGGTCTCGCAGAACGGCGAGCTGCCGCTGATCAGCAGGATCGGCCGGGTCGAGACGCCGGGCGAGGCCATGTCGAACAGCAGGAAGCTGATCCCGCGATAGGTGTCGGCCTTGTCGGTGCGGACGAGGCAGAAGATCCAGTCGGCCTTGTCGGCATAGCTGGTCCAGATCTTCTGGCCGTTGACGACCCAATGATCGCCCTTGTCCTCGCCGAAGGTCTGCAATGAGACGAGATCGGAACCCGACCCCGGTTCCGAATAGCCCTGGCACCAGCGGATTTCGCCGCGCGCGATCGGGTTGAGATAATGGACCTTCTGTTGCTCGGTGCCGAATTTGAGCAGGGCCGGCCCGAGCATCCAGATGCCGAAGCTCGACAGCGGCGAGCGGCAGCCGAGCGACGCCATTTCCTGACGCAAGATCTTGGCTTCGGCGGGCGACAGGCCGGCGCCGCCATAGGCCCTTGGCCATTCGGGCACGGTCCAGCCTTTGGCCGCCATCAGGTCCAGCCAGTGTTTCTGGGCTTCGTTCTTGAAGACGGGGTTGCGGCCGCCCCAGCAGATATCGGTCTCGTCCTTGACGGCCAGACGCATCTCGGGCGGGCAATTCGCCTCGAGCCAGGCGCGCGTTTCGGCGCGGAACATCTCCAGGTCACTCATGCGGCTCTCTCCTGATCGGCCGGGCGTGTCCCCAGGAGGTCATAATCCTGCGGCTGCGCGTGCTTCGTCGCTTTGCGATAAGTGAAGGTCTGGCCGGGCCAGATGCTGATGTTGCGGCCGCCGTCGGCGCGGTACCAGCTGTCGCAGCCGCCGGTCTGCCAGACGCTGCCGGCGAGCCGCCGCTGGACATCGTCGGCCCAGGCACGCTGCGCCTCTGGCTTCGGCGCAACCGCGGCGGCGCCCCGCGCTTCGGCCAGCCGGATTGCGCTGACGATGTGGGCGATCTGGCTTTCGATCATGTAGACCATCGAATTGTGGCCGAGTCCGGTGTTCGGCCCCATCGTGATGAAGAAATTCGGATAGCCCGCCACCGAGATGCCGTGCAGCGCCTGCGGTGCCGTCGCCCAGTCTTCCGAAAGCACGCGACCGCCCTCGCCGACGACGCGGATGCCGGTCCAGCCGGCCTTGATGTCGAAGCCGGTGCCGAAGATGATGGCGTCATAAGCGCGCTCGACGCCGTCGGCGGTGACGATGCCCGTGGATGTGATCCGTGCGATCGGCTCCGTGACGACCGCGACATTGGGCCGGGCGAGCGCCGGATAATAGTCGTTCGAGATCAGGATGCGCTTGCAACCGAGGCGATAGGTCGGCGTCAGTTTCGCGCGGAGGCCGGGATCGCGGATCGCGGCGGCGATATTGTCGCGGGCGAGGCGTTCGAACCGGACCATCCAGTCGGGATGCCGGACCAGCGCCGGCACGCGCGTCTCGTTGAGCCAATAATACCAGGCGCGCTGCAGTTTCTGGAGCCATGGAAAGCGGCGGAAACGCGTGCGCTCGCCATCGGACAGCGCTCGGTCGGGCTTGGGCACGACCCACGGCGGCGTGCGCTGGAACAGATCGAGCTGCGCGACCCTGGCCGCAATTCGCGGCACGAACTGGATCGCGCTGGCGCCGGTGCCGATCACCGCGATCCTCTTGCCCTTGAGGTCGTAATCGTGCCGCCAGCCGGCCGAATGCCACATCGCGCCGGCAAAAGCGTCGCGCCCGGGAATGTCGGGCAGCTTGCCGTTGCTGAGGCCGCCGGTGCCGAAGACGAGATGGCGGGCGGTGGCGGTGCTGCCGTCGGCGGCGCGCGCATGCCAGGCATGCGCCGCTTCGTCCCACTCCGCCGCGACGAGGTTGCGGCCGAAGCGGAAGTGGCGGCGCAGGTCGAACCGGTCCGCGACCTTTTCGAGATAGGCGAGGATCTCGGCCTGCGGCGGATAGAGCCGGGTCCAGTCCGGATTGGGCGCGAACGAGAAACTGTAGACCGGCGAGACGATGTCGCAGGCGCAGCCGGGATAGTCATTGTCGCGCCAGGTGCCGCCCAGCCGGTCGGCGCGTTCCCAGATCTCGAAATCGTCGCGGCCCTGCGCGCGGAGCGCATGGGCCATGCCCAGCCCCGAAAAGCCGCTGCCGATGACGAGAATCCCGAGCAATTTCACCTCCCGCGAACCGCCGGCCAAAGCCGCGATTTCGTGCCGATTATGGCGGCGAATCGCGGCGCGGCAAGCGTCTCGCGACGAGCCCGCCTTGCCGTAACGTCCGCGCGGCATCGTTGACCGGACGCCGGAGCCGCCTATGCTTACGTTTACGAAAAGGAGAGGAATCACCCATGGATTTCGACGTCACCGAGCGCCAGTCCCACTGGCGCGATCGCGTGCGCACTTTCATCGAGGCCGAGGTCCGGCCGCGCGATCCCGATTATCATGAACAGCAGGCCGAGGGCGGGCGCTGGAAGGTGCTTCCCGTGATCGAGGAGCTCAAGGCGAAGGCGAAGGCGGCGGGGATCTGGAACCTGTTCATGCCGCCGCATTCGGGCCAGACCCATGTCGACGACAGTTTCGAATTCGACGGCCCCGGCCTCTCCAACCTCGATTATGCGCTGTGCGCCGAGGAGATGGGGCGGATCATGTGGTCGTCCGAAATATTCAACTGCTCGGCGCCCGACACCGGCAATATGGAGGTGTTCCACCGCTATGGCAGCCTTGCGCAGAAGCAAAGGTGGCTGCGGCCGCTGATGGACGGCGAGATCAGGTCGGCCTTCCTGATGACCGAGCCAGGAGTCGCCTCGTCCGACGCCACCAATGTCGAGACCGCGATCGTGCGCGACGGCGATGATTATGTGATCAACGGCATCAAATGGTGGTCGTCGGGCGCGGGCGATCCGCGCTGCCGCATCGCGATCGTGATGGGCAAGACCGATTTCGGCGCGGCGAAACACCAGCAGCAGTCGATGATCCTGATGCCGCTCGACACACCGGGCGTGAAGATCCTGCGCCATCTGCCGGTGTTCGGCTATGACGATGCGCCGCACGGCCATATGGAGATCGAACTCAAAGACGTGCGTGTGCCCGCGGACCATATGCTGCTGGGCGAGGGCCGCGGCTTCGAGATCGCGCAGGGGCGGCTGGGACCAGGGCGCATCCATCATTGCATGCGCACGATCGGCGTGGCCGAGGAGGCGATCGACAAGATGGCCGCACGGCTGCTGTCGCGCGTCGCGTTCGGCAAGGCGCTGGCCGAGCACAGCGTGTGGGAGCAGAGGCTCGCCGAGGCGCGGATCAACATCGAGATGTGCCGGCTGCTGTGCCTGAAAGCGGCCGACCTGATGGACAAGGCCGGAAACAAGGCGGCGCAGACCGCGATTTCGATGATCAAGGTCGCGGCACCGCGGATGGCGCTGCAGGTGCTCGACAATGCGATGCAGGCGCATGGCGGCGCGGGCGTGTCGGAGGATTTCGGGCTGGCCAGGGCTTATGCCGGGATTCGGACCTTGCGGTTCGCCGACGGCCCGGACGAGGTCCACAACCGGGCGATCGCGCGCGAGGAGTTCGGCAAGCATGGCGGGCGCGAGGCGATCGCCGCGGCCAAGGCGGCGGCGGGGCGGTGAAGTCTCGACCTGCCCTCTACCGCTTGCGGGAGAGGGGTGAGCAGGTAGCCATGCCCCCGGCATGGCTAGGGATTGCCGGGGGCAATCCCGACCTGCTCACCGCCGCAGGCGGCGAGGGTGAGGGCCTGAGCGGGTCTCGCCCTTCAGGCCCTCACCCTGGTTCGCTGCGCGAACCTGTCCCTCTCCCGCAAGCGGGCGGGTTTAGTCACCCCTTCGTCGGCTTGAAGATCATCGCCACGCCGTTCATGCAATAGCGCTTGCCGGTCGGCTGCGGGCCGTCGTCGAAGACGTGGCCGAGATGGCCGCCGCAGCGCCGGCAATGGACTTCGGTGCGGGCATAGCCGAGCATATGATCGGTGCTGGTGCCGACCGCATTGGGAAGCGGTTGCCAGAAGCTCGGCCAGCCGGTGCCGCTGTCGAACTTGGTCCGCGAGGAAAACAGCGGCAGCCGGCAGCCGGCGCAGCCGAACAGGCCGGCGCGATGCTCGTCGTTGAGCGGGCTCGAAAAGGGCCGTTCGGTCGATTCCTGGCGCAGGACGGCGAAGGCCGCGGGGCTGAGGCGCGCTTTCCATTCGGCATCGCTGAAGAAGACTTCGTAGCGCTTCGTCTCCTTCGGTTTGCCGGCAAGGGCCCAGAAGCCGGCGCCGCCGACGAGGCCGGCGGCACCGGCAGCGATGCCCGATCCGATCAGGGCGCGGCGCGAGATGGTCATGATGCGATGTCTCTCCATGGCCTCTATTACGCAACGTTCGCGCCGAAAGTTTCAGCCAACTCAGCCACGCGAAAATAACGCCTTCCAGCCGCTCTTGCCGCCCGATTTGAGCACGCCCTTGCGGAACCAGCGCGCCGCCAGCCAGATGATGATCCCCACCCACAGCGCCTGCCACGCGAGTGCCAGCAGATGCGGCCACAGGGCGGCGTCGGTCGCGGCGCGCGCCGACATCGCGAACGGGCTGCTGAACGGGAAGATCTCGGCGAAGGTCGCGATCGGCGATCCCGGCGTGCCGGCGGCGGCGGCGGACAGGCCGAACATCGCAACCTGGAAGATCGAGATCGGCAGCGACATCATCTGGATCTCGCGCATCGTCGAGGCCTGCGCGCCGACGCCGAGGAACACCGCGCCCAGCAGCAGGAAGGCCATCGCGAAATAGAGGCCGAACAGCAAGGCGAAGGTGCCGAGGCCGAGCGCCGGCTGCAGTTCGGCCAGCGCCATCATGCCGGGCGGCACGAAATTCGCCGCCTGGCTGAGCAGGGTCGCCCAGAAGGCGATGAAGGTCAGCGCGACGCCGAACATGCCGACCAGCTTGCCCATGAACACCGCCTCGAGCGGCACCGCCGCGGCGAGGATCTCGATCACCTTGTTGCTCTTCTCCTCCGCGAGCATGCCGACGGTCTGGCCGGCGAGCAGCAAGGTCAGGAAGAAGATCGCGAAGACGGCGGCAAGGCCCGACGTCTGCCTGCCCGAGCCGGTCGATTCGGTGCGCGTGACCGGCTCGATCGTGGCGGCCGACAGCGGCGCGGTGATGCCGCCCTTGCGGTCGCGCAGCGCCTGCTCGGCAAGCTGCGCGAGATAGAAAGCGGAGCGCCGGCCCTGCGTGCCATGCAGAATGGTGGGCGTGGCGAGCGGGCCGAACATCACCGCTTCGGCCTCGACATCCCCGGCGAAAAACAGCGCGCGCGCCTGGCGCTGCGGATCGGTGCCGGCGGTCCGGACGTCGAGCTTCGGCGGTGCCGCCGAGACGCTGAACATCGTGCGCAGCCGGGCGTCGGCGGCCGCCAGCGCGACGCCGTCGCCGGCGGGCGCGAGCGCGACGATGCGCACCTTCTGCTCGCTGCCGCCGGCGACCTTGGCCGCGCCGAGTCCGCCGATGACGCTGAAGCCCAGCATCAGCAGCGGCGCGAGCAGGAAGATCAGAAAGGTGGGCGTGAACACGGTCGCGACGAAGTCACGCCGCGCGACCACCAAAGTCTGTCGGACGATCCGCTTCATGCCGCCTGCGGTTCCTCCTGGACGACGTCGCCGGTATCGCCGCCGCCGGTGCGGCGGACGATCGCGACGAACGCATCGTGCAGCCGCGGGCGATCGAGCAGCAGCGCCGATATGCCGTGGCCCTCGGCGATCAGCCGCGCGAGCAGCGCCTCGATCCCGCCGTCGGGCACGGTGAAACGAAAGCCGGGGCCTTGCGATCTGGCGTCGGCGGGCAGCAGCGCCGCCACGCCGGGATCGTCGCCGCGCGGTTCGTAATAGGCCTGCATCGGCAGGATCGCGCGCGCCTCGTCGACGGTGCCCTCGAAGCGGCGGCGGCCGCCGGCGATCACCGCGATCCGATCGCACAGCCGCTCGGCATGCGCCATCACATGGGTGGAGAAGAGAATGGTCGCGCCGCGTGCGCGCTCGCCGTGGATCAGCGCCTCGAGCCGCTCCTGGTTGACCGGATCGAGGCCCGAAAAGGGCTCGTCGAGCACGATCAGTTCGGGGCTGTGGACGATCGAGCCGAGCAATTGCACGAGTTGCGCCATGCCTTTCGACAATTGCCGGATCTTGCGCTCGGCGGCGTAACCGAGATCGGCCGCATCGAGCAGTTCGAGCGCGCGCACCCGCGCCAGCTTCAGTTTCATGCCGCGCAGCGCGCCCATGAACGCGATCGCCTCGCGCGCCGTCATCGCCGGATAGAGCCCGCGCTCCTCGGGCAGATAGCCGACGCGATCGCTCTGGTCGCGCGGGCTTGCGCTGCCGAGCAAGGTGCGTTTGCCCTCGTCGGGGTCGATGATGCCCAGCAGCATCCGCAAGGTCGTGGTCTTGCCGGCGCCGTTGGGGCCGAGCACGCCATAGATGCTGCCGCGCGGCACGGCGATGTCGACGCCGTCGACCGCGCGGGCATTGCCGAAATTTTTGACCAGGCCATGAGCTTCGATGACGAACGACATATATTGCGGCGGCCTGCGGTCTGATAGTGCGCGGTGCGTGGTAGCGTCTTCGCATGACAGGTCCAACATCGCATTAACGGCGCAGCTGAAAGCCGAGGCGCGTGCGATCGGCTTTGCCGATTGCGGAATCACCGGGGCAGACGCAATCCCGGAGGCGCGGGCGCGGCTCGAAGCGTGGCTGGCCGAAGGCGCGCATGGATCGATGGACTGGATGGCGGCGCGCGCGGGGCAGCGCGGCGGTGCGGCCGATCTGTGGCCCGAGGTGAAATCGGTGGTGATGCTGGGCATGAGCTATGCGCCCGCCGCCGATCCGCTGCGACTGGCCGGCGAGGGCGCGATCGGGCGGATCTCGACCTATGCGCAGGGCGTCGACTATCACGACACGGTCAAGCGCGCGCTCAAGCAACTCGCGCGCTGGCTGGTCGCGGCGGCCGGCGGCGACGTCAAGGTGTTCGTCGATACCGCGCCGGTGATGGAGAAGCCCTATGGCGCGGCGGCCGGGCTCGGCTGGCAGGGCAAGCACACCAATCTCGTCAGCCGCGGCCATGGCAGCTGGCTGTTCCTCGGCGCGATCATGACGACGCTGGAGCTGGCGCCCGATCCGCCGGCGCCCGACCGCTGCGGATCGTGCGACGCCTGCCAGCGCGCCTGCCCGACCGACGCCTTCCCGGCCCCCTACCGGCTCGATGCACGGCGCTGCATTTCCTATCTGACGATCGAGAACAAGGGGCCGATCGCGCGCGAATTCCGCGCCGCGATCGGCAACCGCATCTATGGCTGCGACGATTGCCTGGCGGTGTGCCCGTGGAACAAGTTCGCCGACCGCGCGGCCGCGAACATCGCCTTCGCCGCCCGCGCCGAACTCGCCGCGCCGGCGCTTGAGGACCTGCTAGCGCTCGACGATGCCGGGTTCCGGCAGGTGTTCGCGGGCTCGCCGATCAAGCGGATCGGGCGCGACCGGATGATGCGCAATTGCCTGATCGCAGCGGGGAATAGCGGCGGCGCGGCGCTGGTGGGGCGGGTGTCGGCGTTGCTCGACGATCCGGCACCGGTGGTGCGTGGGGCTGCGGTCTGGGCGTTGGGGCGGCTCGATCGGGAGCGATGGGCGGTGGAGCGGGTGGCGCGGAGCGAGGGCGAGGCGGATGAGGATGTCCGGGCGGAGTGGGAATTCGCGGCGTGACGGATTCTCCCTGCGAACGGGAAGGAATTACATCAACGCCAGCGCGTCAGCCCGTGCCGCGCGCCTTCGCGACAGGATGTAGACCGTCGCGCCCGCGCCGAGCAGCGCCACCGTCATGCCGACGATCTTGATCACCGCGAGCGGCTTATTGGCTTCGTCGGGCGCGGGAAGCATGGCGAGGGCGATCGCGAACAGGGTGGTGGCGAGGCCGATGCAGGCGAGCAGGATCGAGACCGGCCGGCCACCGGGCAGCCGCGACACTTCGGACCCCGCCGGTTCGCGCTGAAGGCGGATGACGGCGGCGAACATCAGCACGAACGGAATGAAGACCGCGATGATGCCCATGCTCACGAGCACGTCATAGGCGCCCTTCACGCCGGTGCCGGCATTTTGGGCAGCCGCGAAATCCTAGCCGCCCGAGACAAAATTGCGGGGCCGGAAACCGGCCCCGCATGCCTTCAGGGTCGCGGTCGCGGTTACAAACGATTCGCTCAAATGACCGGTTGAAGCGGTGTCGGCGATGTTTCGTCGTCGGCACCGGCTTCGGCGGCCTGTAGCTTCCGGCGATACAGCTGCGCCAGCCGGACGTGCGCAGCCCTGGGCGACGGGCATGGCGATTCCGCGGCCCTGGCTTCCTCCTCGATCAGGCGGCGGCGGTAGAAATCGAGATCGCTCCCGGTCATTGCGCTGCCCTCCGCCGATGCGCTCCCAGTGACGCACTCATCGGCCTGATGAGCGGACGCGGGATGATGCTCCGAACAGCCATATTGACCTCCTTTCCGGCAGGCCGGGCGCGCGACCCACCGGCCGCGCCGCCGCGAGGCGACGCGCCGGTGTGCCGCGCTTTGGGTTGTCGATCAGGCCGCCTGGCGATCCTCGGCCTGCTGCGCTTCGATCCGGCTGCCGGTCGTCGCGTCGCCGATCTCGATCTTCCGCGGCTTCATCGCTTCGGGCACGACGCGCTGGAGCGCGATGCCGAGCAGCCCATTGTCGAAACTGGCCGAGCGGACCTCGACGAAGTCGGCGAGCTGGAAGCGGCGCTCGAAGGGACGAACCGCGATTCCGCGATGCAGATAGTCGCGGCTCTCCTTGTCCTCGGCCTTCCTGCCAGTGACGCTGAGCAGATTCTGCTGCGCGACGATCTCGATCTCTTCGGGGCGGAAGCCGGCCACCGCAAGCGTGATGGTGTAGCTGTCCTCACCCTGTTTCGCGATGTCGAACGGTGGATAGCCATCGGCACCATCGGCGCGCGCGCCGGTTTCGAGCAGGTCGAACAGCCGATCGAAGCCGACGGTGGATCGCCGGTAGGGCGTAAAGTCAAAATCGTTTCTCATTTCCAAATTCTCCCGATGAAGCAATTTGGGCATGAGAAGCGCCGGAGGAGAGCCGGCGCTCTCGATGTCCAGCCGGGCCCGGACGGCGCCCGGCACAACCCAAGCTAGGAAAGGATCGGCCGGGATCAAGGGGTTGGACGCCATTTTTTGCCCGCGCGTGACCGCCGATCCGGCGTTCGGGACTCACGCTTCACGCGGCGCGGGTGTATTGGAGGTGCGCTGAAATTCGAGGAGAATATTCATGGAGACGGCGGCCGAACTTGCAATCCGCGCAGTCGTGCGCGGCCTCTTCCAGTCGAGCGCGATCGATGCGGGGCAGGTCCATTCGGTGACTGCGGCGTTGAAGGACGCCGCCGGCGGCGCGATGGATCGCCATGATCCGGATACGGCGAAGGAGTTGATCGCGCTTTGCAAGGCGATCAAGGCCGACAACGCGGTGTCCTGAGCGCGCCGGCGCTCAGGCCGTTCCGCGCAGGACCGCGCGCGGCAGGTCCAACCGGTGCAGGTCCAACCGGTGCAGGACGATACCGTCCCGTGCCGTCTCGCCTGCCGCGACGAGCGCGGCCTGGTAGCCCGATGCGGGCGTGAAGGCGTGGATCGACCAGCCCGGCGCCGACGACAGCAACGCCGCGGGCGCGTCGGGCGCGACCGAGACCTCGAACCCGTCGAGCGGCAGCGACAGGCCGAGGCCCAGCGCCTTCACATAGGCTTCCTTGCGCGTCCAGCAGTTGAAGAAGGCTTCGAGCCAGAACGCCGGCGGCAAGGCGCGCAACGCCGCGCTCTCGCCGCGGGCGAACAGCCGTTCGGCGGTTTCGGGGTCCGCAAGGCGCGGATTGCGCCGTTCGACATCGCAGCCGAGTTCGATGCCGTCGGAAACGATGCAGAGGCCGAGGTCGGCCGAATGCGATGCGCTGAAGCGGAGCGTGCCGCCATCTTCGACTTCGGGCTTGCCATAGGCGTTGTGGGTGAAGCCGATGCGGGCCGGGTCGCGACCGAGGCGTTCGCCCAGCAGGATGCGGAGCTGGCCGCGGCGGGCGACGAAGCGGCGGCGATGTTCGGCGAAACGGAAGCGGGCGGCGTGAACCCGCTCGGCATCGTCGAGCAGATCGTGCAGGCGCGACAGCGCGGCCGCCGGCGGGTCGAGATCGAACAGCCAGGCGTCGAGCACCGCCGCAGCCTCAGGCGACGCGGCGGGCTTCGCGCTCGGCCTCGCCATGCCGCGCCTGCGCGTCGAGCAGGACGTCGCGGATGCGCGCGGCCAGATGGTCGACATGCGGCGTTTCGAGCATCGTGCTGTGGCCGCCCGGAATCTGAAAGGCCTGGAAACGGCCGCGGACGAGACCGGACCAGCCGCGGCGCGCGTCGAGGATGTGCGGCCGTTCCGCCGGCTCGAACAGGGCGACGTTGCCGTCATAGGCTTCGGGACGGTAGCGATAGGCGGCGCGGTCGAGCGCCGAGCGCAAGGCGCCCTGCGTGCCCACGGCGGTGCGGGCTCGCGCGAGACCGAGATCCTCGAGCAGGCCCATCGTGCGGGCGCGCAAATAACCGATCGCCTCCGCCGTCCCTTTGGCGACCAGCTGGCGCACGTGGAAATGCAGCTTGCTCAGGCGCAGCCGGGTCTTGCCGATCCGTTCGAATTCGGTGGGATTGATCGCGTGCGCGAGCATCAGCAGCGGCACCTCCTCGCCCGCCGCGATCAGCTGGCTGGCGACCGCGAAGGCGAGGATGCCCGATGTGCACCAGCCGGCAATATAATAGGGACCGCGCGGCCGGATCTCGCGGATCAGCGACACGACATGGGCGGCGAAATCGGTGAAGGCGAAATCGCCGCCATTCTCGCGTTCGAGCAACCGGTTGAGCGAGATGCCGAGGAAGGGCTGGTCGGTGCCGAGCGCCTCCGACAAAGGCACGAAAGTGGGACCGGCCTCGATCCACAAGACCGGCGGACGCCAACCGTTGGGCTGGAGCGGCACGACGTCTTCGAGATCGAGCGGCCGGCCGGTCCCGAGCGCCGCCGCCATCGCATCGAGCCGGTGCGCGCGGAAGAAGGCGGCCATGTTCATCCGGCAGCCGAATTCGGCCTCCACCCGGCGCAGCAGCCGGGCAACGAGCAGCGAATGGCCGCCGAGATCGAAGAAGCTGTCGGTGCGGCCGATCGCATCGACGCCGAGCACCTCCCGCCACAAGCCGGCGAGCCTGTGCTCGTCCTCGGTGGCGGGCGGCACGAACAGGGCGGGCGCAACCATGCCCGCGGGTTCGGGCAGCGCCTTGCGATCGATCTTGCCGTTCAGGGTCATCGGCAGCGTCGCGAGGTACACGTATCGCGACGGGATCATATAGTCGGGCAGAATCGCCTCGAGATAGCGGCGCAGCTCGGCGGGCGCGAGCTGGCCGGGGCCGGCGGCGACGAGATAAGCGACGAGCGCGCGTTCGCCCGAGGCATCGGGCCAGCTGCGCACGGCGGCAGCGGCGATCGCGTCGTGCCGGCCGAGTGCGCCTTCGATCTCCTCGACCGCGACGCGGAAGCCGCGGATCTTCTCGTCATTGTCGGTGCGGCCGAGACAGAACAAGGTGCCGTCGGCGCGCTGGCGGGCGAGATCGCCGGTGCGGTAGAGCCGCAGGCCGGGCGCGAACGGCTTGTCGCCGAAGCGCTCGGCGGTGAGGTCGGGGCGGTTGCGATAGCCGCGCGCGAGGCCGCCGCCGCCGATGAACAGTTCGCCGATCGCACCCGGCGGCACGAGCCGGCCATTGGCGTCGAGCACATAGCAGCCGGTATTGCCGATCGGGCGCCCGATCGCGACCGGGCCGTCCTCCAGCGTGACCTGCGCGATCGTCGACCAGATCGTCGTCTCGGTGGGGCCGTACATGTTCCAGAGACTGCCCGCGCGTGCGACGAGCTGGTCGGCGAGCGGACGCGGCAGCGCCTCGCCGCCGCACAATATCTTCAAGTCATGATCGCCCTGCCAGCCCGCCTCGATCAAGGCGCGCCAGGTGGCCGGAGTCGCCTGCATCACGGTGGGGCGGGCGGTGGCGATCAAGGCGGCGAGCGCGGCCGGGTCGCGCGCGACCTCGGCAGGTGCGAGAATCAGCCGGCCGCCGGTGATCAAAGGCAGAAAGATTTCGAGCGCGGCGATATCGAATGACAGGGTCGTGACCGCGAGCAGCCTGTCCTGCGCGGTGAAGCCCGGCGCGTCGGCCATCGTCGCAAGCAGATTGGTCAGCGCATCATGCTCGATCTCGACGCCCTTGGGCCGGCCGGTCGAACCCGAGGTGTAGAGCACATAAGCGAGGTCGTGGCCGGCGATCGCAGGCGCCTCCCCGGAACGGGGCGGCGCGGTATCGTCGTCGACCAGCAGCACCGGCACGTCGAGCGGCAGCGAACCGTTCAGCGCGGCGTCGGTCAGCAGTGCGTCGGGTCCGGCATCCTCGACGATCTGGTCGAGCCGCGCGCGCGGGAAATGGGGGTCGAGCGGGAGATAGGCGGCACCGGCGCGCAATATGCCGATCAGACCCGCGACCATCTCCGGCGAGCGACCGAGATGGACGGCGACGAGCGCGCCGCGGCCGATGCCCGCCGCCGCCAGCCGCGCGGCGATGCGATCGGCATGACCGTCGAGTTCGGCATAGCTCCAGCTGCGATCCTCATAGGCAATCGCCGGTGCCGCCGGCGTCGCTCGTGCCTGCGCGGCGATCGCCGCCGGCACCGTCAGCACCGGCAGGGCGCGGGCGGTCTGGTTCCACACCGCGATCTGCGTCGCCTCGGCCGGCGTCAGCAGCGGCAGATCGGCGATGCGCGCCTGCGGATCGGCGACCACGCCTTCGAGCAGCACCAGCCAATGGCCGATCATCCGTCGGATCGTCGCGGGATCGAACAATTCGGTGCTGTAGAGGAAGCGCCCGACCATGCCCTCGGGGCGTTCGTCGAGTTCGAGATAGAGATCGAACTTGGCGCCGCCGACGACGACGTCCATCTGGGTGAGGTCCCAGCCGTCGGGGAAGGGATCGACCGGCGGTTCGACCGAGAACAGGATGTTGAACAAGGGATGCGTGCCGGGCGTGCGGCGGACGTCGAGCGCGCGGACGACCTCGTCGAACGGCACTTCGCTGGCGCCGAGCGCGCCCAGCATCATGTCGCGAACCTGTTCGAGATAGAGGTTGAACGTCATGTCGCCGGCCGGGCGCGAGCGCAGCGACAGAGTGTTGAGGAAATAGCCGACGACGCGTTCGAGTTCGGGGCGGCGACGCAGGTCGGTGACGCCGCCGACGACGATGTCCTCCTCCCCGCTGTAGCGGTGGAGCATCGCCTTGAAGCCGGCGAGCAGGGTCATGTACATCGTCACGCCGCGCCTGCGGCTGAAATCCTTGAGCGCCTCGGTCAGGTCGAGCGGGATCAGGAAATTCTCCATCGATCCGGCATGGGTCTGCACCGCCGGGCGCGGGCGATCGCCGACCAGTTCGAGTTTGGGCGCGGCGTCGGCGAGCGTGCGGCGCCAATAAGCGATCTGGCCCTGGATCGCGGCGCTTTCGAGATAGGACTGCTGCCAGACCGCATAATCGGCATAGCCGATCGCCGGCTCGGGCAAAGGCGAGGGCCGGCCGGCGGAGAAGGCGGCATAGAGCGCGGCGAGTTCGGGCACGATCACGCGATAGATCGCGACGCCATCGAAGATGATGTGGTGCAGGGTCAGATAGAGACGATGCTCGTCATCGGCGAGCTTGACGATCCGCGCGCGCAGCAATGGCGCGGTTTCGAGATCGATCGGGCGGTGGGCGTCGGCGGTGCCGAGCAGCAGCGCGGCGGCATCGCGCTCTTCGTACCGCAGATGGCTGACGTCGTCGAGCGGGAGGTCGAGCGGGACCTGGGGATGGACGATCTGGACGGGCTCGGCGCCGTCGAGCGCGAAGCTGGTCCGCCAGATTTCGTGCCGTCGCAATATCTCGTGCAGGCTCGCCGCCATCGCACCATGGTCGTAGCGGCCGAGGCGGTGGATCGTGATCGATTCATTGTAGAGCGGGACGTCGGGTGCCATCGTCGCGTGCAGCCAGACCTGCCGCTGCGCCGCCGACAGCGGCACGATCGCGTCGGCGGGCCGGCGGCCGATCGCGGCGACCTGCGACGGCCGCGCGCCCGCCGCGCCACGCATCATCCGCGCCATCAGCGCGCGCTTGGCGTCGGACATCACCGGCTGCTGGACGGTCATGCGGCGGTGCTTTCGCGAAAGCGGATCGGCAGCGCCTTGAGGCCGCGCAATCCGGAGTTGGTCCGCCATTCGAGCCGGTCGGCGTCGATCGCGAAATCGGTCAGGCGGCGCAGCAAGGTGTTGAAGGCGATGCGGCCCTCCATCCGCGCGAGCGGCGCGCCGAAGCAGAAATGCGCCGACCAGCCGAAGGCGAGATGGCGGTTGTCGGTCCGTTCGAGATCGAGCCGGTCGGGATCGGGGAAGCGATCGGGATCGCGATTGCCCGCCGCCATCACCGCCATCACCGCCGCGCCCTTCGGGATCATCCGGCCGCCGATCATCGTATCGGCCGGCGCGATGCGCGCGGTATGCTGGCTGGGCGATTCGAAGCGCAGCAATTCCTCGATCGCCGGCCTGATCAGCTCGGGATCGTCGCGCAGCTGCGCGAGCCGCTCGGGCTGGCGGATCAGGGTCAGCAGGCCGCTGCCGATCAGGTTGGTGGTGGTCTCCTGCCCGCCGACCATCGTGACGATGGTGTTGGCGATGACCTCGTCCTCGCTCAGCCGCTGGCCGTCGACCTCGGCGAGCATCAGCGATCCGATCAGGCCGTCGCGCGGCGCATCCTGCTGGTCGCGGATCGCGGCGCGGAAATAGGCGGTCATACCCTCGACGCTCCTCATCACCTTGCCGACGCGCTCGGGATTGTGCTGGAAATTGCCGAGCATCTCGGCGAAATCGGCCGACCAGGCCTTGAGCTGGCGATGATCGTCGAGCGGCACCCCCAGCAGCCCGGCGGTGACGATCGCCGGGAACGGCTCGGCGAAATCGGCGATCACGTCCATCCGGCCGCTCGCTGCGACGTCGTCGATCAGCCGGTCGGCGATCGCCTGGATCTGCTCCTCCATCTTCTCGACGCGGCGCGGCGTGAAGGCGCTGGAGCAGAGCTTGCGCAGGCGGGTGTGCGAGGGCGCGTCGAGGAACAACATCTGCCGCGCCATCACGTCGGCGATCGGCCCGAGACCGGGCATGCCGAGCGCGGCCATCTGCGCCGGATTGGGCGTGCGATCGGCCGAGAAGGTCTGCAACACCGTCAGCACATCCTCATAGCGGGTGACGACCCAGGTGTGCATGAACGGGTCCCAGTGGACCGGCGATTGCTCGCGCAGGCGGCGATAGAAGGGATAGGGATCGGCGTGAACCGCCGGATCGAGCAACTGGAACAGGCTCAGGCCCGGATCATGGGAGATGTCGGCCATGCCCCCCGCAGATGTCGCCATGATGTTTTCCCTCAGCCGGCTGCGCGCAACTGCGCTTCGTCGTCGCTCATCGCCTCGATCATCTGCATCACGAGATCCTCGATCAGCACCGCCAGCTGCCGCACGGTCGGTGCCTGGAACAGATGGCGCAAAGTGAGATCGACGCCGAACGCCTCGTTCGCGCGCAGCACCAGCTGCGTGCCGAGCAGCGAATGGCCGCCGAGCAGGAAGAAATTATCGTCGATGCCGACACGGCCGCGGCCCATCACCTCGGCGAGGATTTCGGCCAGCCGTTCCTCGGCCGGCGTGGTCGGCGCCGCGAAGCCCGAATCGGCGAGCGCATTGCCGGCGTCGGGCGCGGGCAGCGCCTTGAAGTCGACCTTGCCGTTGGCGGTCAGCGGCAGCGCGTCGAGCCGCGCGAACGCGCCGGGGACCATATATTCGGGCAGGCGATCGGCAAGATGGGCGCGAATCTCCTCGGCGCCGGCCGACCGGCCATCGGCGAAGACGATATAGGCGACGAGCTGCGGTTCGCCGCGATCGTCGGCGCGGGCGACGATCGCGCTGGTCGCGACCGCTTCATGCCCGCCGAGCGCCCTGGCGACCTCGCCGGGTTCGATGCGATGGCCGCGGATCTTGACCTGGTCGTCGGCGCGGCCGTGGAACGCGATCTGCCCGTCGGCGCGCAGGCTGGCGAGATCGCCGGTGCGATAGAGCCGCGCGCCGGACACGCCCGAAAAGGGATCGGGCACGAAGCGCTCGGCGGTGAGATCGGGACGGCCGCGATAGCCGCGACCGACGCTGGCGCCGCCGATGCTGATCTCGCCGGTTTCGCCGGCCGCGACGGGCGCGCCGTCGGCGCCGAGGATGTGAATCCGGGTGTTGCCGATCGGACGGCCGATCGCGGGCAGCCCGCTCTCGTCCGCCAGCGGGCCGACGATGCCCGACGTCGCGACCACCGTGCATTCGGTGGGCCCGTAATTGTTGACCAGCACGAACGGCAGGCCCGCCGGCGGATGCTTGTGGAGCGTGTCGGCGCCGGTCAGCAGGACGCGCAATTTCGTGTCCGCCGGCCAGTCGGCGGCGATCAGCTGCTCGGCGAGCGCGGTCGGCGCGAACGCGATGGTGACGCCGGTTTCGAGCAGCCAGTCGCGCAGCAGCGCGCCCGACGTCCGCGCGGGATCGGGGACCAGCGACACCGTCGCGCCGACGCTCAGATAGGGCCAGATCTCCCAGACCGCGGCGTCGAAGCCGAGGCCGGCGAGATGCGCACCACGATCGGCGGCGCCGACCGCGAAGGCCACATTGTGCCAGGCGACGAGGTTGGCGAGATTGCCATGGGTGATCTCGACGCCCTTGGGCGCGCCGGTGGAACCCGAGGTGTAGATGACATAGGCCAGCCGTTCGGCCGGAACGGGCGATGGCGGCTGGACGGGGAAGCGGGCGATCGCCTCGCGATCGCGATCGACGATGATGCGCGGCAGTTCGGGCTGGCCGAGGCGGTCGACCGTGTCGGCGCTGCAGATCAGCGCGGCGCAGCCGGCGTCGCCGAGCAGGCCGCTCAGGCGCTGGTCGGGCCAGGCGGGATCGAGCGGCAGATAGGCGGCCCCTGCCCGCCACACCGCGAGCACCGAGACGATCTGGTCGAACGAGCGATCGAGGCAGATGCCGACCAGCGCGTCCGGACCGACGCCGAGCGCGCGCAGGCAGGCGGCGAGCTGGCCGGCCTGGCTGTCGAGCGCGGCAAAAGACAGCCCGCCGCAGGCGGCGGTCAGCGCGATCGCACCGGGCGATTCGCCGATCGCGCGCGCGACCAGATCGGGCACTGTGGGCGCTGCCGCATGCGCGGAGACGGATGAAGGAGCGGATCCGCCGGCGACCGGCGCGGTGTGGAGCGTGGGCATGAGCCCGAGTCTGTCAGAAACTGCTTTGCGATTGATTAACCTGCGGTAGGGATTTGCGATGTTTACGATCTTCGTGCAGGCAATATTGCTGTGCCAAAAAGAGACACTGGGTCGAGCGACGGATCATGCCATTGCGGGCGAGTCCGCTTCACGCTCGCGGCGGCGGCGAAGTGTTGCAATTGTTCGATCTGCGTCAAGCTCGGCACGCTCCGGGCCTGTTGCCCGCAGGCGGATTTCGCAGTGACCGCTGGGGAGGCGCTATGATGGGCGACTTCAGCCCTCTCTCGCCTTCGCGGGAGAGGGCTGAAGACTCACACGTCCGTGTCAGCCGTGGAAGACGGCACCCGGCAGCGTCGGCGCCGGCAGGACGCTGCCGTCCCCGGTCGCCTGGACACTGCCCTTGATGTCGCCGACCTTCATATAGATCGGGCCACCCGAAATATCGTCGAGCTTCGTTTCTTCGATTTCGACCGGCTGGGCGGCGACTTCGGCCTGCTTGCTGTCGTGCGTCATGCTATCCACTCCCTTCATATTGGTGATGCCGCAGCTATAGCCGTTCGTTACGACGCCGTTGTGGGAATGGTCACAGGATTCACTTATTTTCGTGCGCCTGTTCGGAATCGGTGGGCGACCGTTGCGATGATGGCGATGTGACGGGCGGCACTGCGCGGCGACCCCGATGCTGCGAAACGGTGGGCGTCAGCGGTGCCGAACAGCGGCGGCCGCCTGGCGATCAGCTTTCGACCGGGGAGCGATCACGCTCCGGGTCAACGAAACTCGCGACGTCGTCCTCGACGTCGCGAGACCGGCGCAGCGCGCGCTGCCCGCCGATCCGAATGGGTCGCGGGTCTGGCTGGCCGGCGGACGGGCATCCCTGCCAGTGGATGCCCGCCCGCTTGTCGGCGTCAATCGGTGAGTGCGGCCGGCACCTTGCCGCCATTTTTCGCCAGTTCCTGCATCACCGCCTTGTGCAGCCAGATGTTCATCTCGGCCGAACCGTCCTTGGCGCCGGTATAGCCGAGTTCGGTGGCGAGTTCCTTGCGGTTGTCGAGGCTCGAATCGAGGCCGAGCAGCTTCATCAAATCGACGATCGACGTCTTGTAGTTGAGCTGCGGACTGCCCTTCGACGCCGAGATCTGGGCGAGCACGGCCTCGACGTCGACCGGCGCGACCGGGACCGGTGCGGGCGCCGGCTGCGCGGCGACGGGCGCGGGCACCGGCGCGACGGGCGCCGCCTGCGGCGCCGGGGCGGCCTGGGGGACGGCGGCAGCGGGCTTGTGACCGAAGATGGCGTCCTTGATCTTTCCGAAGATGCTCATGCGGGTAACTCCTGAAGCGCGAACCCGCCGGGACGGCGGTGTTCGGTGAGGTAACGCGCCGGTGTGACGCTGGTTCGATCGGCAGGCAATCGCCGCCGCATATCATGTCGTACGCCAAGGTGTGACGGGAGACACTGCGGCGCTGCGACATCTGCCGCAAAGCCGCCATCGCCATAGCGGCGGAGGGGACGCGACACCGGATTCGGCGTCGCGGAACCGGGCGACAATCGAGACGATGAGGACGATCATGGGAGCCAAGGGCTCATGCCAGAGCGAGCGGGGGCGATTCACGGCGGCGACGGCGGCGGCATCGAAGGTGACGCGATGCGCGTGCTCGATCTGCACGCGGCTCGGCGCGCTGCGGGCCTATCAGCGGCCCGAAGCGGTTGGCGTGGCGGCCGCGCGTGTCGAGCGCGTTATCGCTCGCACGTCGATCGGATCGCAGGTCGCTCTGGCTTGATCGCAGGGGCTGCGATTGACGATGCAATCCGGTGACGGTCGAATGACTTGGGAAGGGCTGTATTAGCCGAGGCAAAAGTCCCGGCGAGAGTTCGAGACTATTCTGTTCCCTAACGAAAGCGGGGCCCAGGAGTCGCGCACTCGGAGCGTGTGACTCCTGGGCCCCGGCTTTCGCCGGGGAACAGCAAACATGCTGTCCGGGATATTGGCCCTATTACGAGCCGCAGAACCTGCGCCGTCTTGGTGCCCCACACGCGGGCCGGACTTCGGTCGACGCGCAATTCCACCGAAATGACAATATGATTTGGTCGACCTAGACGTTGTGCTTTTCCCAGTCGTCCATGCCGGTGATATTGCCGTCGCTCCACTGTACCTTCTGCGCGGTCGGCGCCTTGAGGCTGGCCGGCATGCCGCCGCTGATCTCGTCGAGCACGCGCTCATCAAGTTCGATCGCGCTGCTATGGGTCCTGTCGGTGTCGCTCATCGGGTGCTCCCGAGTCGGAGGGGTAAGAAGGCCTTCTTGGCATGATGTGGCGGGCGCCGCAGTGATTTGGGTCACGGCCTGATTGACTTGGCGTGAATGCCGGATAATCTTGCTTTTCTGGCTTATCCAGCCTATAGATCCCAGTCTTACACACGGAGGAGCGTCGCTGTGTCAGATTCGTTGTTCGCCGTTCCCGCGAAGGAAGTGGCAAGCCGCTTCGGTTATTACACGGACGAGGCGATGCAGCGACCGGTCGGTATTCAGCGGCACGGCACGACACGCATCGTGATGATCTCGCTCAAGGAATATGAGCGGCTCAAACGCAGGGATCGCCAGGTAATCCGGACGGAGGACTTCGATGACGAAACGCTCGACGCCATCCGCAAAGCCGAAGCCTCCGACGGGTCCAAAGCGCTCAACGCCCTCATGGACGATTCCTGAACCAGGCGATGTGATCTGCTACGCCTATCTCTGGTCGCACGAGGCCGAGCGAGGGCAGGAAGAAGGCTTGAAGGATCGGCCTGTCGTCGTCGTGGTCGCGCATCGGCAGGTGGAAGGCGGCACCGAGTTGCTGATTGTGCATCGGTTCCGGCTCGTGCGACGAAGCGAATGAACCTCTATAGCAACTCAAATGGTTACAGCATTATCGATGCCGTGAATATGATATTATTGATGAATATATATTTCTGAGGCACATAAATCAAATATAACTTTAAACATTCCCTTCGCGGGCGGTTTCAAACTTTCAGCGCAGCCTCCATGATGGCTGCCGTCGTGTAAGCGCGATCCGGCGGTCAGCCAAGCCAGCGATGCAGCCGCACCTTCAGGAGATCGACCAGTTCCGGCTGCATATAATCATAAACGTCCGGAATCCCGAGGACGAGCAGAGGCTTGCCCTTCAGCTGCGCGCGGAACTTGCCGTTGATCCGGTTGCGATGCGCACGCTCCATCGCGATCACCACGTCGGCCCATTCGATCAGGTCGCCGGTCAGCGGTTGTTCGGCGTCGTTGTTGGTGCCGGCCGACATCGCTTCGATGCCGGGCACGCTTTGGCAGATCGCCTCCGCCGTGGGGCTGCGCAGACGGTTCTGCGAGCAGACGAAGAGGAGGTGACGGGGGCGATCCTCGTTGGTCGACGCATCGCGGTCCGTGTCCTTCGAATGCGAGTCAGTGGCCGCGATCTGATGGACGCGGGCTCCTGGAGCATGTTCGCCACGCGCCCACGCCAGGCCGTCCTCCATGCCCTGCATGATCGCGTCGAAATGGTCGCCCTTCATCGGCTTGCTCCGGGCTGGTCGACGATCGTCATATGCCTGCGCGGTGATAAGCGGCATGGGTCGGGCGGCTTCGCTGCTGATAGCGAAGGTGGGGTCAGCGGTGAAGGCGTTCCGGTCAACATGGTCGGTCACGGCTGACGGGAATCGGGTGTTGCGGCGCGCTTGCCCTGTGCCGCTCTGCGCGTGACCTGCGGAATCCGTTGGGCGGACGCATGGATCCCCGCCCTTCGGCAAGCTCAGGAGAGCCCTGCGCGGGGATGACGGGTGGGGGGTGAGTATGTAGGTCCCAGACGTTTCCTGCCCCTCCCTCGACTCACTCCGCCGCTTCATCCTCCAGCGTCAGCTGCACCGCCTTCGCCGCGCGCTTCGGCTTCTTCACCGCCTTGAGCGCCGGCGCGGCCTTCGCCCCGCGCGCCAGCAACGGCGCCAGATAGTGGCCGGTGAAGCTGCGCGGTTCCTTCGCCACATCCTCGGGCGTGCCCTCGGCGACGATCTCGCCGCCTTTCACCCCGCCTTCGGGGCCGAGGTCGATGATCCAGTCGGCGGTCTTGATGACGTCGAGATTATGTTCGATCACCACCACCGAATTGCCCTGCTCGACCAGCGCGTGCAGCACTTCGAGCAATTTGCGGACGTCCTCGAAATGGAGGCCGGTGGTCGGCTCGTCGAGGATGTAGAGCGTGTTGCCGGTCGCGCGGCGGCTGAGTTCCTTCGAGAGCTTGACCCTCTGCGCCTCGCCGCCCGACAAGGTCGTCGCCTGCTGGCCGACCTTGACGTAACCGAGGCCGACCTCGGCCAGCATCGCCATCCGGTCGCGGATCGGCGGCACCGCCTTGAAGAACTCGACCGCATCCTCGACCGTCATGTCGAGCACGTCGGCGATGCTGTGGCCCTTGAACTTCACCTCCAAGGTCTCGCGATTGTAGCGCGCGCCGTGGCAGACGTCGCAGGTGACGTAGACGTCGGGCAGGAAGTGCATCTCGATCTTGATCAGCCCGTCACCGGTGCAGGCCTCGCAGCGGCCGCCCTTGACGTTGAAGCTGAAGCGGCCGGGCTTGTAGCCGCGCGCGAGCGACTCGGGCAGGCCGGCGAACCAGTCGCGGATGTTGGTGAAGGCGCCGGTATAGGTGGCCGGGTTCGAGCGTGGGGTGCGGCCGATCGGCGACTGATCGATGTCGATCACCTTGTCGAGAAATTCCAGGCCGGTGATCTTCTCATGCTTGCCGGCGAGCATCCGCGCGCCGTTGAGCGCGCGCGCCGACGCGGCGTAGAGCGTATCGACGGTGAAGCTCGACTTGCCCGATCCCGAGACGCCGGTGATGCAGGTGAAGGTGCCGAGCGGGATCGACGCGGTGACGTTCTGCAGATTGTTGGCGGTGGCGCCGTGGACGGTCAGCTTCTTGCCGGTGCCTTTGCGGCGTGTCGTGGGGAGCGGCACCTCGCGGCGGCCCGACAGATAGTCGCCGGTGAGGCTGCGCGGCGTGTCGAGAATGTCCTGCAGGCTGCCCTGCGCGACGATCTCGCCGCCATGGACACCGGCGCCCGGCCCCATGTCGATGATATGATCGGCGCTGCGGATCGCATCCTCGTCATGCTCGACGACGAGCACGGTGTTGCCGAGGTCGCGCAGGCGTCTGAGCGTCGCCAGCAGCATGTCGTTGTCGCGCTGGTGGAGGCCGATCGACGGCTCGTCGAGCACGTAGAGCACGCCCGAGAGGCCGCTGCCGATCTGCGACGCGAGGCGGATGCGCTGGCTCTCGCCGCCCGAGAGCGTGCCCGAGGTGCGATCAAGGTTCAGATAGTCGAGCCCGACATTGTTGAGGAAGCCGAGCCGCTCGACGATCTCCTTGAGGATGCGCTCGGCGATCTGGCGCGACTGGTCGGTGAGTTTCGGCAGCAAGGTCGAGAAGAAGGCGAGCGCGTCGATCACCGACATGCGGGTGACGTCGGAGATCGTCGTCATCGCCACCTTGACCGCCAGCGCCTCGGGCTTGAGGCGCGCGCCCTCGCAGGTCTCGCACGGGTGCGACGCCTGATATTTGCTCAATTCCTCGCGCATCCAGGCCGATTCGGTCTGGAGCATGCGGCGGTTGAGATTGCCGATCACGCCCTCGAACGGCTTGCGCACGTCATAGCTCTTGCGCCCGTCCTTGAAGGTGAGCGTGACGGGCTTGCCGGCGGTGCCGTGGAGGATGATCAGCTGGACCTCGCCGGGGAGATCGCTCCACGGCGTGTCGAGCGAGAAGCCGAACTCGCGCGCGAGGCTGGCGAGCACCTGCATATAATAGGGGCTGGGCGGGTTGGATTTCGCCCATGGCACGATCGCGCCCTTCTTCAGGCTCAGCGCGTGATTGGGGACGACGAGATCCTCGTCGAACAGCAGTTTCTCGCCCAGCCCGTCGCAGGCCGGGCAGGCGCCCTGCGGCGCGTTGAAGCTGAACAGCCGCGGCTCGATCTCGGCGATGGTGAAGCCCGAGACCGGGCAGGCGAATTTTTCGGAAAAGACGATGCGGTTGTCGGGGATGCCCGTGTTTTTCATGCCGCCCTTAGCCCTCTCCCCTCCGGGGAGAGGGTTGGGAGAGGGGGAGTCTCCGGCAGCTCCAGCGTTTTCTGAAGTGCCCCTCTCCCCGACCCTCTCCCCGGAGGGGAGAGGGAGGACCGTCGCGTCTGCGAGGTCGACATAAGCCAGCCCTTCGGCGAGCTTCAGCGCGGTTTCGAAGCTGTCGGCGAGGCGCGTCTCGATGCCTTCGCGCACGACGATGCGATCGACCACCACCTCGATGTCGTGCTTGAACTTCTTGTCGATCGCCGGCGCCGATTCGATGTCGTGGAATTCGCCGTCGATGCGGACGCGGGTGAAGCCCGCCTTCTGCCATTCGAGCAGTTCCTTGCGATACTCGCCCTTGCGGCCGCGCACGACCGGCGCGAGCAGGTAGAAGCGCGTGCCCTCGGGCAGGGTCATCACGCGATCGACCATCTGGCTGACGGTCTGTGCGGCGATCGGCAGGCCGGTGGCCGGGCTGTAGGGAATGCCGACGCGCGCCCACAGCAGGCGCATATAATCGTAGATCTCGGTGACGGTGGCGACGGTCGAGCGCGGATTGCGGCTGGTGGTCTTCTGCTCGATCGAGATCGCCGGGCTGAGGCCGTCGATATGCTCGACGTCGGGCTTCTGCATCAGTTCGAGGAACTGGCGGGCATAGGCCGACAGCGATTCGACGTAGCGCCGCTGACCCTCGGCATAGATCGTGTCGAAGGCGAGGCTCGATTTGCCGCTGCCCGACAGCCCCGTGATCACGGTCAGCGTATCGCGCGGGATCTCGACGTCCACGCCCTTGAGGTTGTGCTCGCGCGCACCGCGCACGGAAATATGGGTCAGCATGAAGGCTTCTGTTCCAGATTTGTTCGCGCGAGGCAAGGGTGAGTCGGGGGGCCTGCCCCAAGTGGGGAGCGGCTGGCCGGGAGGCAAGCGCCTAAAGCGTCCGCTCAGCGCTCGACGGTGAAGCTGCTGCCATAGCTGCCCCAGTTGCTGGTCGCGACGCCATGGCGGGTCGAGCCACGATAGGATGACCGGCCGGGCAGTATTCTGACCGTCACCGGTCCGCCGCGCCGGCCGATCACGCCGGCATGGCGGGCGGCGCGGCAGATGGCCGAGTCGGTGGTGTAGGGATTGCTGCCCCAGATCGCTTGCGTGCCCGCGACGGCGACCGAATCGCAGACGCAACGCATCGCGACGTCGATGCCGCCGGCGGTGTCGGGGCAGCTCTGCGGGCCGCCGTCGCCGGGCGCGAAATCGGGCTCGTCGGCGGCGGTGTTGGCCGTGTTGCCGACCGGGCGGAATATGATGCTGCGCTGCCAGCGTCCCCAATTCTCGCTGGCGACGCCGTGCCGCAGCGAACCCGCATAAGCCTGCCGCCCATGGTCCGCGACGACCGAGACCAGGCCGCCGTCCGCGTCGATCGCACCGGCATGCACCGCCGCGCGGCAGATGTTCGAATCGTCGGTGTAGACCTGCGATCCCCAGACCTGACCCGCGGTGGCGGCTGCCGCCGGGCATGAGCAGAGCAAGGCCGCATTCTCGCCCAGCCGGTCGGGACATTCGGCGGCCGAACGCGCATCCTGCGCGATCACGCCGCCGCCGTCCGCACCGGCAATGGCGACCAGGCCCAGCCCGATCGCCGACCGGATCACTCCTGCTGCACGGACCATCGCATCCTCTCCCCGGGCGTGACATCCGCCGGGGATGCTATCATCGCGTGTCGGGCACGACAATCGTCGAGCCTCGGCGCCAAACTCGGCGCGCCCGCGGATCGCGCCACAGCCCCGCGGCGTTATGCACCATGGATAGGAGACCGGATGGCGACGGACAGACCAAATGGCATCGTCGCGGCGCTGCGCGGCAATATCGTGCTCTATGGCGCGCTGTTCGCCAATCTCGGCATTGCCGTCGCGAAGTTCGTCGCGGCGGGGATCACCGGGTCGTCGTCGATGCTGTCCGAGGGGTTTCATTCGACCGTCGACAGCGGCAACCAGATCCTCCTGCTCTATGGCCAGAGCCGGGCCAAGAAGCCGGCCGATGGGCGGCATCCGTTCGGCTATGGGCGCGAGCTCTATTTCTGGGCGTTCGTGGTCGCGATCCTGATCTTCGGACTCGGCGCCGGCATCTCGATCTACGAGGGCTGGCAGCACATCGTCGAACCCCAGCCACTGCACGATCCGACGGTCAACTATATCGTGCTGGTCGTGGCGATGGCGCTGGAGGGCACGTCATGGGCGATCGCCGTGCGGGAGTTCGCGCGGGCGAAGGGCGATGCCGCGTGGTGGCGCGCGGTCAAGGATTCGAAGGATCCATCGACCTTCATCGTGCTGTTCGAGGACAGCGCCGCGCTGGCCGGACTGGTGGTGGCGGGTGTCGGCGTCTGGGCCAGCCACGCCTGGGCCGATCCGCGCATCGACGGCGCGGCCTCGATCGCGATCGGCCTGATCCTGGCGGTGGTGGCGGTGGTGCTGGCGCGCGAGTCGAAAGGTCTGCTGATCGGCGAGCGCGCCGACGGCGAGGTGATCGACCGCGTCCGGGCGATCGTGGCGGCGTGGCCGGGCATCACATCGGTCAACCATGTCCGCACGGTCCACAGCGCGCCCGATTCGATCTTCGTCGCGATCAGCGCCGATTTCGACGATCATATCACGATGGGCGACGGCGAGACGATGATCGAACGGATGGAGACCGCGCTCAAGGCGGAGATGCCGCAGCTGGGTTCGATCTACATCCGGCCGGAGAAACGCGAGGATGCGACGTTGATCCCACCGGCCGCGCGATGAAGCCCCCGCCTCAAGCCATCGCCAGCACCAGATTCTTGACCTGCGGGTAGATCTCGTTCTCCCACCTGCGGCCCGCGAACAGGCCGTAATGGCCGACGCCGGGCTGGAGGTGGTGGCGCTTGAGGTGCGGGCGCAGCGAGGTGCAAAGGTCGTGCGCGGCGGCGGTCTGGCCGACCGCGCAGATGTCGTCGCGGTCGCCCTCGACCGTCAGCAGCGCGGTGCGCTTGATCGCGCCGGGATTGACGTTGCGGCCACGCCACATCAGTTCGCCCTTCGCCAGCTGCGCCTGCTGGAACACCCGGTCGACGGTCTCGAGATAGAATTCGGCGGTCAGATCGAGCACGGCATAATATTCGTCGTAGAACTCGCGGATCTTCGCGGCCTCCTTGTCCTGGCCATCGGCGATCAGCTGATAATAAGCGCGGTGCTGGCCGATATGGCGCCCACTGTTCATCGCCATGAAAGCGGTGAGCTGGAGGAAGCCGGGATAGACGCGGCGGCCCCAGCCGGCATGGCCGAACGGTACGCGCGAGATCAGCTTCGATTCGAACCACGACAGGGGCTTCGATATGGCGAGTTCGTTGACGACGGTGGGTGAGATGCGCGTGTCGACCGGCCCGCCCATCAGGACCAGCGTCTTGGGTTCGGCCGGGTTGCGGTCTTCGGCGAGCAAGGCGGTGGCGGCGAGCGCGGGCACGCAGGGCTGGCAGATCGCGAACATGTGCGCGCGCGGGCCGATCTCCTCCATGAAACGCATGATGTAAGCGACATAATCGTCGAAGCCGAATTCGCCGGCGCTGACCGGCACGTCGCGGGCATTGGTCCAGTCGGTGACGTAGACATCATGATCGCGCAGCAGGACGGCGATGGTCTGCGTCAGCAATGTCGCAAAATGGCCCGAGAGCGGTGCGACCACCAGCATCTTCGGCTGTTCGGGCGCGTCATGCTTGGCGAAATGCAGCAGGTTTCCGAACGGCATCGCCAAGGCGATCTCTTCGCGGACGTCGAGCAGGCGGTTGCCGACCAGCGCCGCATCGATGCCGAAGGCGGGCCGACGGTGGGTGACGCGGGTGTTGGCAGTGAGATCGGCGAGCGCGAACATGCGCCGCGCCCAATCCCCCTTCGCCGCCTCGCCCAGCCCGTCGCGGACCTTGAGCATCGTCCGCGCGCTGGCCCTGACCGGCTCGAGCAGGTTGGTGATCGCCTGATAGGCGGAGTACATCATCGCCGCAGCGTCCCCACTCTGATGATTCGAATCCCTTTGCCTTCGCCGGAGAGTCGGGAATATGCATGCTTTGCTGCACTGCGCCATGACTATTTGTGCCAGGCACCGAATCGCGAGGGAAAGAAGGCCATGGCCGATGCTGTGCTGACGATATCCAGCAAGAATTATTCGAGCTGGTCGCTGCGGGGCTGGCTGCTCTGCCGGCTGGCCGGACTCGACGTCGAGGAGAAGGCCGTCGCGTTCGACGATCCCGAGAATCGCGCCGAATTGCTGCTGCTGTCGCCATCGGTGCTGGTGCCGCGGCTGACGCACGAGGGCGCCAGCGTGTGGGACACGCTGGCGATCGCCGAATATCTGAACGAGCTTTATCCACAGGCCGGCATCTATCCGGAAGACCGGATCGCGCGCGCGCATTGCCGCTCGGTCTCGGGCGAGATTCATTCGGGCTTTGCGAACATGCGTTCGGCCTTGCCGATGAATCTGCGCGCGAATCATGAGCGTTTCCGCATCTTCACCGGGGCCAGACCCGATATCGAGCGGATCGAGACGATCTGGGCCGAATGCCTCGCACGCTACGGCGGGCCCTATCTGTTCGGCGCGAAGCCGACCGCGGCCGATGCGATGTTCGCGCCGGTCACGCGCCGTTTCCTCAGCTATGCAGTGGCGATGAAACCGGCGAGCGCGGCCTATTGCGCGACGATCGCCGAATGGGCGCCGATGAAGGAATGGCTGGCGGCGGCGCTGGCCGAACCCGAGGAGATGGAGGAACTCGACGTCGAGTTCTGACACCGCAAGCTCCGACGATGGGCGATAGGCACGCGGCATCGAAACGATAGCGAGCCGCGATTTAACCCGGGCGACGAATTCCGCGAGATCGGGCGTGGCGGCCGGCACCGGCCGTTCACGACCCGTTTTCGAGGAACCCGCCATGACGAAGTCGATATCCGCCCGCGCGGTGATCGCGCTTTCACTGCTGGCCTGCGCCGGCAATTTCGTTCCCGCTTCACCTGCTTATGCCGAATCGCCGGCGCCGGCCGCCAAGGCGGCCGGCGTGCTTCGGCTGCGCAGCGCCAATGGCTTCGACGCCACCGTCGCCCGGCTGAAGGCGGACGTCGCCGCCAAGGGCATCCGCTTCTTCGACGAGATCGACCAGAGCCGGCTGGGCGCCGATGCCGCGCTGCCGATCGGCCGCTCGACGCTGATCCTGTTCGGCAATCCACCTTTGGGCGTTCAGTTTCTCCAGGCCAATCCTTACGCCGGACTCGACTGGCCGGTGCGGATGCTGGTGGTGGAGGAGGCGGACGGCAGCGTCTGGGTGGCGTGGACCGACTTCGGCTGGATCGCCCGCCGCTACGCCATTGCGGGCAAGGATGCGCAACTGGCGATGGCGCGTGACGTCGCGGCGTCGATCGCCACCGCCGCAACCACCCGCGAATGAGCACCGCGACGTTCGCGCTGGCCACCCTCTGCGCCGCGCTGATGGGATTCGCCATTCAGCGCGGCGCGACCTGCATGGTCGCGGCGGTCGACGAGATCGTCTCCACGCGGCGTGCGACGCGCCTGCTCGCGCTCGGCGAGGCGGCAGCGTGGGTAGCAGGCGGGCTGATCCTCGCGCAGCTCGCGGGGCTGCTCGCGATGCGGCCCGCGGCCTATGTCCCGACCGGCGCGACGATCGCGGGCGCGGTGCTGCTGGGACTTGGCGCGTTCGTCAACCGCGCCTGCGTGTTCGGCGCGATCGCCCGGCTGGGTTCGGGCGACTGGGCTTATGCGGCGACGCCGATCGGCTTCTTTCTCGGTTGCCTGACGGCACCGCTCGTGTTCATGGCGATGCAGCCGCAGCCGGGTTCGGCACCGATGCTGTTCGACCATGCGCCGCTGCTCGTCATCCCGGTGCTGGCGCTGCTGCTGTGGCGGTTCGCGGGCACACTGCGCGCCGGCATCGACGCCCGGCTTGCGGCGCATGTCTGGCATCCGCACCGCGCCACCGCGGTGATCGGCCTTGCCTTCGTCGTCATGATGCTGACGGTGGGCAATTGGGCCTATACCGACGCGCTCGCCGATCTCGCGCGGGGCATGACCGCGGGCCTGGAAGGACGGATGCTGCTACTGTTTGCCCTTATTCTCGGCGCGCTGGCCGGCGGCCGGACCGCCGGGCGGTTGCGACGCGTCGCGCCGACCGCGGCCGGTCTTGCCCGCTGCCTGGCCGGTGGATTGACGATGGGCTGGGGCAGCCTGCTGATCCCCGGCGGCAATGACGGGCTGATCCTCGTCGGCCTGCCGCTGCTGCAGCCGCACGCCTGGATCGCGATCGCGACGATGGCGCTGACGATCGCGATCGCGATGCTGGCAGCGCGGCGCATCGCCGCCATTCGCGCGGCGTGACGCCGGCCGGCATCGTCCGCCCGTTCGTGGCACTGGCGGCGCTGGCCGTGCGCGTGCCGGCCTGGCTGCTCGCGCCCGCGGGATCCGAACGCGCGCGCCGGCTGGAGCGCAGCGGGCTGGCGGCGTTGACGCGGTACCTCGGCATCGAGACCGTCATCGCAGGCGAACCGGTCCGCGGCGGCACCTTGTTCGTGTCCAACCATATCAGCTGGGCCGACATCCCGGTCTATGGCGGCGTGCTGGGCGCCGATTTCGTCGCCAAGGCGGAAGTCGCGGGCTGGCCGCTGCTCGGCCGGATGGCGCGGCGGATGGCGCCGATCTTCGTCGCGCGCGAACGGCGCGGCACCAGCGGCGCGCAGGCCGAGGCGATCCGCGCGCGATTGCGCGAAGGGCGTGACGTGCTGCTGTTCGCCGAGGGCACGACCTCCGATGGCGAAGCCGTGCTGCCGTTCCGATCGACCTTGTTTGCTGCGGCCGATGCTGCGCAGCATGTGCAGCCGGTGGCATTGCTGTGGCTGGCGGCGGACGGCAGCGCACTGACGCCCGAGCGACTGCGTGAGGTGGCGTGGGTCGGTGACGATTCGCTGCTGCAGGGCGTGTTCAGCCTGGCGCAGCGCCGGACGCGCGCGTTGCTCAAGGTCCTGCCGCAGCTCGATCCCGCTATTTTTGCCGATCGCAAGGCACTGGCGCTGGCGGCGCGCGAGGCGATCGTGACGGCCTATGCCGCCGCGCTGAACCGGTCGAGATAGCGCGCCGCGATCGATTCGACCGGGATCGCCATGAAGATGTCGACCGTGTTGAACTGGCGGTCGATCACCGCACCGTCGCCCACCGTCGCGCCGACACGCAGATAGGCCTTGATCAGCGGCGGCAGCAATCGCAGCGCCTGGCGCTGGTCATAGCCGCCGACGGGCAGCATGGCCATGTCGATGCGCAGGCCGGCCAGCGCGGTCACCCGAATTTCGGCGGGCGCGAGATGATTGTGCAGCAGATAGGACAAGGGCGCCGCATGCGCCGCCGGATCGATGCCGTGGAAGCTCGCGCAGCCGAACATCCGGCCGATATTGTGGTCGGCGAGATAGCGCGCGATCCCGCGCCACAGCAATTGGATGGTACCGGCGTCACGCCACGCCGGCGCGACGCACGAGCGGCCGAGTTCGAGCAGGTCGCGGCCGTCGCGGGCGGCGGCGCGCTCGATCGCGTCGAGCGCATATTCGCCCGCGCCATAGAAGCCGCCATGGCGACGCGCGACCGACTGGCGCAGCAGCCGATAGGTGCCGACGACGCGCGGTTCATCGGACAGATCCTCGACCAGCAGATGGTCGCAGACCGCATCGTAGGGATCGACGTCGAGGCCTTGCGGGAGGCCCGCGGTGGGGGTTGCCCCCATGTCGCCGTAGAAGATGTCCCAGCGCAGGCGCTGGGCCGCGGCGATGTCGGCGTTGCTGTCGGCGAGGCGGACCCGAAGCCGGCGAACCGGGGCGATGGCGGCATCCTCGATCATCTTCTGTCTCCTGTCGTCGGCGGGTCTGGCAGGGTCCATTAGGCTGCGGTAATGACGTCCCGATGGCAGGTCGGGGGATCGCGTCGATGGAAATGCAGCAGGTCCGATATTTCGTGGCTCTGGCGCGGACGCTGAATTTCACGCGCGCCGCGGACCAGTGCAACGTCAGCCAGCCGGCCCTGACGCGCGCGATCCAGCAGCTCGAGCACGAATTGGGCGGTCCGCTGTTTCATCGCGAACGCAACAACACCCATTTGTCCGAACTCGGCCGGATGATGCTGCCCTATCTGGAAACGGTCGAGGCCTCGACGCAGGCGGCCAGGCAGGCGGCAAAGTCGGCGAAGAAGCTCGAGAATGTGACGCTGACGATCGGCGCGATGTGCACGATCGGCCCCCAATTGATGACGGACCTGATCCTGCGCTTCCAGCTTGCCCACCCCCATATCGAGGTCAGCGTGGCGGACGGCGGCGCGCCGGCGATGATCGACAAGCTCGAGAAGGGCGAGCTGGAGGTCGGGCTGATCGGCGTGCCGGAGGAACTGCCAGACTCGTTCCACCAATTGCCGGTCTTCGAGGAGCGATTCGTCGTCGTGCTGCCGCCCAACCACCGGCTGTGCGCGAGCAATCCGGTGCTGGTCTCGCAGCTCGACGGCGAACCCTATGTCGGGCGGTCGCACTGCGAGGTGTTCCAGGTCGTCACCGAAGATTTCCAGCGGCGCGGCGTCAACACCCGCAAGGTGTTCAGCTCGCCGCGCGACGACTGGGTGCAGGGCATGATCAAGGCCGGCCTGGGCTTCGGTTTCTTTCCCGAATATTGCGTGACCGATCCCGATCTGATCGTCCGGCCACTGATCGATCCGATCTATACGCGCACCATCTATCTGGCGACGGTGCGCGGGCGGCCGCATTCGCCGGCGGTCGGCGCGTTCGTTCAGGAGGCACGGCGTCATCGCTGGCCAACCCCCAATGCGGCGCTCTGGCAGGGCGTGCAGCCGCCTTCCGCCAGCAGGTCGTGACAGCCGGCGAGCGCGTTCATCGCCGCCGGGAAACCGGCATGGACCGAGACCTGGGTCAGCGCCTCGACCAGTTCCGCGCGTGACCAGCCGAGGTGAAGCGCGGCGGTGACATGGCGCCTGAGCTGCGGCGCGGCATTGCCTTGCGCGGCAAGCGCCGCGATCGCAATCAGCTCGCGCTGCTTCGGCGCGAGCTGATTGCGCGCATAGAGATCGCCATAGGGGAATTCGATCGCCATCCGTGCGAAATCGGGGGCGAGTTCGGCGACGCGGCTCGAAATCGACTCGGCGCCGGCGATGCCGCTGCGCTGGAGCTGTTCGACGCCGGCGAGATAGCGATCGTTCATCGGGACTCATCCGTGGAAAAAGGGGAGCCGGCGGCAGGGGCATGCGGCCGGCTCGCGAGGGACCTCAGTCGCGCGCCTTGACGTCGGCAGACAGCAGGACCGCGGGCGTACTGCCGCTGTTTTTCCACCAGTGCGAAATGCCATCGGCCTCGCGCGCGACCTCGCCCGCCCGGTGGACGATCGGCACCGCGCAGCTGCTGCGATATTCGCTGACTTCGCCGGAGACGGTGATGATCAGCGCGGGGCGCCCGGCATGGCTGTGCAGCGGCACGATGCCGCCGGGCTGGAGCACCAGGCGGCGCAGCCGCAGATCGCGTCCGTCGACGCCGATCTCCCTGGCGAGGTCGACCGAGCCGATGACGTCGTCGGTCACCGCAATCGGCGCCGTCGGCGCGCCGGTCAGCGGATTGGTCCGCTCCTGCCCCTGTGGGCAGCTGCCGGCCTGCGCCGGCGCCGACAGCGCGATGGTGGAGGCCGTGGCAATAGTCGCCACGGCCAGACGGGTCTTGGTCAAGAAGTGCATTGCCATGTCCTTTGTCTGAAAGGGTGATGTCACGAAGCCGCGCCGTGGCTTGCCAGATGGGCATTGAGGGGATCTCGCCCGGCGCCGCTTCGTGACGCTTCGAAATTAGGGGCGCCGGTTGCGGCCGGCCATGAGCGAGGCTGCATGGTTTCGATGCACGAACGGCATTTCAGCCAGCGCTCCGCGGCCGTCATGCTCATGGCGTCATTAAAGGAGGACGACATGACCATTCAGCCGATCGCTGTATTCAGCGCGGCGCCGGCGCTCGCCGGCCGGACCGCGATCGTGACCGGATCGACCAGCGGCATCGGACTCGGCATCGCCCGCGCGCTCGCCATGGCTGGCGCCGACGTGGTGATCAACGGCCTGGGCGACGCAGACGCGATCGAGGCGACCCGCATGGAACTCGCCGCGGCGACGGGGCGCGACATCATATATGATGCCGCCAATCTGATCGATCCCGACGGTGCCCGCGCGCTGGTGGAGACCGGTATCCGCCGGCTGGGCTGCATCGACATCCTCGTCAACAATGCCGGCATCCAGCACGTCTCGCCGATCGAGGATTTTCCCCTGGAGCGATGGGACGCGATCATCGCGCTCAACCTGTCGGCCGCCTTTCATGCCACACGGGCCGCATTCGGTGCGATGAAGGCGGCGGGCTGGGGCCGGATCATCAACATTGCTTCGGCACACGGCCTCGTCGCCTCGCCGTTCAAGAGCGCCTATGTCGCCGCCAAGCATGGCGTGGTCGGACTCACGAAGACCGTCGCGCTCGAGGGAGCGCGCCATGGCGTGACCTGCAATGCGATCTGTCCGGGCTATGTCTGGACACCGCTGGTCGAGAACCAGATCGCGGACACGGCCCGCGCCCGCGGGATCGGCCGCGAGGCGGTGATCGCCGACGTGCTGCTCGCCGCCCAACCATCGAAGCAATTCGCGACCGTCGACCAGCTGGGCGCGCTCGCCGCCTTCCTCTGCACCGATGCCGCCGCGCAGATCACCGGAACCGCGCTGCCGATGGACGGCGGCTGGACCGCACAATGAGAAGGATGAGGATCATGAAAGCCAATTTGCCACCTGCCCTCGCCGCCTGTTTCGCCGTGCCGGCGACCCAAAGCGCGACGCCAGGGCGTCGCTGCCGCGCGTACATCGGCCCCGATTCGCGGGACAATGCCCGCCCGCCCATGCGGCCCATCCTGGGCCTCCGCTTTCCTCGGGCGGATCGCGACACGCATGCCGGCATCCTCGGCGAACTCGCCGAATTCGGGAGGGCGTGGTGACCTCTCCCTGCCGCCCGCATGTCGTGATCGTCGGCGCCGGCTTCGGCGGACTGGCTGCGGCGACCGGGCTGCGCGACGCCGATGTCGACGTGACGATCGTCGACCGGCGCAACCATCATCTGTTCCAGCCTTTGCTCTACCAGGTCGCGACGGCCGGACTCTCGCCGGCCGACATCGCCGCGCCGATCCGGGCGATCGTCAAGCACTTTGCCAACACCCGCGTCGTGCTGGCCGAGGCCGTCGGCGTCGACGCCGGCACGCGCCGGCTGCTGCTCGGCGACGGCAGGGACATCGCCTATGACTGGCTGGTACTGGCGACGGGCGCGCGGCACAGCTATTTCGGCCGCGACGAATGGGCCGAGCACGCGCCCGGCATCAAGACGATCGACGACGCGACCGCGGTGCGCCGCAAGGTGCTGCTGGCGCTGGAACGCGCCGAGACCGAGACCGACATGGAGAAGCGCAAGGCGCTGCTGACCTTCGTCGTGATCGGCGGCGGCCCGACCGGCGTCGAGATGGCGGGCGCGATCGCCGAGCTGGCAAGGCTTTCGGTCTCGCGCGATTTCCGCAGCATCACGCCGCATTGTTCACGGGTGGTGCTGATCGACAGCGGGAAACAATTGCTCGGCACATTTCCCGCGGCGCTGGCAGCCAAGGCGCGGACGGCGATCGAACAGCTCGGCGTCGAGGTGCGGCTGGGCGGGCGCGTCGGCGATGTCAGCGCCGACGGGGTGATGGTCGGCAATGATTTCATTCCCGCAGCGACCGCCGTGTGGGCAGCGGGCGTGCGCGCCTCGCCCGCCGCGCTGTGGCTGGGGTGCGCGGCCGATCGCGCCGGCCGCGTGCCCGTCGATGCGGATCTGCTCGTCCCCGGTCACGACCGCATCTTCGCGATCGGCGACACCGCCGCCTCGGCCGACTGCACCGGCCGCATGCTGCCCGGCGTCGCCCCGGTCGCCAAACAGCAGGGCCGTCACGTCGCCTGCACGATTCGCCGGATGATCGCCGGCAAGCCGTGCCGGCCGTTCCGCTATCGCGACTTCGGCAACCTCGCGACGATCGGCCGCCGCCGCGCGGTGATCGATTTCGGGCGCTTCGGCATGTCCGGCTTCGCGGCCTGGGCGCTGTGGTGCGTCGCGCACATCTTCTTCCTCGCCGGTTACCGCAACCGCCTGATCGTCGGCGCCAACTGGCTGTGGAACTATCTCACCTTCGAACGCGGCGCCCGGCTGATCACCGGCGAAATCCACTTGCATGCAGGAGATATGACATGAACCTTCACGGCGAGCTCGCGGGGCTGGGCCAGCAGGTGCTGGTGCTGCAGGGCGGCGGCGCGCTCGGCGCCTATCAGGTCGGCGTCTACCAGGCGCTCGACGAGGCCGGGATCGAACCCGACTGGGTGATCGGCACCTCGATCGGCGCGATCAACGCAGCAATCATCGCCGGCAGCGCGCGGTCGGAGCGGATGGCGCGGCTGCGCGACTTCTGGAAGCGAGTCGAGCATCGTCATGCGCTCGAAGATCTGGTGCCGGCCGGCATGACTGCGATGATCCGCAACTGGCAGGCGATCGCCGCCGGCCTGCCTTCCTTCTTCGCGCCCAACCCGCTCGCATTCCTCAGTCCGCACGCGCAGCTCGGCGCCGAGGGAGCGGGCTATTATTCGACCGACCCGTTGCGCGCGACGCTGGCCGACCTCGTCGATTTCGACCGCGTCAACGGCGGCGCGATGCGGTTGACGGTGGGCGCCTCCAACGTGCGGACCAGCGAGATGGTCTATTTCGATTCGCGCGACCGGCCGCTCGACCTGCGCCACGTGATGGCGTCCGGTGCGCTGCCGCCGGCCTTTCCCGCCGTGCGGATCGACGGCGAACTCTACTGGGATGGCGGCATTCTCTCGAACACGCCGGTCGAGGCGGTGTTCGACGACAATCCGCGCCGCAACGCGATGGTCTATGCGGTCCACATCTGGAACCCGCACGGCCACGAGCCCGAGACGATCTGGGAGGTGATGAACCGCCAGAAGGACGTGCAATATTCGAGCCGCGCGGCCACCCACATCAAGCGCCAGCGCCAGCTTCACAAATTGCGCCACATCATCACCGAGCTCGCCGGCCTGATCCCGCCGGATCGCCGCCAGAGCGCCGACGTGGCCGAACTCGCCGGCTATGGCTGCTCGACGCGCATGCACGTCATCCGCCTGCTCGCCCCCGCTCTCGACCAGGAGGATCACAGCAAGGACATCGACTTCAGCCCGTCGGGCATCCGCCAGCGCTGGGAGGCGGGCTATGCCCACACGATGCGGACGCTGGAGAAGGCGCCATGGCGCGACCCGGTCGATCCGCTGGAGGGCTTCGTCCTGCACGAGGCGATGGGCGGGGAGATGGTGGCGACGGCGGCGGCAGATTCGTGAACGCCGGACAGCGTCTCAGTTCGACGATTCGCCGTGCTGATTTTCGCTCATCCTGTCATTCCATCGCACCGCTACCGCCCCATAGGTGCTCACGGCGTAGGGCATGGCGAATGTGAGCGTCAGCTTGAACCAGTTGACCGGAGCCGCTCCGAACAGAGCGTCCCCCTGGTTGATGAGATTGAGTGCAGCGCCTACGACGAGTGCCACCTTGAGAGATCGGACGGGCACGCCATCCGAAGAGGCATAACGCCAGACAAGGCGCCAAATTTGCGAATTTTCGGGGGTCGGAGATGGCGACATCGGCGGTCGTCCTCATCTTGCGGCAAGACCATGCGGTTTCAATCGACTTTTTGGGAGATCAGCACAGCGCAGCGCGCAACGCAGAGTAGGCGCTCTTGTGTAACGTCTCGGTGAAGCTGTTGCCTGCGATCGGGTGCGAACCAAAGCGGATGACAGCGAGTTCATTCGCGGGATCGAGCCACAATCTCTGGCCGAATACGCCGTTAGCCGCCAGCGTGGGAGGAGCGCCATGGTCGATCCACCAGAAGCTGCGATAGGATCCGCCCTGCCGCTCGGGCGGGACGAAAGCGTCGAACAGCGCGCGATCACCGCCCGCGAGCAGCCCTGCCACCATCGCCGTCTGCGCTGGCTCGAGCAGCCACAGAGCGATCCGCGCCATGTCGCGCGCGGTCGCGTTGAAGCCGGTGCCGGCGATCTCCATGCCGGCGGTATCGACCAGCATATAGGCCTCGTCGCAGCAGCCCGCCGGCAGCCAGACATGATCGGCGACGAGACCGGCGAGGGTCCGGCCGGTCGCCCGCCGCAGCACCAGTCCGGCGACGTCGCCGACCGGCGTGCGATAGCGGAACGCGCGGCCCGGTTCGGCGTCGCGGCGCGACAGGCCGGGCAGCATCGCCAGCACGCCGCCATGGCCGGCGGCGGGCGTCCAGTAAGCGGCGGAGTAAAGATGCACATCGGCGTCGGGATTGGCATAATCCTCGTCGAATGCGGCGCCATCGGTCATGTCGAGCAGCTGGCGCAGGCTGGCGGCGGCGAACGCACTGGTGGCGAGTTCGGGCACCGCCTCGCCGACGCGCAGCGCGGGATCGATCCGTCCGGCGGCGATCAGCCGTTCGGCGACCAGCCCGACCAACGACTTGGTTACGGAGAAAGCCATGTGCGGCGTCTCGCGGGTCATGCCGTTGGCATAATGTTCGAAGACGATCGCGCCGCGATGGAGGACGATCAATGCATCGGTATACGTGCAGTCGAGGAACTGCGCCCAGCTCACCACCCCGCCGTCTTCGCCGGTGAGCGCCAGCGGGGCGAGATCGACCGGCCGTTCGAGCAGCCGGCGCGGCACGGCGGCGCGCGGCAGGCCGCGTGACGGCACCAGTTCGCGGGCATGCTGGAACGCCCAGCGGGAGAATGGCCAGAGCCGCCAATTGTCGCGCGTCACCCGGCGGTCCGGCGGCACGTCGGGGCCGGGGCCGATACCGGCCTCGCGCCAGTCGAGCGGCGGCGGCAGGATGGAAGGCGGGATCGTCGTCACGCGGTCAGTGGATAGCGGCTCGTCGCGCGTTTTTCATCCCGCCAGCGGCGAAACAATGCGAACAGGCTTTCGGGGCGGTAGCCGCGCGCGCGGTTGGCGGCGCCGATCGCGAACAGCAGCGCATATTGCCGGGCGAGGCTGGTCCAGGCGCCGGCCAGCGTCATCCGGCTGTCCCAGATGTGCGTCGCCTCCGCGCCGGCGCCATTAAATTCGACGATGGTGAAGCCCTCGCCGCGACGGACCGCCTCGAAATCGTCGAAGCGGATATCGAAGCGGCCGAAGTGGAAACCGGGGATTGCGTCGGCGATCCGATCGAAGCGCGCGACCAGCGCATCGGTGACATGCGCGCTGCCGTCGCGGAAGATCGCGCCGCGGCAATGATTGCCGGCGAACACCAGCCGCACCAACTCGCCCGCCGCAGGCACCTGAAGCAGCCGGTTGGCGAGGCGCGGCAGATAGAGGTGCGCGATCCGGCCCGCGCGGCGATCGGCACGGATCAATTGCTCGAGCGTCGAGTGGCCGTCGCCGACGACATGCGGGAAATATTTGAGCGTCAGCGACAGGATCCGTCCGCGCCGCACGCCGGGCGGGCGGACATAGAAGATGCCGGCCTCGCCCTCGGCCGCGATCAGGCGCTGGAGGATCAGCGACTGGCCCTGCGGGAAAGCTTCGAGATAGTCGACCAGTTCGGCCGCGTTGCGCACTGGCCGCACGCCGGCGCCGCGACAGCCGAGATCGGGCTTGGCGACCACCGGCCAGGCGATGCCCGCCGCCGCCATCGCCGCCTCGGCCGCCGGCAATTGCGCGATCGCCGACCCGAGCCGGCGCAGCACCGCGAACGGCGCCAAAGCCGCCCGCTCGGATTCGCCGAGCGCGGCGAACACCACGCTTTTCGATTCGCCGACGAGACCGCCCGCCGGTAGGCCGGGGTTGGCGAGCACGGGCAGGCGGAGACCGCGATGGCGTAGCGCCAGCCAGAAGATCCACAGCCACATCGGCGCATAGAAGGCCCAGCCCGGCCAGAATTCGAACCGCGACAGCGGCGGCGCGTCATGGTCGAACGCCGGCATCGCCCGGCTGCGGCGGGACTCAGGCACGGACCCGACTCCCCGTGTCGCCGCCTGCACGCAGCAGGCTGTCGACGAACAGCCGCTCGAACAGTTCGCGCTGCATCTGGCTGCCGCCGATCTCGCCGAGCCGCCGTCGCGCCTGGCCGAGCGCGACCGCTGCCCGATACCAGGCGCCGCGGGCGTGGGCGACAACGCCCTCGGCGAGCAGATTTGCCGGCGCGCCGCAGCGATGCGTGACCGAGTCGGCCAGCGCATCGGCCGCGGCATCCGCGCCGGCCCGCGCCAGAGCGTAGAGATAATGGAGATCGAGGAAGGCGCTGACGCCGTCGTCGGCGCGGGGCGCCGAATGGCGCGCGAGATCGTCCCAGCGATCACCGACCGCGACGCCCTTCAGTTCGAGCCGCGCGAGCAGCGAGATCGCATTGACCTGGTCCTGCGGATGTTCCTTGCGTACGCCCCAGATTCGCGTGTCGAACAGCGCCAGCGCCCCGCCCTCGTCGCCCAGCCGCAAGGCGAACAACGCGGCGTGCCACCAATTATGGGTCAGCATGAACGACGAACAGCGGTCCCAGCTCGGCGCATTGGCGCGCAGGAAGGCGCGGCCGGCGACCACATCCTCGCGCGCGGCGAGGACATGGGCGATCGCGTGCTGCGCCCATGGGTCGTGCGCCGGGTTGCGGGCGATCGCGCGGCGGCCATAATCCTCGGCGCGGTCGAGATCGCCCGCTTGTTCCAGCGCGAAGGCGAGCAGGCCGGGCGCGAAGCCGCTATCGGGTTCGGCCGCGGCGGCATAAGCGGCGGTCCGGCGCATCCCCGCCACGTCGCCGATACCGAGCTGGAGGATCTGCGCCAGCTTGGCGCTGATCAGGTCGCGCGGCCAGGATTCGACGACGCTGGCCAACAGCCGCGCCGCGCGGCGGTCGTCGCCGGCGCCCCAGGACGCGATCGCGGCGACGATCTGGCGTTCGCGCGGCGTGGCGTGGACCGCGAGCGTTTCGGCCGCACGCAGGCGGGGTGCGGCCTGCACGCGGCCCTCGCGTGTCATCCGCGACAGCCACAGCACTGCCGCATAGGCCTGCGCCAAGGCGCAATCGGGATCGGCGGCAACGCCCTCGAGAATTACGGCGGCACCGCAGCCATGGCTCAGCAGTTCACCGCCGAAGCGGTGGATCGCTTCGATCGCGATCTGCGAACACGTCGTGATCGCCAGTTCAGGCAAGCGCGTCATGGCGGCCTCCGCGGGCGAACAGCGACAGGATGGTGCCCCGGCTGATCGCGAGCAGGGCGGCGGAGGACAGCCAGACGCCGCAGGCGAGCGCGAACAGCAGGCCGCCGTCGCTGCGCCCGTCGGCGTCGGGCACGGCGATCCCCAGCGGCGTGAACAGATGGAAGAAGATCGCGCCCGAGATCACGCCGATCGCCAGCAACGCGCCGGCGGCGCGCGCCGGCCGCAGCCGCGGCGCCAGCCCGAGCAGCAGCAAGCTCGACGCGACCAGTTCGGCCGAGCCGACGACATATTGCGAGAAGATGCCGCTCGGCGCGAACAGCCCATGAAAGCCGAGCGAGCCGCCCCATGCATCGAGCGTGCCGAAGATGAACTGCGTTTCGGGCGAATCGGTGAACTTGAAGAACAGGGACTGGATGAAGACGAACGCTATGTAGAGTGTGAGCGCCGGTGCGGCGAAACGCCTGATCATGGCGGCATCCTTCCGTGATTGAAGCCTGGCGCCAAGTGTCGCTGCGCCGGCACCGACCGTGAAATGCCGCCTCGCTCTGGTTTCGATGCAGAACCGGCATTTTCGCCGCCGCGCGACGGCCGTCACGCTGATGCGATCCAAGACATCAGGAGGATCGCCATGGGCACGACCTGCGAACCGCGGAACGACAGATGAGGACCGGGACCATGGTCGCGGCACTGACGCCGCTGCTCGACCATCCTTTCGCGCTGGCGATTGCGATCGTCGCGGCGACTTTCGTGCTCGAGGATGCCGCGACCATTGCGGTCGGTCTCCTGGCGGCCCGGATGGCGATCGATGCCGACCTCGCTCTGGCGGCGCTGGTGACCGGCACGATCGCGGGCGATCTCGGCTTGTACGCCATCGGTCGCCTTGCCGGCCGCCATCGCTGGATCCGGGCGCGGCTGGACGGTCCGGCCGGCGAACGGATCAAGCGCTGGCTGAGCGACCATGCGCTGATCACATTGGCGGTCGCACGCTTCGTGCCGGGCACGAGACTGCCGGCCTGTCTCGGCAGCGGTGTGATCAGGGTCGATCCGGCGCGGGCAGGCGCAGTGATCGTCGCGGCGACGATGGTGTGGACCCCGGCCTTGTTCTGGGCGAGCATGGCCGGCGGCAGCCTCGCCGCGGCGCGGCTGGGCAGCGCCGCCGGATTTGCGGCGTTGGCCGCGCTGGTGGTCGCGTTGCTCGCGCCCGCGCTCGTGCGGCGCGGACTCGCCCGGTGCCAACAAGGGCTTGGGGCAGCTAAATCCAATCCACCTCGCAATTCTCTATTACATAGATAGGCATTGGGCGTGAGGACCGCGCGCCGCGGTCAAGAAAGAGCCTATGCCCGTCAACCTGCCCACGACCCTGCTGCGCAGCTTCGTCGCGATCGTCGATACCGGATCGATGCTCAACGCGGCCGAGCAGGTGTTCGTCACCCAATCGGCGCTGAGCCTGCAGATCAAGCGGCTCGAGGAGCTGGTCCAGCAGGCGCTGTTCACGCGCGAGGGCCGCCGGCTGGCGCTGACACCGGCGGGCGACGTGCTGCTCGATTATTCGCGGCGCGTGTTGAGCCTGCACGACGAGGCGATCGCGGCGGTCAGCACCGGCCATTTCACGGGACCGGTCCGGGTCGGCATGGTCCAGGATTTCGCCGAGACGCTGCTCAAGGGGCTGCTGGCGCGCTTCGCCGAACTTCACCCCGACTCACAGATCTATGCGCGCGTGGCGGGAACGGCCGAGCTGCTGACGATGCTCGAACGCGGCCAGCTCGACATCATCATCGGCTTTGCCGGCGCCGACGATCCCACCGCGATCAAGATCGCGCCGATGGCTTGGTATGGCAATGGCGACCTCGTCGACCGCGCGATCGTGCCGCTCGCCGTGCTCGAAAAGCCGTGCCGCTTCCGCGAGGCGGCGATCGCCAGCCTCGACGCCGCCGGCCGGCCGTGGCGGATCGCGATCGAGACGCCCAATCTGACCACGTTGCGCGCAGCGGTGGAGGCCGGATTCGGCATCACCTGCCGCACCCATCTGTTCCTGCCCGAATCGGCGCGCCCGACCAATGTCACCGCGCTGCCGCTGCCCAAGGTCGCCTGCATCATCGGCAAGGCCGGCGATCTCGGCCAGGCGACCGGGCGGCTGGCCGAACTCGCCGCCGAGGTCGTCCGCGAGCTCTGACGCCCGATCCTCTTTCCATGCACGCTTCTATGAGCGCGGGTGATCAATCGTTTCGCCCTTCTCGTTGGTCGGGCTGCACGCAGGATCGTAGGTCGGGACGACAACCGATCTCCGAACTCCGAGCGAGGCTCCGCTTATGTCCGATCTATCCCTCAACGACCAGTTCGCGGCGCTCCATGCCGAGCGCGAGCGCAGCTGGCCGCCCGAACAGCTCGCCCGCAACATCGCGCAGCGGCGCAAGCTGATCGATGCCTTCGACCCGCAAGCCGTGGTGCAGGTCGGCGACACGATCGCGCCGTTCGCGCTGGACGCGGCCGACGGCGGCACGCTGACGCGCGACGATTTGCTCCGCCAGGGTCCGGCCGTCCTGATCTTCTTCCGCTTCGCCGGTTGCCCGGCGTGCAACCTCGCCCTGCCCTATTACGACCGCACGCTTCGTCCCGCGCTCGACGCCGCCGGGATCCGGCTGGTCGCTGTCAGCCCGCATCGCGTCGAGAAGGGTCTCGGCGAGATCGCGACGCGCCATGGTCTCCGCTTCCCGGTCGCCGCGGATCGCGACAACCGGCTGGCGCGCAGCCTGGGGCTGAGTTTCGCGCGCGGCGAAGTGCCCGCGGGCCAGCCGGCGCCGGGCTGGATCGGCGAGCTGACCGGCACCGAAACCGCCGAACTGCCGCAGCCGGCGGTGATCCTGATCGACGGCGACCATGTCGTCCGCTTCGTCGCGGTCAGCCCGGATTGGCTGGCCCGCACCGAGACGCCCGAGATCCTCGCCGCGATCGACCGGCTGCAGCTCCGGGCAGCCGCCTGAGGCACGGCGCCGGTCCTGCGGGTTGCGCCGCGGGATCGGCAAAAATGCTGTTGTCACCATCGGCTCACGAAAAGGGGGAAGACGGACAAAAGTTCAGGCAGAGAAAATTGCTGTTCCCCAGCGAAAGCCGGGGCCCAGGAGTCACGCACTCGGAGCGTGTGACTCCTGGGCCCCGGCTTTCGCCGGGGAACAGGATAGTTTCGAATTCGCGCCCGGGCTTTTACCCCTGTTACAAAAAAAGGGCGCTGTCCGGAACGTCCGGTCAGCGCCCTTTTCAATCGGTCGTGACGATCAGAGATCGGCGTAGAGCGGCTCGTCGGCGATCAGGACGCGTTCGAGCAGGCGCGGGAAATCGCCATAGTTGCGCACGGCGTAATGCACGGCGGCGCGATTGTCCCAGAACGCCACCGAGTTCGGCCGCCACGAGAAGCGGACCTGGAATTCGGGGCGCTTGTACTGGCGCAGCACCTCGTCGAGCAAAGCGCGGCTCTCGGCGAGATCGAGTCCCAGGATCTGCGGCCGCTGGGTGAGATTGACCCACAGGATCTTCTGGCCGGTCTCGCGATGCGTGCGCACCACCGGATGCGCGACAATCGGGTATTCGTGGCCGCCATCGGTCAGCGCCGCGCGGAAATCATGCGTGACGTGCGCGTCTTCGAGCCGTTCCTTGAGCTCCGCCGACAGGCCTTCATAAGCGAGATTGGCATCGACCCAGATCGTGTCGCCGCCGACCGGCGGCAGGTTGACCGCGCGCAACACCGCACCCCAGGTCGGCACCAACCGCCAGCTGGTATCGGTATGATAGCCGTCGCCCGCCTTCACCTCAGCATGATTGCGAAGCTTCTCGTATTTCGCGGCTTCCTCGGCGGCGATCTGGTGGATCTGCGCGATCTTGGGATCGCGCGTCGTGCTGGGATGCGTGTAGAGCGGCCCGAACTGGCGCGCGAACGCGGCATGCTGATCATTGTTCAGCGGCTGATCGCGGAAGAAGACGACCTTGTATCTGAGAATCGCCGCCTTGATCGCGTCGCGCTGCGCGACCGACAAGGGCCGGCTGAGATCGACGCCTTCGATCTCGGCGCCGATCGTTGGCTGGAGCGGGCGAACCGCGATCTCCTCGGCGATCGCGCGATCGAGGACTTCGGCTGGGGCAGTTGACATGATGACACCTCTCGCTTGGCGCTTGATTGCGCGTGGACGACGCTGGTGTCTTAAAGCGTTGCGCAGACATGTATTATGATTAAGTCGGCATCGCTTATTGTTTCTTCAAATCCGTGTGGTCGAACAAGAATTGAAAATGGCCGATATTGAGATTCCTTATCTCGCACTTGTGATATTATACATCCTTCGATTCGCCGGTCGGCATCACGGTCCGATCAGCCCATACTTTCTTACGCAGCACGGATCGGGCGGGCCGCGACATTTGCGAACGTCATCGGTGCTATGAGCAATCCGCGTTCGTCGCGCCCCGGGTCCGAGCCTATGTCCCGCCCCATCATCTTCCAGGCGAGACTCAGTCCCATGACGCACTCCTCGGCACGCAAGCTCAAGCTTGGTTTCATCCTCCACGGCGTCGGCCGCACATGGAACGACTGGCGCCACCCCGACCGCGACGTCAACGCCAGCACCAGCTTCACGCATTACAAGCGGCAGGCGCAGGTGGCCGAGCGCGGCAAGTTCGATTTCCTGTTCGTGGCGGACAGCCTGTCGATCACCGAGAAATCGAGTCCGCATTATCTGAATCGGGTCGAGCCGATCACGATCCTGTCGGCGCTGGCGGCGGCAACGTCGCATATCGGCCTCGTCGGTACGCTGACCGTCAGTTACTCCGAGCCGTTCAACGTCGCGCGCCAGTTCGCGTCGCTCGATCATATCAGCGGCGGCCGCGCCGGCTGGAACGTCGTCACGTCGTGGCTGGGCGATACCGCCGCCAATTTCAGCAAGACCGAGCATCCCGCGCACGACGTGCGTTACGGCATCGCCGCCGAATATCTCGATGTCGTCCAGGGGCTGTGGGACAGCTGGGAGGACGACGCCCATGTCGGCGACAAGGCGAGCGGCGTGTTCGTCGATCCCGACAAGCTCCACCGGCTCGACCACAAGGGCGAGCATTTCCAGGTACGCGGACCGCTGAACATCAAGCGCGGACCGCAGGGCCAGCCGGTGATCTTCCAGGCCGGCGCGTCAGACGATGGCCGCAACTTTGCGGCGAAGCGCGCCGAGGCGATCTTCACCCATGCCCCCACACTGGAGGATGGCATCGCCTATTATCGCGACGTCAAGCAGCGCGCGAAGGGCTTCGGCCGCGACCCCGGCCAATTGCTGGTGCTGCCCGGCATCGCCCCGATCATCGGCGCCACCGCCGAGGAGGCCGAGGCGAAATATCGCGAACTGGCCGCGCTCGAATCGCTGGAGACGGGCTTCGGCTTCCTGTCGCGTTCGTTCAACGATCATGATTTCCACCAATATGATCTCGATGCGCCCTTCCCCGACGTCGCGCATATCGGCCGCAACAGCCAGCAGAGCGCATCGGATCGCATCCTCGCCGAAGTCCGCGCCGAAAATCTGACGTTGCGGCAGGTGGTCGAGCGGCTGTCGAGCCCGCGCGGCGCGTTCGTCGGCACGGCCGAGCAGGTTGCCGACACGCTGCAGCACTGGTTCGAGAGCGAGGGCGCCGACGGCTTCGTGATCTTCGAGCCGCTGCCGGGCCAGCTCGACCTGTTCGTCGATACGGTGGTGCCTATCCTGCAGGCGCGCGGCCTGTTCCGCGACGAGTATGAGGGTGAGACCTTTCGCGAGAGCCTGGGGCTGCCGGTGCCGGCCAATCGCTACAGCGTCGCGCGGGACGCGCGGGCGGCGGCGTGATCGGCCGGATCGTCAGGCGGATTGCGCAGGCGCGGGACTGGGCGGCGCGGACCTTCCTGCAGCCGGCGTCGGTGACCTTGACATCCTATCGGCTGCCGCCGGTTGGGGAGGACGAGGCGGCGGGATAGGATAGCGCGCCGTGTCGACTGTCGTGAAGATGCATCACCGACGTCGATCACTCTCCAACCGTCATCCCGCCGAAAATGGGTGATGCATGACACGCAAAGTCTGCGCCAATGCGCTTCCGCGGGGATGACGGCTCGAGTACGGGTAAGTCGATTCCACCTTGCCTTGTCGCCGCCGGCACGGCCTGTTGGCGGCAGAAACCGGCACGGAGAGTCGAGACCATGTCAGCGAAACAGCTTCATCCCGAAACGCTCGCGCTTCACGCCGGCTGGCGTGCCGATCCGGCGACCGGCGCGGTGGCGCCGCCGATCTACCAGACCACCTCCTACCAGTTCCGCGACACCACCCACGCCGCCAATCTGTTCGCGCTGAAAGAGCTCGGCAATATCTACACGCGGATCGGCAACCCGACCGTCGATATCCTCGAACAGCGCCTCGCCGCGCTCGACGGCGGCGCGGCGGCGCTGGCGCTGGCATCGGGGCAGGCCGCATCGGCGTTCGCGATCCAGAATCTCGCACGCACCGGCGACAATATCGTCAGCTCGACCGATCTCTATGGCGGCACGTGGAATTTGTTTGCCAACACGCTCCGCGACCAGGGCATCGAGGTGCGCTTCGTCGACCCCGCCGACCCGGAAACCTTCGCGCGCGCCACCGATGCGCGGACGCGGGCCTATTATGCCGAGACCCTGCCCAATCCCAAGCTGGCGGTGTTCCCGATCGCCGAAGTCGCCGCGATCGGCCGGCCGCTGGGCATCCCGCTGATCGTCGACAACACCGCGGCGCCTTTGCTCGCGCGGCCGTTCGATCATGGCGCGGCGATCATCGTCTATTCGACCACCAAATATATCGGCGGCCACGGCACCTCGATCGGCGGCGCGATCGTCGACGGCGGCAATTTCGACTGGCAGGTGGTGCCCGAGCGCCAGCCGCAGCTCAACACGCCCGACAGCTCTTATCATGGCGCGGTGTGGGCGGAGGCGGCCAAGCCGCTGGGCCCGATCGCCTATGTGCTGCGCGCGCGCGTCGTGCTGCTGCGCGATCTCGGCGCCGCGCTCTCTCCATTCAATGCGTTCCAGATCCTGCAGGGGCTGGAGACGCTGCCGCTGCGGATCGCGCGCCATTCGGAGAATGCACAGGCGGTCGCCGACCATCTCGCTGCCCGCGCCGACGTCGTGCGCGTCATCCATCCGTCGCGCCAGTCGGGCGAAATGCGCGCGCGCGCCGATCTTTATCTGCCGCGCGGCTTCGGCGGGCTGGTGGGGTTCGAACTGGCGGGTGGACAGGAGGCCGGCCGGCGCTTCATCGAGGCGCTGCAACTCTTCTACCATGTCGCCAATATCGGCGACGCGCGCAGCCTGGCGATCCACCCGGCGAGCACGACCCATTCGCAGCTCTCGACCGAAGACCGGCTCGCGACCGGCGTGTCCGACGGCTATGTGCGCCTGTCGGTGGGAATCGAGCATATCGACGACATCCTCGCCGACCTCGATCAAGCGCTCGACGCCGCGGCGTGACGGCGAAGCGCGTCGATGTTGACCTTGCCGCCCGGTTGATGGCATTGGCGGCGCACCGGACGGCGAGGCCGCCCGGTGGCTGGATATGCGGGTGTAGCTCAATGGTAGAGCACTAGCCTTCCAAGCTGTAGACAACGGCGGATTTCCGCCATTTTCGCCGTAAAACGGGCCCAAAACGCGCCCTTTGTTTTCAATTGCTTGGCTGAGGCCTGTAAAATCGGCGGTGCAATTTCGCGGGCCCGCTTGACCGACTCGTTCTCAATGTGTTCTCACGCCCGCATGCCAATGCCCGAACGCTTCCGCGTCACCATCACCGGCACGCGATCGCGCGTGTTCCTCACCCATTGCCACGAGCCGGAGCGCGATTTCGCCTTCCTGTTCCAGGAGATGTTCATCCGCGGCCAGAACAAGCCTTCGCTGTTCGAGCGCTATGGACTGAAGGTCGAGGTCGAGGAACTGCCGGCGCCGGCCGACGACGGACCGCCCACCCAGGGCTTCAAGTCGTGATACAAAAAAGATAGATAGTCCATCTTTTCCGCTTGCGCGCCAATGATAACTCATCTATCAAAATGAAGCCGGCAGGGAATTACCCCCGCCGGCGGATTGGAGAACTGAGATGTTCAATCTCGCTCTCCGGTTCAAATGGAAGCGGATCAGATTGATCCTCGAAATCCGCTTCTAGACTGACCGGCTTCGGGAACCGCCGCGAGAAGCGGGACCGGAGCCGGGCTCTTAAATAATGCAAGCGAGGCGAGCATGCAACCGGACGAGATGAAGACGCTGCGCAAGGCGATCGGCGCGACCCAGGCAGAGATGGCCGACGCGATCGGCCTGTCGCGGGTCCACTATGGTCTGATGGAGCGCGGGCAGCAGCCCATAGAGAAGCGGACCGGGATGGCGGTGCGCTATCTGGCGGAGCATCCGGAGGCGATGCTGGCGGAGCGTTAAAACACCCTCAGGAACTTCGGCCGCGCCCGCTCCACCGCCTCGCGATCGAGGTCGGCGAGTTTCATGACTTGTCCTTGTCGATCGGCGGCGACGCCTCGGCCTGTTTCTGCAGGATGTCGGCGTTGCGATCGGCCAGCTCGCCGCCGCTCTTGGTGGCCTGGTACGCCCAGCCGACCGGGCCATTGACCCAGCCGGTGATAACGACGGCGGTGGCGAGGATCAGGAACGCATCCTCGTGCAACAGCGCCTTGTCGAACTTGATCAGCGCGAAGATCACGAGCGTCAGCGTGAAGCACCCCAAACCGATCCACCCCCGCGCGTCGAGCGGCGCGACGATCTTGATGACGATCGGCGACTTCACCGCGGCAACCCCGCGCTATACGGCGGCCCGCCCGTCGGCGTCCGCAGCACCGATCGCCGCGCGCGGCCGTCGCGATAGCTGGCATGGATCCAGCCCGCATTCGGATCCTCGGGCCGCCACGCCTCGAGGATCAGCTGGTCGAACACCAGGTTCGCGACGATCCACCGCGCGACGTCCAGATTCGCCACCCCCGTCACCTCGAAATCCGCCGCCTCACCGGCCGCATGCTGGCTGCCGACCGAGAAGACGCGGAAGCCGCTGGTGATCCGCACCGGACCCCACCGCGCACGCACCGGCTCCAGGATACGCTCGCACAGCAGCACCATCGCCAGCAGCTGCTCGGGTGACGGATGATTGCGCAGCCCGCGCGCCTCGGCCGTCGCGCTCTTCAGCATCTCGCCCAGCGTGAAATGCGGCGACAGCTCGACATTGAGCAGCGATGCGTCGTTGCGCAGCGCCTGCAGCAGCGCGCTCGCCGATCGCCACCCCCACACGCCATCGGCCACCAGGCCCAGCCGCGCCTGCACCTCTTTCAACGTCATCCCTCGCCTCCCTGCGGACCTGCCATCTTGGAGAAGAAGCCGAGCGCGCGCCGGCCGAGCAGCATGTCCTCAAGCTCGCGCTGGCGTAATTCGAGTGCGGTGATCTTGCCCTCGCAGCGCCGCTCGTCTTCGGCCGCGCGCTGCTCGACCTTGTCGAGGCGATCCTTGACCGCGCGATAGGCCGTGCGAATCGCGAAGCCGTAGCCGGTGGCACAGCCCATGCCGAAGGCGACACAGAGCAGCCCGCCCATCTCGCCCGTGAATTGCGCGATGTTGATCATCACGCGGCGACCAGATAGTCGTTCAGCGACGGGTTGAAATAGGGCTGTACCGGAATCGAGACCTCACCCGCGAACAGCCCGCGCACCATACTTGCCTTGTTCGCCATGTCCGCATTCGTCGCGGCGTCGTCGGAGGGATTGAACGGGTTTTTGCCATAAGGGCCGCCAACATAGGCCGACCCGGTGAAGCTATTTGTCGCGAACGCAAAGTCGATGCTCTGCTGCGTGCCCGCCACCGCGTTGATCGTGACGCCCGTAGGTGCAACCAGCGATGCGAACGTGCTAGCGGTGGAGAATCTCATGCCGCCGCCAAAAATGCCGGCATATCCCGTGTTGGCCACCTCCAGCCCGGACGCGCCGTTGAGATCGTAGATCACCCTGATAAGCTGATTACTGAGCTTAACAGTGCTGGCCATCGACGGCCCGTTCCTGTCGTTAACCACAAGCCCGCGCGCCTTCATTACGGCAAACATCATGCGGCGCACCATTTCCGCTGCACCGGGTGCGCCGATGTCATCGGGGCCAAGGTGGAGGCTATCCGCCACGCCGTGCTGCAGGTCCATGCACCAGCCGCCCACGACGTATCGCGACGATCCCTGGCATACGTCCCATTGTGTACGCCGCATCGCCTGTACTGATGCATCGGTTCCCGCAGACGAACCCCAGCACGCGCCGATCGGGCGCATGACGACTTTTATCGCGTGCCCAAGGTAGGTCTCAATATCGTCATAGATGCCGTTTAGCGTGGCCTTGTAGGCATCACCGGATGTCCCCGACAATGCGTCGTTCTCGCCATCGACATGACAGACCGAAAGGGCGTGGCCACCCCCGTGCGTGATGCCGTCCAGGATGCCGAGGTGGGTGGCAGTGCCAACACCTCGCGCCGCGATCAATGACCCAGACAATCCGCCGCAAATAAAAGATACGGCGCGACCGGTCACCGCCGCGATCGTCGCATAGCCCATTGCCAGCGGCGTGTTGGCCGAGAGCGGATATTGATAGCGCGCATTTTGCGCGACCGTGCCAAACGCATCGATTCTGAACGCGAGTCCTTCTGTCGGTTTGGAAATACCCAACGTTGTCGTGATCGAGTTCCAGAGCCGCTGTGCGTTGCTCTGCCCGTTGAAAATAATCACCTCGCCGACATGGACCGCTGGACCATAGGCCTTGCCTTGCGCAACCGCCCCGATCTGGTTGACCAGGCCATTGCGCTGGATCTCGACATGATAGGCGCCGGTCCCCAACGACGCCGCCACCGTCAGCGCCGTCGCATCCCCGTCTGCACCCACGAACGATGTAGCGGCGACCTCGTCATGGCCGGCCACCGGCAGGCCTGTCGCGTGATCGATGATCGAATAGGTCAGCGCGTTCAAGGCGCCGCCATATTCGACCGTCAGCCGGAAGATCGTCGTCCCGTCTGGCTCGATCTGGACGACGCGCGCCGGCGCATACAGCCTGGTCCACGCCTCGGTGTCGCGGTCTGCGACCGTGATCGAGTCCGCCATGCCGACGTCGATCGACCCGAGATACCCGAATTTCCCGGTCAACGCCCACCCATTGCCGCTGATCACGGCGTCGTCGCGGCATCGCCGGCCATTGAGGTACAATTCAACATAGTCGACCCCGCTCGCGTTGTGGAACCCCAGCGCGATCGTGTCGCCGTTGAACCCGACAGCGCCCAGCGCCTGGATTGTCGGGTTCCCGCCGACAGCCCCGTCATATCCGCTCAGCGTTATATTGCCGCTCTCGCCCGTTCGCGCGCATACGGCGCGGAGGCCCTCGAATTTGGTCCCCGGGGCCGCGGCATCAAAAGCAACGTGGTAGACCGGATAAGACGTCGTCGTCGGCAGGATCGCGAACACCTGACTGACATACGAATAAACACTGCCGGCAGTCATGTGGCCGAAATTATTGGCAGTTCCCCCGTTCTTGCCGAGCTTGCCGGATACCGTCGTCAGGCAGGTCGGCACCACCGTGATGCCCGGCCCCGCATCCACCGTCCAGAGCGACCCGTCCGACAGCGCGCGACCATGAAGGTTTCCGTCGCCCGTGAAATCGTCGGTCACCGGCGCGACCTGGGCGACGTGCGGGAGTCCCGCCTGCTCTTCCAGGAGGATCATGCGGGCGTAGATCTTGCCGAGTTGAGCGGCGAGCACGCCCTTGGCTGCCGATGCCTCGTCGACCTCAGCCTGCGTCGCCGGCACCGGCACCGAATCTGCCGCGTCCTGCGCGTCTGCCGCGAATCCCTCGGCCGCCGCCTCTGACCCTGCCGCTGCCGCCGCCGCAGCCTCGGCATCCGCGACCTTGCCGTCGAGCACCGTGATGTCGGCACTGGTCAGCCCCGGCCCCCGCAAGCCCGCGATCGTCCCACGCTTCACAACTCGAAAGTCCGTCATGCTACCACCCCCGGCGAGACATTGAAGTCGCCGATCCACAGCGAATCGCGCTGCAGATCGGCATAAACGGCCATGATTTCGTAGGCGAAACGCTGTGGGGCACCGGCCTCCGGCTGGTTCTGCCCCGGCAACGCCGCGATCGCCGCCTTCGCGATTACCGGCTCCAGCGTCAGCGTCCGCCACAGCGGGTCGGCCGCCGTGGGCGTGGCCGCATCCTCGAAGTCGACACTGGTATCGGCCGCCAGCGCTGCCCCCGCCGCGCCGCCATATAGCCGGATTTCCATCTTGATGGTGGCACCGGTCAGCGGCAGCTCCGCGCCGGAATATTCGGTATAAAGCACGCCCGCGAAGTCGCGATTGCGCGCGGCCTCGAGCGATTGATTGATTGCCATGTACGGCCTCCCATCAGGACTTGAATTCGATTATCGGCATCGACAACGTGACGTTGTCGGTCAGGCTGTCCGTCGTGCGGTTGCCGGTCAGCGTCGGCAAAGCGCTGGCATAGCTTGACGATTTTGCCTGCCCATTCGCCGCGATCGCGTTCGAAAACGTCGTCGCGCCAAACAGTGACGGCCCATCGCCGGTTGCTGTCGGCGCCGAATAAAATGCCACCGTGCCGTTGTCGCAAATCGTTCCGAACCAATACCAGCCCGCCGCCAACGCGATCGAGACGCCGGTCTCGGTGACCCCCGTCGCCACCGCCGTACTCAGCGCGGCGGACGTGTAGAGCGGCGCCCCGGTCGGCCACCCCGTCGTCGGGTCCATCGCATAGACGAAGATCTTGAAATTGCCGCCGGCAGCCAAGGTCGAAACCCGGGCGCCGAAAGCATTGGCCGTGATGTCGCGCCGGACATAGCCCGGAAACATCTTCATCGTATCGACGCCAGGCGCGACGACACTGGCGCTGATCGTGCCGCCAACGCCCATCGGCTGGAGCCATTGTCCACTCGGCAGCGGCGCCGAGTGAACAATCTCCGTCGCGGTCAGCAGTGCCGCCCCGCCCAGCCCCAGCGTCGTCCGCGCCGCCGCGGCGTTCGCATCATCCAGCAGCGTGCGCGCGAAGGCGGTCAAGTCAGTCAGTGCGCCCGAGCTGCCGCCAGTGAAATAGCCCAACTTGTCAGCTGCCGGCGTCAAGGCGCCCAGGGCGCCTAACGCCGCCGTATAGGCGGGCACGTCGCTGCCAATCGCCAGCCCCAGATTGGTCCGCGCCGCCGACGCACTGGCGATATCGGAGAGATTGTTCGCAGCCAGCAACGCCCCGGCGAGATTATGCTCGAGCACGGTCCATGACGTGCCGACCGCCGCCTGCGTCCCGCCGGCATTGTCCGCCAGCGCGACATAGACATCGCCGATATCGACCGACACGCCCGATGCGCCGCCGATCTTGCCGGCCGCGCTGACGACGAGCGCGTCACCCTTCAGCGCGCTCGGGTAATTCGGATTGCCCGAGCAATTCGTCGTGCCCTGAAATTCGAGCAATCCGGTCACCGCCGCCGCGATGGCGGTTTTGACCGCTTTCTGCGTCGCGATCTTCGCATCGCTGTTCGCAGCGAGCGTGCCGTCGGTGTCGATGTCGAGCGGTGCCGCGCTGCCGAGCGTGCCGGCGATATAGGCGGTCAGCGCCGACAGCAGGAAATGCACGTCATCCGTGCCCTGCGCCCCGATCAACCGGTCGGTGCCGCTCAGTGGCCCCGCCGGGTCCGCCGTCGCTGCGGTCAAATCAGCCATGCGTCACCCCTGCAAAATCCATTGTCCACCTCCCATCGTCAGCCATCGGCCGCCGCCGATGGTCGCCCACCGCCCGCCCGCCCCGCCGCCGCCGTCCGTCGTCACCGGGCCCAGCACCAGCCGGTCGCCGCGCTCGCCGCTCACCCGATAGGATACCGCCCCGAAATAGCTGGTGCCCGCCAGCACCCCGGTCACCTCGTGCCGCACCGTCGATCGCGCGGCGGTTGTCGCGAGCGTCCAGACACTGTCGTCGTCGGCGTCCGGCGCCGACGTCGCCGCCGCATATTCGAAGATGATCGCCTCGGCATAATCATCGTCGACCGCGCCGGCGAAGATCAGCGCCAGCACCTCGGCCCCGTCGCCGGCGATCGTCTCCGCTGTCAGCGCCCACGCCCCCGGATCGGGCGCGCCGATCTCCGGCGGTCTCACCGGGCTGACCACCACGCTCAGATCGTCGAGCTCGTCGACCTCGGCGTCCCAATCGGCGAAATCCTCGGACACCTCGCGCAAGGTCAGCGTGTTGCGCCAGTCGGGTCCCAGCGCGTCGCTCTCGATCCGGAACAGCGCCGTGCCGCCGTAGCGCGCCGAATCCCATTGCAGCCAGTCGCCATGCTCGGCGCCGGCGAACCGCGGCGGCAGCGTGATCGTGCGCCGCTTCCACAGCCTCCCCAGCCGCCGCTTCTGCTCGCCGATCCGCTGCGCCTGCGTGCCGCTGGTGACCAGGTCGAGCGCCGGCGTCGATTCGCGCGGGCCTTCGTCGGCGATCACGTCGTCCGTGTCGCGCCGCACCGGCGCGCCATGATCCTTGTACTTCTGCGTCGGCTCAACATAGCGGACCGCGACCGTGTTGACCCACTCGCTATCTGTCCGCACCGGCAGGTCGCGGCGCTTCACCGCCGTGCCCGTCACCAGATCGTCGTCGGTGATGAACCACACCGGCGCCTTGGCCTGCCCGGGTTCGATCTCGACGCTGCCTTCGCGCTCGACGATCGTCCCGCCGCACGCCGCCTCGAACATCTGCTCGATTTCGATATAGGGCTGGCTCGCCGTGAACGTCCCGTTCGCGCGATAGCGCGGCTCGGTCCCGCCCGCCTTCAACGCCACCGGCTCGTCGCAGACATTCGCCGGCACGAACACATTCTCGGGCGGCGCCTCCACCGCGGTCAGCCCGCGGCCGAGCAGCAGCATCTCGGGCTGGTCGACCAGGTCACCCGCATAGAGCCCGCGCACCCACGTATAGCGCGCATCGATCAGATTGTCGGACCATTCGCGCGTGTCCGGAACGTCCCAGCGATGCGCGCCGCTGCCGCCGACCGTCGTGTCGTCGCGCGCCGAATAACAGAGCATGCCCTTGACCACCCACAGGAATTGCGGGCGGCCATTGGTCCACACCGGCGATTTCGCGTCGCTCTTGTCGGCCTTGTACGCCACCACGACATAGCTGACCCCGCGGCCGCGATCGTCCGCCGTCCACGTCGGCTGCCCTGCCAGCGCATGCCCCGCCGGAAACGGCGGCGCATGCGTGGTCAGATAGCTCGGCACCTCCTGGTCCCACGTCCCGGGCCGCCAATAGACCTCGAGCTGCTCTTTATAGCCCGTGACGACACCGTCGCCCGCGAACGCCACATAGTCTTCGCCGACATAGAAGCCTTCCAGCGCCTCGCAGCGATGATCCGCCAGCGCGAGCACGAGGACGGTCCAGTCGGTCCCATATTTGCCGCCCCAATTGAACGCATCGACCAGCGATCCCGCCACCCCCGCCTTGCCGATGATGCCGCCGCGCGGCACCTCGCCCAGCTGCACCGACGTCGCCTGCGCGACCCGCGCCTTCATGTTGGCGGCCGCGATCGCGCCCGCGATCCGGCTGACGCCCGCCGCGATCAGCGCCGGATTGCCGGTGACGATGCCGGCGGCGACCAGCGCCGCGCCCGATGCGATCCCGCCCAGCGTCTTGTCGACCAGCGACAGCGGCGAGAGGATATAGTTGACGATCTTGCCCATGGTCAGTCCACCGACCAGGCGGCGAGCATCGCCGATCGCGGCAGCCGCACGATGCCGCCGTCACCCGGGCCCGCCAGCATCTCGCCCTCGACGATCATCAGGCTGATCCAGTCGCCGCCGCGCAGAAGATCGCGCACCGACGCCACGTCGCCGCGCATCGCCCGTGCCGGCGTGATCCGCCGCAGCGCGCCATCGGTCATCGCCTCGATCCCGCCATGCCGCGCCATCACCCGGGCGGCGCCGCGCGCGGTCGACCATGTCACGCCGGGCAGCACGTCGCGGCCCGTCTGCGCCACGATCGCGGCCAGCGCGAAGCTGCCGCAATCATTCGCATGCCGCCCCCACGCGAACGGCATCGACCGCCGCTCGGCCAGAAACTGCCGCAGCCCCACCAGGTCGCGCATCAGACGCCCGACTTCGCGGCGCTGGAGATCTTGCCGCCGAAATAGATCGACTTCTCCCCCGCATAGCTGGTGTGCTTGAAGAACCCGTCGAGCGGATCGATCAGCCTCTGGTCGGCATCCGATCGCATCCGCCCGCCATTGCGCCCCAGCCCGCGCGCCGCGCTTTCCACCTCCGCCGTGATCGTCGATGGCCCGCCAATCACCTCGTCGATCGGTACGTCGTCGATCCGGCCGCGCTTGTACGGCCGCACGTCGAGCATCTCGGTGCCGCTGCCGTCGAAGATCATCCGATAGACCACCGCCGACGCGCCCTTCAGCTCGTCGGCCTCGAACAGCGCCATCGCCTCCGGATCGATGCCCGACAGCGTCAGCGTGATATTCTGCTCCGATCCGCCCACCGCGCCGCCGGTCACCTGCGCCATCGCCCGGTCGCCCAGGCCGGCATATTGCTCGCCCTCGATCTCCAGCGCGCCATAGCCGCCGAACACACGCACCACCGGCGAACAGAAAATCGCCACCGCCCCGCTGACGATCGCCGCCCCCGCCGTCATCGCCGCCAGCGCCGGCGCCGAAATCAGCTTCACGCGATAATGTCCTGTATGCCGGCGATCCGGCTGCCGGCGGGGACGAAACCAAGCCGCTGTTCGGCCAACTCGGTCTGATCGACGATCAGCCGCATCAGGCAGGTCGGCCGCACCAGATTGACGACGGCATCTTCGGGCACCACGGCATGCACGGCGGGCTCCACCGCGATCGTCACCTCGCCCGAGACATCGACGATCCCGCCCTCGAGGCACCGCACCAGCGCGCGCCGGCCGTCGCCCCATTCGAAGCCGATATAATCGCGCGGCGAAAACACCTGCCCGATCAGCAGATCGCCCAGTGACAAATTGCAGGTCCCCTCGCCGTCCACGCTCTGCGACCATGTCTCCGTCGTCGCCGTGAACGCCTTGCCGCCGGCGTGATAGCGCGGCACCGGCCGCGACTGGTCATAGCCCAGAAACCGCTTCTGGACGCCCCGCAGGCTGTCGACCCACGCCGTCAAGACATCGTCGCGCTCGATGCTCAAATTGTTGAAGCTCAACACCATCCGCCACAGCGGCCAGCCGGCGGTCACCGCGCCGATCACACCTGTCCGCTCGGGCGACAGATAGTCGACGCGCTCGAGCACGAGCCGCCCCGACATCCCGGGCACGTCCGGCATCGACCGGGGATAGACGATCGCCATCAGGTGATCCGCCGCGCCTGGGCTTCGAGAACCGCCGCGATCGCCCGCCCCGGCAGCTCGGCCTTCAACGTCCGCACCTCGGTCTGCAGGCGCCCGAGCGCCGCGGCGTCGGCGCCGGGCGCATTCAGCGTGATCGGCATGTGCACCGTCATGCCGCCACGCCCACCGCCGCCACCTGCCGGCTCGACCCTGATCTTCTCGCCATGCGACACCCGCGCCGCGTTGACGCCGTTGATCTGCAGCATGTTCGCGTCGACCCCGCGCCTGCCGACGATCGTCCCGCTGCCGCCGCTCGCCCAGCCGGGCAGGCCCGACGATGTCGACCAGGCCGATGCCTGCGCACCGGTGACGCCGCCCGAGCCGCCGCCGGTGAACCCGGCGAATGCCTGCCCCACGCCCGACAGGAAGCCGCTGAAACCACCGCCGCCCTTTTCTGCAGCGAGGATCGCCTGCTGCGCCACGATCCGCAGCAGATCGGCAATCACCTCGCCCAGCGCGCCATGCAGGTGCAGCACCTTGGTCGCGATATTCGCGAACCCGTCCTCGACCCGCTTCAACTGCTTGACCGCGATCGTTTCGAGCTGCTCGTTGATACCGGCCAATGTCTTGGGAATGCTGTTGAAATAGGACTGCAACGGACCGGCGGTATTCTCCTCCACAGTCCGCCGATCGGTCGCCTGAAGTTCACCCAGCTTTTCAAGTCGCTTGCGCGCGATCGCCTTATCGGCATCGCTGATATCCTTCGAGGCGAGCAGGCTTTCCAGTTGCGCGCGCTCGATCTCATACTGGATTTCCAGCAGTCGCAATTCGATCGCCCGCCGATCGGCCGACGTCTTTGCCAGACCCTGTTTCGCGCGCAGCAGATCAGCCTCGTTATTGAGACCTGCCTCGGTCGCCGCCAGTTCCTGCCGCGACAATTGCTCGTCGAGCCTCCGATTGACCAGCGCGTGCTCCAGCTCGGTCAGCTGATCATTCTTCTTCGCGACGATCGCCGCATCGGTCTGCGTCAGTTGCTTGTCACGGACCGCATTGGCGAGATCGAGATCGCGCTGGCGCGCGGCGCTGTCGACCAGCTGGTGCTCATAAGACGCCTGGACTTGCACGTCCGCGGCCAGTTGTTTCTTCGCCTGTAGCAAGGCGTCGTCGGCACGCGCCAGTTCCTGCTGAAAATTGGCGGCCCGATCCGCCGCCGAAGGGCCGGACGTCGATCCCTTCTTCGCTTTCTTGCCGGCGCCGGGATCTTCGAGATTGACCTTGCGAATCGTCCCGTCACCCTCGCCGGCTGCCTTCACCTGCGCGATCGCGCCTTGATACGCGCCGATCAGCGCTGCCTGGTCCTTGCTCGCCTGGTCGACCGTCTGCTGCGCGAGCGCTTTTGCGCGCGACAGTTCCGAACCCGCGCGCGTGCTGTAAGTATCGAGCTTGCGATCGACCCTGACCGCGCTGCCCGCGCGGCCACGATACTCGTACGTCGTCTCGGTGCCGTCGGCCAGATCGGCGAGCTTGCCCTGGCCGGCAGCCTTGCGCAGTGCGATCTCTCCCGCCGCTGCCTGAAACGTCGCGCGCGCCATGGCAAGCCGCGCCTCGGCCACGCTCTTGGCGCCGGCCGCGACTTCTTTGGAGACGTCCTGCTCCATGATCTTGTTGAGCTTGCCGACAGCATCGGCCGTCGCCGCCGTGACCTCACCATGCTTTTTCGTCTCGGCCGATGCGCTGGACAGCGCATAGATCAGCAATCCAATCCCAGTCACGACGATGCCGATCACGCCCGCGAAACGCACCAGGTTCGCACCGAGCAGCGCCAGACCCGTGCCAACCGCCGTGAACCGGAGGATCAGCGTGCCCAGCCCCGTCACGAGCAACCCAACGGGGTTGAGCAGCCCGGCGATACCCAGCTGAAGCGCCCGCATCGCCAGCGACGTCGCCGTCAGTCTCAGGATCAGCAGCGGCAGCACAACCTTGGCGACCGTCAGCAAGGCGAGAATTAACGGGCCGATCGCGGCGGAGACGGCCCAGAACCCGACACCTATCTTGAGCAGGACAGGCGACATCGTTCCGAAATAGTTGACTACGCCCGCCGCCGCATTGCGCACAGCGCTCAGCGTCGCGAGGATCCCTGCGTCGCCGAGAGCGATATTCAGCCTCTCGATGGCGTTCCGCAGATTGTTCGACGCGGCCTTGGCCCCTGTCAGTTGGACGGCCAACTTGTCGCCTGCATCGAATTCACCAATCGCATCGGACAAAGACTTGAACGCCGCCGGGCCGACATTGGCCAATTGCCGCAGCGCGCGGCTGCCATCGCCTGCGATCTTCGCGAAACCCTTTTCACGCGTCTCGGCATCGAGATTCGCAAACGCCTTGCTTAGATTGGCGATGCGCTCTTGCATCGTCTTCGCCGATCCATCTGCATTGTAGAACTCAACGCCGAGTTGCTTCATTGCATATTGAGCATCCTTGGTCGGGTTGGCCATCGCGCGAAACGCACTGGCGAGCGATGTTCCCGCGTCCGATCCGGACGCGAAACCCCGGCTGATCGCCGCGAGCGTCGCCGAAAATTCGTCGAGCGTCACGCCTGCGCCGACCGCGTCGCTCGCCGATTGCGACATTGCTAGCCGGAAATCGTCGAACGCGAATTTCGATTGGCCCAGCCCGCCAGTGATCTTGTCGACCGCCGAGGGTAGCTGCCCCGCGCTCAGCCGGAACTGCCCCATCACATCGCTCAGCAGCGCAGCCGATGCGCCGAGGTCCGCCGCATTGGCGCCCGCCAGCTTGAGAGACGATGCCAGCCCGCCGGCGAGAATGTCGGCCGTGCTCATACCGGCAGCACCCAGCGTCTCGATCCCGGCAGCAGCCTCGACCGCGCTACGTCCAACCTTGGGGCCCAGTTCCTGTGCCGCCTGCGAGAGCTTCTCCAGCGTCGAACTGTCGACGCCGAGCAACGCGGCCTCGACCTCGCCCATCGCGCTTTGGAACGCCTCGGCACCGCGACCCGCCACCACCGTCATCGCTGCAAACGAAGCCGTAAACGTAGCGGTCAGGCCGATCCCGACCTTGCGGGCAACATCTTCGATTGCCGCGAACCGTGCCTGCACCTCCTGCGCGACCCGCGACAACGCTGCCTGAATCTCTGCAAACCGCGCTGCGACATCCTGCGCAAATCTCGCCAGTGCCTCGCGGCCCGCCTCCAGCGGGCGAAGGAACCCGTCATTGTCGAGCTCGAGCGCGCCGTGCAGCCGCCCGACCTCCGCATCGTTCGCCATGGCAATCCCTCAAATGAAAAGGGCCGCCCCATTGGAGCGGCCCTGTGACTCGACTATCAATCCCAAGCCGCTATTTTCGCGGGGTGAGGTGTCACGATGGAATATGTGCTGATAGTTGCGATCGTCGGCCTGATATTGGCCACTTGTTATTTTGTAGGCGCGCACCAGAAGCTTGAAGAGAAGAAGGCGGCGCTCCTCTCCAAAATCAGAACCTTGGTCGGCGATGACGCCCCAGCGATCGTCACGGCGCCCCGCCTGTTTTCAGATCCGCGCGGCATCGGCATTGCTGATGACGGCATCGTCTTGGCTGAAGATGGCCAGGCAAAGAAGTTGCCGCTGAAATCCCTCGTATCTGCGCACATCATGGCCCCCGGAACTGGCCGCCCCGAGGCCACACCAACGGGACAAGACCCGTTCGTCCTGCGGCTAACGCTGGACAATCTGAGCGAACCCACCTTCGATCTGGAGATCGTTGAAAGCCAGCCCGCCTTGACGCCAGCCAGCTTAACCGAAGCTCAACAATGGCTCGCAAGAATGAACGTTATAATTCACCGCAACCAACAGCCCTGAGCTTAATCGATCCTCAGCACCGTCACACACGACATCGCCTGCAGCCGTGCCAGCATCTGATCCTCGCTCAGCAGCAGCGGTTCGGCCGCCGGACCGCCCACCAACTCCGCCGGCGACGGGATATGCTCGATGGCGACCTGGCTGAGGATCCCAACATGCACCGCCAGCCAGGCCGCTTGCCTGTGATCATGATCGCGGCGGCGCACATAGCCGTTCATCGCCCAGTCGAAGGTGCGCGGCGTCTGTCGCCAGAACGTGTCGACCGACTGGCCCGCGCAGACCCAGTCCGCAATCAGATCGCCCCAGTCGGTCCGCCGCGGCGGCGGTGGGGCTTCGGAGGGTTTGCCCCACCGCCCGGCTTCGCAACCACCGCCGGCGTCGCCTCCTCGATCGCCTTCAGCACCAGCAGGAAGGTCTTGTCCACCCCCACCGCCGCCACGATCCTGCCGATCGTCAGGGCATCGATATCCGGATGATGCAGCCGGAACATCGCGATCAGCACGCGCCGCAGCTCGCCCCAACGCACCTTCTGGGCGAGCGCTTCGACTTGGGCGGGATCCTGTGCCGTCGCCGCGCTGATCGCCGGGAACAGCCGCAACAGCACTTCCATCGGCGGCTCGTCAAATTCTTCCTCGATCTGCGCCATCGCCGAGAAGCCCGAGACCATGATCCACGTGGTACCGAGCGCCTTGACGGCAATCTCGCCCATCACGGCATTGGCCGCACTCACGCCGAGGCCGCCCAAGCGCTGCGATGGCCGGTGAACTGCAGGCCCACCTCCTGCGTCATCACATTCTTCAGCGGCACCGCCGGCTTGACCGACAGCACCAGCACGTCGCCGGTCGCTTCATAGGTGCCCGTCGTGGCCGGAACGACCAGCTTGTAGGCGCGGGCATTGACGTCCAGATACGCGCTCTGCAGCCGCTGATCGGTCAGCGTGCCCGGCAGCCAAAAGACCATGAACTTACCGGTGCCCGGCGCCTTCATCGTCTTCATGACTTCTTCGGTGCGGTTCGGCGAATCGAACCCCGTCTTGTCCTCGGTGCCCCATTCCGGCGCGCCGGGATCAATCTCTTTCAGCCGCCCCATCAGCTGCAGGGCGCCATTCTCGTCGGCCAGATGGAATTCGCTTCCATAGCCGATCAGCCCATCGCTCATCGCAAAATCCTTTCGTTAAACAGAGAAACCGGCGAGATCAGGCCTCGCCGACGATCGTGATCCGGCCCGACACCGAACTGCCCGTGCCGCTCAGCGCGAGCAGCAGCAGGTCGCCGGTCGCGGCGGTCACCGCCCGGCCGCCCGCCGTGGGATCGACATGCAGCGCCACCCCGCCGGGCGCCACGACGCCCTTGTCGGTCGGATCGGCGAACCACCCGAGGAACGGGTTGCTGCCGCCGCCATAGACGATGTTGAGCGTATTGCCGTCGTCGGCCTCGATCTTCAGCGCCTTCACCGCAGTGAAGGTGTAGGTCACCCCCAGCGCGTTGGTGACACCGCCGGCGAGGTCGAGCACCAGCGTGGCGCCCGATGCGATCGTGAAATCGTCGGCATAGATCGCATTGGCCTGGTCGGCCGCGGTGCCCAGCGACAGCAGGATTTCGGTCGTATCGTCAAACTCGTGACGCGCGGTGCCGAGATCGGGCGCACCCGACAGAAAGCCGACGATCGCGGCCGTGATCTTCGCACGAAAACCCATGACAAAATTCCTTTCAGAGCAGGTTCCACCAGACTTCCAGATCGATCGACTTCCGGCTCTCCGGATCGTCGAGGCCGGCGCCGGGTCGCCCCGCGCCGCTGCGGCCGTTCAAGACGAACGCCGCCCCCAATTTCACGCCGCCGACGATGCCCCCGCGCCGCGCCGCCGCGATCGCCGCCTCGGCCAGTTCGTCCGCCAGCCCGGGCGACGGCGCCAGCGCGTCGACCTGGACGCGCGAGGGGTGGAACCCCACCGGCCCGTCATGCGCCACCGGCCGCGGATCACTGATCAGCCAGAGCACCAGCGCCGGCGTCGGCGCCGTCTGCGGCAGTTCGTCCCGATACACGCCCTCGCCCACGATCGCCGCGACCGCCGCGTCAGCCTTCCACAGGTCGCGCAGCGCGGTGGTCACGGTCTCGGCCATTTTCAGCCTTTCGCCGCGTCGACGATCGTGTCGTTGAGGCTCGCCGCGATCAGCACGATCGCATCGTCCTTCCGCTCGTCCCAGGCGGGCCGCAAATAGGGTTCGGGCGGCTGCACGCGCTCGCCCGAATAGTCGCCAGTCTCGACTTTCTCGGCATAGTCGACATCGGCCGACGGCCCGACATAGACCGTCGCCACCGCGCCATAACTCTCCGATCCGCCCTCGGCATGCTCGCTGACCGCCATGCTGTTCGCCAGCCGGCCCGAGCGCCTGGGCGCCAGCGCCGCCGCCGTCTCGCGGATCGGCTCGGCCCCGGCGATCAGCGCCTCGACCGCGCGCGGCCCCGACACCGCCTTGCCGATCCGCACCAGCCGCCGGTCCATGTCGGCCATGCCGCCGAACGAACTGCGCTTGCTCATGACGTCCGCGCCTCGGCCACAACCTCGATCGCCACGCCGCGACCGAGCTCCGCGATCGAGACGATGCCATGCGGCACGCCCTCGATCGCCAGCCGGTCCGCCGACGTCAGCGCGGCACCGGCGGCATCGCGCAGCATCCGCACGATCCGCCGGCTGTTGCCGCGCAGCTGCGTGCCGGTCAGCTGCTCGCCGCCCTCGACGCCGCGGATCGCCGCCGGCACGTCGCCGACATCGACCCACGTCGAGCGCGTATCGCCAAACCCATCGGGCGCCAGCACGTGCCGCAGCACCGTGACCCGCCGGTCGAGCGCCAGGACCTCGCAGACCCAGACGCCCTTGCGGTCGAGCACGGGGATGCCGACCAGCGTGATCGGCACGCCATCCACCGGCGTGACGACATCGCCGTCCGTCGGCTCGGCGACCTGGCTGGGCCGCACCCGGACCCAACCGGCCTGCGGCCCGAAGCGCTTGTCGGCGACGACGGGCAGCATGTCGGGCCGGATGTCGTCATTGGCGCGCACCCGATGGATACGCACGACATCCGGCACCCCGGACCATAGGGCATCCTCGCCGAACCGGACGAACACCGTATCGACGATACGGCTGCGGCTTTCGGCGAAGGACATCGGCCCGAACTTCCTACAACCAGCTCAGGATCACGTGACGACGACGCCGCCGGCTTCCATCGCTGCGATGATCGCGTTGATCTTCCCCGCGATCGTCGTCAGCCGCGCATCGACATCGGCTTTCGACGCGGCGTTGCTGCCCGTGCCGTCGACCCCGGTCACCGCCGCCAGTGAGATGTCCGCGATCGCGGCACCCGCCGCAACCTGCCTCGGCTGCAGGCGCACCTTGACCGAGGCTACAGTGGAGACCTTGGCATCCACAGCCGCGCCGATCAGCACATTGCCCGTCGCCGTCTTGGTGGCGCGGGAATTGCCCGCGTCCCAATAGACCGGGCCGCCCTTCGCGATCGCCTGCGTCGTGGCGTGAGTTTCGGCGGTCAGGGTGTAGACACCCTCGAGCCAGCCGGCATAGCTCTCGCCCTCCGCCGCGGTCGTTGCCGCGATGTGCGCGAAGGCTCCGGTGACGTACAGCCCACCGCTAACCACCCCGCCAGCCGGGGCGACAAAGTCGAGGGAATGGCCCTCCTGGACGAAATTGTTCATGACGAAGTCTCCTGTGAGCAGCGGGCGCGATCAGGCGCCGGCGTTGGTGGCGGCAGAGCGCCAGTTGAGGCCGCCGACGCCATAGTCGAACCGCACCTTCCATTCGGTGCCATCGACCCGCCAGCCGTCGCGCATCTCGGTGTACGGCTCCTGCATGCCGTCGAGGAACACCACCTCGATCGCCGGGGCGACGTCCGGATCGGTGAAGGCGTACCAGCGCGTGCCGGTCAGCCGGGCGGTGTCGACGATGTCGCGGAACACGCTGCGGGCGATGTTGAAGCGCTGCAGCTTGTTCGCGGTGTCGGGGTCATACTCGCTGTTGTTGACCACCCGCGCCGTACCGCCGATGCCGATCGGGCCCAGCCAGATCGACGGCGCGAGATCGAGGATCTCATTGCCGCTGACATCGGTCTGCGACGCGATCATCACGCGCATCGCATCGACGCTCGCCACGCTCGGCGCCGCCGCCACCGCGGCGATATTGCCGTGGCTGGCATGGAACAGCGTCAGCCCGTCGCCCATCAGCGGCCCCAGCCCGGCGTTGAGCGCGAGCAGGGCATAAACGTCCTTCTCCACGCTCAGCTTCGCGGCGCGCGCCAGATCGGTGGTAATCGAACTGAACGCGTTCATGTCGTCGTTGATGATCGCCTGCCGGCTCAGCGCGACGATATTGCCCTTCGTCGTCGCGCGGATCGACTCCTTGGCCGCGTCCGGGATGGCCTTGTTCTTGAACTCGCCATCCTCGAGCACCTCGTCGAGCGACCCGAACGTGCCGCGCAGGTAGCGCGGGTGAGGCCGGAAATCGTTGACCGAACCGGTGCCGCAAAAGCGCCGCCACGTGTCCGGCGTGACGATATAGGCCGCCTGCAGCGTCTTGTTCATGATGTTTTCGAGCAGCTTCGGGAAGTCGCTCGTGGTCTGCGCCGGCCCCATGCGGACGGTCAACGCGGCGCCGACGATCTCGCGCGGATCATAGGACGTCATCCGGTGGCCCATGCGCTCCAGCGCCATGCGGGCAAGGTCGACGTTGCGCATGCCGCGGAACTCGCTGGGGTCGAGGTCGATCGTCTCGCCGCGGATCTTCGCCGCCGCACGGAACGTATCGGCCAGGCCGGCGCGGACGATGATCGAATTCTCGGCGCCGCGCATCCACTTCGCGCTTTCGTCGGCGGTCACTTCGATCGGCCGTCCGCCGGTCGTGACGCCGCCCACCGCAGCGCGCTGCGACTCGGCCGCCGCTTGCAGGATCTCGCTGCGGGCAGCTTCCATGCCGATCTCGCCGCGCTCGTTCTGCGCAATCAACTCGCTCGCGCGGGTGACGACAGATTCTCCGAACGCCCGCGCCTGTGCGACCAGCGCCAGCGCCGAACTGGCGGTGAAGCGGGCGAGGGGCGGTGCCGGCGGCGCGGGAGGCGCAGCCGGAGTGGCCGCACGCTGCCCATCGGGCAGCTGCGTGTTGGCATTGTTGGACGTATCGGTCGCCGCATCCGCGGCAGTCTGCTGTTCCGGCGGCATCGCGCGGGTCTCCTCAACGGCACAGGGGAAAACGGTACCATCCGATCGAACCCCTGCGTTCGGATCGGCGGCGATAGGCACCCAGGACGCTTCGCGAAGCGTCCAGCGCGTCACGCGATAGACGGGGATATCCCCTTCAAATCGCTCGAAGATCATTTGATCGCGGCGATAGCCCGCGCTCACTTTCGGCGGCGTGCCCGCGGCGACGTCGGCTTCGGTCGCCTTCGCTCTTTCGGATTGACCGAAGGCGCCGACCACGATCACCTTGCCATCCTCGCAGCGGCCATCGCGGATCACGCCGAGCTGATCGGCAATCGACCAGCGATTATGCGCGTCGAGCATCGGGCAATTGCCAGCCCGCACTTCGCTGAAATCGACGGCCGCTGGGGTGCAATCCAGCACCTCGAGATAATATTCGGCGTCGATACCCAGAAACCAGCCCGGCATCCGGACCGGCGTGTCGGTCGCGACGATCAGTTCGACCGTGCGCGCCTCGGCATTGTACGACGGCGCTGCCGCAAAGCGCTCGCCAAGCGGCACCGCGATCCGGCGTACGCCGTCTTGCGCCGGCACATGGCTGTGCCGGACACCATCCGCTGCAGGTGGCATCGAATTCTCCCTAAAAACTCAGGCGCCGTCGCGCGGCCTGATATATCCCGCCGCCGCCTGCAGCACGCCGCTGTCGGTCAGCCGCCGCGGATCCGTCTCCAGTACCAGCCCGAGCGTGTCGATCAGGCCGTTCATCCGCGCGATCTCGGCCATATGCTCGTCGGCATTGATGCCGCGCTCCGCCAGGCTCTGGCTGATCAGCTTGAGCCCGGCACGGATCTCCATCACCTCGCCCATCAGATCCTTGATCGGATCGACCAGACGCCGCACCGGCAGGGCATAAGCAATGCCGACCTCAAGGAACCGCGGGTCGCCCGTCTCCATCACCAGCCGCTGCATCCGGCGTAGCACTGCCGGGCGGCACTTCTGCGGGATGACCTCGTTCTGCTGCCAGTCGTCGAGCAGGTTGTAGCTCCCGTTCATCGCCGCCCGCAGCCCCGAATAATTGGCCTGGCTGACGTCGCCGGTCATCACATGATAGGGCACCATGCTCGCCGACACGCCCGCCAGTTGCTGTCGGATGAACTCCACCGTGCTCGACGAAGGCGTCGGATTGATCGAAGATGCCGTCTCGCCTGCGGCCAACCGGACGATCATCCCCGGTCGCAACGTTTCCTCGAGCGGCTTCCGCCCGTCATCGTCCGCCGCGACGTTCTGAACGCCCAGCGGCGAGGCCGCCGCAGCCTCGCCGGGCTGCACCACCAGCGCGAGACAGGCTTGAACCTTTTCCTGCAGGCGCTTCGCGTCTTCGATATCCCCGATATCGCGCAGCGTCATGGCCACTGCGCCCATCCACGACGCGCCTCTGGTCTGTCCGAACCGGTCTCGCTCATAGAGATGATCTACATGCTCAGCCGCCACGAGCCGCGAGGCAAGGCTTTGGCCAAGCACGACATCGTTCGGATGTTCATCGAACAACCAATAGCCGGTGCGGTCGCCCGCTGCATCGAACTGAACGCCCTGGACGATCTTTCCGTTGGTCAGCCGATAGGTTTTCGACATGTCGAGCTGCGCGCCCTCCATGCCGACGACCCGCCCGTGAGGTCCGCCCTCGTCTGGCAGCCATGCCGTGATGCTCTCGCCGCCGACGATCATTTCCCGGACCGCCAGCTTGCCATGGCCATACCAGTCGCCTTGGCCGTCGACCTTCGATTCCGCCCACCGATCCCACGCCGACTGAGCCTTCTCGCGCACCCGCTTCACCGGGTGTGTCAATTGCGGCGCGATCCCGTCGCCCCAGATCGCAGCCACCAGTTGCTTGACGCCGGCACGAGCATATTTGTTGTTGCGTACAAGGTCGTGACCAGCCCACGCCAGCAGATGGCGCGCGCGCATGTTTTCGGTGTCCGCCGATGTCGCGTCACGCCGCCAGTTCGCTGTCCGCCGATCACGCGTCGCGGCGTCATATTGCCGGATGCCGTCGCGCGCCGTGCGCGCCGCCTCGAGCCGCGCGCGCGCCGCCATCCGCTCGGCCGCCCAGCCCGGAGCGATCGTCGCGATCGCTCCGTCGATGTAATCGGCGACGGGCATCAGCGAGGATCGAACACGGCGACAGTGCTGGCGGGGCGAGGCGCCGGCGACACCGCGGTCGCCGCCAGCCCCTCGAAATAGGTCAGCGCCTTCAAGATTTCGCCGACGCCGCGAAAATAGACGCTCTCCCCATCCGATTCGATGCGCGCCTCGCCGCTCGCCATGCCGGCGCGCAGCTGCGCGATCTCGGTGGCATAGTCCGGTGCCGGCATCAGAAGTAATCCTCTCTCACGTCGATGAACCCCGTGGCCGCTTTCGCCGCCGGTACCGCAGCCGGCGCTGCCGCCGCCCGTCCTTCCGCCGCAGGCGCCGCCAGCGGCATCGCCAGCAAATCCCCCTGCGCCGCATCCTGCGGCGCCCACCGCTCGGCCCGCAGCCGCGCCCAGTCAGCTTCGCCCAGCGTGTCGAGCATCAGCTTCTCGGTCGCTGCCAGGTTGTACACGGCGCAATCCAGATAATGGTTCGCCCGACCCGGCATCGGCTTCCACTCGCGGCGCTTTAGGCCGCTGGCTTTGACGATCCGCGTCACGATCGATTCGGACGTGACCTGTTCGAACCAATCTTCCGGCGTATCGCGGCTCACATGCACGCGCCCCAGCGGCCGCACTTCTTCGCCGCCCTCCTCGTTCGCGCGGTTCACCGCCTTCAGCGTGGCGCCCAGATAGCCGTACCAGCTCAGCTTCGCGCCGAACGTGCCGACGATATAGGCCTTGTCTTCCGCCCGCTTCGACGCGCGGCCCGCCTTCGATCCCTGCCGGTCGTAACTCATCGCCTCGCCGCGCCCGAGCAGCGGCAGCGTCCAGCCCGCGCGGCCATAGACCGGCAGTCGGTTCGCACGCCGGCGGCAATACGCCTGCGCCGCCTTCGTGTGATAGCCGGCGTCGATGCACTCCTGGTCGATCGGTAGCGTCCGCCCACCCGGAAAGGTCACGCCCCGCTTCGAATAGGCGTCCAGCGCCGCCCAGGCGCCCTCCATCTCGACGTCGGTGGCGCCCGGGATGAACCGGCAGTCGAGCAGCCAGCTCTCCTTGTTCGGGCCCCAGCCGCGCAGATCGGCATAGATCCCGTCGCCCTGGACGTCGCACCCCAGCGTGATGACGATCACGCCGACCGGAATCTGCCCGAACCCCCAATCCTGCTCGCGCAGGCCCATCAGCTTCTCGCTGTCGGGCTGCCCGCCCTTCAGTTCGAATTCGAAGCCCTTCTTCAGGTTCGTCCAGGTCTTCAGCTTGTTGACGTCGCCCTGCGCGTCGACCCAGCTGACCGCCATCTCCGCCCAGCTCTGGAACGTGCTGATCCACCCGGTCAGGTGGAAACCGCGCTTCCGGCTCGCCGGCATCCGCCCGCGCCAGTCCTGAAACTCCGCCTCGGTCACCACCCGCTGCGGCCGTTCGCCCTCGATCTCCTCCGACAGCCAGCCATCGGCCAGCTTCATCTCGCCTTTGCGCCAATGCTCGATCGGCGATCCGCAGCACGGCGCGATCAGGTGCGCGCGCTCCGGCTCGCCGTTCGGCCACTGGATGTCCGACCAGTCCGCCAGGAAGCGCGACGCGCATTCCGGGCAGCGGAAATAATAATGGCGGCGATCACTTGCGCGGAACGCCGCCCCGATCTTGCTCGACCCCTTGATCGTCGGCGTGCTGATCTTCAGCCGCTTCGATTGCCCGCGCGACCGCCACACCTTCAGCCGCTCGTCGACCATGCCTTCGGGCGATCCCTGCCCGTCGAGATCGTCCGGAAACTGGTCCAGATCGTCCTCGACCGCATAGCGCACCGTCCGCTGCCGCAGCCCGGCCGCCGAATTGGCGCCGGCGAGCAGAACATAGCCGCCGCTCCGGCTGAACAGGATCTTCTTCGTCGTCGATCCGTCGCCGGTGCTCAACCCCTGCGCGCGGATCGTGCCGCCGCGGTCCGGATTGAGCCGGGGCGTTGCATCGACCATCGGCCAGAACTTCTCGGCAGCCCAGTCCATCGCCGCCAGATAGGTCGCCTGGACGAACAGCATCGGCGCCGGCGCGATGTCGCTGATGTAACCGATCCAGTTCTCGGCCGAGGCCGAGCCGCCCGACTGCGCGCACTTCATCACCGACGCTTCCTCGCACGGATCGTGCGGGTTCATCGCGTCCATGATCTCGACCAGCTCGGGCGCGATATCATGGTTCCACCGCCCCGGGATCGGCGCATCGTCCGGAAACTTCCGGTACCGCGCCGCCCATGCCGAAACGTCCATCCGCGGCGGCGGCCGCATGCCGGCCGCGATCGCCCGGCTCAGCCGCCGCGCATTCGCCCGCAGGCTGTCACCGGCCGCCGCGCCGAACCGGTCATAGTCCGTCACGCCGCCTCGGCCTGGTCCGCTTCCACCGGCTCGTCATCGGCGTCGAGCAGGCCCGCCTCCACATCGTCCGCCACCTCGGCGAACACCCGGTCGATCAGCTGCTCGCCCAGCGACATGATCGCGCGCGCATCGCTCTCGGCCGCCAGCCGCTCGGCGATGTTGCGGAACTGGCCCTGCAGCCGCTCGCGCAACATCCGCACCGCCTCGCCCGACCGCCGCTCGACATCGACCCGCGCCACCAGCTCGCCCGCCGCGGTCGCATTCTTCATCCGCTGCGCGAACAGATCCTCGCGCAGCTTGTCCATCCGCATCGCCGCCATCGTCGGCGAGCCATCGTCCTCGGGCTCCACCGCCGCCGCGATCGGCGCCGGCGCCGCGCTTGCCGGCCGCCCGCGCATCGGGTCCATCCGCGAATTCATCCGCGCTTCGGACCGCTCGACGTCGATCATCACTTTGCCGCCATCGCCCTCGCCGAACACGAGCAGGCCAGCTTTCTTCCAGTTCGAAACCGCCGACTTCCCCACCCCGCGCCGCTGCGCGAACTGGGTCGCCGTCATCAGTCCCACGCGATGAGATCGCCGTCGATGACGAACTCGACGATCACCCGCGGCAATTCGCCGACCGCGTTGACCGTCGAAACCTTGATCTGCCCGGGCAGCATCTCGCCATCGGCCGTCCGCAACACGAACCCGCTGGACGGAGAATGCGGCTCGAACGTCACCACCAGCTTCACGCCAACCCCTTCCTGTGAACCGGAAAGTTCACGAAGTTCAAAATCCAAAACCACCCCCGAACCCAAAACCCACGCGCAGTTCCCCACCGCGCGAGGGGCCGGGGCCTGGTAAGGACCCGTTCGACCTCCCAAAACGCACCGCGCCGCCCGATCCGATTGGAAGGGGCGGCGCGGTGAGGTGTTAGGAGAGGATGCCAAGGGATCGTCCGAAGTGATCCCCGAGCGTATCGATCTATAAGCTCATTTGACCCCGGAGACGGACACAAAAAATCTCACCACATGCGCTTTTCCGGATGCACTCCGGGTCTTGACAGGGTTCCGGCACGCTTTTCTGCGGCTTCCAGCGCCTTCACGACACGCTGCATCGCCCGATCATAGGACTTGCGCAGCGCATCCCGGCTGCTCCGCGACCCGATCGCGCGGCCGACCCGACCCCAGTCGACCTGGCTGCCACCCTGCGCCATCTGCCGCAGCACCGCCCCGACGATGCGGCGAAGCTCGCCCTTAGCGGGCACATGATCGAGCCAAGCCAGCGTCGCCTCCATCCGCGCGACCTCGGCCGACGTGAGATTGCGCGACCGCGACGCCATCGCCCGCAGGATCTCAGCAGCCGCACCCGGCGCCAGTTCCTCGGCAGCCACCATCTCGGCAAAGTCCGGCACGATCCTGCCCCACGGACCATCGGTCGCCATCCGCTGCCGACGTTCCGGATTAAGCATATCGAACTGCGCCATCGCCTCGACCATGCGTTCCTCGACCGCATCGAAACCCACCACCCTTCCATCCCCGGAAGCGTCCTCGATCACCCTTCCACTCACAGCACCATCTCCAACAATCTGAGAAGAAACAACAAACTACTCTCATTGGAAGGAATGGAAGGATTGGAAGGATATTGGTGACTTGCGCACGCGCCCGCACGCACACGCACACACACGCTAGCTTCCCGGAAACCCTTCCAATCCTTCCAAAGCACGCAATTCCGCCGCCGCACCCTTCCGGGCATCCTTCCGGTACCCTTCCACCCGGAAGGATCGCGGTTCGCAGCCTATGGCGGCATGTCGTCGTCGAACGGCGGCGGACGCGCACCATCGGGCGCGGCAAGGCTGCCGGCACTGCGCGGCCGTCCATCGCCATCGACGAAGTCATAGGTCTGGCGGACCATCCGCAGGCCCAGCCACCAGATCCCGTTACTCGCTTTCTTGGTGAAGCCCTTGGCCTTCATCGCCTGGCTGAAGCCCTTGTGCTTCCACTCGGTCTCACCCGCCGCCCGGGCCCACGCACAGAACAATTCGTGCAACTCGGTCGAGCCCACCCGCGCCTCGGCATCATGCTCGGTGCAGAGCCGCAGGAAGCTCGACAGCGGGTCGCTATCCTCTTTGTAATCGGCCGACGCTGCACTGACTGTTTCCGGCTCGACGAAGCCATGCTCCATCCAGTCGATCAGGCCACGCACCATCCACGCGAAGATCCCCGGAAATTCCGGCACCAGCTTCTTGGGAAGGTCGCGATCGCGCTCGTCGGCCTCGAGGTGTTGTTCCCACGGCACCACCTTCACCCGCCGCCAGATCCCGGCCGTACCCTGCGGGATCGCCGGCAGGTCGTTGCACCAGAGCGTGAATTTGAAGATCGGCAGAAACCGGAAGAACGACCGGAAATTGTCGCGCGCGAGCATCGGATCGCCGCCGGTGACCGAGTTGATCAGCGGCTCATTGATCTTCGCGCCCTTGGGCGGCTCGCCGGCGGTCAGCATGCGCACCCCGGGCAGGCGGACGATATCGGGCGTCGCCTGGTCGCCGCGCTTCGCCACGCCCTCGCTCAGGAAGGTCTCGACATTGGTGGTGTCACCATAATCGCCGAGTGCATCGCGCCACGCATTGCCCACCGTCGACTTGCCGTTCGCGGCGAGCGGCCCATACCAGATATGGAAGATCTGTTCCCCCATATCGCCGGTCAGATTATAGCCCGCCCATTGCCGCAGATAGCGCCGCCGCGCTGCATCGGGCTGCGCCCAGCGGATCAGCTTCTGATAGATCGGCGCCTTCGCGTCCGGATCATAGGCCACCGCCGCCAGCTTGGTCAGCCGATCGGCGCGATTGTGCGGCTGCAGCTCCACGCGGGCCGGCCCGTCATCATCGGCGCGCACGAACCGCAGCGTGCCATTATGGCAATTCAACAGCATCGCACCGGTGTCGAAGTCGGTCAGCTCCACCGTCACCCAGCGCTTGGCCAGCCCGGCGATGCACCCCAGCCGCCCCGACGATTCGGAAGCTCGCCCCCACGCGCCCAGCTTGCCCGACAGCCGCTCGGCCTTCTTGCCCGACAGGATCAGCCGATCCATGCCGCCCAGCGCGCGCGGATCGTCGCCCAGCGCCAGCAGCTGCTGCGCGTTGATGTCCTCGCCCTCGGGCCAACCCGTATCGCGCACGAACCCCGCCTCGCGCTGGATCGCCCGCACCGTCTCAAAAACCGATCCCAGCACCTCCGCCGGCGTCGTATCCTTCTCCTGGTTGAGCACGCGATAGCGCCGCCCGTCCCAGCCCAGCCAGCCCTTGGCGGTCGTATAGAGATAATCCTCGCCGAACCGCGCCCGCCACCGCTCGGCATTGCCCATGTCGGTCCGCTGGTATCCGGCGCATTTCATGTCGAGCAGCATCGGCTCCAGCGCCCCGCCGCGCTTCTTGCCATAGGCCCGCGCCCGCTCGACCTGCTCCGCCTTGGCCTGCGGGTCGACCTCGATCAGTGCCCCGATAACCTGCCCCATCGCCGGCTCGGCATCGGCCGTATCAATCAGCCCCGCCAGTTCGCGCGCGCCGAGCTCATAGGCCCAGCGATTCGCCGCCTTCGCCCCCGTGGCGGCGCGATCGATCGAGCCCAGCAGCCAGGCGTCGGCCACGCGCCGCAGCCGCGCCTGCACCTCCGCCCCCAGTGCAGAAATGGTCGCGTGGCTTCCACCCGGAAGGGTGGCGTCGTCGGGCAAACCGAGGGGTAGCGGGGGAAAGCGCGCGTCGAAGCGCGATCGCCAGTCCGCCAGATATTGCGTCCGCGTCTCGCCGTCCTGGACGCCACCCGCCAGCCGCTCGAGCCGCGCCCACAGCGCCGATCGCCCCTCTGGAGACTCCCCATCCGCGGCCGCCGACAACACGTCCCAAACATGCCCCGCCAGCGACGCCGCGCCGGCGATCGCCGCCTCGATCGCCGCGACGCCATCCGGCCCGCGCACGAGGCTGTCCGGATCCTCGCCCTCGGGCAGCAGCGCCACCGCCAGCGATCGCCCGCCGGGCCCGACGAGAGGCAGCGCCCGCTCGCACGCCCGATACGCCGCCTTCAGCCCAGCCGCATCGCCGTCGAACAGCAGCACCGGCACGTCAACGACGCGCCAGGCGCGCTCGACCTGCTCGATCGTCAGCGCGGTCCCGCCCGGCGCCACCACCTCGGCGATGCCCGCCGAATCGAGCGCGATCGTGTCGAACTGCCCCTCGACGATCAGCAGCCGGCCCGCCGCGCGCGCCGCCGGCGCCGCGCGATGCAGGTTGAACAGCAGCCGACCCTTGTCGAAATGCGGCGCGTCCGGATTGTTCAGATATTTCGGCTCGACGCCCTCGAGCCCGCGCCCTGCGAACCCGACATTGCGGCCGCGCGCGTCATGGATCGGCACCATGATCCGGCGATGGAAGCGATCGCGCCACAGCCCGTCGTTCGTTTCGAACATCAGCCCGGCCGCCGCCAGCGCCGCGGTCCCGGCACCGCACGTCGTCACCGACGGCTTCGCCGGCGCATAGCCGAGGCCGAAGCGCGCGATCGCCGCCTCGCTCACACCGCGGCCGGCGAGCACCGCCAGCACCTTGGCATCCTTGAGCAGCTGCCGCGCATACCAGTCGGCCGCCGCCGCGATCGTCGCCGAGACGTCATCGATGCCGGCATCGCGCGCCGCCGCCTCGGCCGACCGCGCCGGCACCTCCATGCCGGCGTCGGCCGCCAGCAGCTTCACCGCGTCCATGAACGCCATGGCCTGGACGTCGGTCAGCCAGCGCAGCGCATCGCCATGCGCGCCGCAGCCAAAGCAATGATAGAAGCCCTTGTCGTCGTTGACGGTGAAGCTCGGCGTCTGCTCGTTATGGATCGGGCAGCAAGCTTTGAACTCGCGACCCGCCTTGTCGAGCTTCAGCGTCTTGCCGATCAGCCCCGATAGCGACGTTCGCGCACGCAATTCGTCCAGAAATGATAGCGGCAGCGCCACGGATTAGGGTTCCCGGGGAAACAGGAGGGTGACAAGGCAGGCAGCGGAATTCAGAGATCGGCCGGCGGGTGTCAGCCAGGCCCGGCCGCCACCACACTTTCGCGCGCCCGCCAGTCGGCCTCGTTGTCGCCGAGCCGCCGGTTCATATCCTCGGGACTCTCTGGCGTCAGATGCATGTCGTTGACTAGTTCGTAGTAACAGCCGCGCCGCCAATGACGGATGACTTGGTCAGGATGTTCATAACCGATGATTTCGGCAGCGTGCATGAAATGAAGTTGGAAATGGTGCGGCAAGGCGTCGATATGGCGAAGATATTCGCGCACGAGATCATACATCTTATCCTGCCAGCTCGGCAGTTTGGCGAAGGGATGATTGCCAGTCCAACGGCCGTCGAATTGCATCGCATATTCGAGCGAGGGGCCGGTGAAAGACCCGCCTTTACGCTCCGCGATGTCGAACGGCCGGTCCAATATCGCACGTTCGAACGCCGACCACAGGACGCAGCGCCGCATCCACCGGATCAGCAGCTTGGCAACATGGTCTTTGCGAATCCCGTCGGGCCCGCGCATCGCGCAGATCAACACAGACTGCTTCATGAACGTCAGATCTTCGACCCAAGGCTGCAGCACCGAACCCATCACAAATTCTCCCCTAACCGCCGCGCCATTTCCGTCGCCGGCGTGTGCGCCGCCAGCCACAGCGCCGCCTCGCCGCACAGCCGCGACACTGCCACCACGTCTTTCCGCTCGCGCGCCGCACGGATCGCCGCGCGCTGGTCCGACGGCAGCCGCGCGAAGCACGATCCGCACAGCCGCTGCCAATGCTCCATCTTCGCGCCGCAGCCGCGCGTCGGGCAGGCCGATCGCGGCCTCATCCGAACAACCCCAATTGCGGCCCCGCGGTGAACGGCACCGGCGGCGCCATCGGCACGCATGGCGGCGAGACGAACAGCACCGCCGGCGGCCCCGGTGGAAGAGTTTCGCAACCCGCCCGCGCCATCTCGTCCACCAGCTGCTGCCGCACCGCGGCCATGATCGGCCCGCCATTGATCGTCACGCCCGCCTCGATCCGCGGCGCGATCTTCGCCAGCCGCGCCTCGAGCGCGCCGATCGCCGCCGCATCGGCCGCCACCGGCGCCGGCGCCGCCGCGATCCGCCTCTCCAGATCGGCCACGACACTGCCGACGCCCAGCGCCCGATTCGCCGCCGCCCGCCCCGGCATCGCCCGCAGCTCGACCGCTCGCGCACTCCACAGCGCGATATGCCGCTCGATCCAGTCGCGCTCGGCCGCGGTCACGCCAGCCCCCCCGCCTTCAGCAGCGAAGTCTCCAACGCCGCCAGCACTTCAAGCGGCGGCGCGAAGAACCCGAGTTGACCCTTGCCCTTCACGAAGTCGATCGGTGCCGCAGCACTGATAACGAGACCATATTTCCCGAAAAACCACCGGCTTTCCATCGCGCTCACACAGTCGGTGATCAGCATGACACCGACATAACCGCCCAGCGGCAGCGACTTTGCGCGGATCATCTCGCGATCCTCGCTCGCGTCGATGCCCGTATGCACGAGAAACCAGCCGCGTTTGCGCGTCGACCAGTCGCGGTTCTCGACATCCTTGCCATCGTGGAAGATGTGATGCGGCCACGGCTGCTTGATGCTCAGCGCGCGCATCGAGCCCTCGCGCACGCGATGCGACAGCTCGGCCCAAGGGATCGGAATCGCCGTCACGTCCGGCGCGCCCCGGGCTTGATCATCGCATTGCCGAACAGCGCCTCCCATTGATGCTGAAAGTCGGTATCGGGCGAAAGCTCGCCGGTCAGGATCAGGTCGATCGCGCCCTCGATCCGCGTGATCGCGGCCTGGTCCGATGCCTCGGCGAGCTGCGCCGCGAAGTTAATCGGCGTCAGCCATTGCGCGCGGCCTGTCCTGATCATCGCCTCGCGCGGCTTCTCCGGATTGAGCGCATAGACCCAGAATTCATGGCTGGCGTCGGCGCGATACAGCTTAGTCTCGCGCCCATCGGGCATCGGCCGCAGATGCACCAGGATGATCGCATAGCTGTGCCAGAGCGGGTGCGCCCATGCCGCCTCGACAATCCATACCGACAGCGTCGCATCGTCGGCCCGGGCGAAACCGGCCGCTAGCAGTGCCGTGTCGAGATCGACCGACCATGCCCGCCCGGCCGGACCCAGCTTGGTCGGCGCGATCGTCACCTTGTCGTTCAACGCCGTCATACTACCCTCCGATGCCGGCACCCGACCTCCGGCCGCACGCCACAGCGCCAGCAGGGATTGCGATCGATCGGGTCATGATCGCCCGCATCGAGGCCCTTCAACACACGCATCGCCGGGTCCTGCCGTCCCGCCGCGATCCGCGTCTGGACGATCCGCTGCACCGACGGCTCCACGGCCTCGCCGGCGAGCAGCGCCCGCACCCGCGCCACCGTCACCGGTTTCGGCCGCGCCGCGATCCGCAGCATGCAGATCCAGCGCGATGGCTGCGACGACATCGGCCTGACCAGATCGCCCAGCCGCACCCCGCGCCGCGCCGCCTCCTGGCCCAGCACGTCGACCAGCTGCGGCCCGCTGATATCGTCCGCGATCACCATCACTCCGCCGCCTCCACCGTCTCGACCACATCCAGCAGATCGAACAGCGAGGCCGTCGCCCGCCCGCCATCCTGCTCGCGCAGCAGCTGCACGCCGTCGGCGAAATAGCCCGGGTGCAGTTCCACCGCGGCGCCGCGCCGGCCCCATTTCACCGCGCGCAGCGGCACCGTCATCAGCCCGCCGAACGGGTCGAACACCAGGTCGCCGGGATTGCTCCAGTTCTTGATCGCGCGATCGACGATGTCGAACGGCAGCGGGCACAGATGCTGCTCGCGCCCCTTGGCCGATTGCAAAGTGTTGGCGCCCAGCATCCGGGCGACGTCGGTCCACACCTCGGGATGCCAGCTCTGCACCGGCAGCAGTGCGAAATCGACCGGCAGCGCCCAGCGCGCCTCGAAATCCTCGGTCAGCGCGACATGCCCCTCATGGTCATAAACGGTGGCATAGGAGAAGCCGCGAAAGCGCTGATAGACCGCGTCGAACGGCAGCCCGCGCAGATCCTCGGCGGTCAGCACCCGGTCGCCCGACGAACGCCAATAGCCCGACGCATCGTTCTGCCAGCGCGACCGCGAATAGCCGGTCCCATGCACCGGCGCCGCCTTCATCCGCTTGACCAGCGTGTCGTTCCACGGCTCCCGCGCGCCGGTCTCCAGCACCTCCACCAGCGGCTTCGCCTTGACCACCGGATCGTCGGCATAGCCGCGCGAGGTGTCGCTCTGCGGCTTGCGGAAATGCAGCAGATATTCGGGCAGGCCCACGCCCATGCCCGACGCATCCTTGCACTGCTCGCTCCAGCCCAGTCGATAGGTGCCGGCATTCTCGCGCACCACGTCGGTCACGATCGTCGTCATGCCCAGATAGGCGAAGCCGTGGCGCGTATAGTGCGCGATGCATTCCGAATGGAAAGGCGAGATCGTTCGAAATCCCAACCCGTTGAGCCCGCTCGGTACCACCCGATCTTTCACATGAACTTCCAGTCGCCGCCCCGGCTGCAATATCCGCAGCAATTCCGGCGTTAGATAGTCCATCTGTCGAAAGAAATGCGCCGTATCGTCGGTGTGACCCATGTCGTTATAGCTGGCGCAATATTCGAACTGCGTCCCGAACGGCACGCTGGTGACGATCAGGCCGACGCTGTCATCGCGCATGCGGCGAGTCTGCAGCACCGTATCATTGCGCCAGACCTGCCATGCCACGCGGCCACCGATCTCGTGCAGGCTGTCGGCCTGCTCCCAGCGATCGCCATCCTCGATCGTCCGCTCCAGCACGTCCCTCGCGCCCGCCAGGCCAAGCCCATAGGTCCGGATGATCTCGCTCATCCGCGCGGTCATCTCTTTGTGCCGCGCCCATTTATCCTCCAGCGAACGCCGCACCGCGCGCTCGGCCTCGCTGTGGATCAGGTCGATCCGCACCTGCTTGGTCTGCAGGAATCGCTGGATCCGGTGGACGGCCTGGATGAAGTCGTTGAACTTGAAGCCAATGCCCATGAAAATCGCCCAGCTGCAATGGCGCTGGAAATTGCACCCGCTGCCCGCCAGCACCGGCTTCGCCGCCAGCTCGGGCAGCTTGCCGTCGGAAAAATCGATGATCCGCTTCTCGCGCAGCTCGAAATCCAGCGTGCCATAGACGCTGGCGATCCCTGGTACCGCCCGCTCGATCGCCTCGCGCTCGCGCTCGAGGTCATGCCAGATGATCCGGTGCGCCGCCGGATCCTCGGCGCGCAGCTCCATCATCTTGGCGATCCGCGCGTCGAGGCTGTCGCGCTTCTCGCGCGCCGCATCGACCAGCCCGATCGCCTCGCGCTTGAGAAGGAGGCCCTGTCCGCCCTTCTCCTCGCCGGCGACACTGTGATCGCTCGGCACCTCGTGCCACCGCACGTCGAGCTCGGGCAGCTCATAGCCCTCGTCGGAGAAACCGAGATCGCTCGGCCGCTGCACGAACGCCGCCCAGCTGTTCACCCACAGCCAGAATTCATCCACCTTGTGCGGATGGATCGTCAGCTCGTCGGCCTTCTCCGAATTGCGCTTGAAGAACCGCGTCTTCGCCTGCCCGACGTCCATCACTTCGAGGAAGGCGGCATAGGCCAGCAATTCGATATATTCATTGGGCGAGGGCGTGGCCGTTGCCACGAACTTCAGCGGCATCCCGTCGAACAGCCGCATGAATTCACGAAACGTCTTCGTCCCGCCGAATCCCCGCAAGCAACTCGCCTCATCGAGCGACGCCGCATTGAACAGCGACAGGTCGATCTTCCCGTCGCGCACCGATTCATAGTTGGTCAGATACAGCGTGCCAGCCGGGGGGGTAGCTTCGGTCGCTACGCCCGAATCCCCCGGCTGACTGGTGGCAAGGGGGGACGAACCCGCGCCTCGGCCCAGGTCGGCCATGCCACCTTTCTCGGAAAGCCCTATCGTCGATTTGATGAACACCGGCGCCATGCCCAGCATCAGCGCGTCGCGCTCGAACTCCAGCTTCACCGTCAGCGGCAGCACGATCAACTGACGGCCACCCTTGGCCAGCCCGATCTGCCGCATGATCTCCAGCTGGATCAGGCTCTTGCCCAGCCCGAACGCGGCGAAGATCGCGCGCCGCCCACCCTCGATCGCCCACCGCGCCAGCACCGCCTGGTGCGGCTTGAGGATCGGGTGCAGGTCGTTCGCCGCGATCGGCAGGCCCAGCGGCGGCAGCACGATGATCTTCGCGCGAACAAACGCCGCATAGTCGATCGGCGTCCCGTCGGTCGGAATGCCGGCGACGTCCGCGCGCAGGGCGCCTCCGCGCCTCATGCGTCCACCTTCGGCGCATGCACGCCGTTGAAATCATCCTCGGTATCGTCGCCACGCGACACGTAATGCGACCACACCATGTTGGATGTGTCGAACCCGCCCCGCGCAGCCGGCGCCAGCACATAGAAGGCCGACCCCGGATTGGCGCGCGCCAGCCGCTCGGCCTCGGTCCGCGCGCTATGATAGCTCGGATGCTCGAACACCGGCGTGCGCGAGTGCCGCCGCCACACCAGCCAGAATGGCGGCGACGGATCGCTGATATCGCTCATGCCGCCACCGCCAGCCGCGCGGAGGCAAGCCACGGATCGTTCGCCGTTACCAGCGCGCGCGCCACATCCGGGCACACGCTGTTGCCGATCGCGCGGATTTGCTTGGCCTTCGACAGCCGCTTGTGGACGATCCTGCCGCGCTCCATCTGCGGTACGATCGGATCGAGGATGTAGCTGTCCGGAAAACCCTGCGCGCGCGCCAGCTCGCGCGGCGTCAGCATCCGCAGGCCGATATCGACAATGACATAGGTCACCGCGTCGATCGTCACCGTCACGACCGCGAAGCGCGCCTTCGTCGTGATCGTGTCGAGCGGCCGATCCGCCCGCTGCGACTGCGCATGCTCGCTATCGCCGCCGCTGCCATAATATTTGACCAGGAACGCGGCCACGCGCACCGCCTTCGCCATCAACTCGGGCGGCAGCGCGCCTTCCTCGACCAGCGTCGTCTCGACGATCCGTTGCGTGCAGCCCTTGCCGACGATCGTCGACAGCGGCTTGCGCGCGTCATGGCCAACCATGCCGGTATTCGCCTGCTCGATATGGGCGGCAACGACGGCATGATGGTTGGCGCCGCCCAGCACGGTCTTGAGCGGCTGCAGCGGATCGCCACGCCCACCGTTCGTGTTGCTGGTGTAGAAGCTCGACAGGAACGCGGTGACCGCCGCCGTCTTGCCGCCGCCGCCGGGCATGATCGTCGGCGCCGGTTCGTCGATCGGCGCGCCCACGCTGCCGCCGAACGCCCGCTCCAGATGCGCGGTGACCAGGCCGTGCCGCGCCGATCCCGCCAGCACCGTATGCAGCGGCTCATCGACCGGCCGCGGACGGCTGTCGGCGTTGAACTTCTCCATATGCGCCGTCACCAGCGTCGCCTGGGCGAGCGCGAATTCGCCGCCATTCGCCGTCGTGATCGTTCGCAGCGGCTCCGCCACACTGTGCGCGCGCAGAGCGCCGCCATGCGTGACCGGCACGATCGCCGCGTCGACCACGCCATATTCGGCCTGCGTGGTCGACGTGCGCAGCGGATCCTGCGGATCGAAGATCCGGCTGGCGCGCGTGCTGGTGAAGGCGGTGCCGACGATGAAGGGCCGCTTCGCCGAGATCACAAAGCGCACCACGCCATGCGCGATCCGGCGATGCGTCGCGTCTTTCAATGCGCGATCGCGATCGAAGATCGACGGGCACGGGATCGACCAGTCTATGCAACCCGCCACCATCCGATAGGGCTTCAGCCGCCCGCTGCGCACACCCGGGCTGTCGGGCCGGCCATGCGTCGGCCGCGGCCAGACGATCGGCTGCCCGTCGCGCCGCATGATGACATACAGGCGCTTGCGCGACGTCGGCGCGCCATAGTCGCACGCGCGCAACTCACGATGCGCAACCCGATAGCCGAGCCGCCGGATCGCCCGCAGCCAGCGCTTGAATTCCTCGCCGCGCCGTTCCTTGATGATATGGCCGCTATCGTCCAGCGGCCCCCACATCTGGAATTCCTCGACATTCTCCAGATAGGCGACGATCGGCTCCGCCTGCTCCAGCCAGACCAGCACCTCCCACGCCAGTGCGCGGATGTTGCGATCCTTGACCGGCCCGCCCTTGGCCTTCGAATGCTCCTTGCAATCCGGCGAAAACCACGCGCCGTCCACCGGCCGCATCCGCGTCACGTGAAGCGGCCAGACCGCGCGCATGTCTTCGCAGTGATGTTCGGTGCCCGGGTGATTGGCCTTGTGGATCGCCATCGCGCACGGATCGTGATTGATCGCGATATCGACCTCGCGACCGCGCGCCTGGGCAACACCGGTGCTGGTGCCACCGCCGCCAGCGAACCCGTCGATGAACAGACCCGGCTTCACTGCGAAACACCATCGGCCACGTCGACCGGAAGCGCGATCGTGTGGACCTTGGAGCCCGCTTTCTCCATCGCCCGCCACAACTCGCGCCCGCACATCGTCCAGCGGCGCACGTCGATCCCCGGAAACCATTGCGCCGGCAGCCACGTCCTGATCGCGCACCCGACGGCGATGTCGGGATCGATCGACGTCTGCGATCCTTCGAAGATCTTGCCGTCGGGCCAGGTGACGAAATGGATCGCCGTCGTGCTCTTGGCACCGCTCATGCCGGCATCCCATTATGCTCGGCACCGTCGAGCAGCCGGCCCGCCGCCTTCTTGCCGATGCGGTACATCCATTGGTAGCCGAGTGGATTTATCGGCCCGTCGCGCAGGTCGAGCGTGGCGTGAAAGGCAGCTAGCGCCTCCTCGTTCACTTCCACCGCTCGTGCACTGGATGCTTCTCCCGAAGCTAAGCGGCGCGCGTGTTCGGCGACTGTGAAGTCCTTCAAGCAGATCCTGCCGTCGGCCAACCAAGCTATACCGGGCGAGTTCGGATACTGCCTGTCACGTCTTTCCGGCCCATGGCAGTAAACATCGACACTACCTGTTGGCGCCCACGATCCCCATTGCTTGAAGAAGAATGGCACACCCGCCGAAGCACATTGATCGCGGATCATGAACACCCAGTCCGGATGCATTGGCCGAGGCCCATTCTCGCCGCCAACTATGACCCAATCTATGCCGGGCCAGCCGAACGACTTCACACCGGCAAGCGCATCGATATTGAAAATAACCTTTTTTAGACCCTCAGCATGAGGCCGCGATTGATCGACGTCGCCTTCGCCAAGCCGGATACGCTTCAGATCGACCGCCCCAAGCAACGGCTCGCACGACAGGAACCGCACCGCCGCCGGCGTCTGCAGCAAATGCGGGATGCGTTCGTTCGCGCGGGTCTGGTCCTCGACGCTGGTGCCGAGCCAGACATTCGGGAGCGGCCATTTTCCGGCAGGTCCGCCATACCAACTATCACGGATAGCAGCCTGCCCCGCATTGATCGGCATGCCGTCCAACATCCGCCAGACCTCGTGCGCACTCGGACGATCATTGAAGTAAGCCCGCATCCGCTCCGGCCGCTTCGTCAGGATCATGTGAGTGTGCTGCGGCGTCAGCGCGCAGACCGCGAACACCTTGTCGATCCACTCGTCGGGCACCTTCTCGTGGAAGGTGTCGCCGTGCGCGTTCCAAAAGATTCGGCGCGGACGGCGCCAGGACAGCGGCTGTAGCAGCGCGCGCTCGTGCAGATAGACTTCGCCGTTCCAGACCATCCCGCCCTTGGTCATCATGACCAAAGGCCGGCGAAATTCGACGCGATGCGCTTGCTTCATCGCATAGCAGTTGGCGCAACCAGGCGATTTGAGGCTGCAACCATTGATGGCGGGAACCGTGGCATCGGCCCATTCGACGTCTGTATGGTCAGCCACCCGCCATCTCCCGAGAAGAGACGGGGGACACGGCGGTCGCAGCCGCATCCCCCGTCTCACGCGCAGCGGCCCGGGCAAGGGCCGGCTGCACGGCGACCCGATCGGCTTCCGCCGGCGGGAACTCATAATCTTCTTCTCCCTCTCCCCTTGGGGGGCTGGACGATCCGGGGGATCGACCAGCGGCGGGTGAGGGTCTGTGCACCAAAGCCGGCCACCCCAACTCGGCCTCATCCAGCCCGGCGCGAATGCTCCCCGCCAGCGCCATCAAAATCGGCACGATCGTCGCCTTCTCCTCGGCGGAAAGATCCCGCGTATTGACCGGCATCTCCCAGCTCGCGCGCGCCCGCGGCCCGGCCGCGATCCGCGCCGCGAGCCGCTCGATCATCCCGCCATGCCGCGCGCGCATCAGCCGCTCGGTCCCGCGGATCGCCCGCTGCAGCACGGGCCGGCTCGGCCGCTCGGCCAGCCGATCCGCCGCCAGGAACCCCTCGCCGCTCACCACATCCGCCCGCGCGTCGAGCGTTTCCACAGCACGACGGCGGTGATCGCCGCCCCGCCGACGATACCGGTCAGCGTCACCAGGACGCCCCCGAAAAACCATGCCCAGCCCATCATCCGCTCACCCCCGTCCGCTTGCCGCTGTTGACGATCGTCACCACCCGCCGCGGCTCGGCCGCCACGGTCTCGACCCGGATCAGCGCCGCATCGCGCAACTGGCGGATCCGGTAGCGCGCGCGATCGGCGTCCTTCAGCCCGCAACGGCGCGCGATCTCGGCATTGCTCGGGCAGGGCCGCCCCGCCCGCGCGGCACCGCGCAGCACCACCATCACCAGCCGCATCTCCGATGCCGCCTCGTCATCGCTTCCCCCTCTCCCCTCGGTGGGGCTGGGCGATCCGGGGGACCGACCAGCAGCCGGGGTGAGGGTGTGTCCGGCCGCACCATGCGCCGGCGCCACGCCCCGCAGCCGCAACGCCCGATAGGCGAAGCGCCCATCCGGCTGCCGCACCTGCGCCAGCATCGAAACCAGACCCTCGCTCGCCAGCGCGCGCACCTGCCGCGCGCCGGCATGGCCGGGCGGCAGCATCGTCGCGCGGCCATAGATGCAGATGTCACCAGGCACCGCGTTCATCGCCCAGCCCAGGATCTGCTCGGCCGATGCGATCCCGCCGCCGGCGCCGATCAGGTCGAGCACCTCGGTCTCGCGCGCCGTCATCATGTCCCCCACCGCGCCGATCATGCGCGAACGCCCCACGCCAGCCATCCGCAGGCCATCGCCAGCACGATCGCGATCAGCAGGCTGGCGAACAGCCGCTCGCCGATCTCCCCCCGCGGCGACATCACCGCTCGCCCAGCTGCGCATGCAGCGCCACCGCCACCTCGATCACGTGCCACAGCTCGGCCCGAACCTCGGCACGCTCGGCGGTGGTCAGCACCCCATCGGCCAGCGCGCGACCCAGCGCCGCGGCGACGTCGCCATGTTCCTTGGTCATGGCGCAGAGCTGCAGCAGATAGTCGCGCTCGCTCTCCGCCACCTCGGGCAGCGCCACCAGCACGAACCCGTCCTGCGCCGCCAGCTCACGCGTCACCTGCGGCCAGCCGGCGCGCTCGCGCGCCAGCGGCTGCAGATCGGCGATCACGTCGATCGCCATGAACGTGTCGCTCTCCGGCCTGCACTGCTCGCTCAGCAAGCTCTTGCCGATCCGGCAATGCAGCGCGGCCGCCTCGAAGCCGCCGACGCCCTTGACGATCTCGAGCCCGGCCCGTTTGAGGGCCAGCTTCTCGGGTGTGTGGTGCGCGCTCACCAGATGCGCCCTGCCCAGAACGCGAGCACGAGCGCGACGATCACCATCAGGCGCGTAGTGCGTTCCATGCTCCGATACCTGGCGGGATGGACCAGTGGGTTCGGCGGCAGAACGTCCTGCGCTGCGGCCATCCCGAGGAACAGCGCACCACAGATCAGCAGCGCCGCGATCACGCCGCACCCGCCGCGGCGGAAACTTCGCCGCCCTTTCCAGATGACACCCCACCCGGCCGAGCCGATACATCACCATCATCGGCGGGGGCGGCGGATCGATGCGAGAGCAGCAGCGAGTTGAGCGCAAGCGAGGTGCGACGGTCGATCGCCATCGACCCCGTCTCCATTCGCGATATCGTGGTCTGATGAAGCCCCAGCCCGTCGGCCAATTCTTCCTGGGTCAATCCCAGCTCGGTTCGGATGGAGCGCATGTCGGTCATGGCGTTTACATATGCGCAAGCGAATATGACGGTCAAGCGTGATATTCGAGTGCGAATAGGAACTGAGTGGATCGCTGGCTATCCACCCGGCATGATGAACGACCTGGCCCGGAACATCCGCAACCTGCGCGCCCGAATCGGCCTCCGACAGGACGAATTCGCCGACGCGCTCGGCATCGGCCAAGGGTCGCTGTCGCGCTACGAATCCGGCAAAATGGTGCCCGGCATCGACGTGCTGTATCGGATCGCCAGGCTTGGCGGTGTCGCGATGGAGGATCTGATCGAGGGCACGCTTGAGCGCGCCGCGATCATCGACTTGAGCCTCACTGTAGACGAGTTGACCGCGCTGATGCAGGCGGTGCAGGGCGAACTCCCTGCCAATCTCTCATTCTCGGACTGGCCCTCAGCCGCAGCTGCAGCTCTTCATGCGCGGCTTGAGATGCTCGCGCGCGATCGAGCGCAGCCTGGCGCCGCGAGCCGCCCAGCAGCGAGGCCTCACGAAGATGCCGCTCGGTTTCTCCCGCCCACCAACTGATCCGCGTCGGCAGGATCGCGCACTCCAGCGCGCAGCTTCTGCAGCCGATATCGCAGGCTGGTTCCATCAATATGACGTCGCTCGCCATCTGCGACTCGCCTCCTGTTCCTGCACTGTTCTCCTAGGACATTTCCTACAAAGCAAGCCCTCCGACGAAATAATGTCGAATGCGGATATGCGTCGGCGCATAAAATAGCGGTTGCGTATATTCGCTTGCGCATATAGAAACAGCCCCCTCAACAACGGAGGCTGACATGCTTGCCATCACCGCACCCTTCCCGAACCCGGGCAGCCTCGCGCTGCTGCGCGGCGCCCAGGTTCGCATTCACCAGGTCAATTGCGACGGTACGTTCCTGACGTTTGGCGAACGCGGCAGCTACACCGCCACCCGCGAGGAACTCGCCGCGATCGACCTCGCCGCGTCCGCCGTCGAACAATGGGCGGCCGCTCGCGTCGATCGTGTCGACCTGTCCGGCCGCACCCTGATCGGCGTCGCGATGGACGATTATCGCGACTGGTGCATTGGCAACGGCCACCAGCCGGTCAACGCCGGCCACCACGCCAAATTCTGCCGCATGGTCCGCGACATCGGTCTCCGCACCACGACGCGGAGCATCAAGCGCCACTTCGGCGGATATGTCCGCCAGCTCTGCCTGTCGGCCGCGCTTCACCCGCTGCCGGGTGACCGCTCATGAGCGCGCTCACCTTCAGGATCCTCCGCCGCTCCTATCGCGCTCGCGACTACGAACACGCCTCGCGCATCTACACGCGCCAGCGCGACGCCAGCGGCCTCGGCAGCAGCAAATTTCCGGCGGCGGTGGTCCACCGCGATGGCAAGCCCGTCGCCCACATCTCCTACAATGGCCGCGTCTGGGCCTATGACGCCGCCGATCCGTACGACCGGCGCTGCAACGCGCTCTGCCTCTACGATCCGCGCCCCGGCCCGGGCGCAGGCGCCCTGCCGCCCGAAAGAATGGCGGCATGAGCGAGGAACGCACCCCGTTCGAGGATCTGCAGACCGAACTCGAAAAGATCGGCGTCATGCTGATCCACGCCGCAAACCCGCGCACCAGCCGCATGACGCGACATCAGGTGATCGGCAACGCCGTCCGCATGCTCGAATCGATCATCGACGGGCTCAGGCCATGAGGCCGACCTGGCGCACGACGACGCCCGTCGACCATCGCCGCCTGACGCTGGAACCCCACCGCATCGGCACGCCCAGCACCGGCCAGCGCCAGCGCATGCACGGCCCGATCGAGCCGCTCTATCCCGATCGCAAGCCCGGCCGCTGGATGCACCGCCTGCTCGCCCTCGCCGCGATTGTCATGGTCACGCTCAACCTGCTCGCGATCGCGCAGGTGCTGCCATGATGGGCGACGACGATCCCGATTGCTGTGCGGACGGCCATTGCTGCTGCGCGTGCACCACCTGCTGTGATTGCGGACAGATCGTCAGGCCCGTGCCCCACGACAAGCAATGGCTCGCCCTCGCCGCCGCGCACCAGGCCAGCGAAGCAACCCATGAGCTAATCCGCTTTGCCCGCGAAGGCGAAGCCGGCTTCACCGCGTTCGGCGACGTCGAGGTGATCGAAAAGCTCGCCGACGCACTCAAGATGGCGATCGATATCGACGATGTCGGCGCAGCCTCCAACGAAGAAGAGCGCAAGCAACTCCGTCACGCGCTCGGCAATTATCTCGAGGGGTGGATGGGATGAAACCGCGCGCCCTCGACATCATCGACGTCAATCGCAGCTGGAGCGTGTGGGTCGGTTCGCGCCGCCACGGCCATCGGATCGGCACCGTCCGCGCGCATGACGTCGCCGCTGCCTATCGCGCGGCCCGCGAAGGATGGCCAGCGACCCGCATCGGCTTCGTGCAGGAAGAAGATCTATGACCGTCCACAGCAAGAAGCTCACCGACCAACAGGTCGAAACGATCGTCGCCGAGCGCGAGACCGGACGCGGCTATGCCAGCCTCGCCCGCCGCTTCGGCGTCTCCGAAGGCACGATCCTCTATCACTGCCTGAAGCACGGCGCGATCTCCCCGCACCAGCGCCAGCACGCCATCCCCATCGAACCGAGCAGCTTCACGGCCTGCGACGGCCGCATCCAGCGCCGCTTCACCCAGGCCGACGACGCGCAGATGCTCGCGCTCGAGGCCACCGGCGCCAGCTACTGGTCGATCGCCCGCCAGCTCGGCCGCGCCTACTCCTCGGTCCGCTATCGCCTGCTGATGCTCGCCGCGCGCGAAGACATGCCGGCATGACCGCCCCCCGCTGGTACAGCCTCTATGTCGAGCTCGCCGCGACGGCCGAGCGCCTGCTCGCCGATCGCGAGCGCGGCGACCCGGTCTTTGTCGGCACAGGCAGTCTGACGGTCGACCAGGCCAAAGCCCGCTTGCGGATCATGCAGGCGATCGTCGCCGACTGGCAGGCAGCCCGCGACGGCCTCCCGCTCCCCAATCCGGAGCAGGCCACCCAGGCGGAGAAGCGCGACACGCTCGAACAGGCCGCCACCCGCGCCGCCCAGCTCGCCGCCGCCGACCCGAAAAACCGGAGCCGCGCCGACTATGCCGAGCTCGTCGAAACGCTGCTGTGGCAGCAGCAGGACTGGCACGGCACCAGCCGCGTCCGCTGGTTCCACCAGCTGACCCTCGACATGCGCGCCGAATCGACCGCCCGCCTTTCTCCCTCTCCCCTTGGGGGGCCGGGCGATCCGGGGAATCGACTGGCGGCAGGGGGTGAGGGTCTGTCCACCCACGCCCAGGCCGCATGAATGAACGCCGTCACGTCCCAGCGCCGCGCGAAGCCCAGCTATCCGGGCAAGGTCGCGATCCGCCACGTCGTGGAAGCGGCGAAATCGTTGGGCATTGACGTCGCCGGCATCGAAGTGACACCTGACGGCACCATCCGGGTGCTGGAGTCGCGCGCCATGCCGAAGAGCGAAGACCTGTTCGAAAAGTGGCAGGACCGGCTGTGACGCCGATGGACGCTGCGATGACGGAGGAAGGGTGATGCTGCGCTGGGAAAAGCAGTCCGGCGACATCGAAGCCGAAGTCGCATGCAGCGGCGACGCGATCATTGCGCACGTGGTTCACCAGTCCGTCGGTGAGCGGCTGTGGGCATATTCCATAGACGGCGTCCACGCCAAGTGGGTCGGCAAGACGCATGGTCGCGTGAAGACGAAAGCAACGGCCAAGCGCGCGGTCGAGAAGACATGGACGGCCTGGCTGCGACATGCTGGTTTGGCGCCGGTCGCCGAGCAATAGCCTCGTGATCAAGGGCCTCCACACCGTCCGCATTGCGAAGCCCGGCAAGCCCGTGCTCTGGTACGTCTACGCCTGGCGCGGCGGCCCCTGCATCGCCAAGCGGACCGGGCCCAAGAAACCCGTGCTCACCCGCGACGAGCTCGCCGCCTGGGAGGCCGAAACCGCGGCCGATCACGCGCCGGCGCCGGGCACCCTGCTGGCGCTGATCAGACAATGGCGCGGCGACGGCGCCGACAAGGCCAGCCCCGAATGGAAGGCGTTCGCCGAATCGACCCGCGACACATGGGGCCGCGAGCTCGACCTGATCGAAGCGAAGTGGCACGAGACGCCGATCGCGATCTGGTCAGATCCGCGCATGGTCGAGAAGATCATCGCGTGGCGGGACAGCCGGCAGGAAACGCCGCGCTCGGCCGACATCGGCGTCGCCGTGTTGCGCGCCCTGCTCGACTTCGGCCGCCTCCGCGGCCAGGTCCGCGTCAACGTCGCCGAGAACATTCCCCAGCTCTACCAGGGCGGTGATCGCGCCGAGATCATCTGGACCGATGATGACATCCTGCGATTCGCGATCGCGGCGCCACAGCGGATCACCGACGGCCTTCGCCTCGCGATGCTGACCGGCCTGCGGCGTTCCGACCTGGTCGGCCTCGAATGGAAGGAGGTCGGCGAACACGCGATCGTCCGCGTTGCCAACAAGCGCAGCCGTGGCAAGCGCCGGCGCGCCGTCGTGCCGCTGATCCCGGCCGCGCAGGAGCTGCTCGCCGAGCTGCGCACGCGATACCGCGCCGAGGGTGTCGAGACCGTGCTGGTCAACAGCGAGGGCCGGCCATGGCTCGCCGCCAGCTACTCGATGCAGTTCAACCAGGCGCGCGACATCGCCGGCATCATCGAACCCGCCAACGCGCAGCTCGGCACCAAGGCGAAGAAGAAGCACCTCCACGACGTCCGCGGCACATTCTGCACCCACCTCTGTCGCAGCGACCTGACCAACCAGGAGATCGCGCGAATCATGGCCTGGAGCGAGGATCGCGTGGAGAATATCCGCCGTGTGTATGTTGACGACGCCGCCATTGTGGTGGCATTGGCGAAGCGGATCAGCAGGGCGCTGTAAAACGGGCTGTAAAACGATACACCCGAACGACGGCTAAGTGGTTGATTTAGCGGGTGTAGCTCAATGGTAGAGCACTAGCCTTCCAAGCTTGTGATACGGGTTCGATCCCCGTCACCCGCTCCAGCGCAGCCCAGCCAGCTTGAATCACGGCGTCGATGTGCGAATCCGAATCGCATGGCTTTGGCGTGACCGCATCACGGGCCTCGACTTTGGCCGCGAATGTGCGAGGTTGCGCCGACACTGCCGCGATCGGCGGCCACGCGGAGCCCGGTCCGCGCCGGGCCGTCGATGATGCCAGGGGGCACTGATGGCGACGATTGCGATCTACAACATGAAAGGCGGCGTCGGCAAAACCACGGTCGCCGTCAATCTCGCCTGGGCGGCCGCGACACAATCGGGGATGCGGACCTTGCTGTGGGACCTCGATGCACAGGCGGCATCGAGCTTCATCCTGGGCGGCGACGCGCCGCGGGCGACCGAAGCAAGATCGCTGTTCGAGGGCCGCGCCGAAGCGGCGGATGCCATCGTGCAAACGAGCACGGCCGGACTCGACCTGCTCCCGGCCGACAAATCGTTGAGGACACTCGACGCCGTGCTGCAGGATGCCAGGGGTGCGCGACGGCTCGCCAGGCTGCTCGCCACGCTCTCCGATCGCTACGACTGCGTGATCCTCGACTGCCCGCCCGGCCTCGGGCCGACCGGCGAACAGATATTGCGCGGCGCATCGGTGATCCTCGTGCCGATGATTCCTTCGACGCTGTCGGTGCGCGCCTGTGACGAGGTCTGCGAATATGTCGGCGAGGTCATGGAGCAAGGGCCGCCGATCTTTCCGATCTTCACGATGGTCGATCGCCGCCGGACGGCGCATCGGCTGGCGCTTGCCGCCGACCCGACATTTCCGACGATACCGGCGGCGAGCGCGGTGGAGATGATGGGAGACCGCCATGCGCCGGTCGGCGCCTATGCCCCGCGATCGCAGGCCGCGCTCGCTTTTCTCAACCTGTGGAGCCTCGTCGAACCCCATGCCCGGACGCCACGCACGGGCTGACGTCTGCGAACTGACTGCCTGCGGCGGCGGGCAGATCGTCGAAATCCTCTGTTGTTTGGCGCCCGATGTGCTATGCTGCGCCGCAACATAGACGTGGAGACGGACAGTGGCGGAACGGCAGGACACGCAGAAGGGCATAGCCGCACCAAAGCGGAGCGCGCCGAAGCTCGGCCTGGCAGCGCCGGCACCTGCCGCCATGGCATCCGAAGCGCTCACCGCGGCGGCGGATGCTGATCCGATACCTGCCCCAGCCCTGACGCCTGAAGTCCTGACCCCCGCTCCGGTCACCGCACCGATCCCCGTCGTATCCGAACCGGCAGCCGAGCCGATTGCGGCCGGACCGCCCCCGACGGCCGCGACATTCAAACCGTTCGGCAGCGCCGGCGCATTGTTCAGCGGCGTCCAGGACAGTACGAAGTCGGCGCTCGAGAAAAGCACGGGCATCGCTTCGGAAATCACTACCTTCATGCGCGACAATGCCGAAGCCTATGCTGCCTCTTCGCGAATCGCCGTCAGCGGCGTGCAGACGATGAGAGAGGCCGCAGCAGAGATTGGCGCCGCCAGCATCGCGCGGACGACGTCGGCGATGAAAGGCATGGCGGCGGCGAAGTCGCCCAGCGAATATTACCGCCTTCAGAGCGATTTCGCGAAGAGCAGTTTCGAGGGTGCGTTCGCCGAGATGTCGAAGTTCAACGAAGCAATTGTCAAGCTTGCGAGCGATGTTGCGGCGCCGCTCTCGGCGCGCGCTTCAGCCACCGTGGCGAAGGTCACGGGCGCGAAGCCGCTCTAAACCATCGAATTCAAGCGGCCGTTGGGCGACCGCGAGCAGCGCGTCGCCCGCCAGCCATGCAATCGGCCGCGTTCGCCACCTGGATCGTGTCCGACCATCGGAACGATCCTGGCCGCGACAATTCGCGACAATTTTGGCCGCGCCACGACATAGTCGTGCGACCGGCGGCAAGCATAACCCCTCCCATGGCGGCGCGTATCGGCCGCCCCATGCAACGGAGGACCGAATCCCATGAAGAAGCTCATCCTGTTCGGCGCACTCGGCGCCACCTTGGTCGGCGGCGGACTTGCCGCGGCGCAGACCGCCCGCGACGGCGACTGGACCCGCGCCGAAGCGGTGGCGAGGGCCGAGGCGCGGTTCGCGAAGCTCGACACCAACAGCGACGGCAAGATCACTTCCGAGGAGCGCGCCGCGCGCAACGACGATCGCATCGAGCAGCGCTTTGCGAAGATGGATGCCGACAAGAACGGCGCCATCACCCTCGCCGAAATGAAGGCCGCGCAGGTGCAGCGCGAAGCGATGCGCGGCGAGCGGGGCCAGGGCGGCGGTGGGCGGCACGGCATGCGCGGCGGCCATGGCGGCCGCGGCGGCATGGATGCCATGGTCGACGCCGATCATGACGGCACGATCACCAAGGCCGAGTTCGAAGCCCCCGCCCTGGCGAGGTTCGACCGGTTCGACGCCGACAAGAACGGTGTCGTCACCAAGGCCGAGCGCGACGCCGCGCGCGACGCCTGGAAGGAACGCCGCGAGCGCTGATGCGTTGGGCGGCCGTCGATCTGACGAGATGACGAATCCGGCGCTGTCCCAGGGCAAGTCCTTCGGGTCGCAGCCTGTGCCGGGGCGGGCGGAGCGCGTAACGGCTCCGTCCGCCATCCGCCGCCGGCCACCTTTCTCCCGTTCCGCCTGTTTCCCCCGGCGTTTTCGCCCTACCGGTTGAGCCATGGACCAGACCCCGCACCTCCTGCTCGTCGACGACGAGCGTTCGATCCGCGAACCGCTTGCCGCCTATCTCGGCAAGAATGGTTTCCGCGTGACCCATGTCGGCGATGCCGCGCAGGCGCGATCGCGGCTGGCCGGCTATGCGATCGACCTCGTCATCCTCGACATCATGATGCCGGGAGAGGACGGGTTGAGTCTGTGCCGCCACATCCGCGAGACCAGCGAGATCCCGGTGATCCTGCTGACCGCGAAGACCGAAGAAACCGATCGCATCGTCGGCCTCGAGATGGGCGCCGACGATTATGTGCTCAAACCCTTCTCGCCGCGCGAACTGGTCGCGCGGATCAAGGTGATCCTGCGCCGGGCCGCCGGCGGCGGCGTGCGCCAGCATGCGCCCGACGCCGCGGCCTATGCCTTCGGCGACTGGGTGCTGAAAGCGGGCGAACGCGCATTGGTCGATCGCGACGGCGTGTCGGTGCCGCTGTCGACCGGGGAGTTCAGCCTGCTGCTGGCGCTGGTGACGCGGCCGCGCCAGGTGCTGAGCCGCGATCAGCTGCTCGACCTGACACAGGGCCGCGAGGCGCAGGCGTTCGACCGCGCGATCGACAATCATGTCAGCCGGCTGCGTCGCAAGATCGAGCCCGATCCCAGGAACCCGACCTTCATCAAGACGGTGTGGGGCGGCGGCTATACGCTGTCGGCCGAGGTCACGCGCCTGTGAACGCTGCGGTGAACGCTGCCATGAGCCCTAGCTGACATGGCGCTGTTGAAGCGCTTCTGGCCATCCAGTCTCGTCGGGCAGATCCTGCTCGCGGTGGCGCTGGCGCTGCTCGCGGCGCAGGCGGTCAATTTCGGCCTGCTCGTGCGCGAGCGCGAGCAGCAGATCTTCCAGCAGACCAGCGAACCCGCGATCGAGCGGCTGATCACCGCCATCTCCGGCCCTTCCGTTACGCCCCCACCCGAGCGTCGGCCCCGCGGGCCGCGGCGCTGGACGTCGATCGACCGCGCCAGCCAGGTGACCGCGGCGATGCGCGCGCGGCCCGATATCGCCGAACGCGCGCGCGCCGTCTTCGCCGATCGCGGCGTCACCGTGCTCGCGGTCGAGGCGGGCGTCGGCGACCTGCCGCGGCAGGCGCGATTCGTCCGGATGATGGGCGAGCGCCGGCTGGCGCGGGCGATGCGCAACGGATTCCCGCAGGCGCTGGTGATCTCGGCGCAGACCGAACCCGGCCGCTGGGTGACGAGCTATGCGTTCGTGCCCGACCGGCCGACGCGGCTGGTGGGCGCGCTGCTGTTCCAGACCTTCATTCTCTACATTCTCGTGCTGGTCGCGGTGTGGCTGGTGGTGCGCCGGATCGCGCGGCCACTGAAGGACCTGACCGCCGCCGCCGAGGGTTTCGGGTCGAACGACGCGCATGTGCCGGTCGAGCGGCGCGGTCCCGCCGACGTCCGCCGGCTGATCGACGCGTTCGAGGCGATGCGCGTCCGCATCGTCGCGATGCTGACCGAGAAGGACCATATGCTCGGCGCGATCGGCCACGACCTGCGCACGCCGCTGGCATCGCTGCGCGTGCGAACGGAGAGCGTTGAGGACGAGGACGAGCGCAACCGGATGGCGCAGACATCGACGAGATGAACCGCACGCTCGACGACATCTTGTCGCTGGCGCGGCTCGGGCGGCCGAGCGAGCCGCCGACTTTGGTCGACCTCTCGGCGCTGGTCGACGCCGCGGTCGAGGATTTCCGCGATCTCGGACAGGATGTCGCGTTCGAGCCCGGCGCGCGCGTGACGGCGGCGGTACGATCGAATTTGATCAAGCGGGCGGTGCGCAACCTGATCGAGAATGCGCTGAAATATGGCGACGCGGTCGCGGTCTCGATCGCCAGAGCGGCCGGCGGCGTCGCAATCGAGGTGAGCGACCGCGGCCCCGGCATTCCTGCCGATGCGATCGAACGGATGTTCGAACCGTTCGCGCGGCTGGAAGGATCGCGCAACCGCGACACTGGCGGCGCCGGCCTCGGGCTCGCGCTCGCGCGGGCGATTGCGACCGGCCATGGCGGGGAACTGACGCTGGCCAACCGCGAGGGCGGCGGCCTTGTCGCGCGGCTGTGGGTGCCGGCCGGCTGAGACCTACGCGATCACGACCATTTGACCATCGGCCAGCCGCGCTGCCGCGCCAGTTTGCGCAGTTTGCGCGACGGGTTCACCGCGATCGGTTCGTCGGCCCATTCGAACATCGGGCGATCGGAGACATGGTCGGAGAAGAAGCGGACATGGAGATCGGCGCGGTGCAGGCCCTGCGCCTCGAAATAGGTCTCGACCATCTCGCGCTTGGCCGGACCGTAGCAATTCTCGCCGGCGATCGCCGGCAGCAGATGATCGTCGCGCCAGGTCGAGCCGGTCGCGATGATCTCGTCGATCGCCAGCCGCTCGGCGAGCGCTTCGGCATAATAGGCATTGGCCGCGGTCGCGAGGATCACGCGCCGGCCGGCGGCGCGCTCCTGCGCGATCTTCGCACGCCCCTCCGCGAGCAGGCCGTCAGCATCGAGGCGTTCGGCGAAGCTGTGGGCGATCCGTGTCACATCCGCCTTCGCCACGCTGCTGCCGAGCAGCAGCGCATGCTGGATCTCCTTGGTGCGCCGCCGCGGGATCAGCTTCAGGACATGGCCGAGCATCGTCGCGATCACCAGCGGCGCGGTCAGCAGCCGCGCGCGCGACGTCTGCCACGCGCCGTGGATCAGCAACGGCGTATAGGTCGGCCAGCGGGTCAAGGTGCGATCAAGATCGAACACCGAGATCCCGGCCAGCGCGGGCAATGCCGGCGACGGTGCCTCGCGGGCGCGCAGGATCGCCTCGACCTGGCGATGATCGCTCAGCTTGTCGACGTCGATCGCGGCCTCGGGTTGATCGAGCGAGACGAGCCGCGCCGCCATGCCCAGCTTGCGGCCGACGCGGGCGATCGCGACCGACAGCGCGATCGTCCGCGTGATCGCGCGCATCGCCAGCAGCGGGCCGAAGTTGAGGAACAATTTGAACGCCTGCTTGCGGTCGGCCTCGGCGCGGCTCCACAGGTCGAGCGCGGTGCGCGCCCGTTCGCTCTGGAGCGCGAACAGATTGGCGCCCGACCAGGCGCCGTCGCTGAACCTGAGCCAGGTCCGCTTCGAGTCCGGATAGGCCGCCAGCAATGTCCGGCTCTCGACCATGCCGACGGCGAGATCGGCATCGCCGGCCCCGGCCAGGAAGGATTCGACGATCACCGGCGTCAGCAGCGGATGGTCGGCAGTCGTGATCAGCACCGGCCAGGGGGCTATCGTGCCGACGGCCGCGCCGACGCTGTGCGAGATGCCGCCGCCGCTGGGCGCGACCGACACGCGCGGATCGGCGAGCAGCGCGACGACCTCGTCCGAGACCAAGGCTTCGGGCTGCTGGGTCAACACGACGATCCGGCCGATCGACGGTGCCGCCAGTAGCGTCGTGAGCACGCGCGCCAGCATCGGCCGGCCGAGCACGGGGATCTCGGCCTTGATCCGCCGGCCGAAGGCACGCGCCAGCACGTCGACGCCGGGGCGCTGACCTGCAAGCACGATCGCTGTCCAGTTCTTCGTCAAGCGCGTGGCACCGCCACTTTCGGTCCTTTCCCCAGCCAGCCCGGGCGGCATTTGGCGGTTATGCCGCCAACGTCAAGCTGGTGCCTGGTCGTTCGCGACTGATACATGATTGCGAGAACGGCCGGTTCAGCCCTATGAGGCCGCCATCCCGAAACCGGAAGCAAGGGCCGCGCTGCGGAATGGATCTATGGTGACCAGAGTGAAGGTCGTTGCGGTCGGGGAGAATCCGACGCCGCTCTGGGGCATGACCGTCGGCGAACGGACCCGGCGCATCGCCGCGATGCACGGACTCGATGTGCCGGACGGCGCGCCGGCGGATGGCCCGGCGCTGCTGGTCAACACCGCATTCGTGTTCGATCCCGCCTGGCTGCGCCATTACGCGACACGCCCGGGCGAAGCGCTGACCCTGCACGGACTGGTCGTGATCGCGCATGTGCGCGATGCCGCCGAGCGCCGCGAGACCGAAGCCGTCATGCTGGCCTCGGCACCGCTGCCGCCGCACGCGTCGCTGACCGCCGCCGCGCATGAGGACGGCGCGGCGATGATCAACGAACAGCTCCGCAAGCGCGAGCAGCCCTTCGCACTGCGACTGACGCCGGAGACGGTTCGCCAGGCGGAGCGCGCGAGCTATTTCGGCGCCTATAAGGGCGTGACCGACCTGCTGACCAAATATCTGTGGCCCGAATGGGCGCTGGTGCTGACCCGTCTCGCCGCCCGCATCGGCATCAGCCCGAACATGGTGACGAGCATCGGCGCGATCCTGTGCGTGGTCGCGACGCTGCTGTTCTGGCATGGTCATTATTGGGCGGGGATGGCCGCCGGCCTGGTCTTCATGGTGCTCGACACGGTCGACGGCAAGCTCGCGCGCTGCACGATCACCTCGTCCAAATGGGGCAATATCTTCGACCACGGGATCGACCTGGTCCACCCACCCTTCTGGTGGTGGGCATGGGGCGTGGGACTGATCGCCTATGGAAGGCCGCTCGCGCCGGGCATGTTCGAGACGCTGATGATCGTGATCATCGGCGGCTATGTCGTGCAGCGCGTGATCGAAGGCGCGTTCATGCGGCTCTATGGCATGCATATCCATGTCTGGAAGAAGATCGACAGCGATTTCCGGCTGATTACCGCGCGCCGGAATCCCAATATGGTCATCCTGTTCGCCAGCGTCGTCGCCGGCCGGCCCGACACCGGCCTCGTACTCGTCGCCTGGTGGACGGTGCTGTCCTGCGCCTTCCATCTCGTCCGGCTGGTCCAGGCGATGATCGCCGGCGGCGGCCGCACGCAGATCCGCTCATGGCTGGGATGATCGCATGATCCTCGATCCGCTGATCGCCGCCTGCCCGCAGGGCTTCGACATCGTCCTGGCGGACGTCGGTTCGGCGGGTGGCCTCAAGGACCGCTGGGCGCCGGCGCGCGCGATCGTGTCAGGCATGATGTTCGAGCCGCGCGACGGCGGCGAAACGCGGCACGAGGGTCGCGATATCATCTATCCGATCGCGCTGGGGCCGGAAGCCGGACGCGCCACGCTGAACCTGACCGCGCTGCCGAACATGTCGTCGACATTGCAGCCCAACACCGCGCTGCTGAAAACCTTCCGCAAGAAGGGCGCGCACACGCAGATCGAATCGACGATCGAGATGCCGGTCGAATCGCTCGACGCGCTCGCCGCGCGCGAAGGTCGCCGGGTCGACGCACTCAAGATCGATACGCAGGGGAGCGAGTTGGGCATCCTGCACGGCGCGGTGGCGTGCCTCGACAACACCGTGATCCTGGCCGAGGTCGAGGTGTCGTTCTTCCAGCGCTATGCCGGGCAGGCGCTGGCGGGCGATCTGATCGCGTTCATGGCGGATCATGGTTTCGAGCTGCTCGATCTCTACCGGCTCAAGCGCTACCGGCGGCTGAACCAGGCCGCGATCGGCAATATCGGTCTGGGCGGCGGCCAGCGTGCCGGCCGTCTCGCTTATGGCGACGCCTTGTTCTTCCTCGAAGAAGGGCGGCTGTTCGATCGTATCGCGGCGCTGCCGCCGGCCGAGGCCGAGGCCACCGCGCTGCGGGCGATCGTCGGACTGCTCGTCTACGGCAAGCCCGACATGGCGGCACGGCTGTTCGACGAGACCAGCGGCCGGTTCGATGCGGCCCGGCAAGCGGCGATCGGCAAATTTCTGGCGGCGCTGGGACGCAGGCGCTTGCGGTCGGGCTTCGCGCACCATGTCCTCGACTATCTCGGCCGGCATGTCTGACGGCGATCCGCGGCTCCACTTCGGTGGACCGGATCGGCCGCCGCGCGTTCTTCGCACCTTGTTGCGCAACAAGGTCGATGCGGTGCCGGCCGGTGGCGCGATCGTCTGGGCGACCTATTATTTCCGCGACCGCGACCTCGCCGACGCGCTGATCGCCGCCAGCGACCGGGGCGTCGCGGTGACGCTGCACGTCGAGGGCCATCCGCGTCGTGCGAGCGTCAATCATCACGTGATCGAGCGGTTGCGACGACATGGCCTGAACGGCGGCCTGCACGTGCACGCCCCCGCGCTGCCGATGCTCGCCAAGGCACACGCGCATCTCCACAGCAAGATCTACGCCTTCACGCATCCACAGCCGGTCGCACTGGTGGGCTCGTTCAATCCGTCGGGCGATGTCCCCGAAGATGCGGACGTGATCGCGGAAATCGGCGATCAGGATCGCGGCCATAATCTACTCGTCGAATTGACCGATCCGGTGCTCGTCACCGCGCTCGTCCGGCATGTGCAGGCTTTGCACCGGCCGTTCGCGCGGATGCGGCCGGCGCAGAACCAGGTCATCGCCAGCACCGACACCCAGATCTGGTTCTATCCGCGGCTGCGCACCGATATTCTCGGCGGGCATATTCGCGCAGCCGGTCCGGCAAGCCGGATCCGCGGCGCGATATCGCATTTGAAGCAGGGCGATCTCGCAAACGACCTCGCGCGGGCGGCGCGGGCCGGCGCTTCGGTTCGCCTGCTCGTTCACGACACCGAGCGCCGCGTTCCCGAAGCCGCAGTTGCGATGCTGGCCGCGGCGGGCGTCGACATCGGCCGCTACCGGCACGCCGAACATCTGCCGCTCCACGCCAAATTCCTGCTGGTCGAGGAACGCGGCTTAGAGACCGCATGGTTCGGCAGCTTCAACTACAACCCGCGCTCGCGCTGGCTGAACCGCGAATTGCTGGTCGCCAGCCGCGGACGCGCGATCGTCGAAGCGCTGGCCGATCGCTTCGAGACTATCGCAGCGGAGACCGCGGCCATCGCGCGCCCATGCTGAGCGCCATCATTTTGCCATGAGCGCATGAATTAGGAGCGCTATCCAAATAGTCGCGAAATGGTGCAGAACATGAATATCGAACGTGCGGTCATCCTCAGCGCGGGCAAGGGCTCGCGGCTCTATCCGCACACCGAGGATCGTCCGAAATGCCTGCTCGACCTGTCGGGCCGCACTTTGCTCGAATGGCAGCTCGACGCGCTCGCCGAAAATGGCGTGCGCGATGTCGCGATCGTCACCGGCTTCGGCCATGATCAAGTCGCCGACGTGATCGCCCGACGCGGCGACGCGCGCGGCCGAATCGAGTTGATCTTCAACCCCTTCTACCAGGTGGCGGACAATCTCGGCTCGGTCTGGCTGGCGCGCCGGCGCTGGGATGAGGACACGCTGCTGCTCAACGGCGACACTTTGGTCTCACCCGCTTTGGTCGGCGCCGTCCTGGCGGGCAGCGCGCCGATCTCGGTCACGGTCGATCGCAAGCCCGACTATGATGCCGACGACATGAAGGTGCTGCGGGAGGGAGACCGGCTGCTGCGGATCGGCAAGGCCTTGACCGACTGCAATGCCGAATCGATCGGGCTGCTGGCATTCCGGCAGGCCGGCCGGCAGGCGTTCGTCGACGTGGTCGATGCGGTGATGGCGACGCCCGAAGGCGTTCGCGTCTGGTATCTGAGCGTGATCGACCAGCTCGCGACGGACACGGTAGTGGGAACCACCGATATCCATGGCGAGGATTGGCAGGAAGTCGATTATCCGTCGGATCTCGACGCGGCCCGCACCCTGACCGCGAAATGGATGCTGGAAAGCTGGAGCGGCGGGGTCCGGGCCTGAACCCGGTCAGGCGTCGGCCGGGCTCCAGACCGCCTTCAGCGCAAGGACGAGGGCGGCAATCTGGTCGGGGTTCAGCGAGACCGCCTCACCGAGCGCGGGTGCCTTCGGCCACCCCCGATCGGGCACGCTCACGCCACTTTTGCCGCGTTCACCGTCATAACGCGGGATGACGTGGAAGTGGACGTGGCGATCGACCATCATCAGCATCAGATAATTGATCTTCGCATAATCGACCGCCGCGCGGAGCATGGTTTCGACGCCGCGGGTCGCGGTCGCGAGGTCGGCGAAGGCCTCGTCCGGGAGGTCGGAGAAAGCCTCGGCATCCGATTTCGCCGCGAGCACGAGGCTGCCGAGCGTGGGCTGGTCCGGCCGCAGCAACACCATCCAGTGTCGCGTCTCCGCGACCAGAGTCGCCGGAAAACCGAACTTCACGATTGTCTCGTTCATCGCTGCTCCAGCCGACATTCGCTCACGAACGGACAGCATAACCGACCGATCATGGATTTGCGAGAATTCCCACCGTGCAATCGCTGCAGCCGCCGCCTCAGCCCGCTGAGCCGTCAGGCGCGGCCGGCGGCACGGTGGCGCCGCCCAGCCGCCCGAAGATGGCGGCGCCGAGCAGGATGGCCGAGGCGAGCGAGCCGATCAGCATCGCGATCGCGGCACCGGTGCCGGCATAGAGCGGCGCCAATATGCTCATTGCCCCCAACATCACGGCAGTGGCGACCGCGCGCGCGATGAAGGCGGTGCCGGCGCGGTGCATCGCCATCAGGATCGGCTCGAAGCTGACGATCGCCAGATCGACGCAACCGGCAGCCGCGAGCCAGAGCAGGATCGGATAGGCCGGCGCATATTCGGCGCCTCCGACGAGGGTCAGCACGGTCTGGCCCGCGAGCGCGATGACAGCGAGGATCACCAGTCCGCCGCCGGCCGATCCGACGATCAGCTTTCCGATCATGTCTTTCAGCACCACCACGCCCGACGTCCGGACGGCCCGGACGATCTCGGGAAATGCCGCGCGTGACAGCAATTGCGACAGCTTCGCCAGTGCCTGCGCGATCTGGAACGCCATCCGGAATGCGCCCGCTGCCGCGGGTCCGGCGAAGGCGCCGACGAACAGCAGCGGAATTTGCTTGCCCGACAGGTTCAGCGTCGAGCTGGCATTGGTGCTGAGCGTCATGCGCAGCAGTCCCGGGTTTTCGGCCATGAGGCGCCCGCGATCGAGCCTGGCGCGCACCATCAATCCGAGATCACCGCCGCGCGCGATCAGGATCCAGTATGTGCCGGCGGTAACGATCTCGGCCACCGTCCAGCCATAGAGGAATCCCTCGATCGTCGGCGACAACCACCAGGCGAGCAGCGCGCCCGCGAATCGGATCACCGGCGTCATGCTGTCGGCAAAGGCCGCGACCGCGAATTTGTTGCGCAGCCGCAATATGCCGACCGGCGTCGATCGCAGCGCCAGCAGTTGCACGACCGAGAACAGCATGACGATCGGCATCAGATCGGGCTCGATACCGAGGGTGGCGCCGAACAGGGTCAGGATGACGACGCTGATGCCGGCACCCGCGATCGCGCTGCCCAGGTCGAGAATGCCGCAGAGCCTGAGCAGCCGGCCGAGGGCGCCCTCGTCACCTTCGATCAGATGACCGACACCATATTGCACGATGATCTGCCAGGTCTGGAAGGTCACGAAGATGGCCAGAGCCTGGCTGGCCCCGGATATCAGTGCGAAGCGGCCGAAATCGACGACGCCGAGCGTTCGCGCGGCGATGCCGAGGTAGAATAAGGACAGCACGGCGAGCAGGCCGCGGCTGGCGAGCAGCCATCCGAGATTACGGCCCGCCGCGCGCAGCGTCTGCTGAAATGCCGATCGCGCGCCGGATGGTGGTTGAGGGTCTGTCATCGGCGGTCGGCGATTAGGCGGTTCGCGGATTCGCCGCAAGGTGCGCCGCGAGAACGCCGAAAGCCCCGCTTTGGGGGCAGGGCAGTTGGTATGATGGTGATTGGTTGCGGGAGCAGGATTTGAACCTGCGACCTTCAGGTTATGAGCCTGACGAGCTACCGGGCTGCTCCATCCCGCGCCAATTGGGCTGCCCCTTGGTGGGTTTTGAGACTGTGAATGGGTTCTGGGGTGGAGACGAACTTGTTTCCCGTGCATCGCGCCGGCTTCAAAGCCTGGCGACGACCTACTCTTCCATCGCTTAAGCGATAGTACCATCGGCGCAGTCTGGTTTCACGGCCGAGTTCGGGATGGGATCGGGTGGGTCACAGACGCTATGGCCACCAAGCTATGGAGCCGGCGCGATGCGCGGATTTGGGTTCGTTCCTTAAAATCGATGCGCCTTGAAGGTGTAGTAAAGGCGTTCGTCTTTGGATATCCTGGACCATGTCCGGCAGCGTTGGGTGTTGCCCAGTGCTGTCGTTGATGGTGGGACTCTCAAGCGCGAATAGAGCAATTAGGACCGGTTAGCTCCATGCGTTACCGCACTTCCACATCCGGCCTATCAACGTGGTGGTCTTCCACGGCTCTGTGAAATCTTATCTCGAGGGAGGCTTCCCGCTTAGATGCTTTCAGCGGTTATCCCGTCCATACATAGCTACCCTGCTGCACCGTTGGCACGATGACAGGTCCACCAGAGGTATGTTCAACCCGGTCCTCTCGTACTAGGGTCAACTCCTCTCAAATTTCGACGCCCACGGCAGATAGGGACCAAACTGTCTCGCGACGTTCTGAACCCAGCTCACGTACCACTTTAATTGGCGAACAGCCAAACCCTTGGGACCTGCTCCAGCCCCAGGATGTGATGAGCCGAC